>JACCDS011228099.1_pt1 | contig 26455 bp, 22 predicted proteins | sample 7446441 | NCBI WGS metagenome assembly JACCDS01 (sample SAMN15323445, study PRJNA562643) | freshwater metagenome | isolation source: river surface water | place: USA:Blue River Watershed | collected 2017-08-17 | reverse complement strand
GATGCGTTTGGCAGCACGCGCTTTGTGTGGGATGGCAACCGCTTGCTGGCCGAAGTGCGCGGCAGCCATGTGCGTACCTATGTGTACTCGGGCAACTCGTTTGTACCGCTGGCGCAGGTGGATTCGGACGCGAATACACCAACCACACCGGCAACCGTTGGTACGCCAACCGGTGGTGTACTAAAAAACAGCGCGCAAGTGCTGTATGTCCACACCGATCACCTCGGCACCCCGCGCGAATTAACCGATGAAACTGGTAACTTGCGCTGGGCGGCCAGCTACAAGGCTTGGGGTAATGTGTTGCAGGTGGAAATGCTGCAAGAAACGGATGAAGCCGCGCTTGCGCCAACCGAACCACTGCAATCGCTACGGTTTCAGGGACAGTATTTCGATGTTGAGACTGGTTTGCATTACAATCGATTTCGCTATTATGATCCAGATTGCGGGCGGTTTGTTAGCCAGGATCCAATTGGGTTAGAGGGCGGCAATAATTTGTATCAGTATGCCCCGAATCCGGGCGGGTGGGTTGACCCACTAGGCCTTAGCCCACTAATAAAAGGTGCCCCACTCCCAGATGGCATAAATTTGTTTAGAATTAGCACTGACGGCCCTTTTAATTTTAATTTTAATCCACGAGAAATAAGTGCAATTGAAAGTGGCAAGTTAAGCCCACCAGGTGTTTCTGTCATAAGGGCAGAAAGTGTCCAGGAGGCAACTAAGATATGGAATCAAGCCTTTCCAAATAGACCTGCGGTCAGCGTAGGAGAACTAAATGCAGGGCAAATCCGTGCTTCTGGCTATGATGTTATTCACGATCCATCAAGAGGCGCAATTGGGGAAAGTCATGCTCGATTGATTCATCCTGATGGTGTAACAGGGTTTAATAATAACAAAGACAATTTGACTTCAAAATTCAAAAAATGCGGATGTTGAAAATATGATGGATTGGATAATTTCAGGGAAAACAGGTGAAGTATATGCCGAAATAGATCTATTGAAAGTTGAAAAGATCGATTATTTTTATTCAGGGAAAATTATTCGACATAACATGCCAGATAGTCTTATTTTGCTAATAAAAGAGTATGATGAATTGGTTGCTGGGTGTTCTTTAAGCCTTCTTGATGAAGTGGAGGAAAGTATTTATAGTTATGATTTACAACTGAAGTTATTAAATACAAGAATATTTAATTTAACCATTAGGGGGAATTTAGAGATAGATTTTTTTACGAAGTATCCGACTAGCAAGGGTTTTTTAGATTTTTACCCAAATTGATTCGCCTAAGTTGTCTTAAGTGTACTCTTGCAAACGTTCCTGCGTCATCAATTTTAACCGAAATATCGTCATTCTCGCCTTCACGGGAATGCCGGAGTGCTCGTTAAGTGAACCGCACCAATTGATTTGAATCCGTGTCGGCAGCCACGAAGGTCCCGAAGCGACTGAACCAACTTTAAAAACGATTACTGAAGCACACTTATCTAAATAATCCAAAAAATATGGATCGGATGATTGGGCAAGCCAAAGCAGGTCAAAATGATTATCCAAACAAACCAAGATCAGAAGAGATGAAAAAAGTTGGAGACATTCTTGAAGAAAACAGGAGCAAAGGCACATGCCCATGCAAATAAAATTCATATCAAAGAAGAAAAAGATTTTTTTAGAAAATTTTCCTGCATTGATATTTTCGATGCACTGTATATTTACATAAAAAAGGAAACATACCGGAACCAAATTTGGTGGATTTAACCTCCTTTTCTCCAACTGCGTACCCTCAGGATGTTCTTAATTTATCAGGCGATCCAAAAGATGACCACATTTTCTCTTGGGAAGTATTTTTCTCTCGAAGAAATCGCCCAATTTGCACTGAATTTAAAATATATTACCATGGCGAAAAATACCAAACCAATGCACTTTCAATAGTTGGAAATGCAAGACTAATATCTTTTTTACGTTTTTTGATTTCCATTGAATCCAATAAAACAAAGGAATACGATTTTAGTATATTTTTGGATCAAGACATGACAAATGGCTGTATTCTATTCACAAATGGAAGGTTTCCCTGGCAACAGAAATGAGCCGCTTGATAAAAGCAGAACCGGCGAGCGCGGGAAATCCCACATTGCCGAATATGAGAAGGCGAAGGCGAAGGGGTGCAAATGCTAATGTCCGACACGAATAGCCTTTTTGGAGGGCGACATCAATGAAACAACTGACGCAGGGTGTTCAGCCTGGTGACCTATTTTACATCATAGGTTTACACACAAGTTTACAACCGACTCAATTCACTCGTCGCCCCCCGGCGTTAGTTGGCCCAATTTTCGTAATATCTGAACCGTTGTCACCGCAACACGAACTTGTTGCATCCCTCGCCAAATGGTTTGCACACCCGGCTCACCATCTCCTTTTCTCGCCAAAAAGCCGCCAATTTGGGCAATCAACCGTAAAACCTCATTGATTTTCGGCGGTCGATCTTTCGGCAATTCCTCCTCCTGCAAAAGGTAGGTGGTGCGAACTTCATCAGGTTCAAAGACAAGTTCGGCTGGCAAATCCGGACAAGCTCGCCCCATGCGCATCAGGTACATGATTCGCCAAGCGACAATCATGTACAGTGCCAAGGCATTTTGCACTTTTTCAATGGTATCGAGTTGTAATTTTTCTACCGTACATCCATTCTTGAGTACATGGAAAAAGATCTCGATTTCCCAGCGCGCCCGATACCATTCAATAAGTTCAATCGCCATCTCAAGCGTGGTTGCGGCCCGGTTGGTGAGCAAGCGCCAGGTTAATGGTTCTGTGCTGGCCGGTGCCCCAACCTCGGTGGCAATGATGCAGGTGGCTGGAATTGTCCCATGTTTGCCAAGCTTAACCGGTAAAGCACGGATTTCCTGGGTCACGATTCGTGCTTTCTTGCCTTTTTGTCCGGCGCATTCGAATTTGATTGTGCCCAGCGGTTCGGTTGCCGCAACGCTCTCCCATAGTTTTTCCCCCTCGTACAGCTTGCGATTATGTTTGGCTCGTACCAGCCAATCGATTGGGTGGTTGCGCTGTTGCGCACGTTTCATCAGTCCCAAAAGGTCCCCCTCGCGATCCGCAACATAGACCACGCGCGTACCTTCTCCCAACTCGGGTGCCATGTCTGCGATTCGATCATAGCCTTCAATCCAGCGCACGCTTTCCTTGCATGTCGGCAGGTCTGGTGCTGGTGTGTCCAGGGACGCGGAAACCGGCTCGGCTTGGTTGACACAAGCCGTGGCAGCGGTGGCGGCAGTGCCGCTTCGTTGTTCGGCTTTGGCCTTTTTTTTCTCGGCGTTGGCCTTTCTTTGTTCGGATTTTTTGGTGACGCGCGCAGGCGGCAGCTTGGCTGCCTGCTCTGCCGACAGTTCACGGGCATACATCCACGCATCGGCCACACCGAGTGAGATGCGATCAGGCGTGATCATAAGCGTGGCGTGCAGGTACATTCCCCGTTGTGTTGGGTAAGAAAGCGGCCCAAGGCCACTGATTTGCTGTCCGTTATAGTTCAGTTCGGTGGTGTCTTGCAACGCCAGCACAACCGGGTGAAGTTTCGCCCGCTGTTCCGCGCACACCCAATGCGGGCGCATCAGTTTTTCCCATGTTACATTCTCGTTGTCGAACAAGCGGTACGCGGCAACGAGCTCATGCCTGCCTTTTTGGGCGTTGGGAAGGTTGGCTGTGGGGTTGGCGGCAAGGTTTTCCAGGACTGATTGCACCCGCCGGTTCAGGCGTTTGTCGCCGAGGTCGATATTGGCAAGCTCATCGCCAATAGAATGGGTTGTGGCGGCGGTCTCGGTGGCGGTGGTGGTTGATGGCGACATAGGTTACTCACGGAAAAATCGAGAGTAGACGCCATTTTTTGAAAGTTTACAAGAAAAATTCACTTCTTTCTGCACTTTTACTAATGCGCGTTGCAAAAAATTGGCAAATTTCCATTCGGTATTTTATGTTGCTTTATTGGTATGACTTGAAGATGTGTGCAAACCTATGAGCTAAGCCATTGCGGTGTACCATTCTTTGATTTTAAATAAATTGACCATCGCCGCTATTCTTGCATTGGGCGGCCAGCTATAAGGCTTGGGATAATGTGTTGTGGGTGGAAATGCCGCAAGAAACGGCTGAAGCCGCGCTTGCGTCAACCGAACAACTGCAATCGCTACGCTTTCAAGGGCAGTATTTCGATGTTGAGACTGGCTTGCATTACAATCGTTTCCGCTACTATGATCCGGATTGTGGGCGGTTTGTTAGCCAAGACCCGATTGGGTTGAAGGGCGGCAATAATTTGTACCAGTATGCGCCGAATCCGGGTGGGTGGGTTGATCCACTTGGATTGATGGTTCTATACAGATCAATGAGTGAGTTGGAGTATAAGAAATTATTAAGCGAGAAAGTTTGGAGTAGCAATGGAACTATGGAAGGAAATTGGTTTGCCGAGAGCTATGAAAATGCTGTTAAATGGGGACGCCAGATGGGCCATGGTGGTGAAAAATTTCAGGTTATTCAGGTTACTGTGCCCGATGATATTGCGAAAAAAATGCATTACGATGCAAAATTAGACAATATAGGGCCGGCAAGATATGCGGAAGTAGAATTTTTAAATAATTCAAAAACAAAAATAACTTGGAGGCAGGCGATTCATGGAAAGTGTGGGTGTTAATTTGAATACGGAAGGATTTATCAAAGTTGAATGGATGCCTCCAGAAGCAGGTGGTAGAAAATCCCCCCCCCTGGGAGGAGAATATTTTTCGGTTGCCCGATTTGATGAGGATAAGAATTGGGATGGTATTTCTTGGAGTATAAAATTCACATTAGAAACGCCAGTGCTAGAAAATAATTTATTAGTAAGTTATGGAATGGCGCAATTTCTTTTTTCATCGGCGCCACACAATAAGTTGACTGGCAACAATAGTTTTTTTATATACGAGGGTGCGAAAAAAGTGGCCAAAATAATTGCAATGACGTAGTTTACTTAATGCACTCAGTGAATCGCAATAATCGATTTTAATCCGTATCGGCAGCCACCAAGGTGTCGAAGTTACTGAACCAAATTTAAAAACGATTACTGAAGTATACTTAATAGATTAATACTGGCGATGTGCGATGAAGCTAGCCCTTTTCCTTAACGAATAATCCCATGGCAAACAGTCGCCCATGATGAATATCTAAAGGCGGCAGATCAACACAGGGCGAGCAAGTCCTGCTCTTGCTGAAAACTAGGGAAATAGAAATGAATCGTATCACATGGAAAGAAGGCGACTTGATTTGCCTTAAACTACGGGATGATCGCTATACTATTTAACTATAACGGTGACTGCCCTTGGCGCGGCGGGAAACTGGTCAACGTGGGCGATTCGGGCGAAATAGCCGCATGGCAAGCGCCAATCATCAAACAGGATCTATGCCTACCCGATGATCGTGAGATTATCGAAAATATGGAGTTAACCAATATATGGAGTGATCTGGATTTGAGTGATCGGTTATGCCGTTATTTCGATACAGGCGTGAATCGCGATGATCTTAAATTCGAGGCATTCCCTGGCTTGTGGAATGACAGAGAAAAACTTCGTCCTTTGACAAGGCGGCTGCCCGCTCCCTTGAGATAATGCAAAAAAATATTGCATAATCCGCAAACGGTGAACGATTTCGGAAAAATGAAAGCTCAATTAATAAAAATGTGCGAATTTTCGCATACTAGGCGGATAAAATGATAATGAAACCGCTAACACAGCGCGCCCAATCCGGCGATCTGTTCTATATCCCTGCTATCAACAAAGTCGGGGCCTATGGCTTTGTGATGGCGCGTTACATTGAACTTATTCAGCCGAATTCGGGTTATTTGATTGAGGTTTTTGCCAATTTTTATGAGGTACCTCCTAAATCATTTGATGAGGTTGATAAAAGTCAGCGGTTGTTTCGACCCATTATGTTCGATATGTACTTTAAAATCGTTCCAAAATGGAAAATTCTATTTAACGATCCCAGCTATGACAAAAGCCAATCAGATTATGAAAATATCACTATTGCATTTTATAAAGATCTGTGGATTGGTGGCAATAGTAAAATTAAACCCGCAAATCCGGGGCAATTGAAAGAGTTTGAAGACTCGACTTGCTGGCGAACCCATCACATTATTTTTAGGGTTAACGTGCATTTGGCTGGGGTATTTGGGCCTAATGACAGCTATGACTATCATCGCGTACCGAAAGGTGAGCGCGTGGATGATCCAGAAGCACAGGCAAAGGTGATTGCGCTTGCAAATGAAATGGATAACCGCTTTAAGGTATGGGCAGAAAAAGCAAAGGCGAAAAAACCACGAACCCCGAAAGTTTGAGATATTTTTGTTTTATGTCGATAAGGGCAATAAAAGGGTTTTTTGGCATCATTTAGATAATTACAACCCGGCAGAAAAATCAGGTGCAACACAACTAGTAAAGCCGGATGCGCATTTGCGCATACCGTATACCGGTGGCGCTAACCAATATCAAAAGGCTACGGGTGCGAAGCATGTATTTCCATGTGGAAAATATTAAATATAAGAACTTGGGCGGTTTTAAACAACAAGTGCAACACTGGATTAATGAGCAGTATCCATTTGGTGTTGCATAACCAATCTGCGCAACGGGTATTTTTCATTACATGCTGTTCCGAGGTTGCGCCCGGACTGTACTGTACGTTACCGGGGCCGTAAGCGCCACATTTACTGCAATCTGATCTCGCCCCGCATCCGGCACAAAATCCTGTATTGTATGGTTTTTTACCCGAGCCAACCCGCCCAGCCATTATGTCTGCCACCACGCCAGTCCTTGACAGTAGCACCAGCGCCGCCGGTATTGCCGCCCGTATTGCCAGCGTAGCCAACTATCCCGATCTGGCCCGCCAGCCGATCTTGATCACTGGCGGCGCATCCGGCATCGGGGCCGACATCGTGCGGGCCTTTGCCGCGCAGGGCGCGCGCGTGGCCCTGATCGATTATGATGCCGCTGCGCTGGCCGCGCTAAACCGCGAACTGCCAAATCTGGCCTGGCGTCAGGTTGATGTGGCCGATGTCAGCGCGCTGCAACAAGCGCTGCTTGATCTGGCCCATGAATGCGGGCCGTTTCGGGTGTTGGTCAACAACGTGGCCAACGACGCACGCCACGACTGGCAAACCCTTTCCGTAGACAGCTTTGATGCCTGCATTGCCGTCAACTTGCGCAGCCATCTGTTTGCCGCCCAAGCGGTGGCCGCGGGCATGATCGAAGCCGGGGGCGGTGCCATCATCAACCTCGGTTCGACCAGTTGGAAAGTCAAGGGCAGCAACTATGCCGCTTACGCTACCTGCAAGGCTGCCATCACCGGCTTGACCCGTTCGCTGGCACGCGAACTCGGGCGACACCGGATTCGGGTCAATACCGTTTGCCCCGGCTGGGTAATGACGGCGCGCCAGTTGGCGCTGTGGGTCGATGCCGCTGCCGAGCAGGAAATTGAACGCAATCAGTGTTTACCCGGGCGCTTGCAAGGGGGCGACATTGCCAACATGGTGCTGTTTTTGGCCTCCGCTGCGGCGACCATGATCACGGCCCAGGAATTCGTGGTTGATGCAGGATGGACATGAGCACTGAGGACATGAACCCGGACATCCGCATAAATCCGGACATCCAAGCCGCACCCGTCTGCCTGTGGCCGCTGGGTGCCCATCTGGGCGAGGGGCCGCTGTGGCTGAGATCCGAACAGAGCCTGTATTTTGTCGATATCAAGCGCCAAACCCTGCACCGTTTCCGCCCGGCCGATGGCCACCGTCGGCAGTGGGCCTTGCCGCAAATGATCGGCTGGGTTATTCCATCACAGCGCGGTTTGCTGGTTGGTTTGCAACAGGGCATTGCCCGGCTGGTATTGTCCGATACCTCCGCAGCATCCGATTCTCCGGATCAGGCGCAAGGTACGGTGCAACTCGAATGGCTGCACCGCTTGCACGGCAGCGAATCACCCATGCGCCTGAACGATGCCAAGGCTGATGCCCATGGCGCAATCTGGTTTGGCAGCATGAACGATGCCAACGAAGCCGATCCGGCGGGGGCGTTATACCGGCTGGCCCCGAGTGGTCAAATCGAGCTGATTGAAGCTGGCTATTGCGTGCCAAACGGCCCGGCCCTAAGCCGCGATGGGCGCACGCTGTACCATGCCGACAGCGCGTTGCGGCGCGTGTATGCATACACACTTGACGCTGCCGGACAGGTGCTGGGCAAGCGCCTGTGGCAAGAATTTTCGTCCGACTGGGGTTACCCGGATGGCATGACAGTCGATAGTGAAGACGCGCTGTGGATTGCGCATTGGGCGGCAGGCATGGTGACGCGCTGGCGTAGCGACGGCCAATTGCTGGCAAAAATCCGGGTACCCGCCACCCGCCCGACCAGTATTGCATTTGGTGGGCCGGATTGGCACAGCCTGTTTATTACCTCGGCCAGTTTGGGCCAGAGCGGGCCGGATGGACACAGTGAAGGCGGCTTGTTCGTCTGGCCCAGCCCGGTGGCGGGGTTGCCACCGGCTATGGCCAGAGTGCCGCGAAGCGGCGAATGAAATGGCGGGCAGGGCTTAAAACGCCCAGGAAGCCTTGGCCACAATAAAATTCACCCCGTCATTGGGTTTCTTGATGCTGCCGTTGGAAAAGTGCTGAATCTTCAGGCCCAGATCAACCTTGTTGTTGAACACGTAACCGATACCGATGTGGTCGCCAAACTGGAAGCTGGTAGACAATTGATTGTCATCATTGTCGTACAGTTTCGAGAGCAGGTGAATGCCGACTGCACCTTCAAAATACAGGCCGCGCTTGTCGTCCCGCTGCCAGCGCCATACTGGTGTTAAGCCGATATCGGCCAGGGTTTGGTGCTGGCCCGGGACGTTGCGAAAGCGATTACCGCGCCAGCCAGAGAGCGTCACATCCCAGTAGCCACCCAGATGCGAACCGTTTGAAGCAAACCATTTCTTTTCCCAGGCTGATTGCAGGCCGAAGCGCACCATTTTGGTTCTGTCGCCAGTGCCCGCTTCCACCGAAGCGGAAGTAAACGGGTGGGCGTGGGCTTGGGTGGCGGCCACAGTCAGGGCCAGTGCCAGCGCGGCATGGTGCAGGGAGAACGGTATGCTTTTCATGGTCAGTTTTGGGTTGGCAGAGAGTTAATTAAGAATGCGCTAAATTTGAGTTGGCTTGGAAAAACAGCCGCAGCCGTTTTCAAAGGCGTGGTATTAGCGCAGCATTATACGTTGATAGGCCGGTTAATGGGTTAAATTGGGGTAAATTGGGCGGGAATTGACAGGATTCATCTAATCCGGGAGGAATGAATGGTGCAACCAGAGGCACAACAGGACAACGCTGGCATGGCCGATGCCAGACCGGAAATCGCGTTTTTGGGACTCGGTTTGATGGGGCAGCCGATGGCGGCGCGGCTGGTAGCGAACGGTTATCCGGTGACGGTGTGGAACCGCACGCCGGGCAAACAGGTAGCAGGGGCGCGCCACGCAGCGACGCTCGATGATGCCCTGTGTGGTGCCGATTTGGTGTTTTCGATGCTGGCCGATGGGGGCGCGGTGCTGGCGGTGCTGGAGTCGGCACTGGCGGCCAAGGGAGAACAGGCGACGGCAGCGGCACCGGAGATGGACCCGTCCTGTGGCGGGCCGCGCGCCCTGATGCGTGGCAGTTGCTGGATTGATATGAGTTCAACCCGGCAAAGCGAAGCACTGGAAATGGCCCGGCAATTGGCGGCGGTGGGGGTGGATTTTGTCGATGCGCCGGTGTCAGGTGGGGTGATCGGAGCCGAAGCCGGAACGCTGGCGATTATGGCCGGTGCTGATTCACAGGTGTTTGCCCGGCTCGAACCGGTACTCGCGGTGCTGGGGCGTCCAACCCGGGTGGGGCCGGTCGGTTGTGGCCAACTGGCCAAGCTGTGTAATCAATTAATCGTTGGAGCCAGTTTGCAAATGGTGGCCGAAGCGCTGTTGCTGGCGCAGGCGGGCGGGGCCGATCCGGCACGGGTGCGCGAAGCCCTAAGCGGTGGCTTTGCTGACAGCAAGGTCTTGCAAGTGCATGGCCAGCGCATGCTGGAGCGCAATTTTATGCCGGGCGGGCAAATCAAAACCCAGCACAAGGACATGCAAAACATTTTGGCCGCCGCCAGCGCTGCTGGTTTGCAGTTGCCGCTAACCCAATTGGTCGCGCAGCAATTTGCGGCGTTGCAGGCCGATTGGCCACTGGCTGATCAAGCCGCCGCGCTGCTCGGGCTGGAACAGGACAATGCCCCGCAGCGGCTGGGCACGGCGCACGACCGTTTGCCTTAAGCCCTGATCGAATCCATGATCGAACCCATGAGCGAACTACGCGGCAGCGGGCTCAAGCGCGGCTTCGACCAGCCGCACCCAATAACTGGCACCAATCGGCAATAGCTCATCATTAAAATCATAGCTACCATTATGTAAATTGCATGGCCCCAAGCCATGCCCGGCAGCGCGGTGCGCTCCCACCGCATCGCCATTGCCAATAAACACATAGCAGCCGGGCTTGGCCTGCAAAAAGTAGGCAAAATCCTCCGCCCCCATCGATGGTTCGGTATTGGCATCCACATTCTCGGCCCCCACCATCTGTTGCATGACGCCCACGGCAAACGCGGTGGCAGCGGCATCGTTGATCAGTGGCGGGTAATTGCGCTTGAAGCGGAACTGAACCGTGGCACCAAAGGCGCGCGCCACATGCTCGGCAACTTCGCCCATGCGCTGCTCGATCAAATCAAGCACTTCCAATGAAAAGGTGCGCACCGTGCCGCCAATTCTGGCATCGTCGGGAATCACATTGGTGGCGCTGCCGGCATGGATTTGTGTCACCGACAACACCGCTGCCTCAAGCGGGTTTTTGTTGCGGCTAATGATGGTTTGCCAGGCTTGCACGATTTGCACCGCCACTTGCACCGGGTCAATGCTGTTCTGTGGCTGCGCCGCGTGTGACCCCTTGCCCTCGACCAGCACGTCAAATTCATTCGAAGAAGCCATCATCGGCCCGGCACACACGCCAAACTTGCCCTGGGCAATGCCGGGCCAGTTGTGCATGCCATACACCGCCTGCATCGGGCATTTTTCAAACAGCCCCTCGGCCATCATCCGGCGTGCCCCGCCGCCGCCTTCTTCGGCTGGCTGAAAAATCAGGTACACCGTGCCGTCAAACCGGGCGTGCTGTTGCAGGTAGTGCGCCGCCCCAAGCAACATCGCGGTATGGCCGTCGTGGCCACAGCCATGCATTTTGCCGGGATAAACCGAAGCGTGGGCAAACTGGTTCACTTCTTGCATCGGCAGCGCATCCATGTCAGCGCGCAAGCCAATCGCGCGCTCGGAACTGCCTTTTTTGATGATGCCAACCACCCCGGTCACGGCCAGACCACGCAAGATCGGAATGCCCCACTCGGTCAGCTTTTGCGCCACCACGTCGGCGGTGCGGTGCTCTTCGTAACAGAGTTCGGGATGGGCGTGGATGTCACGCCGGATTTGTTGTAATTCGGCAGACAAGCCGAGAATGGGGTCAAATAATTTCATGGGTTACTCCTCGTGGCAGCAAGCCGCAGCGCTCTCTTTGGGGCAGGCGCTTGGGTCGGGTTGATAGTGGGCTGCTTGCCTGGCTTCAATGGTATTGGAAATAAATTGGGTTTAATTAATAATGCTATGGTTTTTTATAACAAACAGAAATAAATTTCGCGCTGATCAAAGCGCACGGCATGTCATTATCGCTCAGATGGTTTACAGTAGGGGCAATGGTGAAGAATTTTGGGTGTTTTTATGACGACTTTACATATTCGCGGGGCTTGTCCACATGATTGTCCCGATACCTGTGCGCTGTTGGTTACGGTGCAAGACGGGGTAGCGACCACGGTGCGCGGTGATCCGGATCACCCGCCCACCTCGGGCGTATTGTGCACCAAGGTGGCGCGCTATACCGAACGAACCTATCATCCGGAGCGCTTGCTGTACCCGATGCAGCGGGTTGGGCCGAAGGGCAGTGGCCAGTTTGCCCGCATCAGTTGGGATGAGGCGCTCTCTACCATTGCCACGCGGCTCGGCAACATTGCCGCCGTCAACCCACAGGCGATTTTGCCCTATAGCTACGCCGGAACCATGGGTTTGTTGCAGGGCGATTCAATGTCGGCGCACTTTTTCCACCGCTTGGGTGCCTCGCTGCTGGATCGTACCATTTGCGCCTCAGCCGGTGGTGCCGGTTATCGCTACACCATCGGGGCGCGCATTGGTACCGATCTGGAACAGATCGACCATTCCAAGCTGATCATCATCTGGGGCAGCAATCCAGTCGCTTCCACCCTGCATTTCTGGATGCGGGCCCAAGAAGCCAAGCGGCGCGGCGCGACCCTGATTGCGATTGACCCATATCGCTCACTCACGGCCGAAAAATGCCATCAGCACATTGCGCTGCTGCCCGGCACCGATGCCGCACTGGCACTAGGCATGATGCATGTCTTGATTGCCGAAGACTGGATCGATCATGAATACATCGATTTATATACCCACGGTTTTGCTGATTTGAAACAGCGCGCCATGGAGTGGCCACCGGAGCGGGTGGCGCAGGTATGCGGCATCACCCGGGAACAGGTGGTCGATCTGGCCCGGCTGTATGGCGAAATGGCCAAAGATGGCGAACCGGTCACGATCCGGGTCAACTATGGCATCCAGCGTGTGCGTGGCGGCGGTATGGCGGTGCGCAACATCGCCTGCCTGCCGGCACTGGTCGGGGCTTGGCGTCATCCAGCGGGCGGGGTACAGTTTTCCAGCTCCGACACCTTCCCGCGCAACTTCCGCGCCTTGCAGCGCCCGGATCTGATTGCACCGGGCAACCCGCCCCGCACCATCAACATGACCACTATTGGCGACGACCTGTTGCGTGAAGCCTCAGCCGAATTTGGCCCAAAAATCGAAGCCTTGGTGGTGTATAACTCCAACCCGGTGGCAATTGCCCCGGATTCTCCAAAGGTGGCCGCAGGCTTTGCCCGCGAAGATTTGTTTACCGTGGTACTCGAACATTTCCAGACCGATACCGCCGACTATGCCGATATTTTGCTGCCAGCCACCACCCAACTCGAACACCTGGATGTGCATTGGGCCTATGGCCATAACTGGATGATGGCCAACAACCCGGCGATTGCAGCACTGGGCGAATCAAAACCGAACACCGAATTTTTCCGCTTGCTGGCCCAAAGAATGGGCTTTGCCGAACCGTGTTTTCTGGAAACCGATGAGCAAATGGCCGAATATGCGTTCGATACCAACCATATCCGCGCCGTGCATTTCGACTGGCAATCGTTAAAACGCAAGGGCTATGAAAAACTCAACTCGCCCGCCGCACCGTTTGCCGAAGGTGGCTTTCCCACCCCGTCGGGCAAGTGCGAGTTTTATTGCGAGCGGATGCTGCAAGATGGGCTTGACCCGTTGCCAACCTATATTCCACCTTACGAATCGGTGGCAAGCAATCCGGAATTGGCAGCACGTTACCCCTTGGCCATGATTTCGCCGCCGGTGCGCAATTTTCTCAACAGCACCTTCGTCAACGTCGCAAGCTTGCGCCAAGTGGAAACCGAACCGCATCTGGAACTGCATCCGGACGACGCACAGATGCGCGGCATCGCTGCTGAAGACTGGGTACGGGTGTTCAATGACCGGGGCAGCTTCGTGCTGCGGGCACGGGTCACAGACAAAGTGCGTCCCGGTCTGGTGGTCGGTTTGTCGATTTGGTGGAAAAAAATGACCAGCGATGGCAAAAACGCCAACGAAGTCACCAGCGCCCGCTTAACCGACATGGGGCGGGCACCGACCTTTTATGATTGTCTGGTACAGGTTGAACGATGCTAGGCTGGCACAGGTATAGCGGTGCGGTCGGTGGATTGTTATTGGCATTGCTGGCAAACCCGGCGCAGGCACTCGGACTCGGTGAACTCAAACTGCAATCGCAGTTGGGTCAGCCGCTGCGCGCCAGCGTTACCCTGCTGGGCGCTCAGGCAGACGATGTGTTGCAGGTATGCGTCAAGGCGCGCCTGCTGGCGGTGGATGGCACCTTTTTAAGCGCCCTGCGGGTGCTACCTGACCATAATCGGGGCGCACCCACGCTGTTATTGACTTCGCATGCCGCCGTGCTTGAACCGGTGGCAACGATATTGCTTGAAGTGCAATGCGAGGCCAATGTGTCGCGCAGTTACCCGATTTTGCTTGATCCGGCCCCCAACCTTGCTACCAATCCGGCCTACACTCAAGCACCCAATTCGGCACCCAATTCGACACCCAGTTCGGCACCCCGTGGCCCGGCCTTGCCGCAGGCTGCCAGCGACAAGGCCAATGCGTCCGATCCCGCCACACCGGGTACCGCGCCCGAAGTGGCCGCGGCACAAGAGACGGCCCGCCAGAAACGCGCTGCCCGGCGTGCGGCAAAAGCCGCCGCCAAACTGTCCAAGCGCTTGAAGGCCGCCGCAGAACTGGTTGCTTCTGCCAGTAACGGCCCGGCACGCAACGTGTTAAAGATTGAAACCGCCGATCTGTCCGGTGCCGGGGCCAATACCCCGGGCAGCGCTGCGGGCAGTATTAAAGGAAACAGTGCAGGAAATAGCGCCAGCATTAGCGCAGGCAATAGCGCCAGCAATAGCGCAGCATCGGACGGCGCAGGTAACCTGAAATTATTGTTAAGCCGTAAAATCGCGGGCGATGCCAGTCCATTGGCCAATGCCGCCGAAGCAGCGTTCTCCGACACCGTGCGCCAGCAGCAAAACAATGCCGTGTTGCTTGAAGTCGGGCGCGCCGAAGTCCGTAACTTGCAACAGCAAATTGCTCTGCTGGAGCAAGAATTGCAGCGCATGAAACAGGGCGTACCGGCAGCGGCGCTGGCGCGGCCAGCACCGGAGCCACGCAGCGCCAGTACTGCCGCCAGAAGCCCGTTGCAAGCGCCCCCGGCCCCCGGCCCGGCCAATAGCTGGCTGATTGGTCTGGCCCTGATGCTGTTTGCCTGTATGCTGGCAATTATTTGGTTGTTGTGGCGCTTGCTGCAATTGCGCACGCGCCAGTTGGGCTTTGCCGACAGCGTGGCCGATAGCGTGGCCACCCGCATGGAGCGTCCAACCGACTGGCATGCCACCGAACCGGGGTTGGAGGCCAGCAGCACCATCCCGGATTGGGGCAAACCCGGGAACTCGCCACCGGTCGGGGCCGCATCGGCTCCTGCTGCGCCATCGGTGCCCAAGCCAGCGCGCTCGGCCAAAACCTGGCTTGACAGGTCGGTGTTCAACAAGCCGGTGTTTAGCAGATCGGTGTTTGATAAATCGAGGGCCGAGCAACCGGTGGCTGGCAAACCGGTATCGGATCAGCCTGCCACCCGCCAATCAAGCAAGCAGTCAAGTAAGCACTCAGGCAATCAGTCAGGCAATCAATCAAATAATCAGTCCAGAGCCGGATCATTTGCGGCAAGTTCCGGTTCGCCCGCTCCCCGCTCAACTGCGTCTGCCACCGCGTCTGCCACCGCGCCTGCCTCCGCACCCAGCCCGACCACCTTGCGCTTTGAAAAGGCGGGCAATGCGGTTAATTTGCCGTCAATGCCCGCTCCGCCTTCTGAATTGACGCCACATGTGGTCAACCCGAATCAAGCGCAGAGCGAGATTGAGCCCTTGATCGAATTTGACTTTGGCGATGAATTGCAAAGCAATCCCGAGCCGGATCTGGAACCGTTGCCGTGGGATGAACCGGCCAGCCGCAACCTGCTATCCGGCCAAGCCGGGCGTGGTTCGCGCCCGGTGGATTACGCCACCGAAACCGAAATCCCGAAAGTCGAAGAATTTACCGACGTCATGTACGAAGCCGAATTCTGGGTGTCGCTGGGCAAGCACGATAACGCGATTTCGATACTCGAACACTACACGCTATCCGAAAATGGCCACTCCCCGATGCCGTGGCTGCTGTTGTTCGATCTGTACCATAAAACCGAATCGAGCGACCAGTACGGATCACTGCAATACCAGTTCCAGCGCATCTTTAATGCCAAAATCCCGGACTGGAACGATTACGAGTATGCCGTCAACAATATCGGGCTGGAACAGATGGGGCTGTTGATGGCGCGGGTCGAAACGCTGTGGGGCAGTAGCGAGATCGTCCCGTTTCTGGAAAGCCTGTTGATCGACGACCGTGACGGTACGCGTCAGGGGTTTGAACTTGGGGTGTACCGCGATATCCTGTTCCTGTTCGATCTGGCCCGGGAATTGCGAAAAACCAGCCATGACGAGGCCGACGGCGATGCGCTGGCACTGGCACCGCTCTAGCTTATTCTTGGCCCTGTTGTTGGCCCTGTTCTTGGCCGTATTGCTGGCCATGGCAGGTTGCTCGCACGTGCGCTACTATGCCCAGGCAACGCACGGGCAACTGTCACTTTTGGCCGCAGCCCAACCGGTCGAAGTATGGCTGGCGCAGCCTGATCTGGAGCCGCGCCTGCGCCAGCGGCTGGAGGCCGCCGGTCGGATTCGCCGCTTTGCCGTGACCGAGCTGGCTTTGCCGCAAAACGGTAGCTATCAGTCATATGTCGATATCGCCCGTCCGTTCGTGCTGTGGAACGTGGTAGCGACTGACGAATTTTCATTTGTGCCACGCTCATGGTGTTTTCCGGTGGCAGGGTGCGTCAGCTATCGCGGCTATTACAGTGAAAGCGCAGCCAAGGCCTATGCCGACCAGTTGCGCGCCAGCGGGGCCGATGTGCAAGTATCCGGCGTGCCCGCCTATTCCACTCTGGGCTGGTTCAATGACCCGCTAATCTCCAGCTTTATTTATTACCCGGAAAGTGAATTGGCGCGGCTGATGTTTCATGAATTGGCGCATCAGGTGCTGTATCTGCCGGGCGACACCCGCTTTAACGAAGCCTTTGCTAGCGCAGTGGAAGAGGCCGGTTTGCAACGCTGGCTGGCGCAAAATGGCCTTGATGCGATGCGCAGCGCACATCAGGCCGCGGCAATGCGCAAAAAACAGTTTTTGGCCTTATTATTGAACACGCGCACCGAACTTGAGGCGCTGTATGCCGATCCGCAGCAGGACGTGCCACAAAAACGCCGGGCCAAGGGGCAGATATTTGAACAGATGCGGGCCTCGTACCAGCAACTGAAGCAGGGGTGGGGCGGTTATGCCGGTTACGACCGCTGGTTTGCGGCACCATTATCGAATGCACACTGGGTGGCGGTGGCCAACTATGAGCAATATGTGCCCGCTTTCCGGGCGCTGCTGGCTGGCTATGGCGCACCGGGGCCAGCCAGTTTGCCACAGTTTTATGCCGCCGCGCGCGAGTTGTCGCGCCTGCCTCAGCCCGAGCGCGAACAAGCACTGTTGCGACTGGCCAGCGCAGCCAAAGCAGGGCCAGAATCCGATTCAGACCAATAAGACAGATCAATAAGGCAGACCAATAAAAACGCGCGATAAGACGGATCAATCAGACAGTACGGTAAGACCAACCAATGAGACAGTCCAATGAGATTTGATGTCGATTTGCATCGTTCAACCCTGAAATTACCGAATCGGGTGGCCGGTCGCACCGCACTGGAAATGAGCGTGGTGGAGGCCGGGCCAGCCATCGGCGACAAATATCAGGCCCCAACCATGGTCTTCATTCATGGCTTTGGCGGGCGCGCCGCATACTGGGAATATCAACTCGACCAGTTCCAGCTTGATTACCGGGTAATTGCGCTCGATTTGCGCGGCCACGGCTACACCGATGCACCGAGCGAAGCCGACGGGGCCAATTATGACGTGCCGGAACTGGTGGCTGACATCGAAGCCGCGCTGGAGGCATTGCGCGTGCCACCGCGTTTCATACTGGTGTGCCATTCATTCGGCGGTGCGCTCTCTAGCACTTATGCCAACCGCTATCCAGAGCGGGTCATCGCCCTGATTATCATCGCCTCGGCCGTGCGTTTCAAGCTGCGCCTGTTGGGCCGCATGCTGTTGCGCATTCCACCGCGCATCCTGACCTTGCTGCGCCAATTGCTGCCCTATGTCGGCTACAACGCCGCCAAAATGTACCCACCGGCCCATGTGATTTACCTGCAAAACCGCAATGCCCTGGCCAACTGGGATGGCAGCGAAGTATTGCGCGGGGTAAAGGTGCCCAGTCTGGTAATTTTGGGCCAGCGCGACATCCTGTTTTCCGAAGCATCGTACACCGAAGTGGCCAAGCTGATTCCCGACGCGGAACAGATCATCATTCCGGTTTCAGCGCATCAAGTCATGGTGGAGCGCCCGGAAGCGGTTAACCGCGCCATTTTGCGCTTCGTCTCGGCCCGTATCGATGTGGTGGCCCAACTTGAAGCGCGCCAACAACAGCGTGCCGCCCGCCGTGCCGCGCGCAAGGCGCTCGAAACCGAGCGACCCTGGCTGAAATTTTATGATGGCCGCACCCCATACCGCATCAAACTGCCGACCGTGCCCCTGCCGCGCCTGTTGGAAACCACCGCGCGCCGCTTTGCCAAAGTCCCGGCCATCTATTATCTGGGCAAAAAAATCACCTGGCGCGAACTGGACCGGCAAGCCAATCGCTTCGCCCACGGCCTGATCGCACGCCATATCCACCCGGGCGAACGGGTCATGCTGGCCCTGCCCAATACCCCGCAATGGCTGATCGCCTACTTTGGCATGCTCAAGGCCGGTGCCGTGGCGGTATTGGTCGATCCGAATCTGGATCAAGCCTCCCTGCTTAACCGGCTGCGCGACTCGGGCAGCGTCATGCTGGTTCTCGGTTCACACCGCTACCGCGAAATGCGCCCGCTGTTGCGCACCGATCCGCGCTCGGCCAAAGTGCGGCGTGTGGTATTTGCCACTTTATTCGAATACATGGGTTGGCGCGAAAAAATCAATTTTGGTGCAATGCACCATGTGCAGGAAGGGCATCTATTGCCATGGTTTACCAAAAGACAGCAACAAAAAGAGCGGCGCTTCTCGCGTTTTTCCGACGTGCTGACCCATGGCCGCCTGTTCCCGCCCGATGTGCATCTGGAAGTGGAGCAAGTCGCGGTGCTGGCCTACACCTACGGCAGCACCGGCAGCGCCATGCCGGTACCCTTGACCCACCGCCAACTGGCGGCCAATGCCCTGCAATTGCGGCACTGGCTGCCCGAATCGCGTCCCGGCGATGAACGCTTTTTGGCCCAGCAACCGCTGTACCAGGCCTATGGCTTGACCTGCCTCGTGCATTTGGGGGTTTATCTGGGCGCTACCCTGATTTTATTGCCCGGTTCCGATTTGAATAAAATGCTGCAAACTGTACAACAATTGCATCCAACCTACTTTCCCACCACCCCAAAACTGGTGCGCGCGCTGGCCGAGATGCCCGATGTGCGGCGCTATGGCTTAGCCTCGATCCGGGTCTGCTCGGTCAGTGGCTCACCGCTACCGCGCGAAGTGCGGGAAAAATTCGAGCGCATCACGCGTGGTCGCCTGATTGAAGCGTATGGCCTGACCGAAGCTGCCGCCGGGGTGCTCGGCATGCCGGTGGCCGCCCGCCGCAGCGGTGTGGTTGGCCTGCCACTGCCCGATACCGAAGTCAAGGTGATCGATCTGCAAACCGGGCAGGAGGCCGCCATCGACCAAATTGGTGAGCTATGGGTCAAAGGCCCGCAAGTGTTTAATGGTTACGATTGCAGCGGTGACAGTAGCGCGCGTTGCCAACAACTGAACGCCGAACGGTTGCAACAGGGCTGGTTGTTGACCGGCGACATGGGCTATATGGATGAAGATGGTTTTTTTACCATCGTTGACCGAAAGGCAAACATGTTGTTGCGTTCCGGGCAATATGTATTTCCGCGTCAAGTGGAGGAAATTTTGTTTGAACACCCGGCGGTGGCCATGGTGCGGGTGCTGGCGGTGCCGGACGACGAGGGCATAACCCACCTGCGGGCGCAGGTTATGCTGCACCGCAGCATGAATGTCAATGTGGAAGAATTACACGAATATTGCGCAAAGCGCTTGCATAGTAGCGCGCTGCCCGATAGCATCACGATTGGCGAAGTTGTGGTTTAGGCAGTATATTGTCAGGCAGAATCGCTGCCTGCCGTATCATAAATTTGGTGGCAGCACCGGCCCGGTCGATTTGGTGGTTTCAAGCAGCCCGGGTTTTCATTCAGGAAAAGGAAGACGATGGATAAGTATTGGCTCAAAGCGTACCCCAAGGGCGTACCGGCAGAAATCGATTACACCCAGTATCGGTCGCTGGTACATTTGCAAGAAGAGGCCTTCCAGAAATATGCCAACCGCAACGCCTATGTGTGCATGGGCAAATTCCTGACCTATGCCGAAGTCGATAAACTGTCAACCCAGCTCGGTGCCTGGTTACAATCCAAAGGCTTGCAAAAGGGCGCACGCGTTGCCGTGATGATGCCTAACATCTTGCAATACCCGGTGGCCATTGCCGGCATTTTGCGCGCTGGTTACACCGTGGTCAACGTCAACCCGCTCTACACCCCGCGTGAACTGGAACACCAGCTCAACGACTCCGGTGCCGAAGCGCTGTTCGTGCTGGAAAACTTTGCCACCACCGTGCAAGAAGTAATCGGCAGAACCAAAGTCAAGCACTTGGTGATGGCGCACATGGGCGACTTGCTCGGCCTCAAAGGGGTGTTGGTCAATTTCGTGGTGCGCAAGGTTAAAAAATTGGTGCCCGCCTACAACCTGCCGCAAGCAATTCGCTTCAATACCGTGCTCTCCGAAGGGGCCGGGATGCAATTGAAAAAAGTCGATATTACCCTGAATGACGTGGCCTTCCTGCAATACACGGGCGGTACAACCGGTGTCTCGAAAGGGGCTACCCTGATCCACCGCAACGTGGTCGCCAACGTGTTGCAGGGCGAAGCGTGGTTAAGTCCAGCCCTGTCCAAAGTCCCCAAGGACGAGCAATTGGTCATCGTTTGTGCACTGCCGCTGTACCACATCTTCGCCCTGACCGCCTGCTGCCTGATGGGCACCCGCGAAGGCGCGATGAACATCCTGATCCCGAACCCGCGCGACATTCCCGGCTTCATCAAAGAACTGGGCAAATACAAGTTCAACATGCTGCCAGCGGTCAATACGCTGTACAACGGCTTGCTCAACCACCCAGACTTTGCCAAGCTCGATTTCTCCAACCTGAAACTGTGCAATGGCGGCGGTATGGCGGTGCAGCAGGCGGTCAACGACAAGTGGAAAGCCATGACTGGCGTGCCAATTGTGGAAGGCTATGGCCTGTCTGAAACCTCGCCACTGGCCACCGCCAATCTGGCCAATTCCGACGCCTTCACCGGCAACATTGGCTTGCCCGTGCCCTCGACCGACATCGCGATTCTGGACGACGATGGCAAGCCGGTACCGATTGGCGAGCGTGGTGAAATCGCGATTCGCGGGCCACAGGTGATGGTTGGCTATTGGCAGCGGCCCGATGAAACCGCCAAGGTCATGACCCCGGATGGCTTCTTCAAATCCGGCGATATCGGCATCATGGATGAACACGGCTTTACCAAAATCGTCGATCGCAAGAAAGACATGATTTTGGTGTCCGGCTTTAACGTCTATCCTAACGAAGTTGAAGCCGTGGTGTCGGGCCATCCGGGCGTGCTCGAATGTGCCTGCATTGGCGTACCGGATAAAAACTCGGGTGAAGCGGTCAAACTGTTCGTGGTCAAAAAAGACCCGAGCCTGACCGTGGAACAATTGCAGGAATTTTGCACCAAGAATTTTACCGGCTACAAAAAACCCAAATACATTGAGTTCCGTGCTGATTTGCCGAAATCCAACGTCGGCAAAATTTTGCGCCGCGAATTGCGCGACGAAAAAGCCAAGTAAGCGCAGCAGCATCGGCCAGGTAGCATCTGCCTGGCCCGCAACACCCGCGACCGGTTTTGCCGGTCGCAATTTTTTGGCTCAGGTATCAACCATGTATCAAAAATAAGGCATTAAGATGGATAAAGTCTGGCTCCAATCCTATCCGCCCGGCGTGCCCGAACACATCGACCCGACTCAATACCGCTCGCTGGTGCAATTGATGGAGGCGGCCTTCCGCCAATATGCCACGCGCCCGGCCTGGGTTTGCATGGGCCGTACCCTGAGCTATGCCGAACTTGATGCCTTGTCTGCCAAGGTAGCAGCCTGGCTACAGCACAAGGGCTTGCGCAAGGGTAGCCGGGTCGCCATCATGCTGCCCAACATCTTGCCCTACCCGGTGATCATGGCCGGGATTTTGCGGGCCGGTTTGGTGGTGGTTAACGTCAACCCGCTGTACACCCCGCGTGAGCTGGAACACCAACTGAACGACTCCGGTGCCGAAACCATTTTCGTGCTGGAAAACTGTGCCACCACGCTGGAACAGATACTGGCCAAAACCAAAGTCAAGCAAGTGGTGGTGCTAACCATGGGCGACCTGATGGGGTCACTCAAGGGCTTGATGGTTAACTTTGTGGTGCGCCACAAAAAGAAACTGGTGCCACCGTATTCGCTGCCCAATGCCATCCGCTTTAATCAGATTATTGCCGAGGCCGCGCCCCTGACGTTAAAAAACGTCCAACTTGGGCCGGATGATGTTGCATTTTTACAATACACGGGTGGCACCACCGGCGTCGCCAAAGGCGCTGTTTTGTTGCACCGCAACATAATCGCCAATGTCTTGCAAAGTGAAGCCTGGGTCCAGCCCATGTTTGAGCGTGAACCCAAGGTTGAGCAACTGGTGATCGTTTGCGCCTTGCCGCTGTACCATATTTTTGCCTTGGCGACCTGCGCCCTGATGGGTGCGCGCTTGGGTAGTCTAAGCATTTTGATTCCCAACCCGCGCGACCTGGATACTTTTGTGAAAGACTTGAAACCATTTCAAGTCAACATCTTTCCGGCAGTCAATACCCTGTACAACAGCTTGCTGAACCACCCCGGATTTGACCGGCTCGATTTTTCCAAACTCAAGGTTTGCAACGGTGGCGGCATGGCGGTGCAGTCAACCGTGGCCGAACGCTGGCTCAAGCTTACCGGTTGTCCGATTGCGGAGGGCTATGGCCTGTCTGAAACCAGCCCCGGTGTTAGCATGAACCGGCTCGATATCTCCGCCTTTACCGGCAGCATTGGGTTGCCGCTGCCTTCGACCGAGATTGCGATTTTGGACGATGATGGGCAAGCGCTGCCGCTGGGTGAGGCGGGCGAGATTGCGATCCGTGGCCCGCAAGTGATGGCTGGCTACTGGAAGCGTGATGATGAAACCGCCAAAGTCATGACCGCCGATGGTTTTTTTCGCACCGGCGACATTGGCACCATGGATCAAAATGGCTACCTCAGAATCGTTGATCGCAAAAAAGACATGATTTTGGTGTCCGGCTTTAACGTCTATCCGACCGAAATCGAAGCCGTGGTGGCGAAACATGGCGGTGTGCTGGAATGCGCCTGCATTGGCGTGCCGGATCAACATACCGGCGAAGCGGTTAAGCTGATAGTGGTTAAAAAAGACCCGCAGCTCTCGGTTGAGCAACTGATGGAATTTTGCAAGGCACAATTTACGGCTTACAAAAAACCCAAGTACATCGAATTTCGCGATGAATTGCCCAAATCGCCGGTTGGCAAAATTCTGCGCCGGGCACTGCGCGATAAACTGGGCTGAGCAGCCGCGCCCGGTAGCCGCGACAATGAGAACCATGGACAATCCGGCACTGCTGCTCACCTGCAGATTTACACATTGTTGTCGATTGAATATGAAATAAACTATGGAAGAAATTCACCGCCAAAACACTTAACGGTTTTTATCTCTACAATTTTTGTTTGATAAATTACCTTTCCTACAATTTCATATGAATCCAGTTCTGTTACGTGAATATGCGCTTCTAGCTGAGGGTTTTTTAATACTTCGGCTTTGAGTAGTGTCCGCAGAGCACTCAAATCGGGTAACTGAACTTGGTCAGTGGATAAGTCTCCGTTAGGGATTATATGTATATTAACAACATTTGATTTGGCCGTCATTATGGATTTCTTTTCAAGAGTTAAAGACTGGACACGGAGCCGGGCTGGTCAGGCAGGCGGCATTATGCCAGCGGGGTGTGGTACACCCGCCAGTTCGGCACAAGGTAGTCGCACCCTGGCATGTTCCCACTATCTTGTCGCACGGCAAGCAATGGTCAATCTTTGCCCTCCAAAATTTGTTCTGGGGTAAATTTGAATCGATCCTGATTCTTCTTGTATTCATCGACCAAGTAGCCAAGCAGTTCGCCCATGAACATCAGATTTTCTTCATGGTCTTCAATGTTCCGTAGCGTTTCGCTCTTTAACAGCAGTTCTTTGTAGCGCATGCCATCGCGTGTTGCTTGCAGCAACAGGGGGAGCCAGCGATCCTCAATTTCCATTACGCCACCTTGGAAAAAAGTTATGTAGCCAATTGGTTTGCTTTAGTTTGCCAGTGTATCCGCTTCCGGGTACAGTTCCGGCAGCAAAAATGCCAGGGCATCCAGTGGCAGGGCAAAGTATACCGGCCCCAGTGGCGAATCGGTTTGCAGCAAGCCGGTGGCGAGCAGGTGCGACAGCAGGCTGCGTGCGGTACGCTCACCCAAGCCCGTCAACTGGGCAACTTCGGCGCGCGTCATTGGCCCGGCGGCAAAGCTGTGGTAGAGCGGTAAAATTGCTTCGCTGCGGATTTTTTTGTCATGTTCTGCGCGAAACGTGATCAGGGCGCTGATGCGCCGTTTCATGCCATCGAGTGCCAGCATGGCACTCATGAAATTGACTTGCTCAAGACAAATATCCAGAAAAAAATCAACCCATTCCAGCAGCGCGGCAGTACTTAAATTGCCGCGCCCGTCATAATCGTTCCTACGCGGCGCATCGGCATTGTGCAAGCGCGCATAATACTGCACGGTTGCGCGGGCAAGGCCGCGATTGGGTGACCATAAACCGGTCGAAAGTGGCCACAACGCCAGATGCGTTTGCAAACGAATCGCCCGGCCATTGCCATCCCGAAACGGATGTACCCACGCCGCCCGGTGATGGCAAAACGCAGTGGCAATCAAGCGGTTCGCTGCTAGCATGGGCTGGTTATACACCTGATCCATGCGTGCCAAAAAACGCGGCAGGGTCGTGGCCAATGGCGGCACATGCTGGCCGGGGCGGTGGTTTTGAGTTGGCCTGGCGAAATCCGCTTTGCCGGAGCTTGGCCCGCGCTGGCGGTGTTGGGGGCGTGCTTTTGCTGGGGCATAGCCAATAATTTAACGCGCAAGGTGTCCTTGTCGGCCGCAGGCTGGATCGCCTGTGTAAAAGGTTTGGTGGCCGATTGCGTCAACTTGGCGCTGGCCGCCGGGGTGGGTTTTGACTGGCCAGCAGTGGGCCAGATCGGCGCGGCCATGCTGCTTGGGTTCTTGGCCTATGGCGTCAGTTTGGCGCTGTTTGTGCTGGGCCTGCGCCATTTGGGCACGGCCCGCACCGGAGCCTATTTTTCCGTCGCGCCCTTCATCGGTGCCATGCTGGCACTGGCCATGGGTGAACCCCTGACGCTACGGCTGGCCATGGCGGCGCTGTTGATGGCCATCGGGATTGCCCTGCACCTGAGCGAGCAACACGCGCACCCGCATATGCACGAGGTGCAAGAGCACGAACACGAGCATACGCACGATGAACACCATCAACATGAGCACCGGTCGCGCCCGGCACCCGGCATCGCCATTGGCACCGGCATGAAGCACTGAGCCACAGCCATGCGCATTTTCCCGATATGCATCATCAGCATGAGCATTGAGGGCATGGCCCGGCAAGCGGCTGGCCCAACCCAGGTTTTTTTGCAGGGGGAAATTTTAAACCGGCGCGCATGGGGCGCATGGTGGCGCGGTAGCGGCACGCTGTGCGCAATGTGAAATGGGTGCAACCTTAGCCAAAGAAAAGGTAACGACATGAATTTTGACGAACACCGGTTAGTTGGCCAGTCTGGTGTTCGCTGGCACGGCACTAGCGTGCGTTACGAAAGCAAAACGGTCATGCTGGTCAAAACCTGTTGATCTATATGCAATTCCAAGTTAGGTATAATTGTGATTTTATTATGTCAATTTTTGACCCAAATCAGAAGGAAATTTAGATGGCAAAAGAGGAAGATATCTACAAGCGTCCGATCAAAAATATCACTGAACTGCGTATCGAAGCCGCACGGATCGTCCACGAGTCTGGCTCAGGTGAAAACCCGATTGCGATATTGAATGGCTTGATTGAAGCGGAGTGCCGTGCAGAGATGTTTCGCGCCCGCTTTGGCGCAGATGGCCAAACACTGCCAGCAACTGCGCTACAATTGGCGCAGGATGCGGGGCGCAATGCGAACCATCGCCGGACTTTGGCGCGGAATTTGAACAAGGCGAGCGGGGTGCCGCGCCTGCCGGATGTGGAGGCACATCACATTGTTTCGGTAAACGACATTAGGGCGCTGCCATCACGAAAAATACT
>JACCDS011191882.1_pt1 | contig 26461 bp, 28 predicted proteins | sample 7446441 | NCBI WGS metagenome assembly JACCDS01 (sample SAMN15323445, study PRJNA562643) | freshwater metagenome | isolation source: river surface water | place: USA:Blue River Watershed | collected 2017-08-17 | reverse complement strand
GGTCAGACCGTAACACCTAACGCAAGACCCGGATAGCTATGAGTAAGATTCTGATTGTTGAAGACGAAACCATCATCCGCAATGCCCTGCGCAAATTGCTGGAGCGCAACCAGTACGAGGTCAGCGAGGCCCCGTCGGTAAAAGAAGCTACATCCAAGTTCCAACTCAAAGATTTCGACCTGATCATCAGTGACCTACGCCTACCCGGCGCCCCCGGCACCGACCTGATCAAACTCGCGGGTGACACCCCCGTCCTCATCATGACCAGCTATGCGAGCCTGCGTTCAGCGGTGGACTCCATGCGCATGGGCGCGGTGGACTATATAGCCAAACCCTTTGATCATGATGAGATGGTCAACGCGGTCAAGCGCGTTATTGGCAAGGCTAAAGCGGCCAACAAAGCCGCTCCAGCGAGCCAAGCGGCCAGCAGCGCAATCGCCGGGATGATTGGCGCCAGTGATGTAATGCAGGACCTATACAATCGTATCCACAAAGTTGCACCGACCAACGCCACCGTCTTGGTCCACGGAGAAACCGGCACCGGCAAAGAGCTTGTCGCTCGCGCCTTGCACGAGGAGAGCAATCGCAACAACCACTTAATGATTTCAGTGAACTGCGCTGCGATTCCAGACACACTTATTGAATCAGAGCTCTTCGGTTATGAAAAAGGTGCCTTTACCGGCGCCTCCAACAACCGTGAGGGCCTCGTAGCCGCTGCTGACGGTGGCACCCTGTTCCTCGACGAAATCGGTGAATTGCCACTGGAAGCCCAAGCGCGCCTGCTGCGCGTACTACAAGAAGGTGAGGTTCGACCACTAGGCTCGGTCGAGTCGCGCAAAGTCGATGTGCGCCTGGTCGCCGCAACCCACCGCGATCTGCGCAAGCTCGCCAAAGAAGGCAAGTTTCGCGAAGACCTCTACTTCCGTATCAACGTAGTTCAGTTGGAATTACCACCGCTGCGGGAGCGCGGGCGCGACATTATCAACATCGCAGAATCTCTGTTACAGCGCTATTGCAGTCAGTTTAGTAAACCACAGCTCAAACTGTCGTCTGCGGCAATGGATGCCATCATGAGCTACAACTGGCCGGGCAACGTACGCGAATTGGAAAACGCCATGCAACGCGCGGTGATTCTGTGCGAGGACAGCGCGGAAATTGGCGATCACCTGCTGTCCATCGATATGGACAACCGCGATATGGACGACAATACCGGTAGCTCACTTATTGAAGCTCCACGCCTCGCGGGTCGCAGCAGCAGCCGCCAAGACGCCGGCGAAGATTTATCACTGGAGGATTATTTCCAGCGTTTCGTGCTAGAGCATCAGGACACCATGAGCGAAACCGAACTCGCACGCAAGCTCGGGGTCAGCCGCAAGTGCCTCTGGGAGCGGCGTCAACGCCTTGGCATCCCTAGAACCAAAGCTTCGGCATCGGCGACAACTGCCAAATAAGCTTTTTAGCTACTCGAAACAAAAAAATCCCCGTTATGCCAAAAGCAACGGGGATTTTTGTTTACAGTGACACAAATGCAAATAAATACGTCAAAAGTTATCATTTTGATGCCAAATCGTTACCCCGAACCACGAGAGTGTTACCGTAAAAAAACTGTTACTTGTGCTACCCACCCGTAACAAACTTGATACCGACCTGTAACCCTTCGAAATAACAAAAAGAAATAAGAACCCCTCGAAAAAACATAACATATTGTTTTTATTGAGATTTTAAAACTTGGCACAACAACTGCCTTATGTGGGCCATAACAAAAACAAACAATAAGAATTAATTAACAAAATCTAATAACAACAACAAATAATAAGAAGCGGAAAAAACTTAAAAATAACAACAATAGACAATAAGAAACTGAAAAAAACGAATAACAACAAGAAACAATAAGAAACTGAAAAAAAAACGAACATAACAACAAGAAATAATAACAACAGAAGATAAATAATAATAACGTAAACAATAACTTAGATTGACCACGCTAGAAGACAAGAGCAATAAGACAGTAAAATAAAGCGGACTACTGACTAGGCACAGGATGGGATAGCACGCGAGATTGGATGTTTGCCACGGAGGCAACCCATTGAGATGTCAAGATGCAGCACTTCGGTGCTACCCTCCAGCGGGAAAGCGAAAGCTTTCCCGTTTTGCTTTCTACCTTCCAACTCAAAAGCTAACCATTAATTGCACACATACTAGACCACTCGTACAACTAAAAAGTTCAACCATGGAATTTACCGGCTGGCGCCAGCTTGTCGTAAAAAACCCTGATCATCTGCTAAACTCGCGTTTTCCATGCAACTGACTGCTAAATTACCTGCGAGAAACCATGCTCAAACGCTTGCTTAACCTCTTTACCTCAAAAGATTCCAGCAAAGTATCCGGCCCCACCACCCGCGAGGGTGCAGTTTCTATTCCACGCGACCAGCACAGTATCTCTCGCAAAAATATCAGTCAGGCGGCCATTAAAATCATCAAGCAGCTGGAAGATGCAGGTTACTCCGCTTACCTCGTTGGCGGTGGCGTGCGCGATTTGCTACTCGGCAATCATCCCAAAGATTTTGATGTCGCAACTAACGCAAAACCAGAAGAAGTGAAACGCTTGTTTCGCAGCGCTCGCATAGTTGGTCGCCGCTTCCAGATAGTTCATGTGCGCATGGGGCGTGAAGTGATTGAGGTTACGACCTTCCGGGGCCATCACGATGACAGCTCCCAGCACGCAGCACGCAGCGAAGATGGCATGTTATTGCGTGACAATGTGTATGGCACTTTGGAAACCGATGCCATGCGTCGCGACTTTACCGTCAATGCGCTCTATTACACACTGAAAGACTTTTCGGTCGTCGACTACTGCAAAGGAGTGGAAGACCTGAAAAGCCGTACCCTGCGGATGATTGGCGACCCAGCCACCCGATACAAGGAAGACCCGGTACGCATACTGCGCGCCCTGCGCTTTGCAGCCAAACTGGGCTTTAACATAGAGGCTAAAACCGCCAAGCCCATTCGCGAACTGGGAAACCTCTTGCTGAATGTGTCTGATGCACGCCTGTTTGAAGAAGTGCTCAAACTCTTCCTTGGCGGCTCTGCAACAGCAACGTTTAATCTCCTGCGTGAATACGATCTGTTAGTCCACCTGTTCCCCGGCACAGACATCGCACTCAAAGCCAAAGACGAGATTGGTGCGAACCTGATCGAGCAGTGCATGATCAATACCGACAAGCGCATCCGTGCCGACAAAACCGTCACCCCGGCCTTTATTTATGCCGCGCTGCTCTGGCCTGCCGTACAACAGCAGTTCAAGTTGCTGTCTGGACAGATGACGCCCGCCCAAGCCTGGGCGCAAGCTGGTACCAATGCAATTAACCAACAGTTAACGCGCACGGCCGTGCCCAAACGGTTCCTGATTCCCATGCGCGAGATTTGGGACTTGCAGCAGCGCCTACCCAACCGTTTGGGGATGCGCGCTTTGCGGACGTTGGATCACCCACGCTTCCGTGCGGCCTACGATTTCCTGTTGATGCGTGAAGCTGCAGGCGAAGCTCTGGATGGGCTCGGCGTTTGGTGGACTAATTACCAAACCGCCAACGACGAAGAGCGCGAACAAATGGTGAAGGAATTAGCGCGCCAGGGCATCAAAACCGGCGGCAGCAAACCACGCCGTCGCCGCGGGCCGCGTAAGCCCAAATCGGATACTGCAAGCAGCGGGAACGAATAACCCATGGTGTTGGCCTACATAGGGCTGGGTAGCAATCTGGAGGATCCGACGGGGCAGGTTAACCGCGCCTTCCTCGAACTGGATTTGCTAGCGGACACGCGGCTGGTTGCCCGCTCAGCACTTTATCGAAGCCGTGCCATAGGCCCGGAACAGCCGGATTACATCAATGCGGTGGCGCAGCTGGAGACCCGCCTCGCCCCTCTGGATTTACTGGATGCGCTTCAATCCATAGAACAAGCGCACCGACGCGTGCGGCTGCAGCATTGGGGGCCGCGTACTCTGGACTTGGATTTGCTACTTTATGGCCATCAATCCATCCAGCTTCCGCGCCTGACTGTACCCCACCCCTACCTGACCCAGCGTAGCTTTGTACTCTACCCGCTGGCGGATATAGACCCGAACTTACAACTACCGGATGGCATTTCCTTGCAAACCCTGTTGAGCCAGTGCCCTTTTGAAGGCTTGGCACGCTTGCCAGAGAATCGCTAACCGGCGCAAGGAGTTACTGTGGACGCTGTCTTTGAAGAATTAGGCTTGGACCTCACCAATACCAAACTTCCGCGCTACATCGCCGTGGAAGGTTGCATTGGTGTCGGAAAGACCACCCTCGCGCGCAATATTGCCCGCCTGTTCAACTACGATATGCTGCTGGAGCAGCCGGAAGAAAATCCGTTTCTGGAGCGTTTCTATCGCGACCCAAAATCCACCGCGCTACCGACGCAATTATTCTTTTTGTTTCAACGTGCCAATCAATTACAAAATCTAAAGCAGGACGATATTTTCGAACCCGTACGCGTCGCTGATTTTTTAATTGAAAAAGATCAACTGTTTGCGCGGGTAACGCTGGATGATGATGAGTTAAATATCTATCGCCAGGTGTATGACAAGCTGGTGATCAATGCCGCCAAACCGGATCTGGTGATTTATTTACAGGCACCACTCGATGTATTGCTCGACCGCATTCGTCAGCGTGGCATTAGCGCCGAGCAATACATAAGCGCCGATTATCTAAAAGCACTCAATGACGCCTATACTGAATTTTTCCATTTTTACGATGGCGCACCGCTACTGATTGTCAACGCCAAGGATTTAAATCTGGCGAAGAATCGCGACCACTTTAAACAGCTGGTGGAATACATACTCACCATCAAAAGCGGTCGCCACTATTACAATCCAGTGCCTGCACTCTAATTGTTTTTCTCACAGCGAGAACTGCCATGCCTTACGGAACCATAAACAGCACCACCTCCACGGCAAACACTGCACTTACCAAAAGCATCACGATAAACACACTCAATAAATTAAAAAGTAGCGGTGAGAAATTTGTAGTTATCTCACTGTACGACGCGCACATGGCGGCGATGGCACAGCGCTGTGGTGTAGAAGTAGTATTAATTGGCGATTCACTCGGCATGACGGTGTTGGGATATGACAGCACGATTCCCGTCACCATGGAACAAATGATTTATCACGTGGAAGCCGTAGCGCGCGGTAATAAAAAATCCTTAATCATTGGCGACCTGCCATTCATGACCTACGCCACACCGGAGGACGCTATGCGCAATTGCATGCGCATCATGCAAGCCGGTGCGCAGATGGTAAAACTCGAAGGCGGGGCTTGGCTGGCAGATACAGTGCGTATGCTTGCCGAACGCGGCGTACCTGTGTGCGCACACCTGGGGTTAACACCGCAATCGGTGAATAAATTTGGCGGTTTCCGCGTGCAAGGGCGCGATCAGGAAGGCGCCGAAAAAATTCTCGCGGATGCTAAATTACTCGCGGATGCCGGCGCTGATTTACTGGTACTGGAATGCGTACCCGCTGCACTCGCCGCGCAAATTACCCGTGAGATTGCCATCCCCACTATCGGCATAGGCGCAGGCCGCGATGTCGATGCACAAGTATTAGTGATTAACGATATTCTCGGCCTAACAGAACAGCCACCCAAATTTTCCAAAAACTTTTTATTGGAGGCAAAGGATATTCCTGGAGCCATGCAAAAATATGTCGCCGACGTAAAAGCTGGCACATTTCCCGGTGACGATAATATTTTTAATTAATGTCGTGCACTGGCACTGTGGGCCAAAACCTGGTCGCCAACAAAGCCGCTGCAATTGCAGCGGCTTTTTTATATCCATGCCCACGACTGAAAAGCAGCGCTGATTATTTTTCTTGCTACACTGACAAGCTATCGGCAGTTAACTTATACATGGCCACTACCAATTTTTTGCAACTATTATTTTTATAAGGCCAGCCTCTATATGCCCCGCGATAACAGGAAATTATTATGCTTAGCCCTCTCACAGTTAACACAGTTCGGATACCTAACAAAACTCTGCTTGTTCTCACCTTAAGCCTATTGATTGCCGCCGCCCCGGGTGTAATGGCGACTTCGGCAATTGAAAAAACTGCTGCAACACCATTAGCAGAGAGTTCACCAATCGGCTGGGATGCTTATTACGCAATCTCTAAATCACTGCACGAAAAAGATGAAGCGGTAATTGCCGCCGAATTAACAAAGCTCAACAAAAAAACAGCGGAGCTACCGGCAGCCACCAAAGAATTTGGTTTTGAAATTAATCAGCCCATCGAATGGTTTGCCTCTGTTGAAGGCAAACGGGTGATGGATATTATTCTCTCTTTCCAAACTCCGTCCGGGGGCTGGTCCAAACGTACCGATATGGCCAAGGCGCTGCGCCAACCGGGACAAGCATTTGGTACCGAAGAGGATTACGTCCCGACGTTCGATAACGGCGCAACCAGCACCCAATTGTTATTACTCGCGAAAGCTCACAAGGCTACCGGAGATACGCGCTACGCTGATGCCTTTGCGCGCGGCTTGGCATTGGTGTTAACCGCGCAATATCCCAATGGTGGTTGGCCGCAAAGTTTTCCCTTGCGCGGTAGCTATCACGACCACATCACTTACAATGATGCATTGATGCGCGACCTCATGCTGGTATTAAACAATGTCGCCCACGCTAAAAATGAATTTACGTTTGTGTCTAAAGCCCAACAACAAGCCGCACGAAATAGCCTTGCGCGCGCACTGGATTGCGTCATAAAAACCCAGGTAGTCGTCGATGGAAAATTAACAGTCTGGGGCGCACAGCATGATGCAAAAACATTGCAGCCCGCCAAAGCGCGCGCCTATGAAATGATTTCACTCACCAGCTCAGAAAGCGTGTGGATGCTGGACTTTTTAATGGATCTGGATAACCCAAGCGAGGTAATTGTAAAGTCGGTACACGCCGCTGCGAGCTGGTATGAGCGAAGCAAAATAACCGGTAAGACCTGGGTGCGCGGCGCGGTAAGTTTGGACGATGATAAAAATGCGCCGCCACTCTGGGCGCGTTTTTATGAAATAGGCACCAATAAACCGGTGTTTGGCGATCGCGACGATTCGATTCACTATGCAATAGGAGAAGTATCAGAGGAACGACGCCTTGGTTACGCCTGGTACACCACAGCACCAAATAAAGTGCTGGAGAAATATGCGCGCTGGGCCAAATCCCACCCGTTGAAATAAGAATGAAAAGCGACGGGCAATATTCACTGCCCGTCGCTTGACCAGACTTTCATACTCTGCACCGCCAGTAATTTGCATTCTCCCGTTAACTCAACGTAGGTCCGCATTACCTGATAACGCGAAGTGCGAAAAGTTTTACCGTCCGCATTCCATTTTTCCACACTGACCAACCCTTCTACTACCGCCGTATTTTGAAGGTGCCTAACACTCAAATCGTGCGAGCGCCGCGCCTTGGGTTGTTCTTCCGGTTTTTGCACTCGCTCAATGAGGGCTGCCTTTGTTTCTTTCAAATTGGCCAGGTTGTGCACCCAATAAAACTCCGGGGCGAGTAATTGCTCCAAGAATTTTACATCTCCCTTCTGCATCGCAGTTTCATAGCGCTGATCCAATGTGATCAGGTTTTTAGTCTCCATACAGGAATCGGCAAGGGTGGGCATAGAAGCACAGGACAATATCGTCATGACAACCAATTTTTTCATCGTGAATTACCATTAAATAGACACGCAAAACATGTTTACATAAATTTTTAACATAAAAAAAGCCGACACCAAAACGATGCCGGCCAAGACCATACTAGATTACAAATAAAGGGGAGTTCCAAACTGGGCTAAGAGAAAAACCCAACGGTAACTACACAACCTCCCTAAATCGATAAGCCAACCAATCGCAACACACCACCGTCAGCTCACAGGGAGAAACCGTCACCGGTAGTTTCAGTATTGTTCAGTTTTCAATCATTGCCAGTTTTCATCGGGTAATTTTTAAATTATTTGGCGATAACTACATTCGCCTGATTAGAAATGGCTATATCAACTACAAAGACCCGCGCCCCATCAACACCATTGCCTCATTAATTAACTGATCGAGACGCGCTGCTGTGGTAGAGCGCAATGCAAACTCATCAATCAATTTCAACAAGCGTCCCAACTTGGGCCGCGCAGCACGAAACTCTTCTGTGACCGGTTCATACACCAAATCGTGATCTTGCACGCTTAACTTGCCCAGTTCGGAAAGCTCAGCGTGCAACGCGCTAATAAGGTCATAAAAAAAATCTTTGCGATCCAGACTATTGGCTTCCCAATAGGCCTGATCCAAACCTGCCTGCAATCCTTCCAAAACCCGAATTGCGCTGGAAATATTGTTACATGTCATACCAAACACCTTTTGCTCAAGAAATCTGTTTCGCTTGAGTATAGGAGACTTTAACGCCGCTGCTGATTGCTCTGTTACACTGCAGGCGACCTGGCTTGCACTTTTATTAAATGATCTCGATCGAACAACTCTGGCTGTTTAGCACCCTCACATTTATTGTCTCGGCCAGCCCCGGGCCGGTGATGCTGTCGTGCATGGCCGATGCGGGCCGTTTTGGTTTTGCCAAATCGATTTTCACCATGCTCGGCGCCAGCGCCGGCAACCTGGTACTCATGCTTTTATCGGCCGTTGGCCTGGGATTATTGGTAGAACAATCGGAATGGGTGTTTAATCTGATCAAATGGATAGGCGCCGCTTATCTGGTGTATCTGGGCGCAGAGCAGATCCGCGCCAAACCACACAACCTGCAAGAAGATTTACCTGCAGTGCGCAGCAGCCACCTGTTTTGGAAATCGCTGGTGGTGGCGATAACCAACCCCAAAGGCTTAATCTATTTTGGCGCCCTCTTTCCACAGTTCATCAACATCCACCAACCAATGCCAGCCCAATTCGCACTGCTTACGGTTATTTTTCTGATTACCGATTTGCTCTGGATGGCGATTTACGCCTTGGGCGGCAGCGCGATTATGCGCTGGCTTAAATCCCCGGCTCACCAACGCTGGTTTAACCGCATCTCCGGCGGCACCCTCATCGCGGCTGGCATCGCCCTGGCGTTTACGCAGCTTTGAGCCAAACCATTCGCTGCCCCTGCAAAATTTCGATATAAGCAAAGAAAAAACAATTCTTTTTCAGGCTCGCCAAAAATCCCTAAGCTGCGCCTATCAACTTGAGGAGGCAGCAACATGTCCAACGTCGATTCGTTTTTCCCACAATCATTGCGCGAACAACCGATAGTAATTGTGCCCGGTTTACGCAATAGCGATGCCCAGCACTGGCAGAGCCGCTGGGAAGCAAAATTGCCGCACAGTAAACGCATTGAACTCGCAGAATGGGACACGCCTGATTTGGAAAAATGGAAGCGGGGGATTCGCGCGCAACTGCAAAACATCGATAAACCGGTAGGGATTATTGCCCACAGCTTTGGCGCTCTGGCGAGCGCGAGTATCGCGCAGGAGTTTCCGGAAAAAATTGCCGCCTTATTTTTGGTGGCACCTGCCGATCCGGATAAATTCGGGATAGCCACACACTTGCCGCAACAACCGCTACGCGTATCAACCCGGATTATTGCCAGCAGCAATGACCCCTGGCTGACCGAAGCCAAGGCCGCCTACTGGGCATTATTGTGGGGGGCTGATTACTTGCGCTTTAAAAATGTTGGGCATATCAATAGCGCGTCCAATTTAGGCGACTGGCCGGAGGGCGTGAATCAATTACAACAACTCCTACGAAAAACCCGGGTATTGGATAAACGCGCAACCAAAACGCCAAGCCAAGGTCACGCAACAGCGGCTTAAGCGCCACTCACCAGCTAACTCAAGAACCGGGTCACAGTTTCTACACGGCAATTTGCGAATACGAATTAATCTCGATAGAGTGCGCCGCGAATACCCCCTGACAGGTATTCGCGGCAACTACTAATAATAACGTCCTGGCTTTATCGCACTCCCGCTTGCGTTTTCATCGCGTCGATTCCCCCTTGGAACCGACAGAGCAATCAGCAGCAATTCAATTCCTGACAGTTAACAGAAGTATCATTAACCCGGATGCGGTAAGGCTTAGCCCAACTGGAATCTGTCCCATGAGTAACACCCCCAATACGCCGTTTGATACCAGCCTGTTTGGTAAAACTACCCACAATCCTTCGTTTGCAAGCCTGACCAAGCAATTCAGCGAAATTAATGGCCTACGCGATTACTGCATTCCGGTGAACCCGTATTTTCCACCACAGCAAGTAATGGACAAATTGCAAGAGCGCATCGCCTACGCGTTGAAATACTACCCTGGCTCAAACCAAAGCATTGCCGAGAATATTGCGCAATTTTCCGGCGTCCATAACCCCAAAACAATTATTGCCGGCAATGGCTCTACGGAAATTATTTCCTGGTTAAATTCGCTCTTTATTCAGGAGAGTTTATTCGTACCTGTGCCTTCCTTTGGCCGCTGGATAGAAGAGCCACAAGGGTTGGGAGTTGAACTTCACACCTATCGCTATGAAGACGCCAACAATCAATACGCCGCGCCAGAAACCTTAATTGCTGAAGTAAAAAAATCCGGCGCACGCAACCTGGTAATTTGTAATCCCAATAACCCTACCGGCTCGATTTTATCGCGTGACGAAATTTTGCAAATTCTCGCGGCATTACCCGAGCAGGATAATATTGTGATTGACGAATCGTTTATCGACTTCTCGGGCGAAGAACCGCCGTCAATAAAAAATGACGTGGCCAGTTATCCAAATGCCTGGGTATTAAAAAGCCTGGGGAAAAATGTGGGCCTGCACGGCTTGCGCATGGGCTTTGCAATTAGTAATGAGAACAATATTGCCAAGCTGCGCACTCACCTGCCCTACTGGAATGTCAACGGCATTACCGAGATGCTGTTGCATCTGATTAAAGATGAACATCAGGCATACCACGAGAGTCGTTTGAAAACGATTGCCGATGCGATTTATTTATCGGAGCGTTTTGAAGAATTACCGGAGTTCACAGTTTACCCAACGCATTCCAATTTTATTTTTGTCAAATTGCGCGATGATATTAACGGCACCGAATTGCGCGATCGCGTGTTGCAACACCACGGTTGCTTTATTCGCAATTGCGGCAACAAACTCGGCTCCAGCGAGCAGTATTTCCGCATAGCGGCGCGCCCGGCAGACGACGTAAATCACCTGATCAATGCATTCAAAATTGAATTGCATGCGCTCGGCAAACCAAACAATACGACCAGTAATTTGCTCATTGCCGATTAACTCTGGCAACGGCCGTCGAATACTCGGCGGCCGTTGTAGTCTCCCTATTTCCTCGCCGAAACCAAAACTTGTACACTAGAACACATATGTTACAAGTTTACCCAACTAAAAGCAGTTAAGCGTCAAGCAAGTAACGCTTTATTGTCATTCCGACAAGATGCTTATTGTTTAATTGACAATATCATTACGGATCACTAAATAGTTATCCCGATCCATCGTTTTAAATAATAAGTAGTGGTGGATCTGGCCCCCTGCATTCCCGCAGGATCAACTTTCACTCCGCGCTCTTTTAATAATTCAGCCGCGGAAAACTCCCGGAGATTCTCCATGACTTATCTACGCAGCCTTGCGACAATTCTCGCTGGCATTTTGTTGGCAGTCGCCGCCGACGCGCAAACTATTACGCTACGCGCGCGCGGCGTCGCCGGAACCGAACACATCAACCTCAAGGTGGCTGGCGCAACGGTAGCTCAGTGGACACTGACAACCAGCCTGAAAGATTACACCTACACGGGCAGCGCCTCTGGCGATATTCAGGTGCAATACGACAACGACGCCAGTGGGCGTGACGTAGTAGTCGATTATCTGCGGGTTAACAACGAAATTCGCCAGGCAGAAAACATGCGCACTAATACCGGCCTCTATGCGAATGGCAGTTGTGGCGGCGGCTCCTATTCGGAAACCATGCACTGCAACGGTTATATCGGATTCGGTTACACCTACGAATGCATGAGCGGAAACTGCGGGACTGGCGGTGGTGGTAGTTCCAGTTCAAGCGCAAGTTGTAGCGGTTATGTTGGTCTGACCTTTGATGATGGCCCCACCAACAATACCGCCACCCTGATTAGCTTGTTAAAACAAAATAATTTAACCCCGGTCACCTGGTTTGTGTGGGGCGAGCGCGCTGCCGCGAATTCCGCCATGCTGGGGCAGATGCGCAGCGTCGGCGTGTTGCAAAATCACAGCTACAACCATCCTCATCTCAACGGTTACAGCTATCAACAAGTTTATGACCAACTGAACCGCACCAACCAAGCAATTCAGAATTCCGGCGCGCCAAAACCAACGTTGTTTCGCCCGCCCTACGGCGAAAGCAATTCCACCGTACAACAAGCGGCAAGCGCGCTTGGCTTGCGCGTTATCACCTGGAATGTCGACTCACAAGATTGGAATGGTGCTAGCAGCAGCAGTATCGCCAACGCGGTTAACCAATTGCAAAATGGCCAAGTGATTTTAATGCACGATGGCTATTCAACCACTAACGGTGCGCTGGCCCAGATTGCCGCCAATTTGCGCGCGAAAAGACTCTGCCCAGGCAAGATAGACCCCGCCACCGGCCGCGCAGTTGCACCTTAAAAATCGCACGTAATTCTGCGGTAAACTATAAAAAGGCATCGCGTTTGCGGTGCCTTTTTTATTTAGCTCGGGCTACTGGTACGAATCAGATAATCAAACGCGCCCAAAGAGGCGCTGGCACCGGCCCCCATGGCGATAATGATTTGCTTGTAGGGCACGTTGGTACAATCGCCCGCGGCAAATACACCAGGCACTGACGTCTCTCCGCGCGCATTGATTTCAATTTCACCGCGATTCGTCAGCTGCACTGTGCCTTTTAAGAAATCGGTATTGGGCAGCAGACCGATTTGCACAAAAATACCGTCCAGTTCCACAGTGGCGATTTCATCGGTATTGCGGCTTTTGTATTTCAGCGCCGTAACTTTCTCGCCATTGCCGACCACCTCAGAGGTTAAGGCTTCGGTGATCACTGTTACGTTGGGCAAGCTGAATAATTTGCGCTGCAATACTGCATCTGCACGCAACTTTGAATCGAATTCAATCAGGGTTACCTGAGCCACAATTCCCGCCAAATCAATCGCCGCTTCCACGCCTGAGTTGCCACCACCAATCACTGCTACGCGTTTGCCTTTAAATAAAGGGCCATCGCAATGTGGGCAGTAGGCTACGCCTTTGCCGCGATATTCTTGCTCGCCGGGAACATTCATCTCTCTCCAGCGTGCGCCAGTGGCGAGAATCACGCTTTTACTTTTAACGCTGGCACCGCTGGCGAGTTTGACTTCCACCAGATCACCGGGATTATTACCAGGAATAACCTCCGCCGCTTTTTGCAGATTCATTACATCCACATCGTATTCTTTAACGTGCTGCTCCAGCGCCATGGCCAATTTCGGGCCTTCTGTCGCTTTCACGGAAATAAAGTTTTCAATGCCGACTGTATCTAACACTTGCCCACCAAAACGCTCGGCCACTACACCGGTGCGAATGCCTTTACGCGCGGAATAAATCGCCGCCGCTGCGCCCGCAGGGCCACCGCCAATAACCAATACATCAAACGGATCTTTTTCACCCAAGGCTTTGGCATCGCGCTCGGCCGCGCCGGTATCAATTTTCGCGATAATTTCTTCCAGCGTCATACGGCCCTGTCCGAAATGCTCACCATTCAAATACACACTGGGAACCGCCATGACTTTACGCTGCTCGACTTCGTTTTGAAAAAGCGCGCCATCGATCATAGTGGCTGAAAAATTCGGGTTGATCGCTGCCAACAAATTTACGGCCTGCACTACGTCCGGGCAGTTGTGGCAGGAGAGCGAGACAAACACTTCAAAATGAAATTTGCCCTCAATTGCTCTAATTTGTTCAATGGTTTTTGCATCCACCTTGGGTGGATGTCCGCCGGTTTGCAATAAGGCCAACACCAGCGAGGTAAATTCGTGCCCCATGGGAATTCCCGCAAATTCAATTCGCGGTGCTTCACCCAGTGCAGCAATAGAAAATGATGGGCGATACGCGGCGTTACCCAGATTACTTACACTCACTTTTCCAGACAGCGTCGCAATGTCTAACAAAAGATTATTTAACTCTTCGCTTTTTGAACTCTCATCCAGGCTAGCAACCAGTTGGATGGGGCGTTGCAGTTTTTCCAAATAGGCTTTGAGTTGGCCTTTAATCGCAGCATCTAACATGGTGTTCTCCATAAGATTTGAATCTCCCCCTGCCCCTCTTTTTCAAAGAGGGGAGGTCACATTCCTCCCTTTTATACGGGGCGCGTAGCTAAGGGAGGCTTGGAGGGATTTGATTAAGTAGAAATAACTTAGATCTTGCCAACCAAATCCAAAGATGGAGCCAAAGTCGCTTCACCTTCTTTCCACTTGGCCGGGCACACTTCACCCGGGTGGTTCGCAACATATTGCGCGGCTTTAACTTTGCGCAGCAATTCAGAGGCATCGCGACCGATACCGCCGGCATTGATTTCGATGATTTGAATTTTGCCTTCCGGATCGATCACGAAAGTACCGCGATCCGCCAGACCGGCTTCTTCAATCATCACACCGAAGTTACGGGTGATAGTGCCAGTTGGGTCGCCGATCATTGGGTATTGGATCTTGCCAATGGTTTCAGAGCTGTCGTGCCAGGCTTTGTGAGTGAAGTGAGTATCGGTAGATACTGAGTAAATCTCTACGCCCATGCTTTGGAATTCCGCGTAGTTGTCGGCCAAGTCGCCCAGCTCGGTGGGGCATACAAACGTGAAGTCCGCCGGATAGAAGAACACGACTGACCATTTGCCTTTCAGATCAGCATCGGTCACTGGCAGGAATTTGCCTTGATGGTAAGCCTGGGCGCTGAATGGTTTGATTACAGAATTAATAGTTGCCATGAGTAGTACTCCTGAGTCTGTTGGGTTAATTGCTTCGACGGGCACAGATTAGGGAGTCAGGCGCCAAGCGGCTAATTGAATGTGGCCATACCACCGATATTTAAAATTTATCGACAATAAAACATTAATTTTAATTGGCTATGACAAGCGGACAAAAAAGCCGCCGCGTCCATCCCGGACGCGGCGGCTTTTGATAGGAGTGTTTAGTGAGCCGGGCTGCGCTAAAGAATCGCCGTTACGCGTTTCTGCCGTGACAGTCGATAATCCGACCGCCCGCCAAGTGTTGATCGACAATCATGCCGCCTGCAACGTGCCTGTCGATAATTAAACCGCCACTGAGCAGTTTGATACCGCCGCGCTCAAGCACCGGGGACTTTTCGATAACCAAACCACCATTATCCGTTTGATCTTCTACCGCCGAATTTGAACCCTTGCGGTCAGGCACGATGACGCCGGCGGTTTTTCGATCCGGCACCATAATGCCCTCTACCACTAGCCCGCCATTATCCACTTGCTTCTCCAGCATCAAACTGCCTTGAAGTTGTTGATCAAAGGGCGGGGTCACTTGTTTCTCAAGAACAAGACCACCGGCAGCAGCAAATTGGGTAGCCAACACTAACGTGGCAAACAGAACAGATTTAGATTTCAACATGATTGCATCCTCGCAAAAAATTTCAGTTTACTTGCCGCTATGGCAAGCCAGTTTGAGTATCCTTTCGGAAGTTAATGAACAAGCATTCCTGCCACCTTCCCGACATCCTTGCCGCTCGTTCATGTAGCCATCTTAGGCCACGAAGTTGTCAGAACAATGCCGCAGAAAAAGAGAATTGTTGCAATTGTGTCAGCCATTAGACCAGGGGAAGATTGGCAAGCCGCTGGGTAACGGAATGTAATTCAGATAGCATCAAAAACTTGCTATCGTCTCTATTGGCCTTCTTGAACCCCGGCACATAATGAACCCGTCCAGCAACATACTCCCGTAGGTTGGCGGTGAGCTTGCGAACCCCAACAGATGTTAAGGCAGTAAAGTGCCCCAAGCGGACAGTCAGGCAAATGAGCCGGGTAACTAATTAGGATTACTTGTGCCGTATAACTCCATAATTAATTCGGAATAATAGTTAACACTGTATTTAACTTGGAATAGTCGATTGATGGTTAATCCATTTTTTTGGAGTTATGCAGCCCCACACCAAATTAGTTGGAATAACTTTCCGCGGGTTATATAGTTGGTGCAATTTAATAAAGTGTTAAATCTATGAAGAAATTAGAAATAGCTACAGTGCAAATTGATACAGCAATTGATTTGTACTATTCGGGAAATTACGCTTGCTCAATTACATTGGCTGGTGCGGCGGAAGAGTTGTTGGGTTCAATTTTAAAACACAGCGGTGGGATCACAATCCTGGCCGAGTTAGTTCCTTGGTACAAGGAGAGGTATGAAACTGAAATTTCGTTCCAAGAACTCTCTTTTGGAATGAATGAGGTACGGAATGAACTTAAACATTCGCACACATACCCAGATCTAGAATACGAAGTTGAAGTCACTGCGCCACACGCAATGCAAATGCTACAACGAGCTATTATAAACTATATGCGTGCGTGCCAGTCTCATACTGAGAAAATGAACTCATTTAAAGAATATGTATTAAAAAACTACAATAAAGTTTTTTCCGAGTGGGGAGTTGATAACCTCGAGTGATTTAACAACGTGGTCAAACATCGTTCCGCTTCGCTCCACTGGACAGAATTTAAGTCGCGGCTTTGTGGCTTTGCTGCGCAAAAGCACGCAGGTTGGGCCGTCATGTCCAACAGGTCTATTCAACAACCAAAAGTGTTGGGCATTGCTGCCCAACCTACAGCAGTAAACATGCCCCACTTTTGACCAACAGAACAACTCTTTTTCTCGAAACATAAATCACTACTTTTTACCCGGAAGATACTTAACAGAGCCTGGTAATTGAAACTCAGTAAACGACTACGACAAATCGAATCCATGGTGACTTCGCAATACGATCATATTTGGGATTGTTGCTGCGACCATGGCTTTTTGGGGGCAGCGTTAGTGGCCAAAAAGGCAGCGTCTTGTGTACATTTTGTGGATCTTGTGCCTGACCTTATGGATCAGCTGGAAATTAAACTGAAGCGTTATTTTCCGATTGTTGCTGGGTCAGATTTCGCTTCTCTTTCTTATTCGCAATGGGAGGTGCACTGTATGGATTTATGTCAGTTGCAATTAAAGGAATTCAAGGGGAAGCATTTAGTCATTATTGCGGGTGTGGGCGGGGATTTAATGAGCGCGATGGTGGAGGCAATTACTCAAAATAATGCTACTGCTGAAATAGATTTTCTCTTGTGCCCGGTGCACCACCACTACACGTTAAGACAACAATTAATTGCGCTCGACCTTGGTTTGAAAGCTGAAACCTTGATGATTGAAAATCGTCGTTATTATGAAATTATCCTGACGGCTCCAAAAAACAATATTGGTGTTTCAGCGATGAGCCCCGTCGGCAATACGATTTGGCAGTGTCCCAATCAGGATGAATTTAATCTTGCGTTTAACTACCTGAACAAAACCCTCGCGCATTACAAGCGAAAGCAACGCAAGAATGGCGCTGAAATGCAACCAATCATAGATGCGTATAGTGCGGTAACCCTTCAACTTTGTTAAGGTAAACTCCACACCCTAGATCTCAGCGACAACAGCAGGAATAAGGATGACAATTAATATCGCGCGTTTCATATCACTTATTGGACATCCCGCATTGTTAATGCCCTTGGTCGCTGCAATTTCAGTAGCAAATTCCGGCGAACAAGCGCAGAGCCTTTTTACGATTTTCATTGCTGTTAGTTTTGCGCTACTGGTCGTAATTTTTTGCCTGTTCAAAACCAAAACTGGTCAATGGGCACATGTTGACGCCTCACAAAAAAACGAGCGCAAGGAACTGAACCTGGTCGCCAGTGCAACCTTGCTCCTTGGCGCTATCGCCTTGTACATAGGCAACCAGCTTTCCGCGTTAGTAGTTGCCGTCGCACTTTCTGGAGCTATTGTTTTGGCTTGCCATTTATTTAGTGCAGTGGCAAAACCATCACTGCATGTTGGATTTGCTGTATTTGCAAGCTGGCTTATGATCCCCGATACAACCGCAGTTATTGCTATTCTCGCTTTCGCCGTATTTATTGGCTGGTCAAGGCTTTGTCTCCAACGGCACACAGGGGTAGACTTGACGATTGGTGCCGGCATAGGCTTGTTTGCGGGCGCAAGCTTTCAATTATTAAGCCAATGATTATCACCACCAACCGGCGCCTAGGTGGATATAAAAATTATCGAAGAATTAGGAACAACCACATGAAAATTAAAATGATCTTAATCTTATTGGTGTTCCTTCCACTCATTGGTTGTGATCGCTACACCAAAGTACAAGCGGTGAATTTACTGAAGGGGCAAGAACCCATTTCTTTTTTAGATGGTTTTTTCAGCCTGACCTATCACGAAAATACCGGTGCCATGCTGAGCTTTGGTGCGAAATTTCCCGCCGAAGTACGACTGATGGTTTTTACGGTCTTGGTGGGTTTGGTGTTGGTAATCGGCTTAATTTACTTGATGATAAAACCGATGAATAAATACAGTTTTACAGTGGGCTTGTTAATACTGGCCGGCGGTTTTGGCAACCTGTACGACCGCGCGTTAAATGATGGCCGAGTCGTAGACTTTATGCTGCTGCAACTGGGGCCGCTCCAGACCGGAGTATTTAATATTGCGGATGTTGCGATTATGGCAGGCGTATTCGGATTTTTATTTATCTCATCCAAACTGGGGAAGCGACTCACTTAAGCGGTAACACAGCCAGGAATAGCGTTTTTTACCAAAGGAAAATTTGATGTATTCATCTACCTTTATATTTTTGAAAAAGCAATTTGATGACGACTTTTATCAGCTTGATAACGCCATCGCCGAGGCTGCCAAATCAATCCCTGGTTACCTGGGCGAAGAAGCTTGGGAAAATTTAAGCACAGGATACGTTTCAACGGTGTATTACTGGGAATCATTAGAGGCATTACAGGCGTTAATGCAGCACCCGAAGCACCTGCAAGCAAAAGCGCAACACGAAAAATGGCTGGATAACTACCAGGTGGTTATTTCCCAGGTGTTAAAAACTTACGGCAATAAAGAATTTGGCATTTTGCCAAAGCAACAAAACATAACCCAATAAGGAGTCGCCATTGGAACGTTCAATTATTTGTAAATCGCTAGACGAGGTTCGCCTCCATATAGACGCGATTGATAGGGAAATGGTTAATTTACTCGCGCAGCGCGGCGATTTTGTTGCACAAGCAGCTCGCTTTAAGAAAACCACTGATGATGTAAGAGCGCCGCAACGTGTCGAGCAGGTCATTGCCAAGGTAACAATATTGGCAAAAGAGCTGAATGCAAATCCAACGGTGGTTGAAGCGGTTTATCGCGCAATGATTTCAGCTTTCATCAACGCTGAACTGGTAGAGCACGCCGCTCTTGCGGATTCGCGATGATTAGTCTGCGCAAGCCCAGAAAAAGCGACCTCGCTGAAATAAAAAAGTTGTACCAGCAAAGTGTTTCACTGCACGAACCCTGGACCTATGCACCGCAGGATTACGACGCTTATTTGGCACAGGAACACCGGTATTTTGTGTGCGCGGGTGCGCAGGCGCAAATTGTGGGGACGTTCAATATTTCCGGAATTTTGCGCGGCCATTTTCAATCCGCTTATTTGGGATATGAGGTGTTTAGCCCTCACCAAGGCAAGGGCTATATGAGCAAAGGCATGGTGCTGCTGTTGCAAGAGGCATTCGCAGGATTAAATTTGCACCGTTTGGAAGCCAATATTCAGCCGGAAAATACCGCGTCTATTCGGCTGGTTGCCAAAGCGGGTTTTATAAAAGAAGGGTTTTCCAAAAATTATCTCCGCGTGGGCGGGCTTGCGTGGAAGGATCATGAGCGCTGGGCGATAGTAAATCCGCACTGGTTAGCTACAAACAATAGCTGACGACTGCGAGCAGCCCCCCACTAACACTAGACATCATTTGCCAAAGAAATTGTGCAGCAGTTTCTGCCCTTTTGTTTTGATTGATACAGGGCTTGGTCTGCGCGCTCCAGCGCTGCATCAAAACTTTCACCAAGACGGCCCTGAGCAATTCCCACACTGATAGTTACAAATATAGGCTCTGAAATGTCCTCTTTGAAAATCGGGCTAGCGGCGATTTTCTCCCGCAGCTTTTCTCCATAAACCAGTAAATTCTCGGCAGGAGCATCCTGCGTGACAATGACAAACTCTTCACCGCCCCAACGAGCCACGTGATCAAAATCCCGTGAAACCTGTTTCAGTAATTGCGCAACGCTGGCCAATACCTTGTCCCCCAGCGCATGGCCATAGGTATCGTTGAACCGCTTAAAATGGTCGATATCAATAATTACAATCGCCAAATTTTGCTGAGTTTTAATCGCTATATTTTTGCTTACAATTTCTCTGATCGCACGGCGATTGAGCAGCTGGGTAAGCTCATCCTTGAATGCCACAGACTGCAACTTTTGGTTGTGCTCATTTAATGCGTCCAGAGATAGCTGCGCAGCGCGATGTCGTTTGTACAGCGAATAGATTCGAAAAGCGCCTTCCAACCCGAGCAAGGTCGCAAACGCGATTATGAAAATTAAATAGAAATTTTCCTTGCTGATCCGCTCTCCAATAAACGTAATTGATTTTACTTCAAGGTAATGCCTGGAAAGGGGCGGCTGCTCTTTAACCTCAATGTTTAGGGCTTGTATGCGATTAATTCGGGTATCGGACTCTGCCCGATGCAGCGAAAACAGTTTTATCCACCAATCGCTTACTTTGAATTCATCCAACCGAATAAATATCGGCTCATGGAGCTCAGACGTTTTTATGCCCACGCTTTGCGGCCGAAATTGGCGAATCGGATCAGGCAGATCTAGCGTAGGCTCATGATTTTGCAACGTCAGATAAATGTAATTTGCCGGCCCCCGATAATCTATCTCAATCCAAACACCGGAATAACCGGTTAAATCCAACGAAATACTGGGAGAAACTTTAGTGGCAAACGCCAGGTCACTCACCAGCTGATCGCGGGTCGCAACACCCTGATTAGCGAATACGCTGCTATTGCCGCACATATTGAACGAGGCTGCCTCACCAAATACACACTCAATCGCCGACTGACTTTCGTTTTTGTATGTATATGTCGTTTTACTTGCGGGACTTCCGTCGGTAAATGCCCCCCACCAGACATGTGGTCCTGGAAAAATCTGCAGCTTTTTTTGAGGAATATAGGGGTACGAAAACAGCCCCAATATAGTGATGAGAACCAAGCCTATCTTTGCTGCATTCATGTGCCGCGAAACAGCCAGCGTTTTTATTGTCATCAGGTAGTCCACTAGTCCACGCAATGGTCACATTATAGTTGGCGCGCCAGCGATTGATTCACTCGATTTAGCAGGGTTTACCAGGGCACGGCTGAAGTTTTACTTTTTTAGTTATAAGTGCCCGTGAGGCGCTCTAATCACGCTACATTTGCACCAGATCCCCCTGCCAGCGCCCACCGCCCTCGGCTACCTTAATTTCTCTTAAGCAGGTCTTAAGGTTAGGTTTTTATTCTGCATCCTAAGAAATCCCACTACTGAGGATGCAGCAATGAAAGAGCTAGCCGGCATATACCCGGAAACACAAATCCAGCAGGGCGTTGCTGACAAATGGCATATGCCACGCCTGCCGAAAATTCGCATTCCCCGCTTTGGTTTGCATACCCCCGGTACCGAACAGCGCCCGGCCATTGAGCGCTACATCCACGACCGCTTCGCCGCCGTGCACCACGCCGAGGTGACCCACTTCCTGCCTAACATCATCAGCTTGCGTTGCAGTGGCGAATACTCTGCCGCCGTAGGCTTGGCGCCCGCCAGCACCGGGACCTTGTTTGCCGAACAATACTTAACGGCGCCGGTGGAAAAAGTGATTAGTGAGAAGTTGGAGCAGCCGATTGAGCGCCACCAAATCGTGGAAATCGGCAATCTGGTCTCTACCTGGAAAGGCAGCAGCCTGTTGTTATTTATTGTGATTGGCGAAGTGATGGAACGCCTGGGTTACCACTATGTGATGTTTACCGGCACCCGCGAAGTAAAAGCGCTACTTGCCCGCCTGCATTACTCACCTATTGTACTGGCGGATGCCAACCCTGCGGTGCTGCCCGACGGCGGTGCCAGTTGGGGCAGCTATTACGACAACAAACCACAAGTGATGTTTGGTGATAACCGCCCCGCAATGGCCGCCGCCCGTAAAAACCCCATGTATCGCGCAACGGTATTGGCAATTAACAGCGCGATTGAAAAAATTTGCACCGAATTTCGCGCGCGCAACAACGTCAGCGCAAAGGATGCAAACGATGAATAATTTTTTCGCCGCGCTGGAGCAACACGCACAGCAACAACCACAACAGCTTGCATTGATTAGCAAACAGTGTGAGCTCAATTATGCGCAATTGGTTGAACAGGTAAATCTGCTCGCGCAATGGTTAACTGACCATAATATTGGTCGCGCTGGACTCTGGGGCGAAAATTCGTGTGCGTGGATTATTGCCGATCTCGCCGCGCGCAAGGCGGGTACAACACTGGTTCCCTTGCCGCTGTTTTTTTCTGATGCACAACTGAACCACGTCATTACAAATACAGAATTAGGCTGCCTGTTAACGGTAGGTGATGCGCGATCCATTGCTCCGGTCGCCCGTCGTAGCAGCACTAGCCACGAGGGTATTTTTTGCGATTTCCTTAGCAACGCGGGATCAGTGAGCAAAACTGCTGACATTAGCAAAATTACCTTCACCTCCGGCACTACTGGCGCACCCAAAGGTGTTTGCCTTTCTGAAGCGGCGATTTCCAATGTTACCAACGCACTGATCGAGCGTATTTACTCCACGCCCGGTGCAGACGCAGAAATTAATCGCCACTTCACTCTGCTGCCCCTGAGCACGCTGCTGGAAAATGTTGCCGGTGTGTATGTGCCGCTGCAATTGGGTAAAACCATTGTGGTACTCGCCGGTGTCGATACCGGTTTGCTCGGCAGTTCGGAATTATCCCTGCCCACCTTGCTGCGCAGCCTGCATCACTACAATCCCAATAGCTTGATTGTGTTACCGCAAATTTTGCTCGGCTTGGTCGCGGCTAGCCAACAGGGCTTCCCGCTGCCCGCCGCGTTAAAATTTATCGCCGTCGGCGGCGCACGCACATCATCCAGTTTGATACAACAAGCGCGCGCCATCGGCTTGCCCGTCTACGAAGGGTACGGCTTATCGGAGTGCGCGTCTGTTGTTAGTTTGAATTCGCCCGCGGCCAATAAAATCGGCAGCGTGGGAAAGCCCTTGGCGCACGTTAAAATTAACATTGAGCAAGGTTCCATATTCGTCAGCGGCAATACATTTTCCGGTTACTGGGGCCAAGCCCCGCAGAGTAAAGATGCGTGGCTGGACACCGGCGACCTGGGCTACCTCGATGACGACGGCTTTTTATTTATTACCGGTCGACGCAAAAATTTATTGATCAGCAGTTTTGGTCGCAACATTTCTCCCGAATGGGTTGAATCCGAATTGGCGCTGTGCCGCAGTATTGCGCAGTGCATAGTCGTGGGTGATGCACAACCTTACTGCAGTGCGATTTTAGTTCCCGCATCCGTCCAGGTTACGACCGAACAAATCACACAAGAGATCGCTCGCGTTAATCAGGGACTACCCGATTACGCACACATCAAAAAATTTATTCTGGCATCAAGCCCGTTTACCGCCGCCAATCAATTACTGACTGACAATGGTCGCCTGCGGCGCAACGAAATTATGGCGCACTACCAACGCGATATCACCGCCATTTATGCCACCACACCCACCGCAGATTCTTCTCAACAAACGGGCCAACACGCAGGAGCTATTTATGACATTCTTTGATCGCCTACAGCAAGAAACTGAACAAGAGCGAAATTATTTGTTGAGCGCTCCAATTATCCAACGCTGTATGAGCCAGGGCCAATTCAGTCTGGAGGAATACATCGATTTCCTCACCCAGGCATTTCACCACGTAAAACATACGGTGCCTTTGTTGATGGCGGTGGGCAGCCGCTTGCCGGCGGAAAAAGAAAATTATCGTGAAGCAATTGCTGAATATATTGAGGAAGAACTGGGGCACCAGGAATGGATTTTAAATGACCTGGCAGCCTGTGGTGCCGATAAAGAAACCATTCGCCACGGGCGCCCCGGTATGGCCACAGAACTGATGGTGGCTTACGCCTACGATACTGTTATGCGCAATAACCCTATGGCGTTTTTCGGCATGGTGTTTGTGCTCGAAGGCACCAGCATCAATTTGGCCTCGCAAGCGGCCGACATTATCCAACAGCATTTGGGCTTGCCCAACAAGGCGTTTTCCTATTTGCGTTCCCACGGCAGTTTGGATCAGGAGCACATGGTGTTTTTCGCCAAACTCATGAACAGCCTGACCGAACTGAAAGATCAGGAGGATATTCTTCACGCGGCAAAAATGTTTTTCAAACTGTACGGGAACATTTTCCGCTCGATTAATCAACCCACGAGCGCACCGCTTGCTACTCCCAACAGCGCTGCCGCGAAAGTTGCCTAGGAGTAACGCATGAATATGAATGGCAAAACGATTTTACTAACTGGCGCCACCGGCGGTATTGGCGAAGCTATAGCACGGCAACTCGCGAGCGCCGGCGCGCGCGTGATTTTAGTCGGTCGGTCGCTCAATGAATTACGCAGGATTGAACGCGAACTGCAACATACCGCGCACAAAGGCTTCGCGTTGCAAGCCGACATCGCCAGTGCCGAGGGTTTGGAAACCATTCGCGTCGCACTAACCGCCCTGCAACTCCCGGTGGATGTATTAATTAATTGCGCTGGTGTCAGCCTATTCGGTTTGCTGGAAGATAACGAGCCTGCGGCGATCGAAAAGGTAATCAACACCAATGTGACTGCAACCATTTTGCTCACCCGCCTGGTGATGCCGTTTTTGCATAAAGAGCATGGCCGAATTTTATTTATTGGCTCCAGCTTTGGCGCACTCGGCTTCGCGGGATTCAGTGCTTACTGCGCGAGCAAATTTGCACTGCGCGGTTTTGCCGAAGCCTTAAGGCGCGAACTCGCCGACACCCCGATTCAAATCGCTTATGTCGCACCGCGCGCAACTGACACGCGGATAAATTCTGACGCTGTGGTAGCGCTCAATGATGCGCTGGGAAACTCAGTGGATGATCCCACAACAGTGGCCGAAGCCATTGAAGACTTACTGGTACAAAACAAACTGCGCGATATAAACCTGGGTTGGCCGGAGCGATTTTTTCTCCGCCTCAATGCTATTTTCCCTCGACTGGTGGACAAAGGCTTGCAGAGTAAATTGCCCATTATTCGTCGCTTCGCGCGCTCGTCAAGCAACTCCATTTCGTCAACGATTCCAAGTACTGGCAAAACAGCTGCCAGCACGACACGATAAGAGGCTCCCTTTATGAAACGTTTATTGATCGCAACCAGTTTGTTGGCAAGCACATTCGTGAGCTTTGGTTTACATGCCGATGAAGCCACCGACATCAAACAATTACAAACTCGCTGGGCAGAAATCAAATACCAACTACCGGAAGCCGAGCGCGAAAAAGCGTTTGAAACATTAGTGGCCGAGGCTGAAAAATTGCGCACCAGCAACGGGGATAAACCTGCCTATCTGATTTGGGAGGGAATTATTCGCTCCACCTACGCCGGGGCCAAAGGTGGATTGGGTGCATTGGATCAGGTTAAACAAGCAAAAAAATTATTTGAACAATCCATCAGTATCGCACCGGATGCACTGGCCGGTTCCGCTTACACCAGCTTGGGTTCACTTTATTATCAAGTCCCCGGCTGGCCGGTTGGATTTGGCGATGACAAAAAGGCCAAAGAGATGCTGCTAAAAGGATTAAGCTATAATCCTGACGGTATAGATTCCAATTATTTTTACGGCGATTACCTGTTGGATCAAAAACAATATCCGCAAGCTGTGGCAAGCTTGGAAAAAGCCCTGCAGGCGCCAGCACGCCCCGGCCGCGAATCTGCCGATACCGGGCGCAAACAGGAAATTGAAAGCGCGCTCACCAAAGCGAAAAAACATTTGTAATTGTCTGTTGGCAAATTCTCCGCAGTAGAATGCATAAGCCCGACAGCCCAAGATTCTGTAAGTACGAGGGACAGGAATGCACATACTGCTTGTTGAAGATGACAGCCTGCTGGCAGACGGCATTGTCGGCGCACTCAAGCGCGCCGGCTTTGCCGTGAGTTGGCTGGATAACGGTAAGGCCGCCAGCACCTTTCTCGCCGCTGAACCACCGGATATTTTGTTACTCGATTTGGGCCTGCCCGATATGGACGGCCTGGATTTGTTGCGTCTGGTGCGCCAAAAAAAATACC
>JACCDS010289454.1_pt1 | contig 26468 bp, 16 predicted proteins | sample 7446441 | NCBI WGS metagenome assembly JACCDS01 (sample SAMN15323445, study PRJNA562643) | freshwater metagenome | isolation source: river surface water | place: USA:Blue River Watershed | collected 2017-08-17 | reverse complement strand
GCGAAGCATATCGGCTTTTCCGCAATACTTTCCGCTACCAGCTCTCCAACCTCTTCGACTTCGACGCCGCCCGCGACGCCGTGCCGGTCGAGAAGATGGACGCCCTCGACCGCTGGGCGCTGCACCAAACCGCCGTGCTCGTCGCCGAGTGCACCAAGGCCTACGACGCCTACGAGTTCCACCGCGTCTACCAGCTCTGCAACCAGTTCTGCGCGGTCACGCTCTCCGCGACGTATCACGACGTGCTGAAGGACCGCCTCTACACGCTGCGCACCGCGCATCCGCTGCGCCGCTCCTCGCAGACCGCGATCCACGGCATTTTCCACACGCTGGTGCGTCTGCTCGCGCCGGTGCTCACCTTCACCTGCGACGAAGCTTTCAGCTACGCGTCCTCGAACTCCGAATACTCCGACGCCTCCGTGCACCTCGAGGATTGGCCCGTCGCGCCCGCGGCGTGGACCGACGCCAAGCTTGAGGCCGACTTCGCCGCGCTCCTCAAGGTCCGCGCCCAGGTCAACGAAGCCATCGAGCCCCTGCGCGCCGCCGGCAAACTCGGCAAATCCCTCGACGCCGCCGTCACCCTCGCGCCCGCCGCCGATGATCCGGCCGCCGCCGCCCTCGGCGCGCACCGCGACTTCCTCCCGGAACTCTTCATCGTTTCCCACGTCGAACTCGCGCCCGCCGGCTCCGCCCCGTCCGTCGGCGTCCGGCCCTGCGCCGACCTCGCCCACGCGCGCTGCCCGCGCTGCTGGCGCTGGGTCCCGGCCCTCGCCGCCACCCCGGCCCACGGCGAGGTCTGCCCCCGCTGCGCCGACTCCCTTTCCGGCTGAACCCTCACGTCCTGTCTACCCCAGCTCCCCATGGCCAAGCACGTCAAAGCCCCCCCCGCGAAACGCTCCGATTCCAAGCCCGCTCCGAAAAAATCTCCGCCCGCGCCCGCCAAACCGGCCAAGGCCGCGCCGCCTCCCGCGGCCGCCAAGCCGGCTCCCGCGAAGCCCGCGCCCGCCGCCAAATCCGCGAAAAGTTCTCCTCCTATGGAAAAGCCCTCCAAGAAATCCGCGCTCCGCGACTCCATCCTGAAGCGCAAGGCTAACTCCAAGCCCATCGCCTCCAGCCTCGACGAGATCCTGTCGATCGCGAAGACGGTGAGCACCAAGACCGCCTCGCCGTTCCCGGCCAAGACCGCCGGCAAGGCCGCCGCCAAGCAGGCCGCCGCCGCCGGTGCCGAGAAGGCCAAGCCCCAGCACGTCAAGGCCGCCTCCCTCGCCGACATCCTCGGCTTCAACCCGAAGAAGGGAAAACCCGCCGAACCCGCCGACAAGGATGTCCCGGAAAAATTCAAGCGCTACTACAAGCTCCTCCTCGATCTCCGCGCCCACCTGACCGAAGGGATCGAGCGCCACTCCGAGGAGACCCTCAAGCGTTCGTCCAAGGACGACGCGGGCGACCTCAGCGCCTACGGCCAGCACATGGCCGACGCCGGCACCGACACTTTCGACCGCGACTTCGCGCTCAGCATGGTCGCCAACGAACAGGAGGCGCTCTCCGAGATCGAGGCCGCCATCAAGCGCATCCACGCCGGCACCTACGGCATCTGCGAGATCACGCAGGAGCCCATCGCCAAGGAACGCCTGCTCGCCGTCCCCTTCACCCGCTACTCCGCCCAGGCCCAGAAGGACCTCGAGCGCAACCGCCACCGCTCCCGCACCCAGGCCGGACTCTTCGGCGAGATGGGCGAAGAAGGCGGCGGGAAGATGATGGACGACGACGGCGGCGGCGACGAGTGACCGGCGTCCGCCCCGCATCCCGCTCCCTGTTTCCCCGCGCCGCATGAACGCCGGACCGAATCCCGCCCCGGATCCGGCTCCGGGGCCGTCCGGCCCCCCCGCGTCACCCGACCCCGCGGCGATTCCGCCTTCGGCCGGCGCGCGTCTGCCCGGCGACCCGCGCGACAGCATGCCGCCGATGTCGGTCGGCGCGATTCCGGTCGGCCCGCGGCCCTTTGCCCGGCGCGTCGCCGGCTACCGGCGCCTGCTGCTCCTGGCCCTCGCCGTCTTCCTCGTCGATCAGGCCTCGAAGGTCCTGATCGTGCGCCACGTTCCCTACAACCCGCTGCACAGCCACGGCGTCGGCGCCGACCACGAGATCATCCGCGGGTTTTTCTATATCATCCATGTCGGCAACACCGGCGCCGCCTGGAGCATGTTCGCCGGCCAGGGCGTGATGCTCGCGGCCCTGGCCGCGTCCACCCTGGTCGCGATTTTCTTCTTCCGCCATGCGCTCGGCCTGCGCGACCGCTTCACCCAGCTTTGCTTCGGCCTGCTCTGCGGCGGCATCGCCGGCAACTTCGTCGACCGCCTCGTCTACGGCCACGTCGTGGACTTCGTCGACCTCCACTTCGGCAGCTACATCTACCCGACCTTCAATGTCGCCGACTCCGGCATCTGCATCGGGGTGATCCTCTATCTCTGGCAATCGCTCCGCACGCCCGCCCCGGGCGGCCCGCCAAACTGACCGGCCGCCGCGCCCTCGTCCCCCCCGGCGCCGCGGCGGCTACTCCACGTTGGCGATCTGCTCGCGCACGCGTTCGAGCTCGTTCTTCAGCTCGATCACCGCGCGCGCGATCGTCAGGTCGTTGGCCTTGCTGCCGATCGTGTTCACCTCGCGGCCGATTTCCTGCAGGAGGAATTCCGCCTTCCGCCCGATCTCGCCGTCCGATTTCAGCAGCGCGGCAAACTGCTCGAAATGGCTCCGCAGCCGGGTGATCTCCTCCGTCACGTCGCAACGGTCCGCAAACAGCGCGATCTCCCGCAGCACGCGCTCATCCTCGAGGTCGAGGTCCAATCCGGCGTCGCGCAGGCGCTTCATCAGCTGCTCGCGGTAGTTCGCCGGCACCTGCGGCGCCCGCATCGCGATCGAATCGACGAGCCGGTGCAGCACTTCGCTTCGCCGGATGAAGTCCACCAACAGCGCCTCGCCCTCCCTCGCCCGCATCGCGGAAAAACTCCGCAACGCCTCCGTCAGCGTGGCCGTCACCGTCGCTTCCGCCGCCTCCGCCGTCGGCCGCGTGCCGCCCCGCCGCTGCGCGCTGGCAATCTGCCAGAGCAGCTCCGCCGTGGGCTTGAACTCCACGTTCTCTTTCGCCGCGAAAGCCTGCAGCCGGTCCAGCGTCTCCGCCGCGGCCGCCTCGTCCCAAGCCGCGTCGCCGGCGCCTTTCTCCCCCGTGAGCTCCAGGTCGACGTGGACCTTGCCGCGCGTGGCGAATTTCCGCACCAGTTCGCCGATCGCCGGCTCGAGGCTCTCCCATTCGTCCGGCGCCGCGATCGTGAGGTCGAGCGTCTTCCGGTTCACCGAACTCACCTGCACCGTGAGCGAGTATCCCTCGAGCGCCGCCGACGCGCGGCCGTAGCCGGTCATGCTTTTCATAGGCGGCCATCTCAAGGACCGGAGCCCCCGAGGCCAAAGGAATTCCCCGGGCCCGCGCCGATTGTCCGGAGCCCGGCGGTCCGGGCCTCAGGGCTTGCCGAGCATCGCCTGCACCTGCTGCACGTCCTTGTCGCCGCGCCCGCTCAGGTTGACGATGACGATCTTGTCCTTCGCCAGCTCCTTGGCGCGCTTGATGCCCTCGACCAGCGCGTGCGTCGACTCCAGTGCCGGGATGATGCCCTCCAGCCGCGAAAGCAGCTGGAACGTCTCCAGCACCTCGTCGTCGGTCGCGTAGGCAAAGTTGATCCGTCCCCGGTCGCGGTAAAACGCGTGCTCCGGCCCCACCGCCGCGTAATCGAGGCCCGCGCTGACCGAATGCGTCAGCTCGATCTGCCCGTCCTCGTTCTGCAGCAGGAAGGTCTTGCAACCTTGCAACACGCCCAGCCGGCCGCCCGCGAACCGCGCCGCGTGCTCGCCGCGCACGATCCCGCGGCCGCCCGCTTCCACGCCCGTCATGCGCACGCCCGCGTCCTCGAGAAACTCGAAAAACAGCCCGATCGCGTTGCTGCCGCCGCCCACGCAGGCGACGAGTTCGTCCGGCAACCGGCCTTCGCGCGCCAGAATCTGCTCTTTCGCTTCCTGGCCGATCACCCGGTGAAAATCCCGCACCATCATCGGATAGGGGTGCGAGCCGTAGGCCGTCCCGAGGATGTAGTGCGTCCCGCGCACGTTGGTCACCCAGTCGCGCATCGCCTCGTTGATCGCCTCCTTCAGCGTCTTCTGCCCGGCCTCCACCCCGATCACCTTCGCGCCCATCAGGCGCATCCGGAAAACATTCAGCGCCTGCCGCTCCATGTCGTGCGCGCCCATGTAGACGGTGCACTCGAGCCCGAACTTCGCGCACGCCGCCGCCGTCGCCACGCCGTGCTGGCCCGCGCCCGTCTCCGCGATGATGCGCTGTTTGCCCATGCGCTTCGCCAAAATCGCCTGCGCGAGCGCATTGTTGATCTTGTGCGCCCCGGTATGCAGCAGGTCCTCCCGCTTCAGGTAAATTTTCGCGCCGCCGCAGTGCTGCGTCAGCCGCTCCGCGAAATACAACTCCGTCGGCCGGCCCGCGAATTCCTTCAGGTGATGCTTCAGCTCCGCCTGGAAAGCCGGATCCTTCCGCGCCGCCGCGTAGGCTTCGCCGAGGTCCTGCAGCGCCGTCATGAGTGTCTCCGGCACGAACACGCCGCCGTAGCGGCCGAAATGGCCGCCCGCGTCGGGCAGCGAAAAACGATCCAGGACGGGTTCGGCGACGGAAGCGGCGGCGGCAGACATGGCCGGCAACCGTGACACCCCCGTCCGCCGCGAGGCAAACGGGATTTTGCCCCGGCCGGTCGTCGGGCCCCGCTCCGGTCCGCTTTATGCCGCTGCTTTCCGCGCCGGTGACCGGCACTCGTCGCCCGCGGCCAGCGGCCTGCCGTCCGCGACTTGCCCCGGTTCCCATCCCGCGCATCCTGCGCCGCGTTGAAAACCTCGCGCCCCTCCCCGCCGGCCCGCTCAACCACCCCGCTCGCCCGCTTCGCTCGCTCCCTGCCCTGCCGCCGCGCGTCGGCGCTCGTCCTCACGGCGACCCTGGCCGTCCTTTGGCTCGCGACGGTCCCCCTCGGCGCCGCACCCGAACCCACCGCGCCGTCCGGCGAGCGGCCGCCGTTTTCCGCCAAGGAGATCGCCCAGGGCTACCGCGAGGGCGTCGTGCTCGCCAAACCCCGCGCCGACCAGCGCCCGCGGTCCGACGCCGACGAGACCCGCGAGGGCCACCGGGTGCGCCGCCGGTGGGAACGCTTCGGCGATCTCCGCGAGATCGAGCTCAACCTCGCCCCCGGCGAATCCACGCTCGCCGCCGCCGCCCGCCTCCGCGCCACCGGCCGTTACGAATACGTCCAGCCCGACACCCTCCGCGCGGCCACGGTCACCCCCAACGATCCCGAATTCCCCAAGCAATGGGCCCACGCCAACGACGGCGGCAACAACGGCATCGCCGGCGCCGACATCAAATCCGCCGCCGCGTGGGACGTCCGCACCGACGCCTCCGCCGTCGTCGTCGCCGTCATCGATTCCGGCATCCGCTACAACCACCCGGATCTCGCCGCCAACATGTGGGTGAACCCCCGCGAAATCCCGGGCAACGGCATCGACGACGACGGCAACGGCTACGTCGACGACGTCCACGGCATCAACGCCATCCTCAACAACGGCAACCCCGCCGACGACCTCGGCCACGGCACCCATGTCGCCGGCATCATCGGTGCCGTCGGCAACAACGGCACCGGCGTCGCCGGCGTGGCCTGGCAGGTGAAACTCATGGCCCTCAAGTTCCTCCGCGGCGGCACCGGCACCACCGCCGGCCGCGGCTCCACTTCCGACGGCATCGAGTGCATCAATTACGCGATCCGGCACGGCGCCCACATCATCAACGGCTCCTACGGCGCCGCCTCCGGCCCCGTCACCCAGTTCGATCCCGCCGAGCGCGACGCCATCCTCGCCGCCCGCGCCGCCGGCATCCTCTTCGTCGCCGCCGCCGGCAACGACGCCGCCAACATGGAGTTGCTCGCCCACTACCCCGCCAGCTACCGCCTCGAAAACGTCGTCGCCGTCGCCAACTCCACCGCCCGCGACGATGCCTCCATCTCCACCAACTTCGGCGCCGGCTCCGTCGAGCTCTTCGCTCCCGGCACCGAGATCTGGTCCACCTGGCACACCGACGCCCTCCCCTACCGCCAGACGTCCGGCACGTCCATGGCCGCCCCGCACGTCGCCGGCGCCCTCGCCCTGCTCAAGGCCCACTTCCCCGCCGACACCTACCGCCGCCTCGTCAACCGCCTGCTCCGCCACGTCGACCCCGTATCCGCCTTTTCCGGACGCGTCCAGACCGGCGGCCGGCTCAACCTCGACCGCGCCCTCCGCTCCGCCGACATCCGGCCGTTCAACGACGACTTCGCCGCCCGCTCCCGGCTCGCCGGATCCAATTTCTCCATCCGCAACGTGAACACCGACGCCACCGTCGAGCCCGGCGAGCCCGCCGTGGCCGGCCAAGCCGGCGGCGCCTCCCTCTGGTGGGAGTGGACGCCGACCCAGACCGCCGTGGTCCGTCTCTCCACCGCCGGCAGCAGCTACGACACCCTGCTCGGCGTCTACACCGGTTCGTCGCTCGCGACGCTCGTGCCCGTCGCCGCATCCGACGACGACGGCGGCGCCGTCACCTCCCGCCTCGAATTCACCGCCCAGGCCGGCACCACCTACCAGATCGCCGTCGCCGGCAAGGGCGCCGGGCACGGCCTCACCTTGCTCGACCTCGGCGCCATCCCGCCCAACGACAACTTCGCCGCCGCCCAGGTCATCGCCGGCCGCTCCGCCCTCATCGACGCGGTCAATGCCCAGACCACCCTCGAGACCGGCGAACCGCGCATCCTCGGCATCGCGGGCGGAAAGTCCCTCTGGTATCGCTGGACCGCCCCGTCGTCCGGCCGCTACCAGTTCGCCGCCAAGAGCGAGGGCTTCGACCCCCTGCTCGCCGTCTACACCGGCACCAGCCTCACCGCCCTGTCCGTCGTCGGCGCCAACGACAACTTCGATCCCGCCGCCGGCGGCGCCGAGGTCTCCACCACCGCCATCGTCTCCGTCGACGCCTTCGCCGGCATGACCTACCACGTCCAGGTCGCCGGCCGCGCCACCGGCACCACCCCGCCCGCCAACGCCCCGTTCACCCTCACGCTCAACGACTCCCTCTGGCAGGGGCTCGCCGGCAGCAGCATCACCTGCGCGCCCGTCGTCGGTCCCGACGGCGCCGTCTACGTCGGCAGCACCGACGGCTACTTCCACGCCTTCAACGCCGACGGTTCCCGCCGCTGGCCCGCCGTCAACCTCGGCGAGCGCGCCCAGGACACCTCCGCCGCCGTGCTCGCGCCGGACGGCACGCTCTACTTCGGCACCAGCGCCTCCACCCTCGGCAACGACGGCAAGGTCCTCGCCTACGACAGCGCCACCGGCCAGCGCAAATGGGAGTTCGTCATCCCCAATGCCGCCGCCGGCGCCAGCGCCAACAACGCCGTGGCCCTCGGCGCCGACGGCACGCTCTACGTGTTCTGCGCCGCCGCCACCGCGTCGTCCTCCCGCCTCGTCGCGCTCACCGACCAGGGCACGCGCGCCGTCCAGCGCTGGGTCGCCACCGTCCCCGGCCCCTCCTACGCCTCGCCCGTCGTCGCGCCCGACGGCACCGTGTATCTGGGTTCCGATGACGCCGCCGGCGGCCATCGCTTCTACGCCTTCGACGGCGCCACCGGCGCCGTCAAGTGGTCCGCCCCCACCGACAACGCCGTCTACACCGCCGCCGCCCTCGATGCCGCCGGCAACCTCTACTACGGCACCCTCACTTCGGGCCGCCTCTACTCGCGCACCCCGGCCGGCGCGCTCCGCTGGACCTACACCGGCGGCTCCGTCGGCACCTCCTCGTCCCCCGCGCTCAGTCCCGACGGCCGCACCGTCTACTTCGGCGGCTACGACTCCAAGCTGCACGCCGTCGACTCCGCCACCGGCGCCGGCCGCTGGACCTTCCCCCTCGGCAAGGAGGTGCGCGCCTCCTCGCCCGCCGTCGACTCCAACGGCGTCGTCTACATCGGCAGCTACGACGGCCTCCTCTACGGCGTGAACCCCGACGGCACCCTCAAGCGCACCTGGTCCACCGGCAGCATCGTGCGCTCCTCCCCCGCCATCTCCGGCACCACCCTCTACGTCGGCAGCAACGACTTCCACGTCTACGCCTTCGACATCGGCGCCGGCACCGGCGGCCCCTGGTCGCAATACCGCCACAACCCGCGCCGCACCGGCCGCGCCGTCGCCGAGCCCCCGGGCATCGCCGCCTCCCCCCGCGCCGAATCCGTCGTCGCCGGCGCCGCCGTCCAGCTCTCCGTCGTTGCCACCGGCACCGGTCCCCTCGCGTATCAGTGGCTCAAGGACGGTGTCCCCGTGCCCGGCGCCACCGACGCCGTCTTCGTTCTCCGGTCCGCCGTGCCGGCCGACACCGCCAACTACACTGCCCGCGTCGTCAGCCCCATCGGCGTGATCGACAGCGCCCCCGCCGCCGTCGCGGTCCGCGCCGCCGGCGAGACCGAGCAGCCGCCGCGTCTGGCCAATCTCAGCGTCCGCACCGCCGCCGGCACCGGCAGCCGGACGCTCATCGTCGGCTTCTTCGTGACCGGCTCGCCCGACAAAACGCTGCTCGTCCGCGCCATCGGCCCTTCGCTCGAGGCCTTCGGCGTCGCCGGCGCGCTCGCCGATCCCCGTCTCGACCTTTACTCCGGCGCCGCCGCGCTCGCCGGCAACGACGACTGGGCGACGCCCGTCGCCCCGGTCACCACCACCGCCGCCGCGCTCGCCGCCGCGTTCGGCGGAGCCGGCGCCTTCCCCCTCGCCCCGACCTCGCGCGATGCCGCGCTGCTCCGCTCCCTCGGCAACGGCGGCTACACCGTGCAGATCACCGGAGCGACCGGCACCGGTGTCGCCCTCGCCGAGGTCTACGACACCGCGCCCGCCGCCGGCGCCCGCCTCGCCAACGTTTCCGCCCGCACTCTCGTCGGCTCCGGCGCCGATGTGCTCATCGCCGGCTTCGCCGTCACCGGCAACGTGCCCAAGACCGTTCTCATCCGCGCCGCCGGCCCCAGTCTCGGCTCCCTCGGCGTCTCCGGCACGCTCGCCGACCCGGTGCTCGCGCTCTACCGCGGCACCGTGCGCCTCGACGAGAACGACAACTGGGCCGTCTCGCGCACCGGCACGACCAGCGCGGCGCTCGGCGCCGCCTTTCTCAAGGTCGGCGCCTTTGCCTTCGGCGGAGTCGCCAGCCGCGACGCCGCGCTGCTCGTCACGCTCGTCCCCGGCAGCTACACGGCACAGGTCAGCGGCGCCGACGGCGCCACCGGCGTCGCCCTCGTCGAGGTTTACGAAGTGCCCTGACGCGCCGTCACCCGCCCGCCCCCTTCGCCCCCGGGCGGGCCGGCGCGGCGAGAATTCCCGGAGGTCGGCATTGCCCTGATTCCGCGCCCGTGCCTCCGTTGCGGCACCAGCGCATGATCACCCCCTCCTTCCGTTATGCGGGAGCATTTGCCCTCGCCCTGCTCTCCGTCCCCGCGTCCGCCCAGCAGTTCACATGGAGCCTATTCGCCGGCTCCCCGCCGCGCAACGGCACCGCCGACGGGGCGGCCGCCGACGCCCGCTACTACAACCCCAACTCCGTCGTCGCCGACACCGCGGGCAACCTGTTCGTCTCCGACACCTTCAACCACACCATCCGGCGGATCGCGCCCAACGGCACCACCTCCACCGTTGCCGGACTCGCCGGCACGTCGGGCACCGCCGACGGCACCGGCGCCGCCGCCCGCTTCAACTCGCCCAACGGCCTCGCCTTCGATGCGGCCGGCAACCTCTACGTCGCCGACCGCAGCAACCACGCGATCCGCCGCATTTCCCCGGCCGGCGTCGTCACCACCGTGGCCGGACTCGCCGGCACCGCCGGCGCACTCGACGGCCCGGCCGGCACCGCCCGCTTCAACACCCCGTCCCGCCTCGTCTTCGACCGCGACGGCAATCTGCTCATAGCCGACACCGCCAACCACGCCGTCCGCCGCCTCGCGCCCGACGGCACCGTCTCCACCGTCGCCGGCGCCCTCGGCACCGCGGGATCCGCCGACGGACCCGCTGCAAGTGCCCGCTTCAACTCACCCGCCGGGATCGCCATCAACAGCATCGGCGACATCTTCGTCGCCGACTCCGGCAATGCCACCGTCCGCCGCCTCGACCGCGCCGGCAACGTTTCCACCCTCGCCGGCACCGCGGGGCAACGCGGCACCGCCAACGGCACGGGCGCCGCCGCCCGCTTCGGCTTTCCCAGCAGCCTCGCCGTCGACCCGACCGACACGCTCTACCTCGCCGACGCCTCCAACGACTGCATCCGGCGCATCACGTCCGACGGCATCGTCACCCTCTTCGCCGGCGGATCCGATATCCGCGGCAGCGCCAACGGCACGGGCACCGCGGCCCGATTCTACAGCCCCTTCGGCATCATCTGGTCCCCAGACGGCAACCTCTACGTCGCCGACACGCTCAACCACACCATCCGCCGGCTCACGCTCGAGGGCGTCGTCACCAACTACTCCGGCCCCGGCGGCGGCTTCGGCTACACCGAGGGGGCCGGCTCGGCCGCCCGATTCAACTACCCGCACCACGCCTCCGTCGACCCCGACGGCAACCTCTACGTCGCCGACAACCGCAATAACGCCGTGCGGAAAATCACGCCGGCCGGCGTCGTCAGCACCTACCAGCAGACGCCCTCGCCCTACGGCGTAGCGTGGGGCGGCGGCGTGTTTTCGGTCAGCAGCAGCGCCGGCCACTTCATCCGCATTTTTTCGCTCACGTCCTCGGCCTTTCTCAACGTCGGCACGATCGGCACGCCGGGCGCGGTCGACGGTCCCGTGACCGGCGCGCTGCTCAACGCCCCCCAGGGCATCGCGGTCGACGGCGTCGGCCGCCTCGTCATCGCCGACAGCGGCAGCCACATCATCCGTTTCATCGGCACCATCAACAACCAGCTGTCGCTGCTCACCGTCGCCGGCCAGGCGGGCACCTCGGGCACGACCAATTCCATCGGTCTCGCCGCCCGCTTCTCCAGTCCCCGCGGCATCGCCGTCGACCGTGGCGGCAACATCTACGTCGCCGACGCCGGTTCCCACCTCATCCGCCGCATCGCGGGCACAACCGGTGCGGTCACCAACTTCGCCGGTGCCGCCTTCACCAGCGGCGCCGCCGACGGCCCGGGCGCCGCCGCCCGCTTCACCAGCCCCGAAGGCCTCGCCGTCGACGCCGCCGGCAACGTTTACGTCGCCGACCGCTTCAACCATACCGTCCGGCTGATCAACCCCGACGGCGTTGTCGCCACGATCGGCGGCGTGCCGGGCTTCCCGGGTCACGCCGAGGGCACCGGCGGGGCCGCGCTGTTCAGCGAGCCGGCCGGGATCGCGGTGGACGCCGACGGCGTCGTCTACGTCGTCTCCACCGGCAGCAACGTCGTCCTGCGCGGCGTCCTCGACCGGACGCCGACCATCGTCACCCAGCCGCAGGGCGTCGTGGCCGCCGTCGGCACCTCGGTCACGCTCTCGGTCACCGCCGCCGGCGGCGGCCTCACGTATCAGTGGAAACGCGACGGCACCGCCATCGACGGCGCCACCGGCGCCGTCTACTCGATCCCCGGCGCGACCGCCGCCGCCAACGGCAACTACACCGTGGACGTGCGCAACTCGGCGGGCCTCGTCACCAGTGCGCCCGCGCCGGTCTCGCTCCGGGCCAGCGTCGAGGCGAGCCGCATCGTCAATCTCGCCATTCGCTCGCAGGCCGGCACCGGCGCGCAGACGCTCATTGTCGGCGTGGGCGTCGGCGGTTCCGGCACCGCGGGCGAAAAGCCCATCCTCATCCGCGCCATCGGGCCCACCCTCGGTGCATTCGGCGTCGCCGGCGTCCTTCCCGACCCGCGGCTCGAAGTGTATTCCGGCGCCACCAAGATCAACGAAAACGACAACTGGGGCGGCACCGCCGCCATCAGCGGCGTGGCCGGCCAGGTCGGCGCGTTCGCGCTCCCGCTCGCGACCTCGCTCGACGCCGCGCTCCACCTCCCCGGCCTCGCCGCCGGCAGCTACAGCGTCCAGGTCACCGGCGGCGGTCCGCTGCCGACCGGCGTGGCGCTCGCGGAAATTTACGACGCCTCCCCCGCCGCCACCCGCACCGCGGCGACTCCGCGCCTCACCAATGTTTCCGCCCGCACCCAGGTCGGCACCGGCGGCGACATCCTGATCGCCGGCTTCGTCATCGCCGGGGAAACCTCCAAGACCGTCCTGATCCGCGCCATCGGCCCCACGCTCGGCAGCTTCGGCGTCGGCGGCGCCCTCGCCGATCCCAAGCTCGAGCTCTACGGCGCGGGCGGGAAGATCAACGAAAACGACAACTGGGGCGGCCGCGGCGACCTGTCCGCCACGTTCTTCTCCGTCGGCGCCTTTCCGCTCACCGCGGCGTCGCTGGACGCCGTGCTGCTCGTGACGCTCGCGCCGGGCAGCTACACCGCCCAGATCAGCGGCGCGAACAACGGCACCGGGGTCGCCCTCGTCGAGGTCTACGAGGTGCCCTGAACCGGACGGCGCCGGAAGACGTGGGTCCGCCGGGTGCGGGGGAAGCCCCGGGCGCCGCGGTATCGGCGACCGTTCGACGGCAGGCGCACGGCCCCGGCGGGGACGCCTCGCCCCACGCCGGCCGCGGGCCGCCTCAGATCGCGATATCGCCGCGCTCTTCCGTCCGGATGCGCACGACTTCTTCCAGCGGCATGACGAAGATCTTGCCGTCGCCGATCTTGCCGGTGCGGGCCGAGCCGACGATGGCGTCGATCGCCTTGGCCACGGTGCCTTCGGCGACCGCGACCTCGAGTTTCACCTTCGGCAGGAAGTCGACCGTGTATTCGCTGCCGCGGTAGATCTCGGTGTGGCCCTTCTGGCGGCCGAAGCCTTTGACCTCGGTGACGGTCATGCCCTCGACGCCGACTTCGGCGAGCGCGGCTTTCACTTCCTCGAGTTTGAAGGGTTTGATGATGGCGGTGATGAGTTTCATTGCGGAAATTCTCGGCGGGACGGCGCGGGGTTCAGGACTTGGACTCGTAGATGTAGCCCTCTTCCCCGTGATCGCTGAGATCGAGGCCTTCCTGCTCGGCCTCGACGGTCGGCCGCAGGCCGAACACCGCTTTGACCAGGAACGCGATCACGACGGTGGCGACCACCGAAATGACGATCGTCAGGACCATCGCCTTGAGCTGCTCGATCCAGAGCGATTTGCCGACGATGTCCTTGAGGTTGGTCGCGAGGTTGGAGTTGACGGACGAGGTGGCGAAGAAACCGGTGAGCAACGCGCCGAGCGTGCCGCCGACGGCGTGGACGCCGAAAGTGTCGAGCGCGTCGTCGTATTTCAGGATCCCCTTCAGCTTGGTCACGGCGAAGAACGGAATGGCGCCGGCGAGGAGGCCGAGCGGAACCGCCGAGGCCGGGGTGATGAAGCCGCAGGCGGGCGTCACGACCACGAGGCCCGAGACCGCGCCGGAGCAGAATCCCAGCACGCTGGCCTTGCGGCGCACGAGATACTCGAGCACCGCCCAGGTCGCGCAGGCGACGCCCGTGGCGAGCGTGGTGGTGGTGAAGGCGTTCGCGGCCACGCCGTCGGCGGCGACCGCCGAGCCGGCATTGAAGCCATACCAGCCGACCCAGAGCATGCCGGTGCCGATCATACAGAGCACGAGACTGTGCGGCGGCATCGGGGTCTTGCCGAAGCCGAGACGCGGGCCGACCAACAGGCAGAGCGCGAGAGCCGACCAGCCGGACGACATGTGCACCACGGTGCCGCCCGCAAAATCGACCGCCTTGATGGCCGCGGTCGCGTTCCACACGCCGTTCATCAGCCCGGTGGCGCCCCAGACCATGTGCGCGAGCGGGAAGTAGACCAGAAACATCCAGAGCGTGGTGAACGCGAGCAGCGCGGAGAACTTGATGCGCTCCGCGACCGCGCCGACGATCAGCGCCGGCGTGATGATCGCGAACATCAGCTGATACATCGCGAAGACGTTCTGCGAGACCCAGAACGAGTAGTCGGTGTTGGGCACGCTATCGACGCCCTTAAGGAAGAAGAACTCGGAGCCGCCGTAGATCGCGCTCTCGAAACTCTTGCCGAAAACCAGGCTGTAGCCGAAGGCCCACCAGAGCACCGTCACGAGCCCCGCCAAACCGAGACATTGCGCCATGACGGAAAGGACGTTCTTCGTGCGCACGAGGCCGCCGTAGAACAAAGCCAGGCCGGGCAAAGTCATGAAGAGCACGAGGGCCGCGCAGATCATCATGAAGCCGTTGTGACCGGGACCGGCCACGCCGACCGACGGCGTGGTCAAGCCCGCCGGGATGTTGCCCTTGGCATCCTTGAGCGCGGCGCTCGGATCGCCGTTGCCGAGGTAGGCCTCCAGGCTCGCAAGGCGCTGTTCGACGGTGGGGACCGGGGCCGGAGCCGCCGGCGCCGGCGCGGCCGCCTGCGCGAAGAGGGATAACCCGGACGCCAGCGCAAGGCACGCCGCGAGCAACCAACGAAGGGAACGAGAGCCGTGGGTGTTCATGAGAATAGGAACCCGCATGAGCAAAATCGATGCCGCCCCTCCCCCGATTCCTGAGATTCTTGCACAAAATCAAAACCGCAACTCGTTGGCGGATAGATCCGCCGGCAGCACCGACGCGGGAGGAGGAAAAACAAGAGGCCGGACTCCTGGGAGTCCGGCCTCAAGCGGTGTCTCAGAGCCGTTGACCGGCCCAACCTAAGCTCAAACGGCGGATTCGCCGCGTTCGTCGGTGCGGATCCGCACGACCTCGTCGAGCGGGAGGACGAAGACCTTGCCGTCCCCGATCTTCCCGGTCTTGGCGGCCTTGACGATGGTGTCGACGGCCTTGCCGGCGAGCTCGTCGCCCACGGCGACCTCGAGCTTCACCTTGGGCAGGAAGTCCACGGTGTATTCGCTGCCGCGGTAGATCTCGGTGTGGCCCTTCTGGCGACCGAAGCCCTTCACCTCGGTCACGGTCATGCCTTCGATGCCGGCGGCGGCGAGCGCCTCCTTCACTTCCTCGAGTTTGAACGGCTTGATGATTGCGATGATCAGTTTCATGGGAGTGCTGGGTGCGGGTTAGTTGACGTAGCCTTCCTCGCCGTGCTCCGTGGTATCGAGACCCTGGCGCTCCACTTCCTCCGTCGGACGGAGGCCGACGACCGCCTTGACGATGTAGGCGATGATCGCGGTCGCGACCACGCTCCAGACGATCGTGAGGACAACGGCCTTGATCTGGTTCATCAGCAGGCCGTCCATCAGTTTCATGCCGCCGTCGCCGAGGACGGAATTGGCGGCGGGATCGGCGAAGACGCCGGTGAGGATGGCACCGAGGGTGCCGCCCACGCCGTGGACGCCGAAGGTGTCGAGAGCGTCATCGTAGCCGAGCATCTTCTTGAGGTAGGCGCAGGCGAAGAAGGGCACGATACCGGCGAGCACGCCGATGATGACCGCGGAGGTCGGGAGCACGAAACCGGCGCCGGGCGTGATGACCACGAGGCCGGCGACGATGCCGGAGCAGAAGCCGAGGACGCTGGGCTTGCCGCGGGTGACCCATTCGCAGAGAGCCCAGACGAAGCCGGCGGTGGCGGCGGCGAGCGTGGTGGTGGCGAAGGCGTTGGAGGCGATCGCATCGGCGCCGAGCGCGGAGCCCGCGTTGAAACCATACCAGCCGACCCAGAGCATGCCGGTGCCGACCATGCAGAGCACCATCGAGTGCGGCGCCATGTGCTCCTTGCCGAAGCCGATGCGCTTGCCGAGAATCATGCAGAGCACGAGCGCGCTCCAGCCCGAGGTCATGTGCACCACGGTGCCGCCGGCGAAGTCGATCGCCTTGATCGCGGCGTCCTTGTTGAGGGGACCGCACATCAGGCCGTTGGCGGCCCAGACCATGTGCGCGAAGGGGAAGTAGACCACGAACATCCAGATCGCCACGAACACGAGCACCGCGAGGAACTTCATGCGCTCGGCGATGGCGCCGAGGATCAGCGCGGGCGTGATGATCGCGAAGCTGAGCTGGAACATCGACCACATGATGTCCGAGATCCAGTGGTAGCCGGCGCCGGTCTTGCCGGCCTCGACTCCGTTCAGGAACATCGCGGCCGTGTCGCCGATGATCGCGTTGCCGCCGGAGAAGGCCAGGCTGTAGCCGACCGCCCACCAGAGGATCGAGACGAGGCCCGCGATGCCCATGCACTGGGCGAGCACGGACAGGACGTTCTTGCGGCGCACGAGGCCGCCGTAGAAAAGGGCGAGACCGGGCATCGTCATGAAGATGACGAGCGCGGTGCTGATCATCTGCCACGCGTTGTGGCCGGGGCCGGGGCCGGGAATCTTGGACGCGACATCCGGCGTGCGCGCGCTGTTGTTCATATAAGCCTCGATGTCGGCGACGCGCTGTTCGAGCGTCGGCTCCTTCGGGGCCGCGGGTGCGGCGGCGGCCGGAGCGGGCGCGGGCGCGGGGGTTTGGGCGGACAGCGTTCCCAGAGCAAACCCTGCGACCAGGGCGAGGAACGCGAATGGCTTCATTCGGCGTAGGCGTGAACAGAACATGCGCTTGTGTGGTTGTTGGTTGGAGGGACCTGCGGCTCCCCCCGCGACCGAACGAACGCTGCAGCCGCCGGGGAAACGCGACGTGCGTGATGATGAGACCCGTCGCGAGTGGCGTTTAGCACCAGCCGTGCCAAAGCCCGGCGGCGCGGCATCGACGCCTGTCATCACGCCGGACGCGGGCATGAAAAAACCGGCGCCTGTGGTGGGCGCCGGTCGCGAAAACCCGGACGGAAATCGGCCCGGACTCAGACCGCGGATTCGCCGCGTTCGTCGGTGCGGATGCGCACGACTTCCTCGAGCGGAACGACGAAGATCTTGCCGTCGCCGATCTTGCCCGTCTTCGCGGCTTTCGCGATCGCGTCGATCGCCTTGCCCGCGAGCTCGTCGCCGACCGCGACCTCGAGCTTCACCTTCGGCAGGAAATCGACCGTGTATTCGCTGCCGCGGTAGATCTCGGTGTGGCCCTTCTGCCGGCCGAAGCCTTTGACCTCCGTCACGGTCATGCCCTCGATGCCGGCGGCAGCGAGCGCCTCTTTCACTTCCTCGAGCTTGAAGGGTTTGATGATGGCGATGATGAGTTTTATGCGGGTGCGGTGGTTGGTCCGACGGACGTCTTTCTAAATCGCGGGGTCGACGGCGCAAGCAATCGTTCCGCCGCGGGCAAGGGAATTACTCCGGCATCACCACGCCGATGTGCAGTTCCTTGAGCTGGCGCTCCGTGACCGGCGTCGGGCTCTGCGTCATGAGGCACTGGCCCTTCTGGGTCTTCGGAAACGCAATCACATCGCGAATACTCGTCGTGCCGCAGAGCAGCGCGGTCATGCGGTCGAGACCGAACGCGATACCGCCGTGCGGCGGGGCACCGTAGGTGAAGGCCTTGAGCATGTAGCCGAAGCGGCTCTCGACGACGTCGGCCGGGATCCTGAGCACATCCTCGAAGACTTTCTTCTGCAGCGCGGGCTGGTGGATGCGGATCGAACCGCCGCCGAGCTCCATGCCGTTCAGCACGACGTCGTAGTGCTGACCGCGCACCTTCTTCGGATCGGTATCCAAATACTGGGCATCCTCCGGCACCGGCGCGGTGAACGGATGGTGCGTGGCGACATAGCGGTTCTCCGCCTCGTCGTAGCTCATCAACGGGAAGTCGATCACCCAGAGGAAGCGCCAGTCGTCCGGGCGGATCGTGAGCTTGCCGCGTTTCTGCAGCAGCTGCGCGGACTCGAGGCGCAGACGGCCGAGGATGGCGCAGGCCTTCTCCCACGGCGCCGCCGCGAAAAAGATCATGTCGCCCTCGGCGACGCCGAGGCGCGCCGTGAGATCGGCCTTCTCGGCCTCCGAGAAGAATTTCACGATCGGCGATTTCCATTCGCCGCCTTCGACCTTGATGAAGGCCAGGCCCTTCGCGCCGAGCGATTTCGCGATCTCCTCGAGGCTCTTGAGCTCGCCCTGCGTGAGGTCGGCGAGACCCTTGGCGTTGAGCGCCTTGATCACGCCGCCGCTCGCGACGGTGGACTGGAAGACCTTGAACGCGGAGTTCTTGAACGTCTCCGAGAAGTCCACGAGTTCGAGGCCGAAGCGCACGTCGGGCTTGTCCACGCCGTAGCGGTTCATCGCGTCGTGAAACGCCATGCGGGGGAAGGGCGTCGGCAGGTCCGCGCCGAGCACGTCCTTCCACACCTTCTTCAGCATGCCTTCGAAGAGCGCGTAGATGCCTTCGCGGTCGATGAACGACGCTTCGACGTCCACCTGGGTGAACTCCATCTGGCGGTCGGCGCGCAGGTCCTCGTCGCGGAAGCAGCGCGCGATCTGGAAATAGCGCTCCACGCCGGCGACCATGAGGATCTGTTTGAACTGCTGCGGGGACTGCGAAAGCGCGTAAAACTGGCCCGGGTGGATGCGCGACGGCACGAGATACTCGCGCGCGCCTTCGGGCGTGCTCTTGAAGAGCGCCGGGGTCTCGACCTCGATGAATTCCTGGGAATCGAAGTAGTCGCGGATGGACTTCGCCACGCGGTGGCGCACCTGGAGGTTCTTCCGCATCTTCGGCCGGCGCAGATCGAGGTAGCGGTAGGTCAGGCGGAGGTCCTCGTTGACCTTGTCGCCGCCGGCATCGTCGAGCGGGAACGGCGGCGTGTCGGAAATGTTGTGCAGTTCGAGCGAGGAGGCGACGACCTCGACCTCGCCGGTCGGCAGGCCCTTGTTTTCCGTGCCGGCCGGGCGGCGCACCACGGCGCCGGTGATGCCGATCACGGACTCCGGCTTCAGGTGCTTCAGCTGCTCCGCGAGCGTCGAATTGTCGTGCGGCTCGAGCTTGATCTGCGTGACGCCTTTGCGGTCGCGCAGGTCGACGAAGATGATGCCACCTTGGTCGCGGATCGTGTCGACCCAACCGACCAGCGAGACGGTCGCGGCAATGTCGGCGGAGGTGAGCTGGGCACAATGATGGGTGCGCTTCATGGAAACGTAGGTCGGACAGGACAACCCAGCGCCGCCACGCAGCGCAAACAGATTCTCCGGCGCCGCCCGCGGCGTCGTGCCCGGGGCGACCTCGATCGCCGGACAGCGTGCGACCGGCCCGGCCAAGCGGCGGCGAAACCGCGCCGCCGGGCACCGCGCCGCGCGCTGCCCGGCTCGGTCCGCGTCGTCAGCCGGCGATCAGACTCGCTCCGGTCATCTCGGCCGGCTTCGGCAGACCCATCAGGTGCAGCACCGTCGGCGCGATGTCGCCGAGACGGCCGCCGCTGCGCATGGCGGTTTTGCCCGCGGCAAATCCGTCGCCGACGACGAAAACTTCCACGAGGTTCAGCGTGTGCGCCGTGTGCGGACCGTTGACCGTCGGGTCCCACATCTGCTCGGCATTGCCGTGGTCCGCGCACACCACCGCCCGGCCGCCCACCTGTTCGATCGCGGCCAGCAACTCCCCCACCCCGCGGTCCGTCGCCTCGACGGCTTTGACCGTCGCCGGCAGCGACCCGGTGTGGCCGACCATGTCGGGGTTCGCGTAGTTCACGACGACGAGCGCATACTTGCCGCTGAGAATCGCCGCCTTGGCCGCCGCGGTGACCTCCGTCGCCGACATCTCGGGCTGCAGGTCGTAAGTCGGGACTTTGGGGCTGGCCGGGCAGGCCCGGTCTTCGCCGGGAAACGGCTCGTTGCGGTAATTGTTGAAGAAAAAGGTCACGTGCGGATTTTTCTCCGTCTCCGCGCAGCGGAACTGCGCGAGGCCGGCCGCGCTCACCACTTCGCCGAGGATGTTCTTCAATTTCTCCGGTTTGCCGGAGACGACGTGCACCGGCAGGCCCTTCTCATACTCCGTCATCGTCGCGTAGTAGAGGTCGAGCTTCGCGCCGCGGTCGAACTCCTTGAAGCCGTCGAGCACGAAGGCCTTCGTGATCTCGCGCGGGCGATCGCCGCGGTAATTGTAGAACAACACGGCGTCGCCGTCGCGGTAGGTTGCCAGCGGCTTGCCGTCGGCGCCGACGATCCAGGTCGCCGGGATGAACTCGTCGCCCTTCTGGGTCTCGCTCGCGGGGTTCGCGTAGTAGCTTTCCACCACGGCCGTCGCGCTGGTGGCGGTGGCGACCGCGGCCCGGCCCGCGAGCATGTCGTAGGCTTTTTTCACGCGCTCCCAGCGATTGTCGCGGTCCATCGCCCAGAAGCGGCCGCACACGGTCGCGATCGTGCCGAGCCCGATGGCGGCGCACTGGGCTTCGACCTGTTTGATGTAGCCGAGGCCGCCGGTCGGCGGCGTGTCGCGGCCGTCGGTGAAGGCATGGATGAACACCTGCGCCTTGGTCAGGCCGTCCTCCTTCGCCTGCCGCAGGATCCCGTAAAGATGCTCGAGCATGCCGTGCACGCCGCCGTCGGAGACGATGCCCATCAGGTGCAGCCGCGCGGCCGGGTTGGCACGCAGCCGGGCGACGATCGCCTGCCAGACCGGATTACGGGCGAGCTGCTTTTCGGAGAAGAGCTTGTTCAGGCGCACGAGCTCCTGGTCGACGATGCGGCCGGCGCCGATGTTTTCGTGCCCCACCTCGGAGTTGCCCATCTGGCCGTCGGGCAGACCGACGTCGAGGCCGCTCGCGGAGACCAGTGCGTGCGGATACCGCGCGTGCAGCGCGTCGTCGCAGGCCTTTTTCGCGAGCGCGACCGCGTTGGTCGCGTTTTGCGAGGCGTCGGGGTTTTTGCCCCAACCGTCACGGATCACGAGGAGGACAGGCTTGCGCGTGGTGGTCATGGTTTTTGGCGCGACCACGGATGAACACCCTTCGTCGCGGATAGAAGGCAAAACTCGCCCGGTCACCCGCCCCGCGCTTCCGGCCCACCCGCGCCGCCGCGGGTCGATGCGGTTAAAAATCCTCGCCACGGTGCCGATGTTGGCAAAAGCAGTGCTTAAACGGTTTCGCCATGTCTCTTATCATCAGAGATCAACTGGTCACCCCGCCCACCTGGTTCGCTTCGTTCCGTGACCTTACGCTGTATTGTCACGTTTTTCTCCACGCCGAGATCGTCATCGAATCCGAAAATCCCGACCCGTATTGGCGCTGGATGCGCCCGCGCGGCGGGATGGATTTCATCGCCGACTTCGTCCGTCCGGGCACGGAAGACGGCGTGCGGCTCGACCTCGAGCCCAACTACCCGCGCTCGGTCATCACCGACCGGATCGCGCCCGAAAACGTCCACCGGCTCATCGCGCAGCTGAAATACTGCGGCGGCCTCGCCTGAGCGCCGCCGCCTCGGCTCGCCGTCTCAGCCCCGCGCGTCCGCCGCCGTCGCCGGGCGCGCCGCGCGGTTTTCGGTGAATCCTCGCACCACGACGTAGAACACCGGGGTCAGCAGGAGGCCGAAGCACGTCACGCCCAGCATCCCCCAGAAGACGGCGGTGCCGAGCGCGCGGCGCATCTCGGAGCCGGCGCCCGTCGCGAGCGCGAGCGGCACCACGCCGAGAATGAACGCGAGCGAGGTCATCAAAATCGGCCGCAGGCGCAGGCGCGAGGCCTCCACCGCGGCCTCGAGGCGGGACTGGCCCTGGTCCTGGAGCTGTTTCGCGAACTCGATGATCAGAATCGCGTTCTTGCTCGCGAGCCCGACGAGCACCACCAGGCCGACCTGGGTGAAGATGTTGTTGTCCTGGCCGGCGAGCCACACGCCGCCGAGCGCGCTCAACAGGCACATCGGCACGATCAAAATCACCGCCAGCGGCAGCCCCCAGCTCTCGTATTGCGCCGCCAGCACGAGGAACACGAAGAGCACGCAGAGCGGGAACACATAGACGATCGTGTTGCCCGCGAGGATCTGCTGCAGCGTCAGATCGGTCCATTCGAACGCGAACCCCGCCGGCAGGACGCGCGCGGCGATCCGTTCCACCGCCGCGATCATCTGCCCGGACGAGATGCCCGGCTGGGTGTTGCCGGTGACATCCGCGCTCGTGAACATGTTGTAGCGCTGCACGCGGTCCGAGCCGCCGACGCGGCGCACATTGACGATCGAGCCGAGCGGCACCATGCGGCCGTCGCGGTTGCGCACCTGCAGCCGGCCCACGTCCTCCGGCGCGTCGCGATACTCCGGCTCGGCCATCGCGAAGACCTGGTAGGTGCGGCCGAAGAGATTGAAATCGTTCACATAGACCGACCCGAGCGAGACCTGCAGCGTCTCGTTCAGGTCGGTGAGCGAGATGCCGAGATTCTTCGCCGCCGCGCGGTCGATCTCGACCAGGTATTGCGGGGTGTTCGAACGGAACCCCGTGAGCAACGACGTGAACCCGGGCTCCTGCGCGAGCGCGTCGACGAGCGCCCGGGTCGCGGCGTCGAGCGCCGGGAGGCCCGCGCCGTCGAGGTCCTGCACCTGGATTTTGAAGCCGCCGGAATTGCCCAGGCCGCGCAGCGGCGGCGGCGGCAGCACGAGCACGCGCGCTTCCTTGATCGCGGCGAACTTCTTCCGCAACGAGGCCATCATCGCCTGTGCCGTCAGCCCCTTGCGCTGCGAAAAATCCTCCGGGATCACGAAGGCCGCGCCGACGTTCGACTGGTTGGCCTGCAGCACGGAGGAGTAGCCGCTGATCGCAAACGTATGCGCGACCCCCGGCTCCGCCCGCGCGATCTCGTCCACCCGCCGCACCACCTCGTCGCTCCGCGCGAACGAGGCGCCGTCCGGCAGCTGCACCACGACGAGAAAGTAGCCCATGTCCTGCACCGGGATGAAGCCCGTCGGCACGCGCGTGAAGGTGAACACCGTCAGGCCGAGCAGCGCCGCATAACCCGCCAGCGCCCAGCGCGTGTGGCGGACGAGGGTCCGCACCAGCCGGCCGTAGGCCGCCGCCAGCCGGTCGAACCGGGCGTTGAACCACGCGAAGAAGCCGTGGATCGCGCGCAACGGCAGGGCCTCGCGCGGGCCGTGATTTTCGTGCTCCCGCAGCAGCAGCGCGCTCAGGGCCGGCGAAAGCGTGAGCGCGTTGAAGGCCGAGATCACCGTCGCGGTCGCGATCGTGAGCGCGAACTGGCGGTAGAACTGCCCCGTGATGCCCCCGAGAAAAGCCACCGGCACGAACACGGCGCAGAGCACCAGCGCGATCGCCACGAGCGCGCCCGAGACCTCCGCCATCGCCTTCAGCGTCGCCTCGCGCCGGGACAGTCCCTGGCGCAGGTAACGCTCGACGTTCTCCACCACCACGATCGCGTCGTCGACGACGATGCCGATCGCGAGCACGAGACCGAAGAGCGAGAGATTGTTCAGCGACGAGCCGAGCAGCCTCATCACCGCGAACGTGCCGATGAGCGACACCGGCACCGCGATGAGCGGGATGATCGATGCCCGCCAGGTCTGCAGAAACAGGATGACCACCAGCACCACCAGCGCGATCGCCTCCACCAGCGTCTGCAGCACCGACCGGAAGCTCTGGCGCACGAAGCGCGTCGGGTCGTAGTTGATCCGGTAGTCCACGCCGGCGGGGAAGCGCTCCTTCAGCCGCGCCATCTCCGCGTAGACCGCCTCCGCCGTCTCGAGCGCATTGGTGCCCGGCAGCTGGAAAACGCGGAGCGAGATCGCGTTCTTCCCGTCCATGTAGCTCTTCACCGCGTAGTCGCGCGCGCCGAGTTCCACGCGGGCCACGTCCCGCACCCGGATCACGTCGCCGTGGGCGCCGGTGCGGAGCACGATGAGGCCGAAATCCTCCGGCTTCGTCAGGCGACCCTGGGCCGTGAGGGTGTATTGGAAATCGGTCCCGGGCGGCGCCGGTTCCGCGCCGATCGTGCCCGCCGCGATCTGCACGTTCTGCTCGCGCACCGCGCGGACGACATCGCCCGGCGTGAGCTCGCGCGCCGCCAGCTTGTTCGGGTCGAGCCAGAGGCGCATCGTGAACTCCTGGCCGCCGAGCGTGTTGGCGTCGGCCACGCCGGGCAGGCGCGCAATGCGGCTCTGCACCTGCAGCGCGACGTAATTGGCGAGGTAGAACGTGTCGCGCGATCCGTCTGGGGAGTAGAACTGCACCGCGAGCGTGAGGTCGGGCGACTGTTTCTTCGCCGTGACGCCGAGCCGGCGCACGTCCTCGGGCAGGCGGGCGAGCGCGGCGTTGACGCGGTTCTGCACCTGCACCTGCGCGTCGTCGAGGGGCGTGCCGAGCTTGAACGTCACCACCAGCTGGAGCCGGCCGTCGCTCGTGCCCGAGGACGACATGTAGAGCATGTTCTCGACGCCGTTGATCTCCTGCTCGAGCGGCGCGGCGAGCGTTTCCGAGACGGTCTGGGCGTTGGCGCCCGGGTAGGCGGCCGACACCACCACCGTGGGCGGCACGACTTCCGGATACTGCGAGACGGGCAGCTGGAAATAGGCCAGCGCGCCCATCAGCGTGATCACGATCGAGAGCACCGCCGCAAACACCGGGCGGTCGGCGAAAAAGCGCGGGAGATTCATGCGCTCAACGGGCGGCGGTCGAGGTTGCCGGGGCCATGGCCGACTCCTCGGCCTCGACGGACGCCCCGGGCCGCACGGCCATGAGGCCGTTGATCACCACCCGATCGCCCGCGGCGAGACCGGATCGCACGACGCGCAGGCCGCGCTCGAGCTGGCCGATCACGATCGGGCGCACGCCGGCTTTGCCGTCGGCGCCGACCACGTAGACGAAGGGCTTCCCCTGGTCGCTGCCGACGGCGGTGTCGCGGATCAGCATCGCTTCGTAGTCGCCCGAACCCGGGATGCGCACGCGGGCGAAGAAGCCCGGCGACATCAGCCGGTCGGCGTTGGCGAAGACCCCGCGGGCCTTGATCGAACCGGTGTTCGCGCTGATCTCGTTGTCGACGAAGTCGATCTTCCCGCGATGCGGAAACCCGTCCTGGTCGGCCAACCCCATCTCGGCGGGGATCGCCTGGTAGAGCGCGCTCTCGCGTTTGCCCTGCCGCGCCAGCTCGCGGTAGCGCAGGGCGGAGCGCTCATCCACGTCGAAGTAGCAGTAGATCGGATCGAGCTGCACGATGGTCGTGAGCACGGAGACGCCGCCGGAGATGAGGTTGCCCTCGGTGATTAACTTGCGGCCCACCCGGCCGGAGATCGGCGCCGTCACGCGCGACCAGTCGAGGTCGAGCCTGGCCTGGTCGAGCTGCGCCTGCGCGGCGGCCAACGCCGCGGTGGCCGTGGCGCGGGCCTTGAGCTTCACGTCGCCCTCCTCCAGCGAGATGGCCTTCGTCGCCAGCAGCCGCGCGGCGCGCTCCGACTCCGCCACGGCGAGCTCGAGCGTCGCCCTCGCCCGCTCCAGCTCCGCCTGGGCCCGGGCGTGTTCCGCGGCATAGCGCCGCGGATCGATGGTGAAGAGCAGGTCGCCCGCCTTCACCTCGCGCCCCTCGGCGAAGTGGGTGCTTTCCAAGAAACCGCTCACCCGCGCCCGCACCTCCACGGAGGCCACCGCGCTCAGCCGGCCGGAAAACTCATCCCATTCGGTCAGCCGCTGCGGAATCGGTTTCGCGACCGTGACCTTGGCCGGCCCGGCGGCCGCCGCGGGCGGCGCCTTGTGGCAGGAAACGAGACTCAGGGCCGCGATCAGGCAACCCGCGACGGAAACGATGGGACGCATTGAAGGGAGAAAGGAAGAATCCGGGGACAATTCTCAACCGTCGGAGCAGCGAGCGCCCGCACCACACCTCGTCGCCAAACGCCGCCACCGCCGCGCTCGCGCACGTCGCTCCGCCAGGCACAGATCGAACCGCGGTCCCCATGTCCTGCCAAACGCAGCCCGCCGCCAATCGTTGCGCAAAACGTGGACCGACCCGTGGCGGCGGGGATCACCCCGCCCCTTTGACCTCCCCTCCCGCGTGCGGCCCCGGAGTCAGGCCCTCGCCACCCCCATCTATCCTTATGCAACCACCGAGTGTCCCCGCCGGGCCGGTCCGCCTCGCCACGTCCCGGTCAAAACTGGGAGCTTTTCCCGATATATGAGCGGGTTGCACATCGACATGGCGCCAAGCCTGCTATGCTTGGCAACGTTGATGGTTACCCCCTCGAGCATCCTCATCGCGGAAGAGCACGAGATGATGCGACCACTGTTGGCCCGAGCGCTCGGAGACAGAGCGGAGGGGCCGGTGGTCTCCGGCGCCGCATCGATTCGCGCGGCGATGCTCGTCGCCGCCGCCCGCGCGCCGGACCTTGCCATCGTCGATGCAAAGTTACCGGACGGACCCGGCCCGGAGCTGGTCCGAAGCCTCCGCCGCGCGTCGCCGCGCACCCGCGCCCTGGTGGTCGGCGACGGCGAAGGCCTCCCGCTCGTGCGCGATGCCCTGCGGGCCGGCGCGGACGGCGTGGTGAT
>JACCDS010208359.1_pt1 | contig 26470 bp, 20 predicted proteins | sample 7446441 | NCBI WGS metagenome assembly JACCDS01 (sample SAMN15323445, study PRJNA562643) | freshwater metagenome | isolation source: river surface water | place: USA:Blue River Watershed | collected 2017-08-17 | reverse complement strand
TTCCCGGCAGCACGGCCGACATGTCGCCGGTGGCAAAGCGGATCAGCGGGTAGTCCTGGTTGAACGACGTGATGACGATTTCGCCGACTTCGCCTTCCGGCACCGGGTCGCCGGTGCCCGGCCGCACGATCTCCAGCAGCAGCGTCTCGTCGAGTACCATGCCCGGGTTGACCTGGCCATTGGTCAGCGTCTCATACGCGATGTTGCCGATATCGGCTGAACCATAGGTCTGCAGCACACAGCGCACGCCATGATCAATCAGCCACTGGCGCAGCGACGGCGGCAGTGCCTCGGCGCCGACCAGCGCCATCTGCAGCGATGTGATGTCCTCGCCCATTTCGCGGGCTTTCTCGATGATGATCTTCAGGAAGGACGGCGTGCCGGCATACACCTTCGGCTTCAGCAGGCTCATCGCCTGTACCTGCATTTCGGTCTGGCCGATGCCGGCCGGAATGACCGGGCAGCCGAGCTTCGCTGCGCCGCCTTCGACCATCAGGCCGGCCGGCGTGAAATGGTAGGCAAAGCAGTTCTGGATCAGGTCGCCGGCGCGCACGCCCAGCGCATGAAACGCTCGCGCATAGCGCCACCAGTCGTCGCCCCGGCCTTCCGGATCGAAGATTGGGCCAGGCGACATGAAAATGCGCGACAGCTTGCCGGGCGCCGTGGTGTTCAGCCCGCCGAACGGCAGCGCGGCCTTCTGCAACGCTTTCAGGTCTGACTTGCGCGTCACTGGCAACTGCGCGAGCGCCGCACGGCTCCGCACCGCCTGCGGGTCGACATCGCGCAGGATCGTCGCCCAGCCAGGCGCATGCTTTGCCCGCGCGATCAGGGCGGGCAGGGCGGACAGCAGGTCGGCTTCACGCGCAGCCGGGTCGCGCGACTCGAGCGCGTCGTACAGGTCAGTCATCATGTCTCCACAGAGGGAAGAGAGCCGTCGTTGCGGGCGGCTGCCCGCTAACGACGGTGGTCAGGCAAGCCAGCGCTTGCGGCGGCGATAAAACTTCATGTCGCGGAAGCTCTTGCGGCCGGCGCCGGACATGCCGAGGTAAAACTCCTTCACGTCCTCATTGGCGGCGAGGTCGGTCGCTGCGCCTTCCATCACCACGCGGCCGTTTTCCAGGATGTAGCCGAAATCGGCATAGCGCAGCGCGATCGTGGTGTTCTGCTCGGCCAGCAGGAAAGACACCTGCTCGGTCTGGTTCAGGTCTTGCACGATGCCGAAGATCTCCTCGACGATCTGCGGCGCCAATCCCATCGACGGCTCGTCCAGCAGGATCATCGACGGCTTGGCCATCAGCGCGCGCCCGATCGCGCACATTTGCTGCTCGCCGCCGGAGGTATAGCCGGCCTGCGATGTGCGGCGCTGTTTCAGGCGCGGGAAGTAGTGATAGACCTTCTCCAGCTCGGCCTTCAGGTCGGCGCGGCCCAGCCGGCGGGTATAGGCGCCGGTCAGCAGGTTTTCTTCGATGGTCAGGTGGCCGAAGCAGTGGCGGCCTTCCATCACTTGCGACAGGCCGCGCTTGACCAGTTCGTTTGGCGTCAGCTGGTCGATGCGCTCGCCGTTGAATTCGATGCTGCCCTTGGTCACGTCGCCGCGCTCGCCGCGCAGCAGTGTCGAGATCGATTTCAGCGTGGTGGACTTGCCGGCGCCGTTGGCGCCCATCAGCGCGACGATCTTGCCGCGCGGGACGGACATCGACACGCCTTTCAGCACGAGGATCACGTGGTCATAAATGACCTCGATGTTGTTGACGGTGAGGATGGAGGGGGTGGTCATGTCATTCGTGGTTGGGTGGTCCGCAACGACCATCGCCGGGTCCCGGCACAGGCCGGGACTTCGGGCGATGCATCGTTGGCTTCACGCACGCCGGCTTATTTCATGCAGGCCGGCGTAATTCCCTTTTCTTTTGCATAGGCGGCCGACGAGGCCTCCAGCAGCTTGCGCACCAGCGCCTTGTCGCCGGTCAGCCAGGTCTTCGACAGCGCGACCCATTTCTTGCCGTCCCATTGCACGACTTTCACAGCACCCGAGCCTTCATGGTCGTCGCACGAGGTCTTCACCGGCGGGAACATGTCTTCGACGCCGAGCTCTTTCTGCCGCGCACGGTCGACGTTCAGGTTCTCCAGGCCCCAGCGCATCTGCTCGCCGGTGATCACTTTGCCTTTGCCGAATTTCGCCTGCGCGTTGCGCATGCCTTCGACCATCAGCACAGCAGCGACTATGCCGCGCAGGTACATCACGTTGCCGACGCGATCGAGCTCTTTCAGGTTGCCTTTGCCGGCTTTGTACAGCTGAGTGCGGATCTCGTCGAGCAGCGGGAATTCGCCCGGCGTCGTGAAGCTCATGGCCGAGTAGCCCTTGGCCGCTTCGCCGGCCGGCTCGGTGTCTTCCTCGGAACCTGCCCACCACACGCCGAGGATTTTCTCGCGCGGGAAGCCGTTGCGCTGCGCGGTCTTCAGGCCAACGGCGCTCATCACGCCGAAGGTCCACATGATCACGTAGTCGGGATTCGCCTGACGGATCTGCAGCCACTGCGACTGCTGCTCATTGCCGGGCGGCGTGACCGGGATCTTGATCAGCTCGAAGCCCCATTTCGCGGCCTCGGCTTCCAGCACCGGCAGCGGCTCCTTGCCATAGGCCGAGTCGTGATACAGGTGGACGATCTTTTTGCCCTTGAGCTTGTCCATGCCGCCGGCCTTCTCGCCCAGGTACACCACCATCGCCGCGGCCTGGTTCCAGTAGGTGCTGATCAGCGGGAAGACATACGGGAACACCTTGCCGTTGGCGGCGTCCGAGCGGCCGTAGCCAAGCGTGGTCATCGGCACTTTGTCCTTGCCGACGCGATCGAGGATGCCGTACGCAATGCCGGTCGAGACCGGCTCGACGATGGTCGCGCCGCCGTTGCGGCTCTTCAGGCGCTCATAGCATTCGACGCCGCGCGACGCGTTGTATTCGGTCTCGCATTCTTCCCAGGTCATTTTGACGCCGTTGACGCCGCCTTTCATGTTCACCAGCGTCATGTAGTCGATCATGGCGCCGAAGAATGAGGTGCCGTTCGAGCCGTACGGGCCGACGCGATAGGACAGCAGCGGCACGTATTGCTCGTTCGCCCACGTAAAGCTGCTGGCGGCCAGCAGCGCGGCGCCCAGCAGCAGCGATTTGATGAGTTTCATGTCGTCCTCCTCGTTGTTGTCTTGATGTTTCCTGTCGTGGCCCGGTTCAGTGCGGGAAGGGCCACAGACGCAGTTTTTCCTTCGCGATCTGCCACAGGCGCGCCAGCCCATGCGGCTCGACGATCAGGAAGAAGATGATCAGCGCGCCGAACACCATCAGCTCCAGGTTCGACGCCACGGCGGTAGAGATCTGCGCAAAGTGCGCTAGGTTGTTCAGCACGATCGGCAGCAGCACGATGAACGCGGCGCCCAGGAAGGAGCCGAGCACCGAGCCGAGGCCGCCGATGATCACCATGAACAGAATGCGGAACGACAGGTCCAGGCTGTACGCTTCCGGCTCCACCGTGCCCAGATACGCATACGCATACAGCGCGCCGGCCACGCCGCAATAGAACGAGCTGACGGCAAACGCCAGCAGCTTGGTGTGCATCAGGCGGATGCCGATCACTTCAGCGGCGACGTCCATGTCGCGCACCGCCATCCAGCAACGGCCGATGTTGGACCTGACCAGGTTCTTCGCCGCCAGCGCCAGCACGCTGACAATGCCCAGCACCAGCAGATACTTGGCGGCCGGCGTGTCGAACTGATAGCCGAGGATCTCGATCTGCTGCGCAGTGATCACGCCGGACGAGCTGTAGTTGGTGAACCAGCGCACCTTGGTCAGCGCCCACACGACGAAGAACTGCGTGGCCAGCGTCGACGCCGCCAGGTAGAAGCCGCGCACCCGCAGCGAAGGCAGGCCGAACACAATGCCGACCGCGGCCGAACACAGGCCGCCGAGCGCGAACGCCAGCAGGATCGGCATGCCCGGCACGCGCAACATGAAGTTGTACGACGCGAACGCGCCCACCGCCATGAACGCGGCCGAGCCGAGCGACAGCTGGCCGGCATAGCCGGTGAGGATATTCAGGCCCAGCGCGGCCAGCGAAAAGATCAGGAAGGGGATCAGGATCGCGGAAAAGAAATACGGCGACGCCAGCAGCGGCACGGCCACCAGCGCCACTGCCAGCAGCAGGGCCAGCGCAATGCGGTCTTGCCGGATCGGGAAGATCTGGCCGTCGGCCGCATAGGTGGACTTGAATTGTCCGGCTTCACGGTACAGCATGGGTCAGATCCTCCGGATGATCTTTTCGCCGAACAGCCCTTCGGGCCGCACCAGCAGGAACAGCAGCGCCAGCACATACGGGAACCAGCCCTCGATGCCGCCGCCGACAAAGGGGCCGAGATACACCTCGGCCAGCTTTTCCGACGCGCCGATGATCAGGCCGCCCAGGATTGCGCCCGGCACCGAGGTGAAGCCGCCGAGGATCAGCACCGGCAGCGCCTTCAGCGCGACGAAGGTCAGCGAGAACTGTACGCCATTGCGTGCGCCCCACAACAGGCCGGCCACCATCGCAACGAAACCGGCGACGCCCCAGACGATGCCCCAGATTTGCTGCAGCGGTATGCCCACGGCCAGCGCCGCCTGATGGTCATCGGCCACCGCGCGCAGCGCACGGCCGACCTTGGTGCGCGAGAAGAACAGCGCCAGTCCCGTCACCAGCAGCGCGCAGATGCCGGCGGCGATCAGCTCGAATTTCGACACCAGGATATTGAAGTGCTCCATCAGCGATTCGAGCGGCACGTCTTCGATGCCGAGGTCCAGCCGCTTCACTTCCGCGCCCCACAGCAGCTGTGCCAGCCCTTCAATGAAGAACGACAGACCGATGGTGGCCATGAACAGCGAGATCTCCGGCTGGTTCACCAGCGGGCGCAGCACGACCCGCTCGATCGTCAGGCCCAGCGTATACATGATGACGACCGTGGCCGCGATCGCGACCCACATCGGCCAGCCGAAGCCGGCCAGCGACACGCAGGTCAGCGCCGCAAAGAACAGCATCGCGCCCTGCGCGAAGTTGAACACGCCGGATGCCTTGTAGATCAACACGAAACCGAGCGCGACCAGCGCATACATCACGCCGGAGAGCAGGCCGCCGATCAGGACTTCGAAGAAAAAGTTCAGGTTCATCGTCTCGCGCGCCTCAATGCGCAACGCCGAGGTAGGCGTTGATCACTTCCTGGTTGTTCCGCACCTCGTCCGGTGTGCCGTCGCCGATCTTCTTGCCGTAATCGAGCACGACCACGCGGTCCGAGATGTCCATTACCACACCCATGTCGTGCTCGATCAGCACGATGGTGGTGCCGAACTGATCGTTGACGTCCAGGATGAAGCGGCACATGTCCTGCTTTTCTTCGACGTTCATGCCCGCCATCGGCTCGTCAAGCAGCAGGATCTGCGGCTCGGCGGCCAGCGCGCGTCCCAGCTCGACGCGCTTCTGCAGGCCGTAGGGCAGGCGGCCGACCGGCGTCTTGCGGATATGCTGGATCTCGAGGAAGTCGATCACTTCCTCCACCCTCACGCGGTGCGCGATCTCTTCGCGCTGCGCCGGCCCGGCGTACAGCGCCTGCAGCAGGAAGTTCGAGCGCATTTTCAGGTTACGCCCGGTCATGATGTTGTCGAGCACCGACATGCCCTTGAACAGCGCGATGTTCTGGAAGGTGCGCGCGATGCCGCTCTTGGCCGCGACATAGGTGTTCATGTCATGCCGGTGCTGGCCGCGATAGATGATCTCGCCCTGCTGAGGCCGGTAGACGCCGTTGATGACGTTCAGCATCGAGCTCTTGCCCGCGCCGTTCGGGCCGATGATGGCGCGGATCTCATGCTCGCGCACATTGAACGAAATATCGGTCAGCGCCTTTACGCCGCCGAACGACAGTGAAATATTGCGCAGGTCAAGGATGACATCGCCGATCTTGCGGCCGTTGTTGGTCGTGTTCTCCATCATGCGGCCTTGCGTGCATCGGCCGGCGCCGTCGCGCTGGCAAAGGTGTTGACATCGCGGATCTCGAGGTCGGCGGCGATCATGCCTTGCCGGCCGTCTTCGAACTTCACCTGCGTCTCAATGTACTGCCGTGCTTTGCCGGCATACAGCGCATCGATCAGCACCGCGTATTTTTCGGCAATGAAGCGGCGCCGTACCTTGCGCGTGCGGGTCAGCTCGTCATCGTCGGGATCAAGCTCTTTGTGCAGGATCAGGAAGCGGTGGATCTGCGAATTTGACAGCAGCGCATCGTGCGCGAGGTCGGCGTTCACTTTCTCCACGCAATCAGCGATCAGTTCATAGACCGCCGCCTGGCTGGTCAGATCGGTATAGCCGCTGTAAGGCAGGTTGCGCCGCTCGGCCCAGTTGCCGACCGCTTCCATATCGATATTGATGAACGCATTGCAGCTCGAACGGCCATCGCCGAAGGCCACGGCCTCCTTGATGAAGGGGAAGAACTTCAGCTTGTTCTCGATGTACTTCGGCGCAAACATCGTGCCGTCGGCCATGCGGCCGACATCCTTCGCGCGATCGATGATCTTCAGGTGACCGTCGCTGTCGAAGAAGCCGGCGTCGCCGGTATGGAAATAACCTTCGGCATCGATCGCTTCGGCGGTGTCTTCCGGGCGCTGGTAGTAGCCGACCATCAGACCCGGCGACTTCACCAGCACTTCGCCACTGTCGGCGATCTTCAGCTCGACGTTCTTCATCGGCTTGCCGACGGTGTCGAGCTTGACGTCGCCGGAGCGCTGCATGCAGACGGTCACGCAGGTCTCGGTCATGCCGTACAGCTGTTTCAGGTTAATGCCGATCGAGCGGTAGAAATCAAACAGGTCCGGGCCGATCGCTTCGCCGCCGGTATAGGCCACGCGGATGCGTGACAGGCCGAGCACGTTCTTCAGCGGGCCATAGACGAGCAGCTCGCCGAGGCCGTACAGCAGTCGGTCCGCCAGCGATACGCTGCCCTGGCCGTCCAGCAGCTTCAGTCCTGCGCGGCGCGCGACTTTCATAAAGTAATGGAACATTGCGCGCTTGATGGCGCTCGCATCTTCGATGCGGATCATCACCTGCGTCAGCGTGTTCTCATAGACGCGCGGCGGGCCGAAGTAATAGGTCGGGCCGATCTCGCGCAGGTCGGTGCCGACGGTGGCCGGCGATTCCGGGCAGTTCAGGCAGAAACCGACGATGTGCGACAGCACAAATGAATACAGGAAGTCGCCGACCCAGGCCAGCGGCAGATAGCAGAGCACGTCATCGTCCGGGCCCAGACCGTCGAACTCGGCCAGCGTATTGCCCGTGGCGATCAGCGCGCGATGCGAGTGGCACACGCCTTTCGGCTTGCCGGTGGTGCCGGAGGTGTACAGCATGACGGCGATGTCATCGGCGCCGGCGACGTTGATTTCATCGACGAAGAAGTCCGGATGGTCACGGTCGTGCACAGCACCGAGCGCCTGCACGCCTTCGTAGGAATGCAGGCCGGGCTGCGCGTAGTTGCGCAGCCCGCGCGGATCGTCATAAATAATGTGCGAGAGGCCGGGCACGGTCGCGCGCGCTTCCAGCAGCTTGTCGACCTGCTCCTGGTCTTCGACCACCGCGAAATCGATGCGCGCGTTCTCCAGCACATAGGCCATATCGGCGGCCGGTGCGTCCTGGTACAGCGGCACGGCAACGCCGCCGAGCGCCTGCGCGGCCGCCATCGCCATATACAGGCGCGGCCGGTTGTCGCCGACGATTGCGAGGTTCATTCCGCGCCGAAAGCCAAGCTCCGCCAGCCCGCAAGCGAGCCGGCGCACCTCATCGGCGGCCTGCGCCCACGTCGTGGTTTGCCAGATACCGAGGTCTTTTTCGCGGAACGCCGGCCGTAAAGGCCGCGTTTGTGCGTGCTGCAGCAATAGCCGGGGGAAGGTATCCGCCGGCCGGGTGTCTGTCTCCACCATGGCTATCCATTGGTTTTATCGTTTTCCCCGACGTTAGCGTCCGGGTTTTCGTACAATCATAAACACGTCGCGGATTTCCGAGTGTCATCCGGCGGACAATCCCTCATTTTTCCATCTTGCGCCGCACCATACGATGACCGTGATCACCAGGCCTACGCTGGCGGAGTCATTGGCCCAGACTGTCTGGGCCGATACTCTCACGCCGGAACAGCGGGCGCGCGTCGAGCGTGACACGATCGAGCGCTTCTTCGAGGCCGGCACCTATGTCTGCCGCAAAGGCGATCCGGTGGATTATTGGATGGGCGTCACCGACGGCCTGCTGAAAATGAGCAGCGTCTCGCCGCAGGGCAAGGCCGTCACCTTCACCGGCATGCTGGCCGGCGGCTGGTTCGGCGAGGGCTCGTTGCTGAAGACCGGCGGCCGTTTGTATGACGTGGTGGCGCTGCGCGACAGCCATGTCGCTTTCATGCCGCGCGCCACCTTCAACTGGCTGCTCGACAACAGCATCGCATTCAACCGTTTCCTGCTGAACCAGCTGAATGCACGGCTGGGTCTGTTTATCTCGCTGATTGAGGTGGATCGCAGTCTGGACGCCGACGCGCGCGTGGCGCGCTGTATCGCGTCGCTGTTTAACCGCGACCTCAACCCGGCCGGCGGCAGCGAGCTGCAGATCTCGCAGGAAGAGCTGGGCTATCTGTGCAGCATGTCGCGCCAGCGCGCCAACCAGGCCCTGCAGGTACTCGAGCGCGCAGGGCTACTGAAGCTCGATTATCGCGGCCTCACCGTACTCGATCTCGACGGTCTGCGCACTTTCTGAGCAGGACCTTTGCGCTGGCGCGCGCAGAGCCTGCGGAACCCTTCGCATTGAAACGCGGTCAAGAAGATTGACCCTGCGGCTGCTTGTTGCCGTGCCTTATTCCTCCGGCGCCGTTTCCTTATCAGCGACGCCTGAAAGAGGGGCCGATGCGTCCATTCCAGCTGTCGTTACGTTTCATTTTTCCGTTGGCCTTTGTCCTGGGCGCCTTCGCGCTCGTCATGCTGCCGCTGGTGGACGAGCTGGCGCAGCGTTGGTTCCTGCGGGACCTCGACACGCGCTCGCAGCTGCTGGCGCGATCCCTACATGAGCCGGTAGTGGACCTGGTTGCGCTGCAGGACGCGCAGGGCGTGCGCGCTTTGTTCGACCGCAGCGTGAATGATGCGAATGTGAATGCGATTGCATTTTGCGATACTGCCGGACGGCTGGTGTATCACAGCAGCGGCTACCCGTCGGGCCTGAATTGCCAGGGAAGAGCGCCTGCCGGCATGCGTGTGATGGAGTCGCCGCTGGAGCAAGATGGCCTCGTACTTGGCAAGCTGCTGATCGCGCAGGAGACGGGCTTCATTCAGCGCCGAACGGATGAGTTTCGCAACTATCTGTTCGCCATCTTTTTGCTGATGTTCGTCGTCATCTCCGCGCTCGGCGCGTGGATTGCCTACTGGGGCTGGCAAGGCTGGATGCAGTCGTTGAAGACGCTGGTGAGGCGCGATCCGGGCGCGCTGGGTACGCCGGGCGCAGCGCCGCCGGAATTCCGGCCGCTGGTCAGCGACTTGCGCGCGCTACTGCATGAAATGAACCTGGAAAGGCGCACTCAGCAGCATTCGCCGCAGGCGTGGACGCCGGACAAGCTGCGCTCATTGCTGCATGACGAGCTGGCCGGCGACCAGGTACTGGTGGTGTCGAACCGGGAACCGTATATCCATGAGCAGGGTGAGCACGGCATTGTGGTGCGGCGCCCGGCCAGCGGCCTGGTGACGGCCGTCGAGCCGGTGATGCGTGCCTGTTCCGGCACCTGGATCGCGCATGGCAGCGGCTCGGCCGACCGCGTGACCGTCGATGCGCACGACCGTGTGCCGGTGCCGCCGAAGCGGCCGGCCTATACCTTGCGACGGGTCTGGTTGAGCGCCGATGAAGAGCGTGGTTATTACTACGGCTTTGCCAATGAGGGCTTGTGGCCGCTGTGCCATATGGCGCATGTGAGGCCGGTGTTCCGCACCTCCGACTGGGATCAGTATGTGGCGGTCAATCAGCGCTTCGCGGATGCGGTGGTGGCAGAAGCGCATGGCGAGGATCCGGTCGTGCTGGTGCAGGACTATCACTTTGCGCTGTTGCCGCGCATGGTGCGCGAGCAGCTGCCGAAAGCCACGATCATCATGTTCTGGCATATACCGTGGCCGAATCCGGAGTCGTTCGGCATTTGCCCGTGGCGCGAGGAACTGCTGGCCGGCCTGCTCGGCAATACGCTGCTGGGCTTTCATACGCCGTTCCATTGCAAGAATTTTCTCGAGACGGTCGACCGTTATCTGGAGACCCGCATTGAGCATGACGCGTCGACGGTGTCCTATGGCGGCGAGCTGACCCAGGTCGAGCCTTACCCGATCTCGATCGCCTGGCCCGACACCGATGCCCCGCTGGATGTCGTGCGCTGCCGCCAGCAATTGCGCCAGTCGCTGCAGCTGCCGCCGCTGCATCAATTGGCGCTCGGCGTCGATCGGCTGGATTACACCAAGGGCATCGTCGAGCGTCTTCAGGCGATTGAGCGCATGCTCGATCTGCATCCTGAGATGGTCGGGCGCTTCTCGCTGTTGCAGGTCGCGGCGCCGAGCCGCTCGTCGCTGGACGAATACCAGAGCCTCGAAGCGCGTGTGCGCAAGCTGACGCTGTCGATCAACCAGAAGCATGCGAACCCGGTGGCGCCGCCGATCCTGCTCCGGGTCGAGCATGTCGACGAGGAGCAACTCGCCCATTACTACCGTGCTGCTGATGTCTGCCTGGTCACCAGCCTGCACGACGGCATGAACCTGGTCGCGAAGGAATTCATCGCTGCGCGCGACGATGAGCTGGGCGTGCTGATCCTGTCGCAGTTCACCGGCGCTGCGCGCGAGCTGCACGAGGCGCTGATCATCAACCCCTACCATATCGAGCAGGGTGCGCAGGCGCTCTTCCGCGCGCTGCAGATGCCCGAGGCCGAGCAGCGCGAGCGCATGCGCAGCATGCGCAGCCGTGTGCGCGACTTTAACGTGTACCGCTGGGCCGGCCTGATGTTGCTGGACGCCGCGCGGCTGCGCCGGCGCCAGCGCGTGACGGAAAAGATCCATTCACACAGCCGGCAGGCGCTGCGCCGCGCCTCATGAGCGAGCCGCTGCGCGACACCGGCTGGCAGGCGTTGTGCGACTTTGCGGCGCAGGCACCGCTGTGCCTGTTCGATTTCGACGGCACACTGGCACCGCTCGCACCCGACCCGGCCGCTGTGCTACTGCCCCCTGCCGTGCGGCAGCGGCTGTTAGTCTTGCAGGAACGCGTGCCGGTCGGGATTGTCACCGGCCGCTCGCTGGCTGACATGCGTGAGCGGCTCGGTTTTGTGCCGGACTACCTGATTGGCAATCACGGTCTTGAAGGCGTGCCCTGCGAGCGGCGCCGGCATGACGCGCTGGTGAGCATTTGCCGTGACTGGAAGACCTGGCTGGCACCGCGCATTGCCGGTATCGATCCGGCGATCTGGCTTGAGGACAAGCGCTATTCGCTGTCGCTGCATTATTTGCAGGCACGCGATCATCCGCAGGCCATGGCCGCGCTGTCTGGCTTGTTCAGTCAGCTGCAGCCGGCGCCGCGTGTCATTCCGGGCAAATGCATCTTCAGCCTGCTGCCGGGCGGACGCGGCGATAAGGGCGAGGCAGTACGGCAGCTGCTGAGCTTTACGAAGCGAACTTGCGCACTGTACGTTGGCGACGACGTTACCGACGAAGATGTTTTCCGGCTGCCCGATCCACGCATTTTTTCAGTGCGTGTCGGCGGGGGCGCGGCGACCGCCGCACACTGGCATATTGACGATCATGAGGCCATCGTCACCTTGCTGAACGTGCTGCTGAGTTGCCTGCCGGAACGCCAGCCGCAGTCGGAGGCACCGTCTGACAAATGAACAGCCTCGACCTTGGCCTGATCGGCAATTCGCGCACCAGCGCGCTGGTCGATACCGGCGCACGCATTGTCTGGTGGTGTTATCCGCACTTCGACAGTAATCCCCTGTGCTGCAGCCTGCTGAGATCGGACGAGAAGAATGCCGCGGCCGATGCGTTCGGCTTCATCGACCTGATGTTCGAGCGCAGCCACACGGTGCGTCAGTTTTACCAGCGCAATTCCGCAATATTGCAAACGCGCCTGCAGGACGAGGCCGGCAATGTGATCGATGTGACCGATTTCGCGCCGCGCTTCTATCTGCATGGACGCATGTTTGCACCGGCGATGCTGGTAAGGGTGATCCGGCGCGTCGCTGGCCGTCCTCGCATCGGCCTGCGGGTGCGGCCGGCGATCAATTACGGACAGGCGCGTGCTGCGGCTCGTTGTGGCGCGCACCATGTGACTTTTTACGGCGCCGCGCAATCGATGCGGGTGACGACCGACGCGTCGGTGACGGCGCTGACAGAGGAGCGTCTGTTCTTCCTGCATGACAGCGTGACGCTGCTGATGGGGCCGGACGAGACCGTCGATGGCGCGCCGCGCGAACTGGGTCGCAGCTTTTACGAGTCCACGTCGGCTTACTGGCATCGCTGGGTACGCAATCTTGCGATCCCGTTCGAGTGGCAGGACGTGGTGATCCGCTCGGCGATCACGCTGAAGCTGAATGCATTCGACGATACCGGCGCCATCATTGCTGCGGTGACGACGTCGATACCCGAGTCGCCCGGCAGCGGCCGTAACTGGGACTATCGCTATTGCTGGCTGCGCGACGCCTACTTCGTCGTCAATGCACTGAACCAGCTCGGTGTGACGGCAACGATGCAGCACTACCTCGAGTACATCCTGAACATCATCGCCGACTCGCGCGATATGCCGTTACAGCCCGTGTATGGCATTCGCCGAGAGACCACGCTGGACGAGTGGGTCGCCCCCGGACTTGACGGTTATCGCGGGATGGGACCGGTGCGGGTCGGTAACCTGGCGTGGAGCCAGGTGCAGAACGATGTGTTCGGCGCGGCCGTGCTGGCAAGCACGCATGCATTCTTCGATAGCCGGCTGGAGAGACCGGCGGGCCGCCATATGTTCGCGGATCTCGAACGTCTCGGCGAGCAGGCCGTGCGCAGTGCGCTACAACCGGATGCCGGCATTTGGGAATTGCGCGGCACGCGCCGTGTGCATACCTTCTCCGTGCTGATGTGCTGGGCTGCCTGCGACCGGCTGTCGTCGATCGCAATGCGGCTGAAGCTTCCGCACAGCGCGCGTCGCTGGGCTGCCGAAGCGGAAGCGATACGGCATGCGATCGTCAACGGTGCATGGAATCCGGCGATCGGCAGTTTCGTATCGACCTTCGGCGGCGACCGGCTCGACGCCAGCTTGCTGCTGATGGGTGAGTTCCAGTTCCTGGCGCCGGACGATCCACGCTTCATCGGTACGCTGCGCGCGGTCGAGCGGCGGCTGCAGCGCGGCGACTTCTTACTGCGCTACGACGAGGCCGATGATTTCGGCCAGCCCGACGCTGCCTTCACGGTCTGCACGCTGTGGTGGATCATGGCCCTGGCGCGCAGCGGCGAGAAAGCGCGCGCACGGCAAATGTTCGAGCGTGTACTGACGCGTCGTAATCATCTGGGGCTGATGTCCGAAGATGTGTCGCTCGATGGCCGTGAGATGTGGGGCAATTTCCCGCAGACCTACAGCATGGTGGGCCTGATCCAGTGCGCGGCACGCTTGTCGACTGCGTGGGAAGACGCGTACTAAATTCTCCTGTCGGCCGAGATGATATTGATCAGCTTGGAAGCGGTTTGGCGACAGAGGGTAACCAGCGATTGGTCAAGGTCAAACGGGTGGGAAAAGGGCGTCGCACTGCGCAGACAACGGCAAGTCATGCGCACGGCTGTTTCGTAGAATCCGCCCGTCCCGCCGGGACACGACGTTCTCTTGTCTCCCTCGTCTACTCAACAGGAACCATCATGCTCAGACGTTTGTCGCTATCGTATGGAATGTTTGCCGCAGCATTGGCTGCCGCATTGTCGCTGCCCTCAGTCGCCACTGCACAGCAGACGCCACAAAGCTATGTGAAGCTCGCCGTTGGCAATGCACGCTCCGATATCGATGTGTGGGGCAATGAAAATGACGCCGCAGCATCGCTGGCGTATGGCGTGCGCTTTCATCCGAACTTCGATGCCGAAGTCGGTTATCTCAATTTCGGCAAGGCGCATTACCGTAGCGGCGTCGATACGCTGAACGCCAAGTCGCAGGCGCTGTTCGCTGCCGTTATCGGCCGCTATCCGCTGCAACAGCAGTTCTCGGTGTACGGAAAAATCGGCGTGTCGTACCACTGGAATGAATGGTCGGGCAGTGTCGCCGGTGTCCGCTATAACGATGACGACAAACGGCTTGCCCCGCTGATCGGCGTCGGCCTTAGCTGGCAATTCATGCCCGAGTGGTCGGCGGACCTCGACTACGCCCACTTTAATAATGTCGGCAAAAGCAGTGGCCGCTCAGCGAACATTGATTTGGTGACGGTGGGCGTTAAATACATGTTCTGACCTTGTCTTTTGCCTGTTGCGGTCAGGTGGGCTAGTCATGGCCTGGCCGCAGGGTCGTCTGCTTGTCGCCGAGCTAGTGCTGGTGTTCGCTGCTTATCTGAGTAGGAGCTGTCATTTTCCTGCAACCTCACTCCAAACAATCCGCTGGCCGCTTTCTAGAATCGCACTCGCTGTCCGATACCGGGCAGAGAAATCGCGTCTTTATTTCTAGGAACGGAAGAGCAGATGAAAAAATCATTCTTTGCAGTACTTGCTGTGGCAGCGTTGTATGCACCGTGGGCAGTGCAAGCGGAAGAAAGCTATGTGAAGGTGGGTGTGGGCCAGGGGCACTATGACGTCGACCTCATAAGCTCACACGAGACCGCATTGTCGCTGGCTTTCGGTCAGACACTGTCGGACAACCTGGGTTATGAAATCGGCTATTTCCATTTCGGTAAAAATTCCTATGCCTTCGGTACCGCTGCGGATGGTGAGCGGGGCTCGATCAACACGCAATCTCTGTATGCGGCTGCGGTGGGTACCGTGCCACTGGGCGAGAGTTTTTCACTGTTCGGCAAGCTGGGCGTGGCGGTCAACCACAGCAAGGGTGAATTCGTTGAGACCATGTCTGGCCCGGCAGCGGGTGCACCAATTTCCTCTACGCGTACCACCGTTAGCGAAACTAAAACGACGCCAATCATCGGCGTCGGAGCTGCGTACAACTTTTCGAAGCAAGTCGCAGTCACGGCCGAATATCAGTATTTCGGCAAGGTGGCCGATGGTCTGAAGGTCGATGTCTGGACCGTAGGACTGAAATACGGCTTCTGACGCGCGGCAAGTGCCGATGCCGGATTAATCCCGCTCAGCACACGCCCATGAAGTCATTCAGGTAAGAACAAGGCCGCAAATGCGCGGCCTTGTGCATTTTGCGGCCCTATCTTCCTGCCGCCACAAATTAAGCCGATCCGGCTTCGTAATACGCATCCTTTCCTTCGTTTCGCCTCAGTCTCTATAGCTGACCACGGCCATCGTGGTGGCCAAGGACACCACATCTTGTCCTAAAGCGCCGATCACGTGCGCCGACAGGGCCCGCGTATCTGGTAATCATCGTCAGCGTTCGCTGTGCGAACGGAACCATAGCGTGGTCGCTATCCACCGAATTTTTGGTGCATCAAGAAGTTTCCACACTACACATCCGAGACAAAAACCATGATACGTACGTCTGCTGAAACCCTATCCGCGCAAACTGCGCTCGAAGCCCTCGTCATCATGAAGAGCGCCCATCAAAATAATCAACGAGTAAAGGTGAATGCTGAGGGAAATATTTATGTGCTTGAAAAGCCCGAAAATTCGGTAGGCAAATTTGTGTATTCCGCAAAACAAAAATTTTGCGACAGTGGCGACCGCGCTAGTCGGATAATCACTTTATTAAAAAAAATGGAAAGCGAAGTCGAGCATGCTTCCGCAGATGTGCAAGAGAAATTTTCTAAAAATGTTGAGATGTTCCGTCAATTAGAGCGGTCTGGTAATTTCAATCGACTGACTGTGGAGTGGAGTGATATCGCCCTCAACATATGGACGGATGCCGACCGCGAAATCCAGGATGTAAATGCTGGAAAAGCCGCTAATTCTTATCGCATTGACGTAAATTCAAATGTGCCTCAATTTCATCAAGGCACGAACATTCATTCAGCGGGCACACCTCAGTCCAATCACACACAGTCGCTCGAAGCAATGCAGCGCAATCTTGTCACGATTCACCAGCTTAGACCGGAGGAGGCCTCGTCGTTTACAGAAGAAGTTGATGTTGTATTGCACGACATGAATTGCAATTTTCAGGAATTTACAGATTTCAAATGGCAGCTGCTTCATGACCCGCAGGTTCCGCGTAATTTATCGAAAAAGACTGAAATCAGTTTGGCTCTTGCCATGCTGTCGGAATATAAACAAGGAAAGCCGGCGTCTGAACTTGCTGGCTTGATCGGGCCGCGCCTGGGAGCATTGCAGTTAGTTCGGTCTGAATTGCCCAAGATGGATTTGCGGGAATCGGTGTCGTTCGCAAAAGAAATATGTGACAGATTGTCCGAGGCAGGATTCGAATTCTACGAGTTCGGTGCGTTCAAAGAAGATCTGCTACGCAACAAGCAAATGCCCAGTAATCTGCCGAAAAAAACCGAAATCAGTGCGGCGATTGCGATTATTCAGCAACAAAATAAAAACCTTTCCCTTAACGAAGCTGCAAAATTGATCAATGCCCGCTTGGGCTCCTTGTCATTGATCCAGCAGCATGCGCCTGCTGAAATAAAAATTGACTGCGTTCATGAGCGTATGGTGTTTCGCGACCCGGGAAACATGACGCCTGACGCGCATGAACTGCTTCGTACATCTCTCCAATCGATGAAACAATACCCCAATACGACGGATCCTAAGGCGCTGGCGACACATGCGTCGCTCGGGAAGTTGGAAAATCAATTTGGAAAAGACTTTACTCGTAATCCGGCTGTATTAAAGAAAAACGGAGAAGTCGATCCGGACATGAAAGCCGTCACGGAGGCTATGAAGGCCGCGCACCGCAATTTATCAGGTAAAGATGTAAGACCTGCACTGACTGCGAATGACCTTGAAAATCAATGGCTGAATCAATTCATCAAATTTTTTGGCGACGATAATGTGGCCAAAATTGCGTCGCACTATTTGAGTCAAACAATTTTCGGCTCTCTTTCTGAGGTATGTTCTGAGGTCAAGCACAGTTGGGTAGAGCCTGTGGAAGAAGACCAGCACAAACGAATACCGGCTGTTGCGATTTACACAGCCGACCTCGTTGGGGAAGAGGGACAAAAAAAACTCTTGATCCGAGCTAGCTTAAGTAAATTTGGCACAGGCTTGGCGGTCTTGAATTTCAATGCCGAATCGTATCCCGAAAAACTGTCGAAAGCTGAGCAGGGCGCGGCATTCCTGCCACTGGCTTTTTCTCCGGATTCAACATCCTTCAATGCACCCTCTACAACCGACTTGGCAATTGAACTCGATGTAAACCAAATGAAGGACTTGATTTTTGAGCCCAAAATCCTGAATGTGCAGCTTATTCGCAATATTCAGCTGGATTGGGAAAGGCTGGACGACATCATCGAAAGTAATGCTAACTACGAGCGAAAAATGCATGCGGGTTCTGCCAACTGAACCCGTCCTCTGTTCGCTGCAGTTGCTGAAAACGTTCAACGTTCAACCGTTTTGATGGCATCTGTTGGCTGGCAGTACGCGTAGTGTCTTTTAATCCCGGCATGTCTGTTCGTGCCGGGATAGTAACTTTCCCGCCCGATACCCTGTGCCCCGTAAACGGCATACCTTTAATGCAGCCAGGGCTTCAGCACCACCTTCACACACCCATCCTGTTTGTCACGAAACATCCGATAAGCCTGTGGCGCTTCATCGAGATGCATCCTGTGGGTAATTAGCCGTTGTGGATCGAAGTCTCCCTTGCGGATACGCTCGAGCAGCGGCTGCATGTAGCGTTGAACATGGGTCTGGCCGGTCTTCAGCGTCAGTGAGCGGTTCATCAGCGAACCGAACGGCAGCTTGTCGATAAAGCCGCCATAGACGCCCGGCACTGATACGGTGCCGCCGTTACGGCAGGCGCGCAATACCTGCCTGAGCACTGGTGGGCGGTCAGTCTCCAGCCGCATCATTTGCTTGATACGGTCATAAGCGGCCATCGGCCCGGTATCGTGCGCTTCCATGCCGACGGCGTCGATGCACGCATCGGGGCCGCGGCCGCCTGTCATGTCGCGCAACGCGTCAGACACGTCGCAAGTCGTGTAGTCGATCGCTTCGGCCCGTGACCAGTCAGTGGCCATCTGCAACCGCTCAGGAAAGCGATCAATCGCAATCACCCGTTCCGCACCCTGCAGATAGGCGCTCTGGATCGCAAATTGTCCGACCGGGCCACAGCCCCAGACCGCCACGGTGTCGCCCGGTTGTATGTTGCAGTTTTCAGCCGCCATCCAGCCCGTCGGCAAAATGTCGGACAGGAACAGTACCTGATCGTCGCTCAGATCGTCGTCGATCTTTATCGGCCCGACATCGGCATATGGCACGCGCGCATATTGCGCCTGCCCGCCCGCATAGCCGCCCGTCAGATGCGAATAGCCGAAAATGCCCGCTGGTGAATGCCCCCACATTTTTTCGGCCATCCACAGGTTCGGGTTCGAGTTCTCGCACAGTGAATGCTGCTGCTGCTCGCAAAAGAAGCAACCGCCGCAGGCGATGGTAAACGGTACGACCACACGGTCGCCCGCGCGCAGCTTGCGCACGGCCGGCCCGGTTTCGACCACTTCGCCCATGAATTCATGGCCGAGAATATCGCCGGCTTCCATAGTGGGTACATAGCCGTCATACAGGTGCAGATCGGAGCCGCAGATCGCGGTCGACGTGATCTTCACGATCGCATCGCGCGGATTGAGGATACGCGGATCGGGAACGTGCTCGACCCGCAAGTCGTTCTTGCCGTGCCAGACGTTCGCCTTCATTCGGCTCGCTCCGTGTGCAGTGCCCGCACCAGCAGGCTACGGCGACCGGCGGGCTGCCCGGTGGTCGTCGGAATTTCGCCTGTCTCGATCAGCTGCTTGAAGCGTCGCAAGTCCTGTGCGACCTGTAGCGACGGCTCTTCGCCCAACCACTGTGCGAGCCGCATGCCCGCTTTGCCAAGCGGTGCCGCATAGTCCAGATCCACCTGCACGCGTGTGCCACGCCCGCCGGTGCCGGGCGCGAAGCGCACTACGCCGGCATGCGCAATGGCAGCGTCGTCCAGCGTGCGCCACCCGAGCTGCTGCGCGGGTACGTCGCTGACCAGTTCGGCCGTCCATTCCACCTGCCGTCCAAGCGGCGCGCGAACTTTCCAGTGCGAGCGGGTCGCATCGAGCATGCGGACTTCATCGACATGCTGCATGAAATTCGGGAAATTCTGGAAGTCCCGCCAGAAGCGATAGCAGTCCTCGGGAGAGCGATTGATATTCAGCGCCTGCCGCACATGGATGGTGCCGGGCGGGGACGCTGACAAGGTATGACTGCGCGGCGCCTGCCTGTGTCTGTCCCATGCGCTCAGCATATCCAGCACGGTAATGCCTGCTCCCAGTGCCGATGCGACGGCGATTCGGTCGCCGCGGCTGCGCGGCTGCCGGCCAGCGGCGGCAAGCAAGCCCAGATCAATGACATCGCCGACCGCGCGCGCCCACAGCCAGCCGGTCTGCTGCGGCCTCAGCAGCAGGCCCGCGCCGGTGGTCAGCTCGCGCACGCCGATGGCGCGCACGGTGCGGGTTACGCGTGGCCCGCCATCGATGCCGACAGCGCGCCAGACAGCTCGCGGACGCAGCAGCGCGGCCAGGCCAAAACCGACGCTGAACCACCCCAGTGCATTGCCGAGGCCGGACGCAGTGCCCGGCCGCATTCTCGCTTCGCCGTATCTGGCCGCTTGCCCATGCATGCCGTTCTCCGTCATCAGGAAGCCAGTTAGGCTGCGCGGCATTTGCGCGAGTTCCCCGGCCTTGTCGTGGCCCGGCTCGCCACAGACGCAGATCAAGCGTGAAGCGGCGCCGGCCTGCATGGTTGTAGCCCAGTGTGGATGGTATGCTCGACCGGCGGCAGGCATTCCGCGAGCACACCTATTTTCGCAGCGTCATGGCAACTCATCCCAAACCACAGCTCATCTCGCACACAGTGCCGCATCCGTATGGCAAGCCGGAATCCGGCTGGCGTGAGCGCGCATACAACATTATTTTTGAGACCGATACACGGTCTGGTCGGCTGTTCGATCTCGGGCTGATTATCGCGATCGCCCTCAGTGTGGTCATTGTGCTGCTCGACAGCGTTGCCTCGATTGCGCAGCGCTGGGGCGGGATGTTCGATGCGTTCGAATGGGCATTCACGCTGCTCTTCACCGCGGAATATCTGTTGAGGCTGGCCTGCGTGCAACGGCCGATGCGCTATGCAACCAGCCTGTTCGGCGTGATCGATTTACTGGCCGTGTTGCCTACCTATGTCGCCATCTTTGTGCCGGACGCGTATGTGCTGATGGATGTGCGCGTGTTACGCCTGCTACGCGTGTTCCGGGTGCTGAAGCTGGTGCCGTACATGAACGAGTACCGCGTGCTTCTCAGTGCGCTACGCGCGGCGCGGCGCAAGATCCTGGTGTTCCTGTCGTTCGTGATGCTGGTGGTGCTGCTGCTGGGGACCACCATGTACGTCGTTGAAGGGCCGGGCAATGGCTTCACCAGCATTCCGACCGCGATCTACTGGGCGATCACTGCAGTGACGACGGTGGGCTTTGGCGATCTGGTGCCGAAGACCGATCTCGGTCGTGCAATTGCGTCGATGATGATGATGATCGGCTGGGGCACGCTGGCTGTGCCGACGGGGATCATCAGCGCTGAACTGACCTCGCGCCGTTCGGCGATGACCGTGCCGGGCTTGCGTGAATGCCCGAGCTGCCACGAGCCGGATCTGGGTCTCGCTGACCGCTATTGCCGCGCATGCGGCACGGCACTGCCGCCGGTGGGTGGCGACGCTTAAAACCTGTCCCATTAGGCTGCTGGCGGCGTTGGCAGCATCGTGTCGTACGTCTGTACGGTCTGCGATGCAGCCGCTCTGCCATCAAACTAACGGGACAGATTCTTAGTGCGGTCTATGCGGCGCTCGTGTCGGGGAAGCCGGCGCTTTTGCGCAGCTCACCCGACTTGGCGATGCACAGTACGTCCACTTGCGGCAGACTGGCCGCCAGCTGCAATGACTTTTCCATGCCCAGTACCATGCAGGCGGTGGACAGCGCGTCCGCCTGCATGCCGGTCGGCGCCAGCACCGACACGCTGGCGAGTTCCTCCGGCGACCTGCCGGTCTTCGGATCGAAGATATGGTGACGGCTTAAATCAGGACTGAAATAGGTCTGGTAATCGCCGGAAGTCGCAAGACAGCGGCCATCGGCACCGAGCAAGTGCGCTGCGACCTTCGGATCGCGCGGATCGCGCACGGCCAGTACCCAGCGACGGCCATCGTCACGGCGGCCCAGGCTGGCAAATTCGCCGGTGTCCAGCAGCGCGTCTTCAATGCCGTGCGCACGCAGCGCGGCCAGCGCGGCATCGGCACCATAGCCCTGGGCGATGCCGTTGAGCGTGACCGCCATGCCGGTTGCGCGCAAGCGCACGTGGTCGGCACTGACGTCGAGCTTTCGCCAGTCCACCAGTGCCAGAGCGGGCTTCACGTCCGACTCGAAAGACATCGCATCCCACAGCGGCTGCACGGTCGCATCAAACGCACCGCCGGTCAGTTGTGCCGTGGCCTGCGCGGTCTGCAGTACCGTTAGCAGGCGCGGGTCAGGCCGTTCGAGATGGCCTTCGCGATTCAGCCGCGACAGCGCGCTGTCCGGCCGATGCAGGCTCATCAGCCGGTCGACACCGCGCAGTGCCTGCATGGCGTCCGCCAGTGCTGCGCGTGCGACCGCTTCATCGTCATGCAGCACGCGCAGGCTGACCGTGGTGCCAAAGACAACGCCACCGGTCGCAAATTCCTCGTGTCGTGTGCGCGCGCTCCACCAGCCGCCGACGCCGAGCGCGGCAGCGCCGAGTGCGGCACTTAACAGGGTTCGGCGCCTCATGCGGCCTCCTTCGACGGTATCTGGCGCAGCGGTATCGTCATGCCGCGCTTGGCTTGCAGAATACGTGGCGCACACTGCGTGTCGCTGTGATAGATCACCACGCAGTCCATGCACTGGAAGCATTCGTCATAGTCGATCGCCCCGTCCGGCTGGATCGCCTGATAGTCGCAACGATGGCGGCACGTCTGGCAAGGCTGGCCGCATTCGTCGCGGCGCGGCAGCCAGCGCAACAGTCGCAGCCTGCCCAGTACCGCGAGCCCGGCCCCGAACGGGCACAGATAGCGGCAGAAAAATTTATAGACAAACGCACTGGCCAGTACCAGCCCGCCGGCGTAAAGCACAAACGGCCATGAGCGTACAAAGTACAGCGTGATCGCGGTTTTAAACGGCTCGATCTCGGCAAGGCTGTCGGCCACTTGCGGCGCGAACAGGGCCGACACCAGCAATGCAAACAACAGCACGTACTTGATCCGCTTCAGCTGCCGGTCGACCGCCGTGCGCAGCCGGATGCGCGGCACGCGCAGCAGCCGTGCGATGCGCGCGACCAGCTCCTGCAGCGCGCCGAACGGGCATAGCCAGCCGCAGAAGGTCGCGCGGCCCCATACAAAAAACGTCAGTGCAACGAAGATCCACAGCGATACCGTCATCGGGTCGTACAGGAAGAAGCCGAGGCCGCGCCCTTCCTTGAGCGCCTGCAGCAGGCCGGTCATGTTCACGATCGACAGCTGCCCTTGCGCAAACCAGCCGATGAAGCCGAGCGTGAACGACAAAAAGGCGACGCGGATCAGCGTAAAGCGGCGCGCACTGGCGGTCAGCCAGCGCTGCTTTACCAGCAGCAGCGTCAGTGTCAGCAGCGCCACGGCCAGCAGTGCCAGCTCCGGCAGGCGGTCGCGCCAGATGCTGGCGTAGCTCTTGTCGTCGCTGGCCGGCACATCATAGAAGCGCTCCGGCACGTCCAGCTTGTAGGGCATCGCCGCGCGGATGATCTCCGGATAGACCATGCCTTTCTCACGCTTCACATTGACGATGAACTCGAGCGGCTTCGACAAATCGAGGCCGGCCTGCGCGATCACGCGGAACACTTTGACATTCGCCGGTGCGATCGGCGTGCCATCGGCAAGGTGCAGCTCCAGGTCCAGGTCGCGCATCTCGATCGGCAGCCCGCCCTGCTGTAGCGTCAGCCGTTCAGGCGCCGTGCCCGGGACGAAATCATCGGGTGTGATCGAGTAGCGTCCGCCCCACATCACCAGGATCGCATGGTCGCCTTTTTCGAGACGTCCGGACAGCCGCTCCCAGCTCGGGCCGTCCAGCAGGTTGCGGCCGATGCTCGGCGCCGAGGCGAGTGTGGTGTAAATATCGAGGAACAGGCCATCGGGATCGGCGCTGCCGTCGGCATCGAGGCCTTCGCCATTGGTGCCCTTGAAGGCCTTCTCGACGTCGCGGTTGGCCAGCGCGAGATGGGCGACCATGTCGCGCCCGAACAGCTGTGCCGGCGTATGGCGCTCAAACAAATCGGGCTTCAGCCGCGCAATCTGGTCGGGGTCGTGCGCGCCAGTGAAGCCGAGCTTCTTGCGGGCCACCGCCAGCGACGATGCCAGCAGGGTCTGATTGATGATGCGCACGGACGCGGTTGCTTTCGCCACGCCATCGATGCGCACATTGTTGCCGTCCATTTTCGCGCTCTTGCGCGCGCCGGCCGCGATACCGATGTTTTGCGTCAGCGACAGTCCCTTGTATTGGCTGACGAAACTGAACAGCGGCTGCGGGCCATAGCCTTCAAGGAAAACCGGCTCATGATGCGAGACCACGCGCACGTCCAGGAAACTGCCTTTCGGGTCGAGCGCCACCAGCAGGTTGATGGGCACGCCCGAGAAGCCCGGCAGTTGCACAAAATCGATCGACTCGAACGCATAGCCAACCAGTTCGGTCGAGGTCATTTCCTGCTTCAGGATTGGCCAGACGGGCAGTTCAGGATCTTTGTCGCCGACGATCAGCGGCGACGGAAAATACTGCGCCAGCTGCTCACGGCCCAGCACGCCGGCCGTCGCATTGACGGCCACGCACAGCAGAAGCAGCAGCGGCAGCAGCCAGGCCAGCAGCCTGCGCATCATCGCCATTCCGAGCCAGCGTCAGGGCTTGACCGAGCGTACGCCATGCTTCGCGAACAGCGCGGCCATCTCACCGGAATCGAATAAGTCATTCACCGCCTTTTGTACGGCTTGCGCCAGCTCGGTGTTTTCCTTTTTCACCGACATGCCGATCACCCAGCCCTTGCGCGGCAGGCGTGGGAACGGCGCTTCAGTGACCTCGAACGCCGGGTCGCCGTGCAGCACTGACTCGATCTCGGCGCGGGTCGCCAGTACGGCATCCACCTCGCCGGCCTTCAGCTTGTCGACCGCCTCGACGCCGGACGCATAAATGGCCACATGGTCGCGCAGGCTGGCGTCGCCCAGCAGCACCATGGCGGAGATCGACACTTTTTCGGCACCGATCTTTTTGCCTTCCAGCGAAGCCGTGCCATCGAAGTCGGGAATCGCCTTAAGGTTGCGCACCAGCTGTACGGTGTCGCGGTAGTAAGGCGCAAAGATCTCGACCTGATCGTTCTTCACCATCACGCTGCGGTCGACCGGCATGTGCATCAGCAGGTCGGCCGGGCCCATGCCGAGGAAATGGCCTTTCCAGACCATGTTGCGCAGGTCGTCGCTGACGTCTTCACCGGCCGGGAAAGGAATCAGCGACAGCTTCACGCCGAGCTTTTTCGCGATCGCCGCGGCCAGGTCATGATCGATGCCGCCGGCTTTGCCGGACCACGGCGCGAAATCGTCGTAGACGGCGACCGACAGTTGTCCGGTGCTGCGGACTTTATCGAGATCGGCAGCAGCGGGCAGCGCGAACGTGAGGCAAAGAGAGGAAATCATCGCGGCGAGTGCGCCGCGGCGGGTGATGCGGGTCATGTTGGTCTCCGGGGGCGCTGTTGTCCGCGCTTATTTTCTGTGAATCTTGCTGGCGGGCGCCGCGCATGGCGGCGCCCGGTAACGCTCAGAATTATGGATCAATCTGCGAGGCAGATCAGTCCGGGCGGCGCGTCTCGATGTAAGCCTTGATCGCCCACACGGCTTCCTGCTGCAGGATGCCTTCGAACGGCGGCATGTACACCGCGCCGTTGCGCACGCGGCCTTTACGCACGGTGGTCGCGAAGTACTCGTCGATCTCGGCATGGCAGGCCTTCTTGCGGTCGTCGGCCTGGGTGGCGCAGTCACGGTCGAGCAGGCGCAGGTCCGGCGCGATGCCGCCGGAGATCGCGTCGATACCGTGGCAGCGTGCGCAGTTCTGCGCAAACGCCGAGTGGCCGATCTTGATCGCTGCCTGGTCGCCGCGGTACGGGTTCTCTGCCTTCCAGGTTTCGCCCAGCGCCTTCAGGCCGCTGGTATCCACAGCCTGCGGTGTCACATCGCCATGCGCGAGCACGGCGGTGGACAGGGCCAGGGCCACTGCGCAGGCGAGGCCGCGGAGGGCGGAACGGGGCAGGTTGTTCATTCGATAATCTCCATGGGTTTTAAAAAATTGTTGGCCTACATCGTTGCTGCGCACAGCGCGATCGCAAGCGCTCCCCGCTTGCCTGCGGCGCGAACGGCATTCCATTCGCAATAGCCGTGCCATCTGGTTCACCAGAGCAAAAGAGGGGCTTTGTTCTCCTTTTGCGTCATAACGGAACAAGTGCTACATTCTTCAAGACAACAACGATAAAAAAAGACACAGTGGCTCGTAGAGGGACAGGAGATGGCGCAGTCGCGACCGCCCGCAGCCGCGGGAAGACAAGGGATATCCGGTAGTTCGGGGCTGATCGTGCCAGAGCGGCCGCCATCGGCCATGGGCATGTTTCATGCGTCGGAACAGGCCGTCATGATCGAAGAATCCCACCGCCGCTCTGCTTCCTTTGGCCTCACGCCCGAGTCCGAGCCTGATTATTCGCCTATTCTGAAGGCAGACCTCACGTGTCGTATCGACCAGAACCGCGGCCTCGCGACCTATGCGCTGCCGGTGATGGAAACGCTGTATGAGCAGATCGTCAACACCCACAGCATGGTGGTTCTCACTGACGCGCAGGGCACGATCCTGCAGTCGATGGGCGATGACGATTTTATTGAGAAGGCCGACCGTGTCGCGCTGTGTCCGGGGGTGGCCTGGTCGGAGCAAAGCAAGGGCACCAACGCCATCGGCACGGCCATTGCCGAGCAGACGCCGACGCTGGTGCACGCAGACCAGCATTTCCTGGCAATCAATCACTTCCTCACCTGTTCGGCCGCGCCCATCATGGACCATCAGGGCAAGCTGAT
>JACCDS010232530.1_pt1 | contig 26473 bp, 34 predicted proteins | sample 7446441 | NCBI WGS metagenome assembly JACCDS01 (sample SAMN15323445, study PRJNA562643) | freshwater metagenome | isolation source: river surface water | place: USA:Blue River Watershed | collected 2017-08-17 | reverse complement strand
TAAGATGCGCGCCATGGCTTTCACGATGAAGTGGTTCGGGCCTCCTGGCGGTGCTCGTTACGAGCAGGAGTGCCCGCACGTGCCGGTACCCATCGGGAAGCCGTGCACCTGGTGCGACGAGCCGATTGAAGCCGAAGACGCGGGGGTCTTCATCCCCTCCTGGGGGCCAGATGGCGCGAGCGAGCAGCCGTATCACCACGCATGTCACCTCCGTCAGGTGATTGGGGGCCTGAACCACTTGCGCGGACGCTGCACTTGCTGCGGCGGCTCAGAGCCCCCCGACCCGGGATGGCTCACGCGGCGCCAGGCTGCGCAACAGGCGCTCGCTGTGTGGAGCCAGCAACAGCGGTCGTGATGTTACGCGGCTGCTCTGAAGGAGAGTCTTGCGTGCTCGCGCTTAGGGTGAGCCTGGGCCCATGCGCGAAGGCACCGACCGAGCAACTCGGCCACCGCCCGGAACGGGCGATAGGTGACCGATTGGCCCAGTAGTTCGTGGGCCAGGGTGTGAGACAGGCCGACAATCAAGTGTTCCGGAACGCCTTTGCAGCGCGCGTGCTCGCGTGCCGTGGGTACTCGCAGCAGGCGGTCATTCACCGGGTGCTGAATCTTGGGGTCGGTGGAGCGGTTCTTCGAGATGCCTTTGGTGAGCGTCCCGATGCAGGGCTCGCCGCCATGAAACACTTGCATCTTGAAGCCTTTGTCGGCAGCACGGTCGCGCGCTTGCTTGTCGCGCAGGCCCTGCATCTCGTCCCACCGCAGACCTGGCGAGTCCGCCGGTTCGAGCACGTCAGACAAGCGGCGCTCAGGGGAAGGCACCCGTTGCAGCGCGCTGAAGTCGAAATCGAGCCCCACCGTCACCGCGACCATGCACCAGCGCCGACGGGCTTCCAACTCCCCGAAGTCCGGGCCGAACAGTTCTACCTCGTGTGTGCGGTACCCCAGGTCCCGCAGTTGATACCGTAGCAGGTGGGCACTGGCCGTACTGGCGTACGGAACCACGTTCTCGAACAGGCAGGCGACGGGGTTGAGTTTGGCCACCAGGGCCAGCGCAGCTACTGCCAGATGCCCGACATCCGGATGCGCTTCAGGCACTGCCAGGGCGCGTTTGGCTCGGCCAGCGACTGAGGCTCCAGAGCAAGGCAAACCAAGCTCCATCACATCGACCGGCCCGACGCGCACGAGCAATTCGTCGTCGAACGCCAACTCCTGCAAGGGCAGTTGCGCCACGCACGTCGTCGAAGTCACCAGTTCGTGTTGGGACAGAACGTGGTCCACCAAGTCCTCCCGAGCCTCGTTGAGCAGTCGGAGGTCTGTGGCGACGCCCGCGTCCGCCAGTCCGGCATGCATCGCGTGGCTGAGCACTCCGCCACCGGCACACGCACCGGCCGTGGCCAACGGAGCACCCGACTGCAGTCGCTCCCGAAGTCGCTTAAGCCGAGCCGCACGTCGAACGTCGGTGGCCAAGACCGTCAGGACTGCCTTGCCTGCCGTGAAGACGACCTTGACCAACTGACAGCCGATGAAGGGCGCAAGGTCTTCCCTGCTGTTGATGTCGAGCACCGGTACGCTACGCCCAGAACTGTAGGTCTTGCGGGAGACTGTGCGTGTTCCCTGCGGGCTCAGTTCGAGCACGACGCAGTGCGTAGACGGGTCGACCCGCACAGAAAAGCGGGCACCCGGAACGAATCCCGCTCGTTCAGGCATCGCGCCTTCGAACCACACTCTAGGTGAGCCGCGATGCTCCCGGACCGAGAATACTTTAGCAACGAACGAATCTGCCATGAGCCAAGTTTAGCACGCCTAAAGGGTCATTTGACGCCCGTTAAGCCAGTTTCGCAAAACCGTTAACGCAGGGGCAAGCCAACCAGCCCCGGTTCGCTGGTCATTGGACCCGCTGTTGCTTCTGAAGCTCTCGTCACAAGCGGGAGGCTCATACTTTCGACCTTGCTTCGCGGCGGGCTAAAAAGCAGAGGCTAAACAAAGCTACGCCACCTTCCCGCCAATCGCCATGTCGCTCAACCTTGTCCCCAACGAATTCGTCGGCTACCGTATCAAGCCGGACTGGTACTCGTTCAACGTCGTGCTGGTCAAGCGCCACGGCGCGGCCTCCAAGAATGCTGGCAAGGAGTACGAGACAACAGTCGCCTACTGCAAGAACCTGGCCTTCGCAACGTCCTGGATTGTTGCTCACTCGGCTCGAGTGCGCGGCGAGCTGAGCCAGAAGGAGCAAGAGTCCCTGGACGGCACCGTGGCCTCGGTCGAGGCGCTGCGTGACAATTTCGAGGCCGCCAAGCAGGACGCGCTGCGCGCGGTGGAGGCGCTGCAAAACCGCTTGAACGCGGCGGGCCTGCTGACGCCGAAGTCGGTTGTCAAGGCGTTGGGCGACACGCCGGAGCCCGCGGGAGACAATGAGCAGGACTGAATCCGCTGGTCCTGCTCCCAGGAGGCTCTTGCTCAGAGGGTCCATTTACGAGAACGCCCGCCCCAAGCGGGCGTTTTGCTATTGGTCCTCGACTGGCTATACATGTGACAATCTCTCAGAACGAGGTCAACATGATTCAGAAAGTTGAAGGCAATCTGCTGGACCTGAAGTCCGGCATTCTGGTCCATGGCTGTAACTGCCATGGCGTGATGGGCGGAGGAATCGCTCGCCTCATCCGCGACAAGTGGCCCGAGGTCTACACCGCCTACCGTCAGCGACATGCGAAAGTGGGCCTGAGCCTCGGCGACGTCGTCACCGTGGCCAACCGCAAGTGGCACAGCAACAAGCCCGTGGCTCGCCATGTGCATGAGGTGACGGCCAACTTGCCCGAGGACGTCATCGTCGTCAACGCCATGACGCAGTTCGACTTCGGCAGCGACCCCGACAAGGTGTACGTCGACTACGACGCCATCTTTGCGGCGTTCGGCCGCGTGCGCATGCTGGCGCGCGATTCGGGTCTCGACGTGCACTTTCCGCTCATCGGCTGCGGGTTGGCACGAGGCAAGTGGGAGGACGTTGCTCCTCGCATCGAGCAGGCACTGGGGCCGGACGTGAACGCCACGCTGTGGGTTCTGCCGTCGTGACCCGCACCGCATTCATTCCATGACGAACGCCACCCTCGGGTGGCGTTTTTTCGTCCGGGCGCAACACTTTCAGCCGTTGTGCAACGCGCCCATGAAGAAAGCTCTGCTGTTGCCAGCAGAGCTTTGAAGTAGCGAAAGCCGTGTCGCGCCAATTACTTGGCGCAGTCCTTCTTCTGGCCGTCACGGCAGGCCGACGACGTGCGGGCGGTGGCGTTGGGGGCCACCACGATGGCCGGTGCCGGCGACGCCGGAGCAACCTTGGGGGTGGTCGCCGGACGGTCGATGGCTTCGGGCAGCGGTGCCTTGGGCAGCTTCGCCACCGACTTGGCCGGCGACACCGGAGCGGGCTTGGCGACGACCACGGGGCGCACGACAACCACGGGTCGGGCAGCAGTCGCAGCGGAGAAGGCGAAGGAAGCCTGGGCCAGCGCCGTGAGAGCCAGGGCGACGAGGATGCGAGACGATTTCATGAGATGTCCTTGAGTTGTGTTGGGCACCTGGCGTATAGCAAACGGGCTCGACTGTCGGCCGAAGTGCGAAGTCAGGGCCGCAGGACTTGCACTGCCGCCAGCGCAGCAACTCTCGCCTGCGTGCTCGGATGAGTGCCTCTGTTTTCCGCGACAGGTTCGCGGGCCTGCAGCCTTCGCAGGGCCGTCTGCAGGGCGTCGACAGGGCGGCCGACTCGCGCCAGCAGGTCCTGGGCCGCCCGGTCGGCGGCCAGTTCCTGCGCTTGCAGCGTTTGCTGCACCCGGCGGTCTTGCAAGTCAAATCCGCAGGCCCGAAACTCGCCATCTCGATGCACCACATGAAAGCTCTCGTGGGCCATGATGGCGTAGAGCTCATCGTCGGTCAGGTCCCACGCCGTATCCAGGCCAGCACTGAGCTCGACCAGACCGTCATCGTGCGCAGTGGCCTGCCAATCAGTTCGGTCGTTGACTTCAAGCCGAAGCGTGGGCGCAGCGAACACGTGCACCGTGAGGTCAGCCTGCAACTGGGAGAACAAGGCGGCCGTGCGCAGCGATGCCGGCCGTGCGGTCCATTGCGCAGAACCTGCCGGGATAAAGGACGAGACTGCTGAGAGGCCAGGGGAGGCGTTTGAGTGGCAGTGGTCCGGGGGCGCTGCCTTTGTGTCACAGGCATACACCACGGCGACCACCGCGCAGGCCGCCGCGGCCAGCACGACCAGGGTTACCCGCAAAATGTGTTGCGACAGAGCGAACCTACGCCCACTCAGGGCCCGGCACAGGGATTTGCACATGGGCGGTCTAGTGCCCCGCTTTAGCCCGACGGCTGGTCAAGACTGGCCGCTGTGCAGGTCTGTTACCGCAACCCCCGAAAGCCAAATCAAAAGGCGCCTCGAATGAGGCGCCTTTGTTGGAATAAGCAGATTCAGGCCGTGCGAACCTGGAAGCCCAGCGAGCTCAGCAGCAGGGAGAGACTGCCGAGAAATGCCTTGGACTGTCCTTGTGCGAGACGGACGCTCAGGCCGGCCGGAGAGGGCTGCAGGCTGGCGTTGACGCGTTGCATCAGCGGCTTGACGGTTGCAATGAACTCCTGGGTGTCGACGCCGGAGGTCTGCACCGTGACGATGTCTTGTTGAGCGGATTCACGGGCGGTGGCGATGACTTGCTTCATTTGATGTTGTCCTTGTTGTTTCCAGAGAATGTCTGTATAGGCACGACTCGCCGAGGATGTATTTAGGCACAGGAGCCTACCGCCTTGGCCAGGCGGACTTCGGCAACGCTGTGCCCTGCTACAGCCGTCCGTGTTCGGCGTGCATCAAGAAGGAGAGGGGAAGAGCCCCTGGGGTGCCAGCGCAGGGACACTGCTGTTGGTCAAGGCCACGCTCAAGAGGGAACTCTCCGGGCGCGAGCGAGCAGCCGGGCTGCTCGCACGACATGGCCGGGGTGGAGCATCGCGACGTGGGCTTGCTTGGCCAGGAGCGGCAAGTCGCAGTGGAGCAGAGCCTGAAGGCGCGCTACGCCGAGCACGCCGGCGTTGTTTACTTGCTCTCGGGCTCGTTGCCCGTGATGCTCAATACTGTGTTGCCGACCGATTCGAGGCCGTTCTTCACCGAAGTGGCTCCCGCTTGAACGCTGGTTCCAACCGCCTCGAGCTTGTCTTTGGCGGTGTCAACAGTCGCCTCGACGGCAGCCTTCTGTTCGACGACCGTATTACCAAGCTGCTGCAACTGCGCTTTCGCAGCCTGCGGGGTCGCGGGGACCTCGGGGGTGCAGGCAGTGCACAGCAGGACGAAAGTGGACGTGACAGTGAGAGCGAGCTTGTTCATTGATTTCAAGAGAGGGGAGGGTGGACTTCTTGTTTAGCGAATCCGCCCATTGCCTATACAACGCACCCCTTACCCGGAGAACCCATGATTCATCACGCCAACGACACCGATTTCATCTCTGCTACCTCGCAAGGCAAGGTCCTGGTGGACTTCCATGCCAGCTGGTGCGGGCCCTGCAAGGCGATGGCGCCGGCGCTCGACGCCTTCGCTGCCGAGACGCCGGATGTCAAGGTGGTCAAGGTCGACATCGACGATGCGCAGGACACCGCCATGGCGTTCCGCATTCGCTCGGTTCCGACCCTGGTGCTGCTGCAGGACGGCAAGGTCGTCACGCAGAAGTCGGGCGCGCAGACCAAGGCTCAAATGGCCGCCCTTTGCGCCTGACAGGCCAACTCAACACCTCTTCACCAGCCCGCGCAACTGCGCGGGCTTTTTCTTTGGGGCGCGCGACATCTCCTATACGTGGAAGGATTAACGATTTTAGGAGTAGGTTATGTCTGAAATTTCCAACAACCTGAGCCGGCTAAAGCGCGCACTGGTCCAGCTGTCGAAGAAAGAGCTCATCGCCCAGGCGCTTGGCATTGCCGACCCGTCGACCCAATCCGAAGAGTTCTGGCGTATCCAGGCGTACACCGCCCAGTACCGCTTCTTCCTCTTGTGCCGCCAACAACTCGGGCTGAACCTCGCCGCGCAGGTGGACGAGTGTTCGGAGTCTGAAGCTGGCGTCATCTCGGACCATGCCGAAGCCCTCTTGGCTCAAGGCATGTGCTACGAGACCGTCAGGTCATGGTTCCTCTGCCGCGGAAAGTTCGAGCACAACCAAGCTTACGAGCTGCGGCATGAGCAGGAGCGTCTGGCGAACACTTCGCTGCGGGTGCTGCTGTTGATGGAGCCTCGCGGTGCCAAGTGGCTGGCGTTCGGCCCCAACCCTGAAGACCTCTACCTGGTGGACAACGTCGAGGATGCGCATCACTTCCCGGTGAGCAGCATTGCGCAGACGTCCAAGCCAGCAATGAAGGAATTCGCCGCTCGATTCGAGTACGCCAAGCAGCGCTTCGGCGCCAAGGAAGTCAAGGTCCTGTGCGGCGTGAAGCCCGCTCAGCTCTCGACTTAAACTTTTCCTGATTGTCGCCGGCCCTCCGGCGACTTTCTTTTGCCCATGAAAAAACGCCGCGGTGGACCGCGGCGTTCTTGCCTCTCAAAGTGCCATTGCTCAGAGAGCAGCAGCCTCGACCAGCATCTGAAGGGCGCGGTCCTCCTGTAGGCGACCTTCCCGGGACTTCGAAGCCAGGGTGCGAATCAGCGCCTCGGCAATCGGGCCCACTCCACCCGCTGCCACCGCCATGGCCAGTTCGGCCACACTGACTTGAGGTGCAGCCGCTGCGACGGGTGCGGCCGCTGGCGTCGCTGCGGGACGGGCCACCGGAGTGCGCGCGGCTGCCGGGGCGCGCGGCGCCACCGCTGGTGCGGCCGCAGCAGGTGCCGCAGCCGCAGCAGGGGTGGGCAGGGAGGACTTGCCCATCGAGCCGACCGACAGGCTGATGCTCCCGCTGGCCGGCGCGCCTGCGGCGGCCTGGGCATGGGTCGGAGCAGGCGCCGGTGCCGCGGCACGGGGCTTACGGGGGGTACGGGCCTTCTTGGCCGCTGTCACGGGCAGACCGGTGGGAGCAACCAGCGGTGCGGCGTCCTTGTCGGTCAGCAACTTCATCGTCGCTTCCGGGATGTCCGCTTCCGTGCGGGGTTGCTCGAACCAGCCTGCCGGGAGGCCAAGACGGGAACAGAAGAAGTCCGACGTCTCCTGGTCGAAAATCTTGTTGCCATGCAGCCGGTGCGAGACGTTGGCTGCGCTCAAGCCCGTCAGTTGACCCAGGCGGGTCTTGGCACCGGCGCGCTGCGTCAGTGTCAACAAGTTAAGGCGGCGGACCTCACGCAGTCCTTCTTCGCCTTCGGCCGCGGGGGCGGCCTGCGGGGCTGCGGCTTGTTGTTGTACAGCGGGCGGGGCGGGCGGGGTGGCTTTCGAGCGGGGCATCAAGTTCTCCTTGTCAGTTTCAGTTGAGGTTGCGCTCACCGGAGGAACCTCGTCGATACGGGCAGGAGCACTTCCAGTTGTCGACTCCGGGAGTCTCGGGGGCTTAGGAGGGGTGAGCGGTTCATCCAATCGTTCGTCCTGCGGTGGCGATTTTAGCCTTGAAACTTCTTCTGTTGTCAACTTCGGGTTCACCTGGTCCAGGAAACCTGAAGTAAGCCGCAGTGTTGTTTCAATGTGGTGAGTGGTCTCGTTGCTGAAATCAAGTCCTTCGGCGAGCTGTTTGACTCGGGGCAGACTCATGTCAAGTGCGATGGCCAGTCCTTCTTCTCCAGCAGTGTCGAGGAGCAGCTTGAAATTCTTGACCCTCAGGGCGGATGCGACGTTCTTGGGGACTTCCGAAACCTGCTGTCGGGGAGGGCGAAAGCCTTGCTGGCGCATGGGCGTTGTGAAGGCGGAGCGCTCATGCGCCGCCCTGGGCTGCTGCTTAAACATTGAAATCTCCGGAGCCTGATGGCGCAGTGTTGGAAAGAGTGTACCGTATTTCTACCGATACGCCGATTGCCGCTATAGCCGCGAATGCGTTTAGCGGGAGCAAGGCGGTTGATTCGCGCGCAGGTCGCCGCGGGAGCGGAAACGGGGAGTGCCTCGGCAAGGCAAGCCCCATCCGTGCGGGCAGGAGCTGCGAAGGCACAGGAAGGCGCGGGGGCATGGGCGATAGCATAGCAAAGAATGCCGCCTCAAGAAAATCCGTTCTTTCGTTCAGCTGTCACCCTGTCGGGCGAAGGAGCGCGCTAAATCCGGGCTTGTTCCCTGCCTAACCGACGCCCTTTCGACGGGTCGGCACAACAAATTTTCGAAGACGCCGGCTGATGGGCGCAAAACGCAGAAGTCGGTTGCTATACGACAGGTCTTACTCGATGCACCATCCGCACACGAAGGCCGGGAACCGGAGTGTGCACTGCAGACGAGGCCTGAGGTCGGGAAACCACAGGCTTTGAAAGCGCGGAGCAAAGGGGACGGACAAAACGCAAGACGGTGCCAAGTGGCTGTTGCGCGTGGGCAGCCTTGTCCGTGCTTGAAAGAGTGCGGGCCCCTAGGAAGGATGTCCTCGAGCCGCAGCAACCGTGCTGTCTGACAACGAAACAGTCACGTGCGTCATTCTCGCTCCCCGCAGCGTAGATGGGTCGGGAGCCCCGTCGAAGTTGCACCTCGGCGTACGTGATGAAAGGCCTTCGTTAAGCCATCGGGACCCCCGGCAACGGGGACGGCAAGATGGAGGCCGGTTGAGTTTCATAGTTCCGGAATGTCTCGCGGACCGGGACCCGCGATATCAGCCACTGATGGCCTGTCGACCGGGAATCGACAGGCCGTTATTTTTTCAACGGTGACAAGCACTTAGCGCACCCGTGAGGGTCATTCGCTAAAGGTGGCTCCAGCGTTTGCACAAGGAGCTTCGCCGTGCCCGTGACACCTGAAATCATCTACAGCCTGCTGCTCGAGCTTGAGCAGGGTGACCCTCAAGACTTTGCCAACCTGAGCCTGTCCGAAGACGACGCACGGCGATTGGTCTGCAACAGCGTCTGTCAGCTCACGCGCAACCTCGCCGCCGACGGGATGGGTGCGGAGTCCCGCGAAGCCTTGGCGCTGGCCATTTGCGCCCGTCTCGTACTGGAAAATCTCGTACTCCATGTCGAGCGCTTGCAGCGCGAGGGCGTGGCACGGGTGGACGCCGCGGCGCTGTTGAGAACCCTCGCGGCGCGTCGTTGAGAGTTGTCTCTAAAACGAGACAACGCCGACACTTTCGTGCCGGCGTCATGAAAACATTCAAGCCACTCGCTTGAGCGGGACCTTCTGGGCTTTCGCCAGTTTCTTGTTCGAGTAGGCGCGGTCTTCGCTCACCTCGGGGCCGAGCCAGGAGGGCAACACAAAGCCTTCGGCTTCGTGCGTCAGCTCGACTTCGGCGGTGACCAGTCCTTGCAGCGCGCCGTGGTACACGTCCACATGCCAAATGTGCTGGCCCACGTGCACTTCGAAGCGGGTCTTCGAAAGCGCATGGTCACCACAGTACTCCAGCAGTTCTCGTGCGTCCTGCAGCGGGAGAGGGTACTCGTACTCGTCGCGGCTGATGCCCGTGCGTGGTCCCTTGAGAGTGAGCCACGCCTGCTGGTCATCGACGATTCGCACCCGGCTCGTCATCCCCTTGTCGTGGAGATAGCCCTGCACGATGCTCGCACCGACCTTCCCGTTCAGAAACTCGATGCCGTTGAGCACCAGATACTTGCGTTCGATTTCCTTGGCCATGATGGCTCCTGTTCAGATTTACCTGAACCGTATAGAAATCGAGGGGCTGAAAAGGTGGAGCTCAGGCCGGTCGGAGCGCGCTGCGCAGCGAGTTTAGGCTCACGACGTTGGCGGGTTGACTGCTGACGAACTCCACCTCGTCTCGTCCAAGCACGAGCATGTAGGTCGCTCCGCTGCCTGCCGCCAGGCACAGGAACTGGCCCGGCGTGCCCTGCGTAGGACGCAAGAACTCCACCGTCAGCTCCACGACTTCCTGGCAGTCCTTGCGGTACATCGTATACGCCTGCCCCAGCCGCACGCCCCATTGCAGGGCAGTGGCTCGCTCGGCTGCGCGCAACGCCAACCGGCGCGCTTGACGCAGCTGAAGCCGGGAATCTTCGAGGGCCCGTTGCAGGACGTCCAGGCGGGTGGCAGCGATGCCACGGCCCGCCTTGTCCTGCCAGGTCATTGCGTCCAGCAGCTGTTTGCGCTCACGCAGACGGCTCCTGCGTTCGAGTTCGAGCTGGTCAGCCGAGGCCCAGAGCTGCTCTGCCCGTCGACAGTAGGCTTGGAAGGCGGTGCCGCTGGACATGGTCGTTCACTGCAGCGTGGGGACGCCCGGGTGCGTGGGCATCACGGTCTGCTGGACCATCTGCCCGTAGGCGGCCGCGACGGTGGACGCCAGGCTCGCAGAGATGGACTGGATGTATGCCTGGTCGAACGCGTCGAGTTCGAGCTGAGAGCCCTGCGCGTCGAGTTTGGACAGGTGGGCACTCGTGCCGTCCGGGTTCAACAGCCGGAACAAATACAGCCGTGGTTCGCCCTGGTTGGACATCATGGTGAACAGGACTCCCAGGTCGCTCACCCGACCAAATACCAACGCCGTGCTCAGACCCGGGTTGTTCTTCTGGAACAGCCCATTGGCCATGAGCAGACAGTTGACCATCTGTGCTCGCACGATTTCCAGGTCGAGGCTCACGAGCACCGAAGCGTTCGCGTCGGCATTGCCATGTGGCTCAGGCGTCATCGAGCCGGTCCTTTCATGAGGCGGTTGAGCAGGGAGGTGCGAAGGGCAGTCATGCAACGGATAGCGAGGGCGTCTTAAACCTCGGTCGCTAGACCTGAGCAGGACAATTTCAAACCTCGTATCTCATGAAAGTTCATGGTGAATTCACCGCTCTGACGAGCAAGGGCACGCGCTACGCGGAGCTGCTCAACGCGGACGACGTCCGTGATGGCGCTTTCGCACGTGTCATCGTGCTCAGCGAAACCGAAGTACTGAAGGCCACTTGCTGCCCGGCCACCAACCTGCTGTTCGACGAACTCGTCGCACTGCGCGAGCGCGGTGTCGCCGTTCCCGAGTGCCTGCCCGCCGTCATGGCGAGACACGGTGCCCGCATGACCGACGCCGACGGCATGACCTATCGGCTGTGGACCGTCGAGAGACTGTTCGCCGCTGGAGACCTCCCGGGAATGCGCCGCGCGCGCGTCCTCGGCAAAGAGCAGCTCAGCGCTTTCAAGCCAGCCTACCGGCAGCGGCTGTCGCGGTTCATCGCCGCCGACACCAGTGCCTTGATGGCAGCACTCGAGGAAGAACAGCGCTATTGCACACGGCCCGGCACCTGGCAAGGGTGCGCGGACATCGCGCTGGCCATGGGCCTGCGCACCGAAGGGCCGATGCGCGCTACGTTCCTCTTCCTGAACGAGTTCGTCACGCGCCACGAGCTGGAGCTGGACCTGCTGACGCAGGGCAACATCCTGCTCGACATGTTCGGCAGGCCGTGCCTGAGCGACCCCGTCGCCGAGCTCTGTGAGCCAGAACCGACGTCCGTGCTGCACCCCGGTACCTGCCTGGTCGCGCGAATTCCGGTGTCGGTCAGCGGTGTGCGGATGCGGATGGCACCGTGGTCTTCACTGCCGATGCAGCCGGCCGACCGGCAAGAGCTCGCCGAGCAGTTGCTGCAACTCGGCCTCACGACCCAGGAGCTGGAATGGAACAGCGAAGCGCATCGTCGCTTCATGGCCCAACCGGCAGTCGACGAGTCCATCTGGGCGCTTCCCGACGTGGCCAAGCACGTTCGCGCGAACGCCTATCAACAAGCCTTCTGCGAATGATTGACAGCTCCTGACCCACGGGTCAGGAGCTTCTTCTTTTTCAGCAGGCATGACGCCCGGTGGCCGTTTAAGTGCCCCGCCTATACAGCGCATTCACGCACTTGACGCACTAGACATGACTTTCTCGCTGGCGCTCGGCAACACCGTTTCCATCTACCACGTCGATGACGTGCAGCGGGCCCTGGACAAGGCCGACGGACAGAACGCGGAAGGCCTGCGACGCGTGTACCGCAAGATGCTGGAGGCAGGTCCCGAACGCTTCGTCTCCAAGCCCAGCAACGCCGCGACGCTGCTGTCCGTCGCCGAGCAGTGCCCCAACTTCTCAGGCGTGCTCGAGGACCTGGCCAACTATGTCGAGCTGTCGGTGGTCAACCGCGGCGGCCTGAACCTGTTGCCCATCCTGCTGGCCGGCGACCCTGGCGTTGGCAAGACCCACTTCGCCAAGTGCCTGTCCAAGGCGCTTTCCGTGCCCTTCCAGTTCTTGTCCATGGGCACCCTGTCGGCCGGCTTCGTGCTGGCCGGCTCCGCCCCGACCTGGAGCGGGGCGCGCCACGGCAAGGTCGCCGAAGCTCTCATTGACAACCAGTTCGCCAACCCGCTGTACCTCATGGACGAACTGGACAAGACGGGCGGCGACAGCCGGTACGACCCGTATGGCGCGTTGCTGCAGCTGATGGAGAAGGAGACGGCCCAGCATTTTAAGGACGAGTACCTCGATGTGCCCATCGATGCCTCGGCCATCGTGTGGGTGGCCACCGCCAACGATGCGAACCGGATTCCCGACTACATCCTCTCGCGCATGGCGGTGTATGAGGTGCCTGCGCCGACGCCCGAGCAGGCCCGGGTGATTGCCGCCAACATCTACACAGCTTTGCGCCAGGACCACACCTGGCCTTTTGAGCAAGACCTTCGAGAAGAAGCACTGGGTGTCATCTGTCACGTCCCTCCTCGTGAAATGAAGAAGAAGCTCCTCGATGGCATGGCCTGCGCCCTGCGACAAAAGCGCGAGTGGCTGAAGGCTGCGGACATTCGCAGCTCGCACGTCAAGAGCACTCGCTCCATCGGCTTCGTCAGCCCTGGCTGACCCTCAAAGACCGCGCATGCTGGCCGCCTTCAAGGCGGCCTTCTTGCTTTCACGCACGGTGGAAGACGGGGTCGCTGCCAGTCACTACACGTAGACAGGACATTCCCAAACAAGGAGATTCTCTTGGACTTTGAAAAAGCCACCCGGCTTTTGAAGACGTGCCTGCGTGCCAGTCTTCCCGTGCTGTTCCAAGGCCCGCCCGGCGTGGGCAAATCAGACCTGGTTGACCAGGCCTGCCGCGCCGAAGGCTACGACCTCATCCTCTCTCATCCCGTGGTGGCCGAGCCCACCGACGCCAAGGGTCTGCCATTTCCGGACAAGAAGGGCGAAACCGCCCGCTTCCTGCCCTATGGTGACCTGGCGCTGGCCCTCAAGGCCACGCGGCCGACCGTCTGGTTTCTCGATGACCTCGGACAGGCCTCTCCGGCGGTTCAGGCCAGTTTCATGCAACTGTTGCTGGCGCGTCGAATCGGCGAGCACAAGCTGCCGGACTGCATCACCTTCGTGGCTGCGACCAACCGTCGCCAAGACCGTGCAGGGGTGACCGGCATCCTCGAGCCCGTCAAGAGCCGCTTCGCAACCATCATCAAGCTCGAGCCCAGGCTCGAGGACTGGATGAACTGGGCGCTTTACAACGGCATGCCCCCCGAGCTGACCGCATTCCTGCGGTTTCGCCCGGACCTGCTGTGCAAGCCCGCCCCGAGCATGGACCTGACGAACTCGATGAGCCCACGTACGTGGGCCAATCTGGGGCGACTGCTGCAGGCAGGCCTGGACGAAGAGCTGGAAACGGAAGTGGCCACCGGCGCCGTCGGCGAAGAAGGCTCGACGGAATTCATCGGCTTCATGAAGGTGTGGCGCGAGCTGCCCAGTCCTGACGCCGTGCTGCTCGACCCCGAGCATGCGCGAATTCCCGAGAACCCGTCGACGCTGTACGCGCTGATGTCGGCCCTGGCGAACTACGCCAATCGCGAGAACTTCTCGCGGCTCATGACCTACGCGACGCGCATGAACGACGCCGGAAAGGGCGAGTTCGCAGGCTACCTGCTCAAGGACGCCATGCGCCGTCACCCGGAGGTCCAGCAAAGCGCAGCTTTCGTGACCGCCGTCAGCAGCCCCCTGGGCGAACTGTTCAAGTAAATCGAGCAAGGAAAACAACACCATGAACGTGACCAATTGCGTGCTCGTCACGCTGAACATCAGCAACTGGGACGCCAACCGTCAAGACCGTCGTGTGTCGGCCGCTGTGGCCGACGCCAACGAGGTCAAGGACAAGCGGCTGTGCCGTCTGCGCAAGAGCCTGCTGCCCAAGACCGAAGTGATGGACCGGCTGTACGCCGTCATCCGCGCCGCGCGCACGTTCCACTACGAGAACACGCATGCGTGGATGCACGACGGCCCGCGCATCCTGGCGACGAACAACTTCGACGCCTACATGAAGCAGATGCGCCGCTACAAGGCCGACTTCGAAGCCGCCGTGCTGGACTTCATCGCTCAGTACGACGACATCAAGAACGAAGCGCAAGGCGTGCTGGGCAAGCTGTTCGACGCGACGGACTATCCGGACAAGTCGTACCTGCGTCGCCGGTACGACTTCGAGACCAAGATTCAGCCGATGCCGGCCTCTGACGGCCTGTTGGAGCTGGGTCTGGAGCCCACCGAGGCCGACGCGTTCCGGCGCAAGCTGGAGGCCGACATGGCCGAGACCTTCCAACGCGCCAACCGGCGCCTGTGGGAAGACCTCTACGAGCGGCTGGAGAAGCTGTACGGCAAGCTCAGCGATGAGAAGGCCTACGTCAAGGAAGAGACCATCGCTGCGGTGCGCGAGCTCGCCGAGCTGCTGCCGCGGATGAACATCACGAACGACGAGAAGCTCGAGGCCTTGGCCGCGCGGCTGAAGACGTCCCTCGCGGGGCTGTCGGCAGCATCGGTCAAGAACAACCCGAGCGTGCGCGAGAAGGCTGTGGCCGACACGCAGACCGTCTTCAACGTGATGCAGTCCTTCATGAACCCGCATCGCGCGAGCGGTGTGTCGGAGCTGGCGCGTGCTGCTTGAACCAGCAGTGCGGGACAGGGTCACCAAGGCCCGTTCCAACCTGCTGATGGACGAGCCGTTCTTCGGCCTGCTGGCTTTGCGGCTGCAACTGAAGGAAGACCCGTCCTGTGCGGACATGTGGACTGACGCGTCGAGCCTGGGCTACAACCCAGCTTACGTGTCAGGACTCACCGACCTGGAGTTGCGAGGCCTGGTGGCGCACGTCGTCATGCACATCGCGGCCGGGCATCCTTGGCGACAAGGAGCCCGAGAACCCGGACGGTGGAACGGCGCAGCGGACCGTGCTATCAACCACGTGCTCAAGGAAGCCGGATTCCGGCTTCCCGAGGGTTCTCTCTGGGACCTGAAGCACGCGGGCAAGCCCGCAGAGCTCATCTACGCTGCTTTGGAAGAGGAAGAGGCGCAGCCTCCTACTCCTTCGAGTGCGTCTTCTCCTGAAGGCGACGGCGAAGCGACTGGCGACAAGCCAGCAGGGGCCGAAGGCGACACGGGGTCCGATGGCTCGGAAACGAGTGACCCGGACAACGGCGAGCCCGAAGGCCTCGACGGTGATAGCGGTGGCAGTGCAAGCGGGGAGGGTTCGCCTTCTTCGCCCCCGGCTCCCAAGCCGGCGCCCGGTGAAGTCAGGCCTGCCCCGCAAGGGGCACCCGAGGCCGACTGGAAGATGGCCATTCAAGCAGCGGTGCGCATGCAGGGAAACCTGCCTGGCGAATTGCAGCGGTTGGTGGACATCGAGCTGGCTCCCCGAGTTGACTGGAAGGACGCGCTGCGACAGTTCGTGCAGAGCTCGGTGTACTCCCCGGACTATTGCTGGAGCCGACCCAATCGGCGCTGGCTGCACCAGGGGCTTTACATGCCTGGCTTGCACGGCCAAAACATCGGATGCCTGGTCATCGCCAGGGATACGAGCGGCTCCATCGGTGATGACTACCTGTCGGTATTCAACGCCGAAATCCTGGACATCCTGCAGACGCACAAGCCCGATGTGGCCTACGTGCTGGACTGCGATGCGCAAATTGCGCAGGTCATCGCCATCGAGCCCCACGATGTGCCCGACTCGTTGCCCGCCAAGGGCGGCGGTGGCACCCGGTTTCAGCCGGTTTTCGAGTGGATTGCCGAGCAGGGTCTGAATCCTGCCTGTGTCGTCTACCTGACCGACCTCGAAGGCTCCTTCCCCGTGGAGGAGCCAGAGTACCCGGTGATTTGGGCTGTACCGGAAGGTCATGCCATGCCCGCACGCCCTCCCTTCGGAGAGCTGTTGAGCATCACGCTGAACTGACGATTCCCGCGACCCCTTCACAGGGGTCGCTTTTCTTTGTTCTCAGTGTCGCCTGGGGCCGCTCGATGGACCAGGCCTAAACCCCTGGACTACACGGCAGCTATGACCTACCAAGTGATACTCAGCAACGACGTCCCCTGGGGCGACGAGTCCTGTCGCATGCTCGAGTTGCGGGCCGATACTCGGGAGGAGTTGGACGCGCTGAGAGCGGCCGCTCGGGCCAAGAAGTGGTTCGACTGGCTGCTGCCCTGCGAGCGCAGGGATGGGGGATGGGGGGCCGTGATGGAAAAGGGCATGCCCGACAGCGCAGGCTTTTCGGATGCACTTGGTCTGCTGGAAATAGCGCAGTTGCAGGACCTGTGCTGAGTCCGTCCGTACGAGGCAAGAAAAAGGCGCTCCGAAGAGCGCCTTGAAGAAGAGCATCAGACGATGACGCTGCGGATGGGTTCCGGGTCATCACTGGAGTCGTTGGCGGCTTGGCGGGCGAGGCGGGGAGGCTCGTCAGCATCGGCCTTGGACGACGAGTCGTCCCGTGGCTCATCACCCCCGTCCAGACGGGCGGCTTCCTTGGCCAGTTGTCGGTAGCGGGAAACCACCTGCAAGATGCCGAGAACCGAGCCGGATGCGAGCATCGCCCACGACGCCCAGATGACCCAGACGAAGAAGGGGTGGCCACCGACCTCGAACTCTGGGGCAAAAAGAATGCCGAAGAAGTAGACGATGACCGAGTTGCCAATCAGGGATACCCACAGAGCGTGCTTGAGCGCTGGTTTCATGAAAATGTCCTTGGTTGATAAATACCCTTCGTGTAGCGAACAGGGCCGCGCGGGCCGCGGGCAAGAAAAAACCGCCGAGCCCTGAAGGCATCGGCGGTTGGAAGAAAGTTCGAGGTTGCTGCCGGTTATTCGACGTTCAGCGAATCGAGCTCAGAAAGCTTGGTCTTGTTGACCTGCACATCCCGCTTGCGGCACTCGGCCACATAGAAGCGGGTCAGGTTGAGCACCAAGGTGCCCACTGCATCGGTCTCGCACAGCGCGCGCGAGAACAGGGTCTGCGCCTGGCTGTCCGAAGAACTGACCGATTCGCACAGCTCCCGCACGCGGGCCAGTGCGAACTTGGTCATCGCCGGCAACGACTTGTCCATCGCGTCGACGACGTCCTTCTTGCGAAGAATCCACTCGTTCGTGGTCGAGTCGACCCAGCTCATTTGGGTAGCGCTGTCGCCGAGCGAGACGCTCGACAGTTTGTACAGCGTGCCCCGCTGGTTCTCGTTGGCCACCTCCAAAAGGTGGCGGCCCAGAACGTAGCGCGAACGGCTCCAGGCGGCCACAACGGCCTTCTCAGCTTCGCTCAGCTCGGACTGTGAGAAGACCTGTTTGCCCTCCGCCAGGTCCGGGAAGACGCCCCGAGGGTCGTCGCTCCAGACCGATTCGTCGAAGTGCTTCAACGCCCTCGTCTTCCAGTCGCCGCGGTCTTCCTTGGAGCCTTCCACGCTCTTGCGAGCGAGCTGGCGGAACTCCTCGACAGTCTGGCACTGGAAGCGCTCGAGCGTCTCCAGTGCAACCACCTCGGCGCGACGCAGCTTCGAGAGCCGCTTGCCAAAGTCGTCGCCCTTGGGCACGAAAATGACTGTCCGGGAGTGCCAGCCACTGACCAGGTCAGAGTACTTCAGCGCACGACCGTAGACCGAGATGACCAGACCCGGTGTGCGCGTCATGGCATCTTCGAGCCGGAGGGTGCCCGACTTCACTTGGCGGCCGGAGTCTTCCAGCTGCCGCTTGCTCGGCTTGTCCGTCTTCGGCTTGGACTTCTTGTAGTCGTCGTCCTGCTTGGGCAGGCACTTGACGACTTTGGGCCAGACCTTGCAGTCGGACTCCAGGATGTCGTTTCGCGCCAGATTCAGCGACAGCGTCGCCTCCGGCTTGGTGACCACCACGCCGGTGCAACCGAAACGGTACTTCGGGAAGTGCGTGACCAGCACGCCGCCGTTGTAGACGTCCAGGCTGTGCATCGACTTGTCGAAGCGCATCCAGGCCTCGGGCGTCTCCTGGTCCCAGGTCTCGACTGAGGGGTCTTTGTTGACCACCTTGCCGTTGATGGTGACCAGGCCGGGCACGTACTTGATGAGGTTGGCGAGCTCGTGCTCAGCCAGTTCCCGTGCCTGGAACGTCAGCGGCTCATAGAAAGTCGCGCTGATGCGCGTGCCCTTGAACGGCTCCGCCGACTCTTCCAGCTGGTAGGCCAGGCCCTTGTTCTTGACGTCCACCCGCATGACGAACTGGTTGGAGTGCCAGACGGTGTGGGCAAAGGCCCACATCTGCGCGCGTCCCATGCCGAACTTGCCATAGACGCGGTGGTTGCCGTCGTCGTGGGGAAAGCCCAGCGTCTCGAACCATGCCGCGATTTCGTCCTTGCCGCGGAATCCCTGACCGGTGTCTTCGATGACAAAACCGGTGGTAGTTAGCGTCACGTCCACGCTGCTGGCGAAGGCGTCAATGGAGTTCATGACCGCCTCGGACAGGGCCTTGCCAAGCGAGCCAGCCTGCGCCTTGATGAAGGTGTGGATGGCCAGCGGGTGCAGGGCGAGGTGTCGGACTTCAGACATGTGTCCCATATGTTCTTGATTCCCTTCGTGTATGCGTGCTCGATGGCACGCGAAATGATGTCCTTGCAGCCCCGTGTAGCGAATCGGGCCAGGCGGCACCTGGGGGAGGGTGCGGCCTGGCCCGGGTTCGGCCCTTTTCGTTTTAGGGTTTGGCGGGAAGCGTCACCGCGACATTCGGGTCGCGCTCAGAACGCGTCGCGCGGAACAGTCCATCTTCAGCGTGCTGTTGTGCTTCCTTCTCGCCGACGACCAGCAGTGCTGGCACGCCGCGGGACCTCCACTTGCGAATCTTGGCGCCAAGCTTGTCGTCGCCGTAGTCGACTTCGCAAGGCTGGCCCTCGGCGCGCAGGCGCTCGCACAGGGCTTGTGCGTAGTCGAAGCTTTTCTGCGACACGGGTACGACCACTTGAGGATAGGGGTGCATGAAGCTGGGCAGGCTGACGCCGCGCACCTCGAGCAAAATGCCCGTCATACGCTCCAGGGAGCCGAGCACGGCATGGTGCAACAGCACTGGACGCTGCCTCCCGTTGTCCTTGTCGACGTACTCGAGGTCGAAACGTTCGGGCAGGACATAGTCCAGCTGGATGACACCCAGTTGCCACCGCCGGCCGAGCTTATCCCGAACGCCCAGTTCCACTTTGGGGCCGTAGAAGGCGCCGCCTCCCGGCTCCTCGTCGAACGGGAGCCCCGCGGCAGCGCACGCAGCCCGCAGCGCGTTTTCCGCACGTTCCCACAGCGCATCGTCACCGAAGCGCTTGTCCGGGCGCAGCGAAATCGTCACCTCGACCTGGTCGAACCCCAGCTCTGCATAGGCGGCCTTGGACATCTCGAGGTAGGACAGCACTTCGCTGCGCACTTGCTCTTCGGCCACGAAGACGTGGCTGTCGTCCTGGCAGAATTGGCGCTGGCGGAACAGCAACTGCAACGCACCCGCGGCTTCGTTGCGGAACACCTCGCCGAACTCGAACAGGCGCAGAGGAAGCTCCCGGTAGCTGCGGCGCTCGCTTGCGTAAACCTCGATGTGGTTGGGACAGCTCATCGGGCGCAGGCCGTAACCCGCCAGCTCCCAATCGGCGTCCTGGGCCTGGTTCGTCGCGAACATGTAGTCGCGGTACTTGGCCAGATGGCCCGAGCGTTCGAACACCTCCAGCTGCACCAGCGAGGGCGTGCGAACTTCCTGATAGCCGCGTCGCGCATGGTGACCGCGGATGAATTGGCGCAAGCCTTCGTAGACCCGCAGGCCTGCTGGCTTCCAGTAGACGACACCGGCTGAATTGCCTGCATGCAACAGGTTCAGTTCGCGCGCCGCGTCCATGTATCGAGAAACTTCCATATTTAGCTCCATGAATGAAAAAACCGCCCGGGGCACTGGGCACCGGGCGGCGAGGGGGGTTCGTTGAGATGTCTGGACGTCACGAACCCACCGTCGGCCCGGAGCCGAAGGTGGTGGTGGTGGTAGTCGTGACGAACAGGCGGTTCATGAAAGATATAGCGCTTGGCTTTTATGCCTTGACGCGGCTTTGGCGCCAATGAGCAAGGTCAACCACTTTAGCGGAAGACAGGGGTGATTCGGATTTGCGGGCCCGAGCTTTAGTAGGGCCTGTGTCCGATGATTGTAGCATTCTTTTTAGGAACCGTCTATTTTCCAAGTCCAGCTCACGAGGGGGCTGGCTCGCACCGAGTTGCGCTCGCTCAGCACGCATCAGCGTCTTGAAGCAGTCTCGAAGTTCCGCCAGACTCGTGCAGCCCAGCGGGTCGAGCCCTTGCTGCTCAAAACGAGGTAGCAGCGTCCGACGGCCTTCAGCCGTGAAAGTGACCACGCCCGTGTCGCTCAGCCGCATGAGCGTGCCGAGTTCCAGGCCGACGGTCCGGCTCAAGGAGGAGAGCGGGGACTTGTTGCTGCGCATCGAGACCAGAGAATCTATTTCCAGATGAGGCTAAAACACCAAAGGCCGCTTACGCGGCCTTTGACAGGTTGAAGGAGCCCTCAGCTTCCGGCGGCTTACTCGGTACCTTCGGATTCCTTGCCGCCCAGGGCCTGGACCCCGGATGCGATGACTTCGGTAGTGTACCGCTCCACGCCATCCTTGTCCTGCCACTTGCGGGTCTTCAGGCGGCCTTCCACGTAGACCTTGCGGCCCTTCTTCAGGTATTCGCTCGCGAACTCGGCGAGCTTGCCGTAGCACGTGATGCGATGCCACTCGGTTTCCTGCTTCAGCTCACCGGAGGCCTTGTCTTTCCAACGCGAAGACGTCGCGACGCGGAAGTTGACGACGGGGTCGCCGCTGTTGAGGAAGCTGACGTCAGGGTCAGCGCCAAGGTTGCCCACGAGGATGCATTTGTTTACTGAAGACATAGGTACTTGGAGAGAGAAGTTCGTTGGTGCTGGGTGTAGAGGGCGCTTTTAGCCGGGGAGGCCTCGTCCTTCCTGCGTGGCCGGTTTCCATCTCGTTGTTGCCAGGGCGTCAGCGTCGCTATAGGGAGCAAATCCGTTGAGAGCAATACGACCATGTGGAACTGGATAACCCGAATCGTCGGCAAGCCGGCCGGCCAAGACTTGAGCAAGGCTGAGTTCGACCTCGTTGCGCTCCTGCGCCTGTCTCCCTCAGAGCCCTTGAGCGGCAAGGACCTGACACTGGCCCAGTCGATGGCCACTCGAGGGTTCCTGCGCGCTGCGGGGTCACGTCGGTATGTCCTGACTGAACGTGCACTCGTGGCGTACCGAGCCGGGACCTATCGCTGAGAGGGGCCTGCAGAGCCCAATTGCGGAAGCATCCCGAGGGGTGCGCGGCTGCCGCCTGGCTAAAAAAGGTTGCTTTAGGTCGCAAGTTGGGTTAAATTGCTGCTACCAACCTGTCTGAAGCAGCTCACTTTAGAACTTTCAGGAACTGAGCCGGCGAGGAAACCGCCGTAAATAAACCGCCATGAACTTCTCGAACCTCACTGCCGCTACCAAGCTGGTCGCACTTCAAGTGCTGACCCAACTGACCCTGGTTCTGCTGGGCACCCCTGCGAAGGAAGCCTGCGTGGTCACCTGTGTGCTGACTGCTCTCGCCCCGTTGTATTCAACGGCCGCCTCGAAGTTGTACCGCGAGGCGTTCGGCGGTCTGGTGAATCGCCGAAGCTAAGCACCTGCAGCTTGCGCATATGAACTGACAGTGCTACAATAGGCACTGTCAGATACTCATATGCCTTCCGCCACGACCTCTGCAGCCTTGCCGCTGCCCACCCCCACCGGCGACGACCTCGTGTTCGTCGCCGTTCTGCTGGGTGCCTTTGTTCCGCTGGTCGCTGGCGCATGGCGGTTCTTCCACGAGTTGCTTGAAGAAGAGCCTTCGCGCTTTTCAGGGGGCCACGGCACCGCCGCAACGGCCGTCGCACTGGGCCTTCCTCTGCTTGTGCTCTCGATGTCGTGCCAGCTGGCTGGCATGGCGGAGTACGTTGCGCATCTGTCTGGCTGGCCCGTCTCAGTGGACCGGTTCGCGCCCACAGTGCACCGGCTGGTCTGGGCGGTGGCGGAGCGGCTGCCTTCTCGTTCGTGGTTGCAGCACTCGGTGCTGCTCTGGCTATGGCTGGGCGGCACCCTGCAAGTGCTGTTCGAGGCGTTGCGCTGGGTCAGTGACCGCCGACGCCACACTGAAGCTCTCCGGCGCACCGAATTGTTGTTGGCTGCTCTCGAGCAGCGGCAGGAAGAGGAGGCGCGTGCCCCTCGGTCTTCAATCCGCTACTTCTGAATCGTGCAAATACTCTCAACTCTGCTCTGTGTGACCATGCCCTGCCTGCTGGTCATCCTCAGCCTGTGGCGAATCGCCAAGACAACGGTCCGACGCGGGACGCCTGCCGACAAGCTCTGGGTGTGCGTGTACGCCGCGCTCAATGCATTCTCGGCTCTGTGGAGCGCCAAGGTGTTGTCCGCCCTGACCGACGGTCCTCTTTCGGACGAACTGGTGAGGGCCTCCTTCAGTGTGGGCCTCGTGATGTTCATCCTCTTCATGGGGGCCCTGTTCCTGCGAGAACTACTCGCAGCAGTCGCCAAGGGCGCAAGCCACGTGGCTAAAGCATTTCGGCTCGCTAGACGCAAGAGCTGACTCTGCCTGTCTAAAAATCGGCGCTACACCCCGTACTTTACCTTTTCTCAACTTGGACCCCGTTATGAAGAAGCTCACCCTCGTCTCCCTGGTCATCGCATCGATGGCCCTGGCCGCCTGCGGCAAGAAGACCACCGATACCGCCGCCTCCGTCAAGACGGACAAGCCGGCCGCCGCCTCCGCCGCCAGCGCGCCGAAGGTCGAAGAAAAGCCCCGTCTGGCCACTTACGACCCGAACCTGAAGCCGGCCGAAATCGTCTGGGACAGCCCGGAGAAGAAGAAGCAGTGGGAAGCCCGTCAAGCTCAGCTGAAGGCCGCCGCCGGCGCCGCTCCGGCTGCTTCTCCGGCCAAGCGCTGAAGCGCGCTCAACTGCACGAACGGCTGGCCGGGCAGATGCTCCGCCAGCCGTTTTGCCTCGCTGACACAGCAAACTTGTGACTCTCGAACCTCGCTCCGTAGCGCCAGGGTACGCCCGACGCTGGCTCCGAGAAGCTTTGGAGCTGCTGCACCGTTCATTCCACGCTTGGTTTGCCCTGGCAGCACTCTTCTGCCTGGCCATGGCGGTTGTTCCTTACAGTGGCGTTCTGGCCATCCCCGGCGGCTTGGCCATGTACTTCCTGAGCATCGAGCTGGCTGCGTTCAGTGACCGGCAGCAACTGACGTTGGTGGACCTGCCAGGATTGGTCCAATCTGCAACCCACCACGCACTGGAGCTGGTCTGGCGCCGGAGGTGGGTTCTCCTCGTCGCCTTCACCGTCTCATACGCCATGGTCCTGGCCATGCCCCATTCCCCCCGGCCTGAGCCCGTCGACACCTCAAGCGTCTGGGTCTGGTGCTTCGGCATCGAGTCGCCGTTCGTCATGGCGGCCGCCGCGCTTTGGGCCGGGACCTACTACCAAGGTGCGGGGCTGCAAATGGCCATGATGACGTACTGCGTCTCGCGTTGGGCTCGCACGGACAACGACATGTCCTATCGGTTGGTAACGCGTGCCGCCCAGAAGAACTTTGGTGCCGCTGTCTTCCTCGACGGCTTGCACATTGGCGCTCTCCTGGTTGCCCTCATGGCTGCGCCAATCCTCACGCCCTTGCTTTTCTGTGTGCTGCCCGCCGTCACCTACGTAGCGTTCCGAGAAATGTTCGTGGACGCAGACGGCAACCGAAAGCCGCTGGCTGCGCCTCGCCTGGCACCCCTACTCAGTCCTTGAAAGCACCCCATGATGTTCTTCCCCCGTCTTCAGTCCTCCCTTTGGCTTGGCCTGGGCCTCGCGGCGCTTGGCGGCTGCACGGCCAACTTGCAGGAGCCGAAGGCCAAGGACATCGCGCAGTGCCTGGCCAAGTCGATGGACGACTCGCAAGCGCAGGAACTCGGTCTGCAAGGCAGTCAGCTGAAGGTGGGTCGAGGCGCTGGCTGGGGCTGCTCGGCCACGTGGGCCCTCGCAACCAGTGAGCTTGCGCGAGAGACGGTAGCTTCCCAGCTGAAGCCGCTGCTTCAGCAGCGATTGGCCTATCGCAAGGGTCGCTACAGTGCGCTCGCCGACGAACGGCTGCCGGTGAAGACGCGGGAGCGAGTGGGCGACATCGCCCTGCTGCTTGAAGACGTCGTCAGCACCAGGCGAGGAGTCTTGGCGTGCGGCGCAGCCGATGAAGCCTCCGTCCAGGTCGTGGCGCAACTCGACGCCACCTTCCTGCTGGCGTCGCTCGGTCGTCACGCGGGCTATCCGACGTTGCAGGCGGCCCAGGCTGTGGTAGACCCGCTGACCGCGGCCATCGCCGCCTCGGTGGAGGGCCAGCCGCAGCCGGCCTGCGATGACCAGTTGACGAAGCGGTTCCGTGCGCAGGTCGAACAGTGGCGACAATTCTATGCCGGGGAGCACGCATGGGCTCCGGGGTGTTCCGTGTCGACTGAGGAAGCGGCATTCGTTCTCAAGTGCAAGGGTCCCGCCGAGCCGCCTAAAAACTGAACGGCTTCTCGCCGAGACTAAAGCCGGCGTGTCCCTATACGAGTGGTCTTACCAGACAAGGCCACCGTACATGACACAAAGATTCATTGCCCTCGACACCGAAACCACGGGCATCGGGCCCAAGTACCACCGCCTCATCGAGGTGGCGGCCTTGGAGTTCGACCCGCTGACTGGCGAGCCCACCGGCTCGTACTTTCACACCTACCTGAACCCGGAACGCGACGTTCCTGAAGAGTCCGTCGCCGTGCACGGCAAGACGCTGGACGACCTCAAGGACGAACCGCTGTTCGGCGACAAGGCCCAGGAACTGCTCGACTTCATCAACGGAGCGCATGTGGTCATCCACAACGCACCGTTTGACGTCGGCTTCCTGGATACCGAGCTGAAGAAGGCGAAGTACAAGAAGCTGGACACCGTCGTCCAGTCCATCATCGACACGTGCGCGGTTTCGCGCCGGCATGTCCGTGCTCGCAAGCACAACCTGGACGCGCTGTGCGACCGCTACGAAGTCGACCGCAGCAAGCGTACGCTGCACGGCGCGCTCATCGACTGCGAGATGCTCGCCCGCGTCTACGCTCCGCTGATGGCCGAAGCCAATGCCACGCGCGAGAAAGTGAACTCCATCCTGCCGTTCAAGCTGGACGAGCCGGTCGAGGACGACATGGATGAGGCCATCGCGCGCTTCCTCGTCCTGGGCGAGTTGATGAAGCTCCTCGAGAGCGACCAGAAGCGCTACGGCGAGTTCGTCAAGCAGGCCGTACAGGGTGCGGACGTGGACGGCGGGTTCTTCACCGTCGAGTTCCAGAACCGTACGACCACCAACTGGGAGAAGGTCATGAAAGACCATCTGCCGGAGCTGGACCTGGCGCCGTACCGCAGTCAAGGCAGCGCGATGTACATCCGCCACAAGTGATTTCCACGGGCCTCGCAACTTGCGAGGCCCTTTTTTCTTGCCTGCAAAAAAGAAAGCGGCGCCACGAAGGGCGCCGCGAACGAACCAGGTTGGTTCTGGGTTCAGGTTCAGTGGTAGCCGCCGGCGAATCCGCGTTGCGGGTCGCCGTAGACGTCCTGCAGGCCGCAGTTGCGAATCCAGTAGTCGACGACTGCTGGGGGCGCGCTGCGGATGCCTGCCTTCATCCTGCCGTTGTCCTGCTTTTTGACGTACATGTACGGCTGTGCGAGGCGAGCCGAAGCTTCCGAAGTTTCGTACGGAGGCTCCGATTCGAACCACGCGACCGGCGTGCCGTCCACGACCACACGGGGCGCGCCGCGCAACTGCTCAGAGGCACGGTCGATTTGTCGCCGCAGCTCGTCCATGGGCAGGCCGCGCGCCTTGCTGCGTGACTGTTCGCGCCAGGCCCGAAGCTCCTCGGGGTCGACACCAGGGCACAGGCCTTGGTATGCCGCCGTTAGGCAATGGTCTGCCGCGGCGATGAGCAGTTGGCGAGGGGTTGCTTCCTTACCAATCATGGCGAGGAACTGTCCGAGCGAAGAGCCTTCGAGGTAGTCCTCCGGGCACTTGCCGAAGCCGGGGTCACCCGACTGGTGATGGTCGATGACGTCCGAGCAGGGCAGGCCCATGACGGCGCACTCGACGAACACGATGTGATGGTCTTTGGG
>JACCDS010403024.1_pt1 | contig 26475 bp, 22 predicted proteins | sample 7446441 | NCBI WGS metagenome assembly JACCDS01 (sample SAMN15323445, study PRJNA562643) | freshwater metagenome | isolation source: river surface water | place: USA:Blue River Watershed | collected 2017-08-17 | reverse complement strand
GCGCCTCGGCACGGCGCCGGCGTGCATGCGCCCCAGCGATGTCGATGCGAAACTGGCTCAGGAATGGACCGAATGGTGGCCCGACCACGTGCTGTGGCTGCCGCTGGGACCGGAATCCCATTCCCCCGCGTGGATCGTCGTACGCGACATGCCCTGGACGGCCGCAGAAACCGCCGAACTGCTGCGTTGGTTCGGCCTGTGGCGCCATCTGGACCAGAAAGCCGAGGCCACCAGCCCCACCCCATTCAGCTGGAAAGCGCTGAGGCAGCGGTGGCGCGGACCTCGCTCCACCACCGCACGCCACCGAGGCGCCCTGGCCATCACCGGCCTGCTGGCAGCCCTGCTGTTCTGGCCGGTGCACCTCACGGTGCGCGCCCCCGCCGAACTCGTGGCCCGCGACCCGGTCGTGCTGCGTGCGGCCGTGGACGGACAGGTGCGTGCCTTGCGCGTGGAGCCCAACCAGGTCGTCAAGGCCGGTGACGTGCTGGCCGAACTCGACGATGCCAGCTGGAGCAGCCGCCTCCAGGTGGCCCGCCAGTCGTTGCTGACGGCCGAAGCCGAATGGCGACAGATCAGCCAGCAGGCCTTGAACGATCCCCGCGCCAAGGTTCAGCTCGCCGCGGCCCAGGGCAAATACGAAGAGAAAAAGGCCGAGGTCGATTTCCTCAGCCAGCAGGTGCAGCGCAACCAGATCGTGGCGCCGCAGGACGGTGTCGTGCTGATCCAGGACCCGGGCAGCTGGCCCGGCCGTACCGTCACGGCGGGAGAACCGATCCTCAAGCTGGCCCGACCCGACGACCAGGAAATCGAGGCGTGGCTGGCCGTGGGGGACGCCGTGGACTTGCCCGCAGGCACCGCCATGAGCCTCCACTTGAATCACCGCCCGGGCTCCGCCCTCGACGCCCGGCTGCGCAGCTATGCCTACGAGGCCGAACACCGCCCGGACGCCGGCCTGGGCTACCGCCTGCGCGGCACGCTCGATCGGCCGGCCACCGAACGGCTGGGGGCCCGCGGGACCGTCCGGCTGGACGGGGAACGGGTTCCGCTGATCTATTGGGTGCTGCGGCGTCCGCTGGCCGCCTTGCGCGAGACCACCGGACTCTGACGCGATGAGCACCGCCTCGCCCCCATTGCCGTCCGGGCTGGCCGCCGCCCGGCCCCTGTGGCCCGCCCTGCGCGAAGAACTGCGCCTGCACCACGGCGCCCCGGACGCCAACGGCCAACCCACCTGGACCCTGCAGGATCCCGTGCGCCACCGTTTCCTGCGCCTGGACTGGATCACCTACGAAGTGCTGCGCCGCTGGTGGCTGGCCGACGCCGAGGCCATCGCCGAGCAGGTCAACCGGGAAACCACCCTGCACCTGGGCCCCGAGGATGTAGCCGAAGTCATGTCACTGGCCCTGCACGAGGAACTCGTGCATCCCACGAAAGCGCCCATGGCCCAGACCTCGCCCCACAGCGGCCTGCGCGCGGCCCTGACCTGGCTGCTGCACCACTACCTGTTTTTCCGTGTGCCCCTGGTCCACCCCGACGCGGCCCTGACGCGCATGCTGCCGGCGATGCGCGGGTTGGGTGGGAAGACCTTCACTCACGCCACCTGGCTGGCCCTGCTGGCCGGACTGTGGGGCGTCCTGCAGCAGACCGAGCATCTGGGGGCCCAGTGGCTGGACCTGTTGTCCTGGCAGGGACTGGCCCTGTATGGCGGCACGCTCATCGGCGTCAAGGTGGCGCATGAACTCGGGCACGCCCTGGTGGCCAAGGCGCACGGCCTGCGGGTTCCGACCATGGGCGTGGCCTTCATGGTCCTGTGGCCGGTGGCCTACACCGACACCACCGAAGCCTGGCGACTGGCGCAATCGCGCGCCCGACTGCAGATTGCGGCGGCGGGCGTGCGCACCGAACTGACGCTGGCCGCCTGGGCCACGCTGCTGTGGACCCTCTTGCCCGACGGCCCGGCCCGCACGGCGGCCTTCATCGTCGCCACCATGACCTGGGTGAGCTCGCTGCTCATCAACCTCAGCCCCTTCATGCGCTTCGACGGCTACTTCCTGCTGTGCGACGCCCTGGACCAGCCCAACCTGCACGAACGCTCGTTTGCCCTGGCCCGGTGGTGGCTGCGCCGTCTCCTGCTGGGCTGGCAGGCCGAGCCGCCGGAGCCCCTGACCACCGCACAGCGCACCTGGATGCTGCTGTTCGCCGGGGCCACGCTGAGCTACCGGTTGGTGCTTTACCTGGGCATCGCCTGGACGGTCTACCACTTCGGTTTCAAGGCGCTGGGGCTGTTCCTTTTCGCCGTGGAACTGGGCTGGTTCATCGTCGGCCCCATCGCCCGCGAAATCGGCCATTGGTGGGCAGGACGAGCCGCCTGGCAAGGACAGCTGCGTGTGCGCTGGAGCGCCGGCGTTCTGCTCGGCCTGATCGCCGTGGGGTTCATTCCCTGGAGCGGACGGAACACCGCGGCGGCTCTGGCCCAGCCGGCCCGGCACCTGGCGGTGCGGCTGCCGAGTTCGGCCACCGTGGTGGAGATGCCCATCCAGGTGGGGCAATCGGTGCGGGCGGGCACCCCCTTGCTGCGCACCGACACCCCGCTGCTGCAACGTGAACGCGACCAGGCGGCCACGCACATCCGCCAGCTGGAACAGGAACTGGCGGCGGCCGCCCTGCAGACCGATCAGCAGGCGCGCTGGAGCTCGCTTCAATCAGCGCTCCTCGCCGCCCGCGACCAAGCGGCGGTCGCCGACCAGGAGCTGGCCCGGCTGCAGCCCACCGCCCCGTTCGACGGCGTGGTGGTCGACATGCACCCCGAGCTGCGCGTTGGTCACACAGCGCCCCCGCCCCGGGACACCCTGCTCCACCTCGTGTCACCCGGCCACTGGCGCGTGGTGGCCTACGCCGACGAAGCCACGGCCCGCATCCTCCGGACCGGACAGTGGGCCTCCGTCGTGCTGGACGCCGCCCCGCTTCAGCACCGGTCAGCCACCGTGCGCAGCGTCGCCCCCCATCCCAGCAGCGTGGTGGCGGAAACCACCCTGGTGCGCAGCCTGGGTGGGCTGATCGACGCCCAACAAGCCGCCAATGGCGTGTGGACGCCGCGGGAGGCGCTCTACCGCGTCGAACTGGACCTGGCGGTGCCCCCGGGAGAACTGGCACCCCGGCAGTGGCGGGGCCACGCCGTGTTCAGCGGTCCGGCCCTCAGCACATGGGATCGCCTCGGCGCCCTGGGGCTGAGCGCCTGGGTGAGGGAAGCGGGCTTCTGACGGCGGAAGACGGCGGTGGGTGGCGGAGGTTCCGCTCCGTCCTCGCCTGAAGCGATCACTCCAGTGTCACGATCCGGTCCCCAGGTCCGGGCGTGCAGCCCCGGCCCACGGCGTCCCAGCCTTCGTGAATGACCACCCGGTCCCCTGCCCGGCAGAACTCGATCCGGCGCGATTGCGGCCACTGACGACGCACAAAAGCCTCGATGGACTGGGGCATGTGGACCTGATAGACCCCTTCGGACAGATTCCGCTCCGGATGGTCATCGCTGTGCACCCACGGAATGAAGGCCGTCGCCAACCGGACCAGCGGGTTGGCCGACAACTCCGCAGCCTGGTAGCCCGCCTGGTTCAGCCAGGCTTGTGCCGATCGACGCACCTGCGTCACCGACCCGGGCTCGACGCGGCCCCAAGCCAGCGCCAGCATCTCGGCCAACCACTGGTTGCAGTTCTGGGCCTCGACGCCCCAGGCGTAGGCGTTGGCGCTGTAGCGTGGATTCAGGACACTCAGGACCTGCCGATTGTCGAGCGCCGCGCGCTCCAGGCGGTCGGCGGCCTCGGGTGGCAACAGCACCACCGAAAGGTAACCCAGTTCAGGGTTGTCCATGCCGATCACATAGCCCGACAGGCCCTGATCAAAAACGCGCGGCCGCTGCTCGTCGCAGGCGTAATAAAGCTGACGCACAGACCACGGTGCATTGGCGCTGTCGCGCAGGCTGATGCCCGAATGCGAATACCGGATGCCGAACCGTTCCAGGTCGAGGCCGGATCGAGACACCAGCGCGACACGATCGTCGGACGCCGCCAGCTCGTCGCGCACAAGGGTCGCCAGACGCAGCAGCCGATCTTCGTCCGACACGCTCAGCTGGACCGGCCGCTCGCAGTAGCCTCGGCCGAACGCCCCCTGGGACGTCTCCGCGGAGCCCGCATGGGCCCCTGCGGACAGCCCCAGCCCCAGGACCCAAGCCCCCGCCGCGGTGACGCCCTTGCGCCCTCCAGAGGCACGGCCGTTCGGGTGTCGCGATGCCCCCCGTGGAGTCACAGCCGCCTCACGCACGCCGATTCCGAGTCAGCGAGGGGCCACGGGATCAGAGCACCACCGGGTGGGAGGCCAGCTCACGGTGCAGGCCGTCCTTCATCACCAGGAAAAACGGCTCCCGGTTGTCGGCCCGCGCGAACTCCATGCCGTAGCTGCGATCGCGGGCGGTGACCACCTCGCCTCGGGCCAGCCGCCCTTGCTCGAAGGCCTTGCGCGGCACATACAGGAAAAACTCACCGTCGCCTGCGGCGCCCGTGGCCTGCAGCGTCAGGCGCAGGGTGCCGGCACGTTCGTCCAACGCCGCCACGTCCACGACCCGGTAGTCGCCCTCGGCCACCTTGTCGTCCCCAGTGGAGCTCTTGCTGGAATTCTCGATCGAGTCCGAGAAACTGCCCACCGATGTGGACAGGCTGTCGGAAGCCGACGACCCCACCGAGCTGGCCCCAGCCGGCATCGCGGCCACGGCCAGACCCATCCACATCACCAGGGCCCCCAGGCCCGCACGGTTCTTGACGCTCATCGGAGACTCCCGCAGTCAGGTTCAAAAAGAGAACAGGCCCCAGGACGGTCCGCCCCAGGTGCACGATGGCGCGCAGCATACCGGCGCCCCCGCTCCGGAACACGTCTCAAGCGTGACAGAGCGTGACCGAATGACGCTCAGATCCAGGACACGAACTCGTCCACCTGCGGACGCTCACGCACCGGGCGCTGGCGGGCCTGCGTGCCCAGGCTGATGAAACACACCGCCTGCTCGCCCTCGGCGATCCCGAACGCCTGGCGCAGGGCCTGCGACGCCAGGGCCTGGCCGCTGGACAAACCGGCGGCAAAACCGTGGGCCACCGCGCTCAACAACAGGTTCTGGACCGCGCACCCCAGCGAGACCAGACGCTCGGCGTCGGACACCTTGGGATCGGGTGTGCGCAAATCGGCCACGGCCAGGATCAGCGTGGGGCTGCGCAGCGCCTTCTCGCGGGCGTTGAGCTGGTCCTCCTCTGAGGCCGAGGCGTCCCGCTCCAGCAGGGCGTCCACAAAGGCCTGTCCCAATCGGGCCCGGGCCCCATCGCCCATCACCACGAAGCGCCAAGGGCGCAGGCGGCCGTGGTCCGGAGCCGCCGCCGCCGCCATGAACATGCGCCGCAGCAGATCGACGTCCGGACCGGGATCCACCAGATGTCGCGGCCCCACGTGCTGGCGCAGGGCGATCAGGCTTTCGGTGAACTCGGCAAGCAGCTCGGTACTCATGGCGAACACAACTCCTGGAAGAAGACCGCGCTGACGGCGGCCCCATGCGACGTCTGCACGATACCGTGATTCAGGCCCGCTCGCCCGGGCGTCTCAAGGCACGAGATCACGCCATCCCAGTCCGGCCGAGGTGCCGCCCGGCACCGCTCCACGTTGCGGCCGGTATTCACAACCGATCCAGCCGTCGTAGCCCAACCGGTCGATCAGGGGCCAGAGGTAGGCGTAGTTCACTTCCCCCACATCCGGTTCGTGCCGCTCCGGCACCCCCGCGATCTGGAGGTGGCCCACCCGTCCGGTGGGCAGCCAACGGCTCAGCTTGGTCGCCAGATCACCTTCCACGATCTGGGCGTGGTAGAGGTCCATCTGCACCTGGACGTGGGTGGAGCCGATCTCGTCGAGCAAGGCATGGGCCTCGTCCTGCCGCTGCAGGAAATAACCTGGCATGTCGCGCGGATTGATCGGCTCGATCTGCAAATGCACCCCCTGCGCTGCCGCAAGGTGGGCGGCGTGGCGCAGGTTGTCGACGAAGGTGGCCCGGGCGACGTCGCGCGCCACCCCTTCAGGCACCCGTCCGGCCATGACGTGCACACGGGGGCAACCCAGGACCGCGGCGTACTCGAGGGCCAAAGCGATGCCGTCACGGAACTCCGCTTCGCGCCCCGGTCGGCAGGCCAGTCCGCGCTCCCCCGCGTCCCAGTCGCCCGGAGGGGCGTTGAACAACACCTGGGTCAGGCCATGCCGCTCCAGAGGATCCACAAGCGTCTGGGCAGGCCAGGCGTAGGGAAACAGGTACTCGACCCCCTGGAACCCATCCGCCGCAGCCGCGGCAAAACGGTCAAGGAACGGGAGCTCGTTGTAGAGCAGCGAAAGGTTGGCGGCAAATCGAGGCATGATCCGGAAAGAAGAACAGACAGTGGGACCGTCTTGGATTTTCACGCCCCGGCCGCAACCCCCAGACAGAAAAATTGACGCACCGGGACGCAGCGGTTTGTTAGGCTCACGGCATGCGACTTCCCAGTTGGGGTGGGCCCGAACGCCCGCCGGTGAACCGAGGGCGCCTGCAGGCGCTGGTCCTCGGAGCGATGGCGGCCGTGGCCGCTTACGCCCTTGTGGGTTTCCTGCTGGTGCCGGCCCTGGTGCAGCGTCACGGCCTGCCGGCCGCCTCCGAGGCCCTCGGGCGACGCGTCACGGTCGACAACGTAGCCTTCAACCCGTTCACACTCACCGCCCGCCTCGAAGGGGTGCAGATCCTCGATGCGGCGGGGCGATCCCCTGCGTTGACGGCCCGCCTGGCCCTGGCGGATCTGGAATGGCGCTCCCTGTGGGTGCGCGGACCGGTGCTCGCGGCCGTGCGGCTGGAAGCCCCGCAACTGCGGATCGTGCGGCAGGCCGATGGCCGGTACGACTTTTCGGACCTGCTCCAGCGCCCGGCACCGGCCGACACCGACCCGGCGAGCGAGCCGCTGCGGTTCGCCCTGCACAACCTGGAGCTGACCGAAGGCCGCGTGGATTTCGAGGACCGCCCCCGTGGGCGCCGGCACGTGGTGAGCGATCTGGCACTGGGGATTCCGGCGATCTCCAACCTGCCCTCACAGGTTGAAATCCATGTTCAACCCAAGCTGGAAGCCCGGCTCAACGGCGCGCCCCTGAATCTGGACGCCCGGGCCCGCCCGTTCTTCGAGGCCCGAGACGGCACGGTGCACCTGCAATTCCAGGACCTGGACCTGGCAGGACTGGACACCTACTCACCCGTCCCCCTGACCGCCGCGCTGCAGCGGGGCCGCCTGTCGGCGCAACTGGCACTCGGTTTCCGGCGCCCGGGAGAAACCGATGGCCAGATGGAAATCCAGGGGCAGGCGCAGCTCAACGGCGTGGAAGTCATGCAGCGCGGGGCTCCGCTGTTGAACCTGGCCCAACTGGCCGTGGACGTGAAATCGCTGAAGGTGTTTTCACGCCAGGCCCACCTGTCGTCGATCGCGGTGAAATCACCAGATCTCGCGCTTCGTCGGGACCCCCAGGGTCAGTTGAACCTGGCGGGACTGGTGAGCCCCGCCCTGCAGGCCGACAGCAAGTCCCCGGTCGCGCCCCCCGCCACCGGCGCCTCCGCTCCGGCCAACGCCCCGTCCGCCCCCACGGCCCCCGGATGGGCCCTCGCCGTGGACCGGATCACCCTGGACGGCGGGACCCTGTCGTTCACCGACACCGCCGTCGCGGGGGGCTTCCAGACCCGCTGGACCGACCTGGCCCTTCAGGTCACCGGCCTGGACACGGCCCCCGGTCGATCCACCTCAGCCGACCTGAGCGCGCGCGGCCCGGCGGGCGAGAGCCTCCAGGTCACCACCCGAGCCGAACTGGCCGAGGCGGCACTCGAAGCCCACCTGTCGCTGCAAAACCTCAACCTGCCTGCACTGATGCCGTATCTGGCGCCCCACCTGAGCGTGCGCCTGAGCGCCGGCCGGATCGGAGCCGCCGCCCGGGTGGTGGTGGCCGGGGCCCGACAGGCACACGCCTGGCGACTCACCGACGGCGTGCTCACGCTCGACGACCTGGCCGTGCACAAAGCGGGAGAAAAGGCCCCGTGGATCGCGCTGAAAGCCGGTCGCCTCGAAGGCGTGGCCGTGGACCCGGCGGCCCGCACGGTGACCACCGGCCCGGCTCGGCTCACACAACCCGCGGCGCTGCTCGTTCGGGACCGCCGGGGTGAATGGAATCTGGCCCAGCTGGGCACGCCGGCACCGGAACCGGCCCCAGCGACACGTGCCCAGCGCGCACCTGCGGTCCAGGGCCAACCGACCCCGGCGTGGAACGTCGCCCTGGCCAGCCTGTCCGTGACCGATGGCCGGTTGCGCTTTGACGACCAGGCCGTGGGGGCCCGTCAGCCACTGGACCTCTCCGGCATCCGGCTGACGGCCGCGCCGCTGGGCACAACCCGAGGCCTGAGCTCGGCGGTGGACGCCAGCGTGAATGCGGGTGCCGGCTCGCTTCAGGCTCAGGGCCGCCTGAGCCTGAGTCCCTTGAAAGCCGACCTGAAGCTCCTGGCGCGCCAACTGGACCTGCGGCCGGCGCGCCCGTACTACGCCGACCGACTCCATGCGCAGATCCGGCGTGGCACCCTGTCGGCCCGGGGTCAGCTGCAACTGGCCCAGGACCCGGGACTCCAGGTGCACTGGACGGGCCAGGCCAGCGTGGACCAGCTGTACGCCCTGGACACCCTGGACGACAGCGACCTCCTCAAGTGGGGCGCGCTGACCGCCAGCGACATGGATGTGGCCGTGGACACCGCGGCCCCGTCGCCTTTGACCCGGCTGAAAATCGGGACCCTGGCCTTGAAGGACTACTTCGCCAAGATCATCCTGTCCCGCCAGGGCACGCTCAATCTGGCTCAGCTGACCCGCACGGATTCAGCCCCGCCGTCGGCGCCCGCCCCTCCAGCGTCGGCGGCCTCGGGAACCGGGGCCACCCCACCCCGGTCGCCGCTGCCCGTATCCGTCGGCCGCATCGTGCTGGAACGGGGCCAGGTCAACTACACCGACTTGTTCATCCAGCCGAACTACGTGGCAGACCTGACCCGGCTCAGCGGCAGCATCTCCGGACTGACCTCGGCCACGGGCACCGCCGGGGACGTGAAGCTCCAGGGCACGGTCAACGGCGACGCCCCCGTGGAAATCACCGGACGGGTCAATCCGCTGTCGGCCCAGCTTTATCTGGACCTCAAGGCCAGCGCCCGCGGCATCGACCTGCCCTCGTTCACCCCCTATTCGGGCAAATACGTCGGCTACGGCATCGACAAGGGCAAGCTCTCGGTGGACGTGGCCTACCAGGTCGAGCAAGGCCAGCTCAAGGCCAGCAATCAGATCGTGCTGGACCAGCTCGTGTTTGGCCAGCACATCGACAGCCAGGACGCGATCCAGGCCCCGGTGCTGCTCGCGGTGGCCCTGCTGCGGGACAGCCGCGGCGTCATCGACATCCGCCTGCCCATCAGCGGCTCGATCGACGATCCGCAATTCTCGGTGGGCCGAATCCTGCTCAAGGCGCTGGCCAACCTGATCGTCAAGGCCGCCACCGCGCCGTTCCAGGTGTTGGCGGCGGCCTTCGGTGGCGGCGAGGACCTGGGCCACTTGGCCTTCGCGCCGGGTGCCTCCCACATCGGGCCGGACCAGGCCGACAAGCTGAAGGTCCTGGCCAAAGCGCTGAACGAACGTCCGGGTCTGCGCCTGGAAATCACCGGTCGCACCGACGCCACCACCGACGCCTCCGGTCTGCGCCGCGCCGCGCTGGAGCGGCGCGTGCGCGTGGCCAAGTCCGAAGCCACGGGGCAGGCCCTGGAAGACGTGCGCGTCGACCCCACCGAATACCCGGCGCTGCTGGAGCGGCTCTACCGGGAGGCGCCGTTCCGCAAGGAGAAGACGCTCGGGCTCTTGACCCGGCGCCAACCGGTGGCCGTGATGGAACAGCTGCTGCTCGATCACATCGAGGTCGGGGACACGGAGCTGCGCCAGCTCGGACTGGCCCGCGCCCAGGCGATCCAGACCCATCTGGCGGAGGTGGGGCAGGTCTCGCGCGACCGACTGTTCCTGGTCGCCCCCGGCACCGGAGGGGGCGCAAGCCCCACGCCGCCCGAGGCATCGTGGCCCACCACCCGGGCCGACTTCACCCTCAAGTGAACGCCGTGCAATCCATCACAAGGCACCCGGAAGTACCCACCAGTCTTTGACAAATATCAGCAGCCTGAGGCATCTGGCCCGCCTACATTGCTGGGTTCTGGTCATGATATTCGTCAATCCAGCATTCCCCTGCCCCCGCGCATGCACACCCCGTCGCCTCAGCGGTCAGCCTCCGGTCCGGACGACACCCCATCCTCCGGGGGGGCGGCCCTGTGCGCCAGACACCCTGTGGGCCTGGAGGCTTTGCTGAACCGGCTGGAAACCCCGGTCTGGATCTTTGACATCGACCTCTCGCGCGTGCACTGGGCCAACACGGCGGCCCTGGAGGTCTGGGCCGCCCCGAGTCTCCAGGCCCTCTCCTCGCGCGACCTGGGCGCCGACATGTCGGAATCCGTGGCCCACCGGCTGCAACAGTTTCAGCGGGACTTTCTCGACCACGACGCCCGGTTCTCGGAAATCTGGACCCTGTATCCGGGCGGCGTGCCCCGCACGCTGCGCATCCAGTTCAGTGGCCTGCGACTGCCCGACGGGCGCATGGGCATGCTGTGCGAAGCACAGGGCACGGTCGAACGCGACGCGCAGACGCTGCGCAGCGCCGAAGCCCTGCTGCACACCTCGGTGATGATCACGCTGTACGACACCAACGGGCAGGTGCTGTATCGCAACCCGGCGGCACGCGATGCCGTCCCCCGTTCCACGGAAACCGTGTTCGAACACTTCGTGGATCCCGCCGCAGGACGCGATTTCCTGGCCCTGGTGCACAGCGAAGGTCATGGCCGCATGCCGGCCGAGGTCCACACCCACCGCGGCCAGCGTTGGCACGAGGTGGCCGCACGCCACTGCCACGACGCCGTGACCGGCCGCGAAGCCTGGCTGCTGAGCGAAGTCGACATCAGCGAGCTCAAGCGCACGGAAAGCCACGCCCGCCACCTGGCCCTGCACGACACCCTCACCGGCCTGCCCAACCGCCATTTCGTCATGCAGGAGTTCCAGCACCGCCTGGGACAAGTGAGACTGCAGGGGCAACAGGCCGCGCTCATCTTCTTCGACCTGGACCGGTTCAAGAACGTCAACGACTCACTGGGGCACGCCGCCGGCGACCTGCTGCTCGTTCAGATGGCCGAGCGGGTGCGTGCCGTGTTGCGCGACACCGACCTCATCGCCCGCCTGGGGGGCGACGAATTCCTGGTCCTGGCCTGTGCGCCGGACATCGAGGGCTACACCGACGCCCTGGTCGAGCGCCTGATGAAGGTTGTGGCGCAACCGATGGTGATCGGGGACAACGAGGTCCAGGTCACGCCTTCTGTGGGGGTGTGCCTGTTCCCACGCGACGGCGACGGCATCGACACGCTGATGCGCCACGCCGACCTGGCGATGTACCGCGCCAAGGAACGTGGCCGCGGATGCGCGGCGTACTTCAGTGCCGACATGAATTCCGCCGTCCAGACCCGCATGGCCATGGAAGGGGAATTGCGGCGCGCGCTGGGCCGCGGCGAATTCATCGTGCACTACCAGCCGCGGGTGGACGCACTCAGCGGGCGCATCGTCAGTGCGGAAGCCCTGGTGCGCTGGCAGCACCCGGGACGCGGACTGGTGCCCCCGGGCGAATTCATTCCCGTGTGCGAGGACAGCGGCCTCATCCGCGACGTCGGCGCCCAGGTCCTGACCATGGCCGCCAGGCAACAGGTGGACTGGTCCCGACGCGGGCTGAACCTGCGGGTGTCGGTCAACCTGTCGCCCAGCCAGTTCACGGACCCGCGCATGCTCGACACCTTCGCCTCGATCATGCGCGAGACCGGCTGCCCGCCCGGGCGCATCGAGCTGGAAATCACCGAATCCGTGCTTCTGGGCACCGACGCCACAACACTGGAACTCCTGCAAGGCCTGCGCCGGCTGGGTTTTGCCATCTCCATCGACGACTTCGGCACCGGCTACTCCAACCTGGCCTACCTGCCGCGCTACCCGCTGGAGGGCCTGAAGATCGACCGGTCCTTCATCCACGGCGCCAAGCAGGACCGGCCCATCACCTCACTCATCATCGCCATGTCCCGGCTGCTCGGCCTGCGCGTGGTGGCCGAAGGCGTGGAAACCCCCGACCAACTGGCCTGGCTGGTGGCCAACGGCTGTGACGAATACCAGGGCTTCCTGTTCAGCCCCCCGGTGACGGCGGACCGGTTCGAAGGCCTCTGGCGGGCCCAGGCCTGAGCCCAGGCACACCACGACCGGTCAGCGGTGCAGCGCCAGCGTGACCAACACCGAGGCATCCTCGCGGGCGCTCAGCCCGTGCACGACGTGGCCGCGCAAGTAGAGCAATTCGCCAGCGTTGAGCACGGTGTCGGGTCCATCGCCGGTCACGGCCACCTGGCCCTCCAGGCACTGGATGGTCATCTCGCCCGGCACCTTGTGGGCAGGCATGGACTTGCCCGCGGGCAAGACGAGCCTCAACACTTCAAGGTGATCGGACTTGAACAGCGCGATCGTCTTTTCCTGACCCAGCCGGGCGCCCAGCGGACGCACGTCGATCGGCTCGCCCGGTGCGGCATGTGGAATGGCCATGATGCAGATCCTCCGGAGTGCGGAAGACCCATCGTCGATCAAAGCCGGCCACAGGACAAGCGGGTCTGCCCCGATCGGCCACAGCGCCACCCGCACCCGCCGCCGGTCAGGCCCGTCCGAGGCCCCCGAGGTCCAGCGCCAGAAAGCGGGTGCCCGGCACAGGATTGAAGACCTGCGCAGGGGCGTCGGTGAATCCGAGCGAGGCATACAGGCGCTGCGCCGCCTGGAATTCAGGCAGCACGTCCAGGCAGATGCGGGAGTACCCAGCCTCTCGGGCCTCGTGCAAGACCTGCTCGACCAGGCGACGCCCCACCTGAGCCCCCCGACCCGCCGGGCGCACGTAGAGTCGCTTCATTTCGCAGGTTTGCGCATCCACGGGCCGCAGCGCCACGCACCCCACAACCTCAGGGCCCTTCCAGGCCAACCAGAGCCCGCCAGCGGGCGGCACGTACTGGCCAGGCAGGCCGGCGAACTCCACCTCATAGTCCTGAAACCCCAGATCCACCGACACACTGGCGATGTACTCGCGAAAGATTCCGATCACCCGGGGCAGATCCTCGGGAAACCGTGCGGGCAAAAGGTCGATCGTGGACATGTCTGAACACCTGTGGACGCGCGTCATGCGGCCCGAGGCTCACAGGCCCCGGCCGGAAACCGCATCATAGGGGTGGGGAGCGCCCCAGGGTTCAGTGCGAGGTCCCCTCGCTGCGCGTGATCTTGTTGAACACGTTGTACTTGCCCACCGGCTTGCTCATGGGCAGGCGCTTGACCTCCTTGAAGGTGGCGGCGTCAAAGACCACCAGGGCGCCGTCCTTCTCCCAGACGCTGGCCAGCGCGTAGCGGCCGTCCTTGGTGAACTCGATGTGTGCCAGGGTCTTGCCCGGCTCGCGCACGCTGGCCACAGGCTTGAGCGTGGCCTTGTCGATGATGGTGAGCGTGTCCTTGGCCTTGGCACTCATCATCGAATCGGTCCAGGCGTAGGGGGTCTTCTCGTGGCTGCGCATGAAAAAGCCCGGGCCCGGCGTCGGGATGGTGGCCACGTTCTTCCAGCTCGCCATGTCGATGACGTCGATGGCACCGTCCTTCAGGTTGGGACTGGCCAACACGGTGGTGCCGTGCCACGCGAAGGTGATGCCCGAGCCCAGGTGCGGCATCCCGGCGATGGGCAACTTGGCGATGGAGCGACGCACGTCGAGGTTGACCACCTGCGCGTTGGCCTCGCCCGCACCTTTGGGTCGGGTGGCGCCCAGCGCGTGGGTGTAGGACTGGTCGAAGAAGAAGTCGTCCAGCGGCTCGTCCAGGCGCGAGCGCTTCACGCCGAAGGTGCCGGACTTGGGCACGCCCTCGCCCATGCGGTAGTCGTGCACCAGGCCGTCATAAATGGGCTCGGCCTTGGGGTCGTAGCTGATCTCCCACAACTCGGGCAAGTCCTTGAGGGCCACGACGAAGCTCTGGCGCGGCGCGGCGTCGTACACCGCCGACACCCGCGAGGTGGCCTTGCCGTCGGCGCTGGCAGCGCTGTAGGTCTTGACGAGGTTCAGATCGGCGTCGAACAGCGCCAGCGTGTGCGGCAGGTAGTTGGCCGCCATCACCCACTTGCCGTCGCCGCTGACGGCCACATTGCGCATGTTCAGGCCGGCCCGCACCTCGGCCACGACGCGCAGGCGCCAGAGGTCGTACTTGGTGATCCAACCGTCACGCGAGCCGAAAAAGACGTAGCGGCCGTCGGGGGTGAACTTGGGGCCGCCGTGCAGCGCGTAGCGGCTGGCGAAGCGGGTGATGACCTCGAAGCGATCCCCGTCGACGAGGCTGACGTGGTGGTCGCCACCCTCGACGACGACGAACAGATTCATCGGGTCGGCCTTCCACAGCGGGACAGCGGGCTCGTTCTTCGGTGCAGGCGTGGTGAGGCGCGAAGCGCGGATGTCGGCCTCGGCCCAGGTGGGCGCAGGCACGACCGGCGTACGCACCCACTTGGCCAGGGCGTCGATGTCGGCCTCGCTCAGCACGGCGTGGAAGGCTGGCATCTGCGTGGCGGGTCGGCCGTCGCGAATGACGTTGGCGACCTCGTTGCCCCGCACCCGCTCCAGGCTCTCGGGCAGCAGCGCGGGGCCCATGAGACCGGTGCGCTGCTCGCCGTGGCAGGAGCTGCAGTGTTGTTTGAACAGGGCGGGGGCGTCGGGCACGACCTGGGTCTGAGCCAACGCCTGTCCGACAGACAGCCCAGTCGCACAGGTCAGCACCAAGGCGAAGGAGATTCGGAGCGGGTTCATCCTTGCCACTCTAGGCAGGGCATGAAGGGTAAGCCTTGATCCTGTTCAGGTTTTAGGAGTCGGATCGACGCTTTGCAACTGCATGGCTTTGCGCTGCCTCCACGCTTGACGGACAAACGGATCCGCCGCTGCGTAGACCCCGTGTGATTGTCGATGGATGAGGTTGGCCGTGATCAGTCGGTCGACCCTGTTCTGCACTTGTGGCGTGTCCACCGCCACGCCGATCTGATCCGGCCAAAGATGGCCGATGCCAAGGCTCCTAGCGCTTCAATGGCTGCGAGTTCCACTTCCGCTGCTGCCGCAGCCCAGGTGGTGCAGATGATGGGAAAAGCGACGTCAGGATCCTCCGAGCGGGACTGGAGCAACACCAACGCGTTTTGCAGTTCCTCTGGGCGTTGGCCCACGGCCAGAAATCCTTGTTGCATCACCTCGTGGGACGGCAGTTTGACGCCGTCGATCCGTTCCAGCGGCCCTCGCTTCCAACGGACAAAATCCTCGCCCAAAGGCTCATAGGCCGTTGAAACAGCGCCCGCAAAGGGCTGCGAGCGTCCACCCACTCGGTGAACACCTCCCCCAGCGTGGCGCCACCCGACTTGCCCACCGCTTCCACCTGGAATCCGAAAACAAGTCCTGCGGCTCCCAGGTTCAACCCCTTGAACCGTGCCAGCAACTGGGTACTTGGGGCAACCAGATCGGACAGGGTGGTTCGGACAGCCTCATACACGAGCGATGCGGGGCTCTTGCCGCGGTCGGTCCACAAGTCCGCATATATCTCATCAAGGTACCCATGGACTCCTATTCAATGACTCCCCTACCCGCATCACGCCGCCACCACCGGCACCCCCACCGCTCTGCGCTTGCCCACAAACGGCGTCACCTGCACCCGCTCGGCCCCACCGCTCACGCCCACCTCGTCATCGTCGAGGTAGCAGCCGGGATCTTCGGCCCACGGGTCTCCGGTGACCTGCTCGGCGCGCACGCGGGTGTTGCCACCGCAGATCGACAGGTAGCGGCACTCCGCGCAACGCCCGCCCACGGCCCGGGGCTGCCGCTTGAGACCCGCCATCAACGGGTCGGACGGGTCGGCCCAGATCTCGGAGAACGGGCGCTGGCGCACGTTGCCCAGGGCATGGTGCCACCACATGGTGTCGGGGTGGACTTCGCCAAGGTTGTCGATGTTGGCCACGTACAGGCCGCTGGCGTTGCCGCCCCAGGCCTGCAGGCGCTCGTGCAGCGCATCGGCCCACTGCGGCCAGCGTTCGCCGGCCCAGCGCAGGAGGTAGGCCCCGTCGGCGTCGTTGTTGCCGGTCACATAGGCTTCGTCGAGGCCATCGCGCGCGGCCTCCCAGGCACGCTCGAACAGCAGGTCCAGGGCCTGGCGCGTGGCGCTGAACTGGGCGTCCTTGGCGCGGTGGATGTTGCCGCGCCCCGCATAGTTCAGGTGCGAAAAATAGAACTTGTCGATGCGTTCCCGACGCATCAGGTCCAGCAGTGCCGGCAGGTCATGCGCATTCATCGACGTCATGGTGTAGCGCAGGCCCGTCTTGACGCCCCAGTCGCGCAGGTGCCCCAATGCCCGCAGGCTGAGATCGAAGGCCCCGTTCATGCGGCGGAAACGGTCATGCGTCTCGGCCAGGCCATCGAGGCTGATGCCCACGTAATCGAACTCCGCCTGCGCGATGCGACGTGCCACGTCGGCCGTGATGAGCGTGCCGTTGGTGGACAAGGCCACGCGCAGGCCGATCTCCCGGGCGTAGGCGGTGAGATCAAAAAGATCTGGTCGCATCAGGGGCTCGCCCCCCGAGAGGATGACCATCGGGACCCGAAAAGCCTTCAGATCCCGCAGAACCGCCATCGCCTCGTCGGTGCGCAACTCGCCTTCGTAATCATGGTCGGCCGACAGGGCGTAACAGTGCGCACAGGTCAGGTTGCAGCGGCGGATCAGGTTCCAGATCACCACCGGGCCCGGTGGCTTGCCGGCACGACCCGCGGGCGGATAAACCCCCGAGGCCTCGGCCCGTGCGATCTGCTGGAGGTACTGGCTGATTCGGAACATGGTGTCAGGCCTCCCTCAGGCGCAAGCCGGTCTTCTTGAGGATACGACTGGAGTACAGGATGTCGTGCCCACGGCAGGCGGACCCCAACAGGGCCTGGAGCCCTTCGGCCTGCGCCTGCACCTCTTGACGGTCGCGGCCATGCAGCATGGCGAACAGGTTGTACGGCCAGTCGGGCCGGTAGCGCGGACGGCGGTAGCAATGGCTCACCCCAGGCAAGGCCCCGATGCGCTCGCCCAGCTCGTCGACACACGCATCGTCCACGTCCCACACGGTCATGCCGTTGGCCACAAAACCGAGTCGGTAGTGATTGGGCACCGCGCCGATGCGGCGCACCAGTCCGCTGGCCAGCATCTCGCCCAGGCGCTGGCGCACCCACTCGCCCGATTCACCCAGCACCGCCCCCACGGCCTCGTACGGTCGGGTCAGCAGCGGCAGCCCGGCCTGCGTGGCGGCCAACAGGCCCCGGTCGCGGGCATCCAGCACCAGCGGCACGGCGGGTGGAGACGAGGCCTCAGCCCCCCCGTCCAGCCGGTTTCCGGCCCGGCCGGCCCCCGGAAACAGCGGCAACCGCAGCTCCACGAAATACTCACGCTCCTTCGGAAACGCCAGCACGTGCAGCCCGGTGCGGGCCTCGATGCGTCCGATGGCGGCCTGCACCGCCTCGGGGCTTTCAGCGGCCAGCACGAACCACATGTTCAGCGCGTGTTCGCGTCGGTAGTTGTGGGCCACTTCGTCCAACTCGTTGACCTGATCGGCCACGGCCTCGAACCGGTCTTCCGGCACCGCCATGGCGGCCAGCACAAAACGCCCCCCCGCCCGCTCGATCTGAAACAAGGGCCCGAAGCGCGTGAGCGTCCCGCTCGCCAGCAGGGCCGACAGGCGCGACAGCAGGCCGTCCTCGCTGCCGCCCAGGCGGGCCGCCACCTCGGCGAAGGGACGGTCACTCAAGGGGAACCCACCGTGCAGGTGGTCAATCAGTCGCAGGTCATCCGGTCGCAACATGGCTCGAAGCCTCCGCAAATGCCTTGGAGATCGAAGGGCGAAAACGCCGGGCCCCGGTCTGCTTGAAACGCCGACGAGAGAACAGCACCACCCGCGGACAGTCGCGCAGGCCACAGCGGGCCACCGCGCCCAGCAGGACGTGATTCACCGCATCGCGGTCACGCCCATGCACCATGCAATACAGGTTGTAGTGCCAGTCGCGGTCACGGGCACGGCGATAGGCCAGGGTGACGCCCTCTTCTCGCGCCAACGCCTCGCCACAGGCGTCCACGCGGTCGGCTGGCACGTCAAAGACGGTCATCGCGTTGGCCGAAAAGCCCAGTTCGTGATGACGCACCACCACACCGAATCGACGCAGCTGCCCTTCTTGCAACCAGCGCGACACCTCGGACAGCACCTCAGCCTCGTCCAGGCCCAGGTCTTGTGCCCAGGCCGCGTAGGGTCGCGACACCAGCGGCAACCCCTCTTCCACCCGCGCGGCCAACGGCCAGTCCCGAGCCGACAGCGGTGACGCCGGGGCTCGGCGGATCTCACCGGTCGGTGCCAGCCCATCCGCACGGACGCGTCCCCCCCGTCGGCGCAGGTCGAAGCCCAGGTCAATGCGGTAGGCCCGCTCCATCGGCAAACGCAACGCCCGATGCCCGGTGGATCGCTCCAGGTCGCGCATGGCGGTTTCCACACCCACGGGATCGGGTCCGGTCATCACGAACCAAAGGTTGTAGGGGCCCTCTCGTTCGTAGTTGTGGTTGACCCCCGGGTGGGCGGACACGCACGCCGCCACCCGCTCCAGGTCCGAGGGTGCCACCCTCATGGCCGACAGCAGTGCCGCCCCACCCGCCGCGCCATGGAACACCCCCCCGATCCGGCTGAGGGTGCCTCCGGCCTGCAGGTCCTGCAGATCGGACAGCACCTCGGACTCGGTGCGTCCCAGCACCCGGGCCAGCACCTCAAACGGCTGGGAACACAGCGGAAAGCCGTGCTGCCAGGGATTGAGCAGCTCCAGTGCCGACTCTCCGGCCTCCGGGCGGCGACCGCCGGGCGGTGAGGAGCAGAGGGTTTCCATCGCAGCGAGGCCCATGGTCAGAACCCCAGCCGCGCAGCGCGCGAGGTGAAGAAGATGCCGCTGGGCGCTTGCATCGGCAGCACGGCCTGCGTGCTCAGGGAGGTGGTGTCGATGACCGACACGCGGTGGTCGTCACGCGAGCTGATCCACACCGATTCGCCACGGGGGGTGAACTCCATGTGCAGCACCGCCTTGCCTGGTTCCAGCGTGGCCACAACTTTCTGGCTGGGGGTGTCGATGACCTGCACACGGTGGTAGTCGGGCACGGCAAAGTTCACCCAGACCTGACGCCCATCGGGACGGGCCATGACAAACACCGGTTGTCCGGCCACCGGGATGCGCCCCACCTCCGCCCAGGTGTCGAGGTCGACCACCAGCACCTCGTGGCGACCGATGGCCGGCAGGTAGGCCCGGCGCCCCGCCACCGCCCATCCCCGCAGGTGGGGCATCTTGAAGACCGGCAGCGGCTGTTGACCCCGGCCGTAACCGCCGAGGATGCGCTGCACGGTCGGACGCTCCGACCACAGATCGATCATCGCCAGACCGTCCTCACCGAACAGGCCCGCGATGTAGTGACGCCCGTCGGGGGTCACCAGCGCGTCGTATGGCTGGCGACCGATGTCCTCGAACTTCGTGACCTTCGGCTGCGCCAGATCCGAGAGGTCGGCCACCCAGATGGCATTGCCGTCGAACAAGCTGTAGGCAAACCGGCGACCCGGCAAATCGACCAGCCCGACCACCCGCGACAGCTTGCCCGGTGCGTACTCGGCGGGCAGATCGGCCACCAGCTCCAGCGTATCGGCCTTGAACACCTTGACCCCGCCCGGGGTGTAGTTCTGAGCCGCCACCAAGGTGCCGTCGGCGCTGACCGCCCCTCCGATGGAGTTGCCCGCCTGAAGAATGCGGGCCTCGACACGGCGCGTGAGGAGGTTCACCTGGCTCAAGCCGCCGTCACGGCCAAACACGTAGGCATGGCGCCCGTCGCGTGCAAACACCACCGAGGCATGCGACAGGTCCCCCAAGCCACCCACCTCCCCCAGCACCTCGCGTCGGGTGGTGTTGACGATGGCCACCGCCCCAGTGGCGCGCAGCACGACCACCCCCAGATCGCCCGATCCAATGGGCGAAGACGGCGCCGTGGCGCAACCGCCCAGTCCGGCCAAGGCAGAACCCAGCGCAGGCCAGGCCGCCACAGACGCCAGTTGCCGCAAATGCCGACGGCGTTGCAGGTCGGGAAGATTCATGGCCAGGCTCCGCAGGGCTCAAGGGGTCGGGGAACGCGAGGCCTGCGCCGCGGCAGGTTCCTCGGGAAATCCGGTCAACAGGCGACGGGCGATCCACTGCGCCTCGTCCTCGCTGATCAGGGTGTGCCAGCCCGGCATCGGCGTGCCGGGACGGCCGAGGTAGATGACACTCGTCAGGCTCTCGACGGGCCAGTGCGACAGTGCCTGGACGGTCAGGGGCGGGCCGAGCCCCCCCGTGAGCCGCATGCCGTGGCAGGAGCCGCAGTCTTGCCGGACCATGCGCACCAACATCTGTTGCCGCTGGGGTTCCACCGCACGGGACACCTCGCCACCCACCACCGATGCGGCAACGGCTCCGGTCATGCTCAGCACGAGCCCCCAAACGGAGGCGCGGGCGGGAAACCTGGGCATCATGGTTGTCATCCGTCAACTTTCGCTGCCCCCATCGTCGGGCGATGGGGCGATCCAGTCCTTGAACTGGTTCAACTGCAAGCGCACGGAAAGCTCAGGATCGGGAGATCGGAGCGACACCCTCCAGACGCGCCGCTGGCCCTCTCCCGGGGGGTCACTGCTTGGCCGCGGTGACGTCGGCCTCGGCGTCCAGGCCCAGCGTGTAACCCATCGACACCTGGTGGAAACGGCCGTGCGTGTGGTCGTCGTGGATGGCAAAACCGAAGTTCACGACCTTGCCCGGGGCGAGCGCAATGTCCCCGGCGCCTCCCGTGAACTTGCGGGTGAACGTGACCGTCCACTGATCGCCCTTCTTCTCGCCAACGGCGTCCACCAGGGCGGTGCCACCGGTCATCACACGCTTGTCGGCCACGTGCCCGTCGAACTTGCCGTCCTTGGAGGTCCACTGGATCAGGTCGTAGAACTTGCCGGATGCCACATCCCCACCCACCACGTACTTGGTCTTCTGGTCATCCTTGCCTTCCGGCATGGTGCGGGCGTCGACGTGGCAGGTTTCCCAACAGCCGGAGAGATTGGCCCGCTCCACCTTGTTGTCCTCCAGCATGACGGCCAACTTGACGGCATTGTTCGCGTCCATCTTCGGTCCGCCACCGGGTGGCTGCTTCCAAGTGAAGCGCAGGTACAGCTGGGCGCCGTCGTGGGCGGCCTGCACCGTCACAGGGATGGCCGCGGCCTTGCCGGCGATCGGTGCCGGCTCGTTCTTCTGGCCACTGACGATCTTCTTGCCCATGTCGGCCACTTCTTCGTGGTGGCAACTGGCGCAGGTTTCGCCCTTCTTGAGTGCACGGGCACCGCCGTGCTCGGTGCCTTTGACGATCCACTCGATCGGCGACGCACCGGGATAGAAGGCGGAAATGGCCTTGACGGGCACCTTGCTCCAGTCCGGAGCCGCAGCCCAGGCGGGCACGTTGAGCAGGACCAGGGCGGCAGCGGCCGCGCAAGGCTGAAGCCAACGGATCGAACGCGGGTGTCTCATGTGGAAGTCCTCTTGTCAGACAGGTGGGGACCGACCTCAAGTCACACGGGCCGGCATGTCGTCTCGGACAGGCCGGCCCGTCGGTGACGGAGGTCTGATCGCAGGCCCTGGGACAGGGCCCGCAGGCCGATCAGTAAACGTCGTGCTGGGTGTTGAAGACGTTGAACTTGCCCGTCGGCGTCACGATCGCGGGATCGGTGATCACCTTCTTGAGCTTCAAGGTCTTGTCGTCGTAGACCACGATGGCCGACTGGTCGGTCTTGCCGCCCCACAGCGAGATCCACACCTCGTCACCCGCCTGGTTGTACTCAGGGTGGGTGGCACGGCGCAGCGCCTTGGTCACCGGCAGGCCGGAGTCCTGGGCCACGTTGAGCTTGACCGGGGCCTTGTTCAGGTCCTTCATGTCGTAGACGTACACCGACTCGGCGTTTTCACGCTCGGGGTTCATCGGCATGTCGGCCCACAGGTGGGTCGACTTCGGGTGCGTCTTGACGAAGAGGTTGCCCGCGCCGCCGGTCTTCACTTCCTGAACGACCTTCCAGTTGTACTGCTTGTACTTGGCGTCGGCCTTCTTCTCGGACGGCGTCGAGATCAGCGTGATCGCGGCATCGCCCAGGTGGCCCGTCGCCCAGACCGGACCGTAGGTCGGGTGCACGAAGTTCGCGCCGCGGCCCGGGTGCGGGATCTTCTTGGTGTCGACCAGGGCGGCCAGCTTGCCGGTCTTGGTGTCCACGGCGGCGATCTTGTTCGAGGCGTTGGCCGCGACCAGGAAGTAGCGCTTGGACGCATCCCAGCCACCGTCATGCAGGAACTTGGCCGACTCGATCGTGGTGGTCTTCAGGTTCTTGATGTCGCTGTAGTCCACCAGCATGATCTGGCCGGTTTCCTTGACGTTGACCACCCACTCCGGCTTGGTCGTCGACGCCACGATGGAGGCCACGCGCGGTTCGGGGTGGTACTCGCCGTCCACCGTGTTGCCGCGGGTCGAGACCACCTTCATGGGCTTGAGGGTCTCGCCGTCCATGATGGAGTACTGAGGCGGCCAGTAGGTGCCGCCGATCAGGTACTTGTCCTCGAAGCCCTTGAACTTGGAGGTGTCCACCGAGCGGGCGTCGGCGCCCAGCTTGACCGTGGCCACGGTCTTCGGGTCCTCGAACCACAGGTCGATCAGCGTCACCAGACCGTCGCGGCCCACGGTGTAGATGTAGCGACCCGACGCCGACAGGCGCGAGATGTGCACGGCGTAGCCGGTGTCCAGGATCTTCCAGATCTGCTTGGTGTCGCCGTCCACCAGGGCCAGCTTGCCCGCGTCACGCAGGGTGATCGCGAAGATGTTCTTCAGGTTGACCTTGTTCTGCTGCGTCTTGGGACGCTGGTCCACGGGCACCACCAGTTTCCAGCTGGCTTCCATGTCCTTCAGGCTGAACTCGGGCGGGATGTCCGGCGTGTTCTGGATGTAACGCGCCATGATGTTGATCTCGTCCTTGGTCAGGATGTCGTCGTAATTGACCATCCCGCCCTCGGTGCCCATGGCGATGATCTTCTCCAGGCGCGACGTGCCAAGCTTGAGCGTTCCCCCTTCCTGGACCGAACCATCGGGCAGTTTCTTGGTCCAGTGCGGTTCCAGGTTCTTGCCCGTGGCGCCCTTGCGCAGCACCCCGTGGCAACCGGCGCACCGCTCGAAGAAGATCTTCTTGCCGATTTCTTTTTCTTGGGCCGTCAGGGGGGGAGGCGTCCCGGCTGTGGGCGCCGGTGCCGGAGCCGCCGTCTGGGCCATGCTGCCCATGGCCAAGCCGGCCAGCATCAGGGCCGTGAGTTTGGGAAGCGCACTGAGCGTCGTCATGGTGTGTCCACTCCGTTGTGGGAAGGCCGCCGTCAGTTCCGCACCATGTCCCTCCTCATGGACGGCACGGGCTCACGGCGTCGGGCGGCACTAGGGGGTTGGTGTTGTCGCGAGCGGACTTATGGTCCGGTCGGGGCCCACCCAGCGTCCTTGAACTGGTTCAAGGACGCTCCCAGTCACTGTGGCGACCATGCCGACCATGTTCAGAGCAAGGAAATCGACGCCATGAGCACGCTGCACGACCCCCTGCACTTCCCCCCTGGCCGTGTGCTTCTCGTGGGAGCCGGACCGGGGGATCCGGACTTGCTCACCGTCAAGGCATGGCGCGCCTTGCAGCGGGCGGATCTCGTGCTGTACGACCACCTGGTGTCACCGGACGTGCTGGCATGCGCCCGTCCGACGGCCGAGCGACTGTACGTGGGCAAGGAGGCGGGCCACCACAGCCTGCCGCAGTCCGAGATCTGTGCCCTCATGATCCGGCTGGCGCGATCGGGGCGCACCCTCGTGCGCCTCAAGGGGGGGGATCCGCTGATCTTCGGTCGCGGTGGCGAAGAGGCCGAGGCCTTGGCTCGGGCGGGCATCCCGTTCGAGTTCATTCCGGGCATCAGTGCCGCGCAGGGGGCGGCGTCACAGCTGGGGCTGTCGCTCACGCACCGGGATCACGCCCAGTCCCTGATGCTGGTGACCGGGCACCTGCGCGACGACACCGACACGGGTGAGATCGATTGGGCCGCATGGGCCCGTCCCCATCAAACCCTGGTCATCTACATGGGCCTGGGCCGGCTGGACGTCCTGGCCCGCCGCCTGGTGGAGCACGGCCTGCCGGCCGACACCCCAGCGGCCCTGATCGAGCGGGCCACCACCCCGCAGCAGCGGTGGATTCCCGCCACCGTGTCCACCCTGGCCGAACGGGCCCGCACGGAGCAGGTCCAGGCGCCCGCCCTCATCGTGGTCGGCACGGTCGTGCAGGCCCGGGAACACCTGCAGTCCCTGGTCCGCATGGCCACCCCCACCCTCGAAACCACCGTCTGAAAAGGCCCCAAGTCATGAACTTCCGTGAACTCGTCAAGATCGCGCTGGCCGCTGGGCTGATCGCCATCGGCGTGCACCAGTTCGCCAACGCCGCCGACACGACCGCGTCTGTGCCCACCACTGCGGCCATCTCCCCGCGGTGATGCTCCTGGCTCCGATCTCCCTGCGCGACCCCTGAAGCCCACGGACGGCCGGTCGCCCCCTGAGACGACCGGAACTCGGCTTCAGGTTGCACCGGGTTTTGGCCCGGTGCTTTTTTCCGTGGCACCGCAGCACGCCAACCAACCCTGAACCCAACAGGCCCAAGGGCCGACAAGCAAACCCCGACTCGGCACAATCGAGAGTCCAATCGCTCTCCATCACGGGGCAACGGACCCCGCTTTCCCATGAACTTCGCCGAACGCCTCAAGCAACTCCCATCCACCGCCCACCTCGCCGCCCTGCAACTGCTGGATGCCCAGGGCCAGGTGATCGCCACCATCGAAAACAAACCCGGTCAGGCCGGTTCACTGGCGGTGTATGCCGCCCTGGCGAGCCAGCACGGAGGCGCCATCACCCCGGCCGCCGCCGCCGAAGGCCTGGAGATCTACGCAGAACACACCACCGACGCCCGTGCCCACCCCGGCAAGCACCCCAACATCGACCGCCTGCTGGCCTGGTCCGAAGGCTCCGCGTCACACGGCGTGAAGCTGATCGCGGCCTGATCACGCCCCTCCCTGGAGAACCCCATGACCATTCTCGGCATCCTCGTCCGCGCCCCGGCCGCCAGCATCGACGGCATCGCCTCTCAACTCCAGAACCTGCCCGGTGTCGACGTCGCCCTCAATCCGGGTGATGGCCGCCTCGTGGTGCTCATCGAGGACACCAGCGAGGCCAGCGCCGCCGCGACGATGGCCGCCATTGCGCTGCTGCCCGGGGTGCACAACACCTCCCTCGTTTACGAGTACTGCGGCCCGGATTCCCCTGCGCCACAAGGGTCTGAAGGCACCTATGCCTCCTGGCGGACGACCGCCCAAGACATGGCTGGCGACGTGCGTATCCCAGAGAAAATTGACATAAATTAAGGCGAAGCGCACGCTTGACGTAGATCATTTCTCGCATGTTCCACGGGACGTGCGCTGTAGCCCCGACCACGCGCCGCATCCCGATATCGCCGACAACACCGCGCCCGAAGCGCGAGACGGAGAAATCCATGGATTCGAATCGTCGTGATTTTCTGAAGACCCAGGCCCTGACCGCCACGGCTGCGGCCGCGGGCATTCCGATCGTCGCTGAGGCCGCCCCCGGCAGCAGCCCCACGAACGATGTCGGTGTGCGCTGGGACAAGGCGGCCTGCCGCTTCTGCGGCACCGGCTGCTCGGTGATGGTGGGGGTCCAGGACGGCAAGGTCGTGGCCACCCAGGGCGACCCAGAAGCGCCCGTCAACCGCGGCCTGAACTGCATCAAGGGCTACTTCCTGTCCAAGATCATGTATGGCAAGGACCGGCTCACCACCCCCTTGCTGCGCAAGAAGAACGGCGTCTACGACAAAGAAGGCGAGTTCACGCCGGTGTCGTGGAACGAGGCCTTCGACATCATGGCCGCCAAGTGGAAGGAAGCCATCAAGACTGAAGGCCCCAACTCCGTGGCCATGTTCGAGCCCCACAGCACGAAGGCGTCGGCCTGCTCGATGTCGTCATAACAGCCCATCGGCTCGTCGATGCCGAAGGTGCGCATGAAACCGGTCACGGCCGAGGCCATGCAGTGGCGGGCGTTCGGG
>JACCDS012006341.1_pt1 | contig 26509 bp, 20 predicted proteins | sample 7446441 | NCBI WGS metagenome assembly JACCDS01 (sample SAMN15323445, study PRJNA562643) | freshwater metagenome | isolation source: river surface water | place: USA:Blue River Watershed | collected 2017-08-17 | reverse complement strand
CGCAGCGAAGCGGAGCCTGGAGTGGCCCGACCCCCGCACAAATGGGTTAAAGCGTATTTAGTAAACGACCCTTTTGTTGCGGGGGGCACGCCCACATCCTAAAAACAACACCGAGAAAAACGGTGTTCAACTAATGCATCATTAAAAAAACAAGGCTAATAGTGTTCACTAATTAGTCCGCAGCAATCGCCGTTGATTGAATATAAAAGACGGCGGGCAAGAAGAACTCAGTTAACCAACTCCGACATTAAACAAGAACCCTTACCAGTTCGATAATAGCTGAAATTATTATTACGCCCAACACCAACTTCCTAAACAAGTGCTGTGAAAAATAAGTCAGTAACCGTTTGCCGACATAACTGCCAACAAAACCAATAATTGCTAACGGTGGAATATACAGCAGTAACTGTTGCGTTGATGCAAAACCATTAGCAAGGTAAATGACCGACCGTGTAAAATCAACCCCTAAATCAATAGCAGCAGATGTAGCGATAAATACCGCCTTATCTAAATTAAACGCCATCATGGTGAGGCCCCTTATAGCGCCACCGGTTCCAGTAGCGCCCGCTAAAAAACCCGATACACTTCCACCTATAAACAAATGTTTATTATCAGACCGCCATTCATAATTCGGTTTTATGATTAAAAACAAAGCCAGTAGAATTAGCGACACGCTCATAACCACGGCAGTCATTTCAGATGGCAACCAACTAGCCATCAAGGCACCAACGCTAACAAAAACAACAGCTGCAGAACCCAGCACCAAAACAATTCTTTTATCGATGCCCGCTTTAAATAACCAGAGTTTAGAAAGATTACTAAACACATGAAACACCGCTGTAATACCCAGTACTTCTTGAATACTAAAAAACTGCGCTGCTACCGGCACAAAAACGATGGAAGAACCAAAACCCGAAATTGTACCAATAATTTCAGCGATAAAGGCCAAAGCCAAAAACAAAAAATAATTATCTGGCATCAACGAAGTCCGAAGTTGACGGTTAAACCGGCTCTTGGCGTAAAACCCGATTCAAATTTGGTATCGTACTTGCTGTTGAGGTAGGTGCCCAGCAAGGGCGCAAATGAAATTCTAAATCCTAACCAGCTGGTTAAGTGCCAACCATACCCAATAATGGGTGTGAAATTTAATGCCGTAGCGCGCAAGGGCTTAAAGGGGTCGATGAGTTTGGTGGCTTCTGCTAACCCGAAAAAAACTTCTGAACGTTTGGTAAAATAAACACTTTGAGTCACCTGCAGGGGCAGTATGAATTCAGGTGTTCCTCGAATAGAGCCCGGCAAGTAGCCCAACCCAAAACGAAAGGCGGTATGGCTTTTTTTATCGGACTTCAGATAAAAGCGGTATTCCAAGCCAGCTGAATAGTACTCACTTGGTCCCCATATCTCAAAATAAAACGACCGCTTCAGTTTGCTTTTGTCTTTTTTCTTGAAAAGTCCCGGTGCTGCCTCTGCCTCTGTTTTATCCGCACGCGCTTGCGCCACCGCAGAATGACAAAACAGGAAAACCAGAATAAGAACAGCAACAGTCTTTATTATGCGCATGGTGCAAAAATAGCAGAAATCAAGGCATCTTTTGACCAACGGCGTGATGAAATTATTACCAATGGACAACAACCCATGTAAGCGGTAGCCACCCCGGTAGCCTTATTTATACTTTAGTAGTTCTAAACCAATACTCATGAAACATTTCAAATGGCTGTTTATTCCAACTATTGCAGTAAGCTTACTCAGCAGTTGTGGCAATAAGCACGAAAGTGCCGCCACATCAGAACCGGCGGCGCAGCTTCCGTTGGAAGACTTTTTTAGAAACGGGGTTAAAAGCACCTTAAGGATTTCGCCCGATGGGCAGTATTTTTCTTACCGCGCCGACTTCAAAGGGTTCAGCAATATTTTTGTTCAAAAGGTTGGCGATAGCGCCGCGGTGCGCGTTACCACCGATACCTTACGCAGCATTGGTGGTTATTTTTGGAAAGGCGACCGCATTGTGTATGCACAAGACATTGGCGGTGATGAGAACTTTCAATTGTTTTCGGTTACACCCGACGGCGCAACAGTAAAAGCGCTAACCCCCTTTAAAGGTGTAAGAACTGAAATCGTGGATGATTTATCAGAAATAGCAGGAAAGGAAAAACAATTGATTGTGATGATTAACAAACGCAATCCTGAATACTTCGATCCCTACGAATTAAACATAGAAACCGGCGATTTGAAATTGTTGTATGAGAACAAGGACAATTACGAAGGGTGGACCACCGACAACAACGGCGTGGTTCGTCTCGTTACAAAAACCGACGGCGTTAACATTACCTACTTCCACCGCGCGAGTGAAAAAGACAAGTTTGTGGCCTTTATGACCACCAGTTTTAAAGAGCAATTTGAACCACAGGCGTTTGATAAAGACAACAAGCTTATTTATGCCGTATCAAATATTGGCAGGGACAAGGCTGCGCTGGTGAGCTATGACCCCATGGCTAAAAAAGAAATGGCTGAATTGTATGCCAATAAAGATTACGACATTGGTGGCGCCTTTTACGATCGTAAAAAGCAAGTGTTAGTTTCTGTAAGTTGGACCGCCGACAAACAAGAAGAGCACTTTTTTGATAAAGAATGGGAAACCATCAACAATGCTATTGAGGCTAAACTCCCAGGTTACGAAGCTGAGCTCATTAATTGGGATGCTAACCGTAACAAGGGCATTGTGTGGATTGGCAGCGACCGTTTACCAGCAAAATACTACTTGTATGATTTTAAATCAGGCGATGTGTCAGAAGCCGCCAACCCCTTCCCTTGGATGAAGGAAGAAAACATGGCTGAGATGAAACCCATTACGTACACCACACGCGACGGACTCACCATTCACGGTTACCTCACCTTACCGAAAGGTGTAGAAGCAAAAAATTTACCGGTTGTTATTAATCCACATGGCGGACCATGGGCTCGCGACGAATGGGGCTTTAACAACGAAGTACAGTTCTTAGCCAACCGTGGTTATGCCGTGTTGCAAATGAACTTCAGAGGCAGTACCGGATTTGGCCGTAAATTCTGGGAAGCTAGTTTTCATGAATGGGGATTAAAAATGCAGGATGACATTACTGACGGTGTAAATTGGTTAATTAAGGAAGGAATTGCCGACCCGAAACGTGTAGCTATTTATGGTGGCAGTTACGGTGGTTATGCAACCTTAGCTGGTGTTGCCTTTACACCCGACTTGTATGCTGCGGCCATTGATTACGTGGGGGTAAGTAATTTATTTTCATTTATGAATACCATCCCGCCTTATTGGAAACCCTACCTTGATCAATTTCATGAAATGGTGGGCGATCCTAAAAAAGACTCCGCCTTACTTGCAAAAACATCACCAGCGTTGCACGCCGATCAAATCAAGGCTCCCTTGTTTATAGCACAAGGAGCCAACGACCCACGGGTTAACAAAGCAGAGAGCGATCAAATGGTAGAAGCCTTGAAAAAACGCGGTGTTGAAGTGCAATACATGGTAAAGGACGATGAAGGACACGGTTTCCATAATCAAAAAAATCAATACGATTTTTATGGTGCGATGGAGAAATTCCTAGCCGCGCATCTTCTCAAAAAAGACACTACAGTTGCAACACATTAATAGTCACAACAAAAAAAAAGGGCTTGCTTCAATTGAGCAAGTCCTTTTTTTATTTAGGAGTTTACAAAGCCGTGTGTCTTAAAACTCGCACTTTCCAGGTGTTCTCGGAAAAGCAATAACATCGCGAATATTGGTCATACCAGTAACAAACAATACCAAACGTTCAAAGCCTAGTCCAAAGCCGGCATGCGGACAACTTCCAAAGCGGCGCGTATCGAGGTACCAGCTCATTTCATCAACCGGTACACCCACTTCTTCCATCCGTTGAACCAATTTATCTAGGCGTTCTTCACGCTGACTACCGCCAACAATTTCACCTATACCCGGGAATAAAATATCCATGGCAGCAACGGTTTTCCCGTCGTCGTTTTGGCGCATGTAAAACGATTTGATTTCGCGCGGGTAATCAGTCAAAATCACTGGTTTCTTAAAGTGTTTTTCTACCAAGTACCGTTCGTGTTCGCTTTGCAAATCAACGCCCCATTTATCAACGAGGTATTGAAATTTCTTTTTCTTGTTGTGATTGCTTTCGCGTAGAATTTCAATCGCTTGAGTGTAGGTAACCCGTTCGAACTTATTAGTGAGACAGAATTGTAATTTTTCTGTCAATGTCATTTCACTGCGTTCGTTTTGCGGTTTTTGTTTTTCTTCTTCCAATAACCGTTTGCTCAAAAAGTCAATATCCTCTGCGTTGTGCTCTAACGCATACGCGATAACATATTGCAACATTTCCTCAGCAAGGTCCATATTATCGGCTAATTCATAAAAAGCCATTTCGGGTTCAATCATCCAAAACTCGGCCAAGTGACGTGCCGTGTTAGAGTTTTCAGCTCTGAAGGTTGGACCAAACGTGTAAATATTACTAAACGCCATGGCGGCTAATTCCCCTTCTAATTGTCCCGATACCGTTAAATTAGTAGCCTTACCAAAAAAATCATTTGAAAAGTCCACCTTCCCCGCTTCGTTGCGTGGTGGATTTTCCATATCCAGCGTGGTAACGCGGAACATTTCGCCGGCCCCTTCAGCATCGCTATTAGTGATAATAGGCGTATGCATGTAGAGGAAGCCCTTTTCCTGAAAAAAGCGATGCACTGCGAAAGCCAGGCTATTGCGAACACGAAAAACAGCTCCAAATGTATTGGTTCGGAAACGCAGGTGAGCAATTTCACGTAAAAATTCCAAACTGTGTTTCTTTGGTTGCAGCGGGTATTTTTCAGGATCACTGTCCCCCAACACCTCAACGGTGGTGGCTTTAAGTTCAACCGTTTGTCCAGCCCCTTGCGACGGCACTAAATGGCCTGTAACCTTAACGGCAGCGCCGGTGGTAATCCGTTTTAGTAGTTCTTCAGGAGTCGTATTAAAATCAACCACGGCCTGCAGGTTATTATTGGTTGAACCATCGTTCAACGCAATAAATTGATTGTTGCGGAAGGTCCGCACCCAGGCGCTCACTGAAATCACTTCATCCGAATGATTTTTTTTGAGCAAATCGATAATCCTCAGTCGTGCCATAAATACATTATAAAGGCTACAAAAATAGTCAATCGCTTGAATCTCTGACAGGGTAAATAGGGTTAATCGTAAATTCTATCTGGAGGTCGCAAGACATCCTATCAATGATCCATTACCTTACTTCTTACTGATTCGTACTCCATCTCAGAAATTGGCATTGCCAACGACGAATCGTTTAATAAGCCAGCAATATGCACCATTTCAGGGTACTGTGTCGCCACAGTAGTGTGCATCACCACACGCGAACCAATCACTTGTAGCTCCTCGAAGGAACGTTCATTTAGAATTTTGAAAAAATTCTTCTCGTTTAAGTACTTTCGATAAGCAGGAAACTTCATAACTTCATGGTTTATGTCACAGCCCTTTTTACAACTTGTTGCCGGCTTTATCCAGCAAAAATACAACAATAACCTCCAACGGTTATGCATTGTATTGCCTAGTCGGCGTGGGGCCGTTTTTTTAAAACGATACCTGGGTGAGGTATACGGCAGTACTACCTGGTTGCCAGCCATCATCAGTTCTGAAGAGTTTATTGAGACCTTGAGTGAACTTTCGGTAGCCGATGAACACGAATTAGTATGCAGGTTGTATGACAGCTATGTAACCGTGTATGGCAAGGGCGCCGAATCGTTTGACAGTTTTTTAAAATGGGGGCAGCTCATTTTGCAGGACTTCAATGAAATTGACCGGTACCTTGCTGATGCCCGCCATATCTACGAAAACTTACGCGACATAAAGGAAATTGAAAACTGGAGCCTTTCTGCTGATCCGTTAACCCCCTACCAGCAAGAATACCTACGGTTTATGGGAAGTTTGGGCACTATCTATCAACATTTCACCAAACAATTAAAAGACGAAGGGCTGGCATATCAAGGACTCGCTTATCGCGAAGCCGCCAGTGGCAACATTACCAGTAAATTCACTTCCCACGACCACCTTTTATTATGTGGGTTCAATGCCCTTAATGAAGCAGAGCTCAAAATTTTTCACGCCTTTCAAAATGCAGGCATAGCCGAAATTATTTGGGACACTGACCGCTATTATTTAGAACAAGAAAACCACGAGGCCGGCATGTTCCTCCGTCGCCATTTAGAGCGCTTTGGTGGTAAGGTCACCTTTTGCGGGGATGGTTTTTCGGATGACAAAACCATTGACATTGTTTCGGTGCCCCGTCAAATGGGGCAAGCGCAAGTTATGCGTGAGAAATTAATCGCCTTACAAAAGGAGGGCGTAAACATGAGCGATGTCGCTGTGGTGCTTGCCAATGAACATTTATTAGCACCTGTGCTAATGCAATTGCCCGAAAGTATCGGCGCTGTGAACATTACCATGGAGTATCCCCTGCGATACAGCGATGTGTATGAATTTTTACACGCCTTAGTAGAAGTACACTTCAATTACAGCAAGCAAACCCGCACACGAAAAACCATTTATTATAAAGACTTGCTGAATCTTCTTCGGTTGCCTATTACGGCCGATTTGTTGAAGATGAAGTCCAGTTCTCTCACGCCCCACCGCATGATTAAACAGCTGGTGGCAGGCAATCATATTTTTCCTGAAGCACGCACCTTGGGGGAATTGTTTCCTGAAATCAACTGGTTCAACCTGTTATTCAGCAGCACCCACAGCCCAGCTCAATTGTGCAGCATTCTTTCTTCCTTGTTAGAAGAATTAGCAGACTGGTACGCCACAGAAATGAGTGGTCGACATCAATTAGAACGAGAAAGTACCCGCATCTTACTCACGCATTTCAACCAATTACTTGACCTTATGCAGCGTTATCCCGTTGCAGCGGGCATGTATGCGATGCGTCAAATGTTTCAACACCTTGTGGGCAATGCTACCGTTCCGTTTGTTGGTGAACCCTTGCAAGGCTTGCAGATTATGGGTGTTTTAGAAACCCGCACGTTGGATTTCAAGCACCTGATTCTACTGAATGTAAATGAAGGCGTGTTACCATCAGGCAGAACCCCCCATTCGTTCTTGCCCAACGATTTGCGTCGCACCTTTGGATTACCCTTGTACGTAGAAAAAGACGCTATTTATGCCTACCATTTTTACCGGTTGTTGCAACGCGCAGCGGATGTATTAATCACTTGCGACAGCGAAACCGATACATTTGGTAAGGGCGAACAAAGCCGTTTTGTTACCCAGATTCAGCTCGAATTACCTAAGTGGAATCCGCGCATTCGCATCACTGCCAGTACTGCCATCAACAGTGGCACCACTCAGTCGCTTGTATGTGATTTGAGTGTGCCTCGCAGTGCCGATAAACTTGAAGCCCTCAAAGCCCAGCTGAGTGAAGCAGGCGAATACAAAGGCCTTTCAGCATCGGCTATCATTAACTACAACACGTGCCACCTCCGTTATTACTTCCGCTACATTGCCCGGTTAAAAGAGGCAGAAGAAATGGAAGAGACCCCAGAATCCAATACCCTCGGCACCATAATGCACAGTGTACTCGAAAAAATGTACACCCCATTTATTGGTAGACCACTAACTTCGGAAGGATTGAAAGAGGCCCTCAAAACAGTGCCTGCGCTCATCACAAAAGCCTTCGAAGAAGAAGCCCGTCAAAAAGAGTTGCGTGGAAAGACCATTTTGCAAGCAGAAGTGGCTATTAAACATGTTGAGAAATTGGTGAATCAGGACCTCGACTTAATAAAAACACTGGCTGAATCAAAACAAACACTTGTACTCCATGCCCTTGAGCAACGCTTTACAGCGCCCCTTGCCATTGAAGTAGACGGAGCACCGCATACAGTTTATATCAATGGTACTGTCGACCGCATCGATCGAATTGGCCAACAATTTCGTGTGATTGATTATAAATCGAGCATGAAACAAGATGACAAGTTTAATACGAGCCATCTTGACGAAGTGTTCACGAATTCAGATTACCACAAGCTGTTTCAATTATTAGTGTACGCTTGGTTGCTTCATAAAAACAACGTTTGTTTGCCAGAACAAATGCATCTAACTATTCTTGCCTTTCTCAATAAATACAATAAAAGCGGCACCCCTTCACCCAAAGAAATTAGCCGTGAACTGTTAGAAGCATTCGAAAAACGGTTGGCTGAAACCGCTGGTGATATTTTAAAATCCGAGGGAGAATACAAGGGCACCGATGATAAAGACCAATGCAAGTATTGCGCCTATGCAAGCATTTGTTTTAGAGAATAACGGTGGTTGAATTAGTCAAAGGATTAGTTCCGAACAACTATATACGCATTCAAGGAGGTGGCGATTAATAACCACACCACATACGGCATAATTAGGAAGGATTTCAAACCCAAGGTTTGAAAATAAAGAGTGAACAACCCTATTACCAAGCAGGTTAACAAAACAATTACCACCAGGGCCAACGCGGTTGAATGGTTTCTGAAGAACAACGGATTCCATACCACATTTAACACAAGTTGTACGCCATACAGGAGCAGGGCGACTTTTTGGTGACTTGATTCATTATACAAGTAAGCCATGTAAACCGCTAAACAAACCATGATCAATGTCCATGCTGCACCAAACACCCAACCGGGAGGTGTCCACGGTGCTTTGTTCAATTGATTGTACCAATCACTCGTAACCCCTGAAGCTGTGTAAATACCGCCAACGGCCAGGGCCCCAAAATTAAAGAGTAGAAATAAAGCCAAACGAACTAACATCTTTCTGCCAACTATTCAAAAGGTATTTTATTTTGTATCAATGATGCCTTTCACCTGCAAGGCGAAAGCCCATCACTTACTTATTTCAGTTCCGATAAAATAATTTTTTTCTGTTTGAGTGTGTTGACCATGGCCTTTTCTCTAACAAGGGAGTCCTTACTATTTATCAACTCAAAATACTCTACAGGCACAACTTGCCATGATAAACCGTACTTGTCCTTACACCACCCGCAAGCACTTTCTTGACCGCCATTCGTTGTTAGGGCTTGCCAATAGTAATCGACCTCTGCTTGGTCCTTACAATTAATAACAAAAGAAACCGACTCGTTAAATTTAAAATAGGGACCCGCTGCTAGAATACTGAATTCGACCCCGTTTATTTCCATGATGGCAGTTTCGAAATCACCACCACCCGCCTCTGGCGGATTCTTGTACTTGTGGTGTTCAATTAATTTTCCATCTTTAAAAATAGACAGGTAGTAATCTACCGCCGCCTTGGCATCGGTAGTTGGAATCCATAATGATGGGGTAATTTTTTGTTTCATGGAAACGCTGGTTGTTGTATTTGCGCTCGAATCGATCTTCAATACTTCCTCATTGCTTTTAGGCTGATTGGTATTCGTGCACGCACTTAACAACAAGGCGGTCGATATAACGACAGATAGGTGGGAATTTATTTTCATGGATTAAATTATTGCGCAAACAAGAAAGGTAGTAATAATTCTTGGTGTTCTAAAGCCCATCGTTCTAATTTAGCGCCCTTGCTAATAAAATAAACAGAGAAGAACAGTACTTGTTATTACGCAGAAGCCTTTTTCCAAACTAGTGTGGTTCAGGCAGTCACTGTCAACAGTCGTATTTCGATTTCTAATACTGTTAGAAATTCAACTTAGGATATCCTTCGAAAAACGACGAGTTGATTATTTAAACATCAGCGAGCACTGTACATGAAGCAAGACTAATCGGCCAATCCTAATTTTTCAATCCCCACCGTCATTTTTAATACCCCAAATTGCACCACGGCCTTGTTGTCGCGGATGCTTTCGATAATACCCGATTGGGAGCTGTTGAGAACACGCACCTTTACACCAGGTTGTAACTGTGGACGGAGTTTGGCGATTTTTTTCTCGGCCTGTTTTGCCGCTTGTTCTTGGTATTTAACAGATGCTTTTTTCTTTGTTTCGGCCGTGATACCGTCAATAAATTTTTTGATAACCACCTTGCGGTCCTGCTTCTCGTTCCACTCCTCCATTAACCGCTGGTACTTCTGCCCCATCTCAATTAGTCGACCTTGTTCGGTGCGTTTTTCACGTTCTTTCTCAATCCGTTCTTGCCATTGGTTGAACAAGGCTTTGTACTTCTCTTCCGCTATCTTACTCACAAACGTTTGGTGCTCTGCTCGGTCGGTTTCTTCGCGGAGGCGGGTTTTTTGATCTTGGACTTCGGCTAACAACGTGCTGAGGCGCAATTTTTCTTGACTTACCTTTTGCCGTGCTCGTTGAATCAATTGTTTGGGAAAGCCCGTTTTTTCTGCTACTTCAAAGGTGTAACTACTGCCGGGCTCTCCTACACTGAGTTCGTATCGCGGCTCAAGTGTTTCCATACTAAACAACATCGAACCGTTCACCGACCCGTTCAAATGTTCGGCGAGTACCTTTACATTACCGAAGTGCGATGTTATAATGCCCCGTGTACCGCTAGCCACCAAACTTTCAAGCACTGCTTCTGCAATGGCACTTCCCAATTCAGGGTCCGTACCACTACCAAACTCATCCATTAATACCAAGGTATTTTTATTCACTGCAGAGAGAATACCCGTCATCGATTTTAATTTAGCACTGTAGGTACTTAATTCATTTTCGATACTTTGCGCATCACCTATATCCACCAATAGTTGATCGAAGAACCCAAACGAGCTCCCTTCATCGGCTGGCACCAACAAGCCACTTTGCAACATGGCTTGCAGCAATCCCGTTGTTTTTAACGCAATGGTCTTGCCCCCTGCATTTGGGCCGCTAATCACCAATAGTCGCTGTTTAGAATGCAAGTGCACAGAAAGCGGAATTGTTTTTTTACCGACCCCCTTATTTTGGAGGTACAGCAATGGGTGCCGTGCGTTTATTAATTCAAGTTCGCCTTCGTAGTTAATGCGTGGTAACACCGCATTGAGTTTAACGGCAAACAAAGCCCTTGCTCTTAAAAAATCGACGGTTACCAATAATTCGGCACCGTTGCGTAAGGTGGTTGCCAAAGGATGCAGGGTAGCACATAATTCACGCAAAATACGCGCCACCTCACGGTGTTCGTCAATTTCTAATTCTGCCAGTTCGTTGTTTACTCCCATCACGTGCGATGGTTCTATGAAAATGGTGCGGCCACTCTCACTTTTTCCATGAACGAATCCTTCCACCTCACTTTTATGTTCAACCATTACAGCCAGCGTACGTCGGCCGTTGTAATAGCCCTCTTCGTTATCACGGAGGAAGCCTTGTTTCCGCAATTCGTTTAAGTAATTGTAGAACTTACGATCACTTTCACGACGTCGTTCGCCAATGGACTTACGTATACGCGCTAATTCAGAAGACGCATTGCTTTTTACCAATCCCTCCTCATCAAGCACCTGGTTAATAAGGTCAACCGCTTCGTAACACGGCTCTACCTCTTGAGTTAATTCATCGAGTACTGGCGTAACCGCTTTTTTTGTGCGCAGAAAGCGAATCATGGTATTGGCCACTTCTGCACCACGGCGAATTTTCAGTAATTGATCGCCACCTAGCAGGGCACCTGGCAGGGACAGTTTACGAAGCTCGAGCGCATGCGGTTCGTGTTCAGGTGAGGGGAAGTACCCATTTCCCGCAAGAATATCACGAATAGCGTTGGTTCTCAACAAATCCTTCATGATCAAGTCGGGGTGAGCAACTGGCTTTAGGGAATAACACAACTGTTTAGCCGCTGGCGTTACACAATCAGCCATAATGAGTTGCTGTATTTTATCGAATTGAAGCAATTCCAATTCCCGAGTACCAATGACAGATGCGTTGTTCACAACCCCAAATTTCCTTATAAAAGTTGAATAGGCAAAAAGTGCGGTATTACCGGTTCAGATGCGCTAATAATGACCAATTCCTGCTTTATTGAGGTACTATTATCAGGACAAAAGGATCTGAAAGCACCCTGCAATTCCTTGTTTTTTATTTCGGAAAACTGTGATTTTGAATTACCTTTGGGTATTGTACATAACTACGAGAGATGAAAACTGAACTGATCGCACGCATGGAAGCGCTTTTGGAAAAAGATCCGATGGAAATTCTTCATGATGTGCGCAACCTGCAAAGAGAGTACCAGCGTATATGGTCGAGCGCTTTTGAAACAGCCCGCAAGGCCTTTATTGACGAAGGTGGCGAACCGAAATCATTTGAGTACCCGAAGAGTGATGAGGATTTGAAATTTGATGCCTTGGCCGAAGGTTACTTTGCTAAACGCAAGGAAGCCGAAGCAGAATTAGCTTCTGAACAAGCTAAAAATTTGGCTTTAAGGACCGAGATTATTGCTAAGATACGCGACTTAAGTCAGCTGAGTGACAACGTTGGAGCGGCTATTCGTAAGCTACACGAATTGCAAACCCAATGGAAGGAAGTTGGTCAGGTATCGCCGCACAAATACAAGGAAGTGCAGGGAGAATACAGTAAAACCCTCGAAGATTTTTATTACAATTTGAAAATCTACCGCGAATTACAAGAGCACGATCTTAAAAAGAATTTGGAGCTAAAAACCGCGTTGATTGATAAATTAAAATCCATTGCCAACGTTGAAAACATTAAAGAAGCCGAACGCTTAATAAAAGTTTACCGCAACGAATGGGATGAAATTGGTCCTGTACCCAACGCCAAATGGGAAGAACTCAAGGTACACTACAAGGCCGCGCTCGACGAGGCTTATACCCGTGTAAAGAGCCACTATAAGGACATTGAGGAGATGAAGGACGCTTTCTTAAAACAAAAGGAAGTTCTTATTGAAAAAGCCAAAGCCTTACTAGATGATATTGAAAGCGGTAAACTGACTAAGTGGACAGAAGCCACTGATTTATTGCTAGCTATTCAAGCCGAATGGAAAACCATTGGTAAAGCCGCTGAAAAAGACAACGAACGTTTATGGAGCGAGTTCAGGGCGCTTTGTGATACCTTCTTTGAAAAGAAGAAGGCTTACTTTGATACCATCAAGGAAAAAGTTGGTGTTGCTCACGAAAAGAAAAACGCCCTAATAGCTAAAGCTGAAAAGCTGATGAACAGTACCGACTGGCAAAAAACGGGTCAAGAACTTATTAAACTGCAGGAAGAGTGGAAGAAGCACAACGTGGCCGGTGACCGTGAAGACCATAAATTGTTTAACCGCTTCAGAAAGGCGTGCAATACCTTTTTTGATGCCCGCAAAAAACACTTCGACGAACTCGATATTGCCTTTGCTGGTAACCTTGAAAAAAAAGAAGCCCTGCTTGCTCGTTTAATGGCATTTGAAATTTCAGAGGACGTTAATGCGGCCCGTGAAGCTTTGCGGACATTTAGTTCTGAATGGAACGACGCAGGCATGGTGCCGATGAAGGATAAAAAACGGTTGAACGACGCTTTTTACACCAAGCTTGATGCCTTGTATGATCAATTGAACATTGAACGTAAGGAGAAAGCCGTAATTCAATTCAAGAGCAAACTGCAACGCATGAGCGGTGGTGATAATGCACTTTACGCTTTGCGTAAGGAAGCCGATCACTTGAAACAAATCATGGATGAAATTAATGGGCGCATACGCACCTACGAAAACAACATGGGCTTTTTCAAAAACTCAAAAGGCAGTTCTCCTTTCTTGAAAGAAGTTGAAGATAAAATTGACAGTGAAAAATCGAAACTCGCTGAAATAAAGGAAAAACGTCAATTGATTATTTCAGAAATTGAAAAACTCAGTGAACCGGTAAGATAATATACGAAAAAAAATCCAGATTGTCAAGCGGCAATTTGTCAGGTTCAAAAAAATCCCCGTTGCAAATCAACGGGGATTTTTATTTGAACAGTACCTCTATCGTCAGGTGAGTGAAGGTAAATTTGACTATGATTGACCTTAACGACCACGAGCGCCTGATGCAGTTTTACCGGCCCAGCGCCCTCAATGTGCGCATGCGGGTTTACCGCATGGAAACCGATGCAACCACTCTATTGCCAGTGAAACGTCAAGTGCAACGGTTTAACCTCTATTTCACGCGACAGGGAAAAATAAAGGAAATCATTGATGCCGAGCCGGTGACCCGACAATGGGTGTTCGCCTATGACAAAAACGACCGGATGACGCGAAAAACGCTGTATTCAACTGAACAAATCGTGGAATGTGAAGAGCATTATGAATACAATGAAAGCGATCAGTTGTATTTAACCCGTTCACTCGATTATACCGGTGAAGAGCCCATTGAAAAGCACCTTATATTAATGGAAATTGACAATCACTTTCGCGAATTGACAATTGATGCTGGAGCTGAAATACCCTGTTTGTTTTACACACATAAAATAGACTATTACGACAATGGCCTTGAAAATAAACACCTCGTATATGACATTAACGATGTGTTTCTTCGCGGTCACTCTTATTTTTATAATGACGATGACTCATTAAGAGACAGTTTTGAATTAGACGCAGAAGGTCGTCCACTGTCGCACAGTACATTTACTTATAATGAACACGGAGATCAGACTTCTAGAACTGTAAGGAACCATACCTTGGTTAAAAATGAATACCACTATACCTATGACAAAATGGGTTACTGGAACGAAATGCACCACATTAAGGACGGGGAGTTAAAATGGCTATTTGAACGACAGATTTTTTTCTACAGTGAAGGGTGGTAATTGGCGAAAAAGAAGCGCGTAAACCATGCGCTAGGGACTGCAACGGAAATGAGGCGCAGTAATTGGCCAGGGGGTGTTGGTACGAGGAGGCTTATCCCGCTTTTTTTGCGGTGAAGACCCCGCAGAACCTACACCCCCGGTCAATTACAAGCCGAATTGCAGTGTAAGGCCCGTTAAAGCGCCCAACTAAATTGGACTATGATGCTAAACTCATTTTGCTAAAATTGACAACTTCAACATTGAGTATGTTCTTGTCGACCCATTAAGTGGTGCTATTTATTTTTACATTTATGTAATATGAAAAAGCGCCAATTCGCACACGTGCTTATCGCCTTATTGAGCAACTTGTTTTTGTTTCAATGGACCTACCCGAACGGCGGATATGGTGTTATAGCGGTGATGCTGCTTGCCCCACTCTTCAACATTGGGCAATTATTGATTTACGTGATTTTGGTGGCCTTACTTCGTAGAAAAAAAATAGCCGATTGGCCTGAATTAGTCATACCAGCCATTGTATCCATTAGCTTAATAGTTGTGATACTTGTGTTAGCAGGCACTGTTTACAAAGGCGGTGGCTGCTAAATTCAGGTAGCCCTATTAATGCGTGACCACGAGTTTTAAATTCACAACCGATTCTTCTATTGAAATGACGTACACCCCAGCACTTAATTGACTGGTGGGAATTTGCAACGCTTGTTCGCCTAATGCAACGTTGAAGTTGTAATGCGCCACTAGCTGTCCTTTTACATCACGCACCACCAGTTGGATTGGTTTAGCTTCGTGCGAATAGAAGGTCAATTCCGTGGACTCATTAGCGGGATTGGGCACCAGACGACAACCTTCGAAGCGAGAAGCGGAGCTTGAAATACCAGCACATGATGAAATAGTAACCGTAATTACCGATTCACTCACACAACCATTCGCATTTAGCAATTGCTGTTTTACAGTAAACACGCCCACCCCTAACGCAGCGGGGTAAAACAAGTTACCCGCTAAACTACCATTCACCGTTAGTGTGCCACCAATTGGATTTACCACAATCGTATCTATGGGCGACTCGAGGCAATAGGTGGTGTTTAGTCCGCCGAGTGACAATGTAACCGCCGGCAATACTGTTACATAAACTGAATCAGCAGCTGTACAAGAACCACTTGCTGTGACCACAACTTTGTGCCAACCACTTTGAGTAGCTGTAAAGGCAGCAGTGGTGGCATTGGGAACTGAAGTGCCATTGTGCAACCATGCATACGCATTGTCATTACTAACTAAGGCTTGTAGCTTAACTGCGCCACATAGTTGGAGTGAATCTGTTAGTCCCAGGAATGCAACGGGATTGCAGGAGGAAGTGTCTTTTATACGGTGAATGTTTCCCGAGCCGTGACTAGCCAAGTACAATTCACCCGCTTGGTCTTCACCAAAGCTTGAAAACTGAAACTGAAAATAATTATTCAATACGGTAGTAGAATACGTTGAACCTGTTTTTGTTGTGCACCAAATTCGGCCGCTGCAGAAATCGGTAAAAAAATAATTACCGAACATGTTTTGGTATTTAGCGCCGCGATAAACATAGCCGCCAGTGATGGAACAGCCATTGGGACCAGTGTGCGTGTATTCAAACACGGGTGCTTCATAGCCACTACCGGTACATCCAACCGTATTAAAAGGCGCAGAGCCTTCGTAACAACGCCAACCATAATTCAGTCCACCAGAAGAAGCTGCCGGTTGGCAATTGACTTCTTCAATCACATTTTGGCCCACATCGGCTATCCAATAGTCGCCAGTGATTCTATCGAAACTACAACGCCAAGGGTTACGTAAACCATATGCCCAAATTTCGGGCAGGGCGCCAATGGTGTTAACAAAAGGGTTGGATGAAGGCACCGTGTAAGTAGCCCCTTGAAAAGGATTGATACGAATAATTTTTCCGAGTAGTGTTCCCAAATTTTGTCCATTGCCATTTGGGTCGTTAGCCGACCCCCCATCGCCGAAGGAGGCGTAGAGGTAACCATCAGGACCAAAGCGAAGATCGCAGCCATTGTGATTATCGAAAGGTTGTGGCAATTGAAAAAGGATGGTTTCAGAAGCCGTATCAGCTAAGTTGGAGTCGAGCGGATTGACTTTATACCGTGCTATCACACTCGTACCAGCACCAGCACCACGAATATAATTGACGAAGAAATACCCGTCTTGTTTGTAAGTTGGACTAAAAGCCAGGGACAATAAACCTTGTTCACCGCCCACCGAATTCACTTTATTAGCAATGTTCATAAAGGGTGTAGCATCCACCGTGCCATTAGGACGAAGAATTTTAATAGCCCCTTGTCGTTCTACCACGAACAAGCGGTTATCGCCAGCATGTTTGATATCAACCGGCTTGGAGAAGCCTGAGGCAATTAATTCAAGTTTGAGTTGTGGCGTTTGAGCAAAGCAGGAAGTGACTGTAATTAAAGACAGTAGAAGGGCAAAGTTTCGCATGCTGAAAATTATTGAAAATCTGGCTAGGATTACCGTTGATTTTTAAAAAGAGTTCGCGATCGTTTTTTTATCTTCGGGCCATTATGACACCATTCCAACGTATACTAGTTTACACCTTTGTTCTGCTGTTATTTGCTCAGATGATTCGAATCGACAAAACCAACGATGCTGTGAATCCTGCCAACGACTTCATTGTAGTTAACCAAGTTCCTGCGGAGGTAGCACAAAAGTTAAAAATTGCCTGTTACGATTGCCACAGCGATGAAAGCACCTACCCTTGGTACACCAGTATTGCACCGGTATCTTGGTGGATAAAGCACCACATCAATGAAGGCCGTGAGCACCTTAATTTCTCAGTTTGGAATAGTTACAGTGCTAAAAAGGCCAATCACAAACTTGAAGAATGTGTGGAGATGTTAGAAGAAGGCGAAATGCCAATGTCTTCGTATACACTAATGCATAAAGCGGCCGAATTAACGCCCCAACAAAAGGCCGATTTAATTGCCTTTTTCAATTTACAACGTTCGGCACTTGCAAAAAAATAAACCTTGGCCATGCATCCCCACGTTGAGCAACCAGAATACCGTGGCAAATGGAGGATGTGGGCGGGTAAGGAGTATTTTATTTTTAAGCGCCAATTAGCTTGGTGGTTTAAAAGCCGACGTTATTCAAAACCCAGTAAGGATCTTAAGTTTCAACACACCATAATTAAACACCAATCGGTTTTGTTGCGTCCATTAAAAAACGTGGACATGTACTTACAACACAACAAAATCACCAACCTAAGACTAGCAGCGGCTAAAATAAACGGGGTGGTGATTCGGCCAGGAGAAACTTTTTCGATTTGGAAATTAGTTGGTCGTCCAACTGCTAGCCGAGGCTACCTTGAAGGGTTAATGTTGCACAATGGCAAAACCGATAAAGCTATTGGCGGCGGTTTGTGCCAATTAGGTAATTTACTCTATTGGATGGCCTTGCACAGTCCACTAACTATTAAAGAGCGATGGCGTCACGGCTACGATGTATTTCCCGATATCAACCGAACCATTCCCTTTGCGTGTGGAGCAACCTTATCTTACAATTATGTTGATTTACAAGTGCAAAACAACACAGGTGCAACCTTTCAGTTGCACCTGTGGTTAGGCGAAAATCACCTTAATGGACAATTACGTTGTGATCAAGAACCGGCCTTTCGTTACGAAATAGTTGAACACGATCACCGCATTTTACAGCAATGGTGGGGCGGATTTACCCGCCACAACACCATTAAAAGGAAGGTTTTTAGGCCATCTGGAGAATTTGTGACTGAAGAGGTGATTAGCGAGAACCATGCAATAATGATGTACCAGCCATTCCTCTCCGGCACATCCCCTACAACTTGATTTTAGCGCCAACCACCTCCCAGTGCGCGGTATAAATTAATCATCGCCTGAAATTGTTGTTTCCGCGTGTCGATTAATTCAAAACGGGCATCAAGTGCGTCGCGTTGTGTCATGAGCACTTCCATGTAATCTGCGCGAGCTGAACGAAACAAAATAGTTGAAATCTCAATCGATTCATTCAAGGCTTGCACCTGCTTTTCTTTGAGTTCAAAACTTTTCTTCAAGTTGGTAATACCATTGAGTTGATTGCCCACTTCGGTGCAAGCAAACAAAAGTGTTTGCTCATACTCATACACAGCTTGCACTTGACGAGCATTGGCTGAATAGTATTCGGCCTTAATCGCATTCCTGTTTATCAGAGGCGCCATTAAATCACCCGCCAATTGATAAATAAGCGATTGCGGGGTGGTGACCAAGTACTTGGGGTTAAAAGCATTGTAACCAATTCCCGACCGTATGGTCAACGACGGATAGAATTCAGCCTTCACTGCTTTTACATCTAAACGCGCTGCTGTTACGCGTTGCTCCATTTGCCGAATATCGGGCCGGTTTTTTAAGAGCTGTGAAGGCACTCCTGCACTTAATGTGTCGGGCTGCTTGGTCAGAAAATCAACTGCACTGCGTTGCACGGGCTGTGGAAAGCGACCGACTAAGAAATTAATTCGGTTTTCGGTTAACGTTATCAATTGAAGTAATTCAAATTGTTTGCTTTGATTTTTTAGAACCTCGGCCTCGAATTTTTTAACTGCTAGTTCAGTCACGCGTGCTGACGTTTTTTCGAGTTTAACAATTTCAAGAGCGTTTTGTTGAATGGCAATGTTGCGACGCAAGGTCTCTAATTGGCTATCAAGTGCAAGTAACTCATAATAGCTGGATGCAATTTCAGCAATCAACCTTGTCACCATGTAATTTCGTCCCTCTACTGTTGCCAAGTACCGATTCACCGCAGCACCTTTGTAATTGCGCAGTTTTTTCCAGATGTCAACTTCCCAAGTAAGATTTACGCCGAGTGCATAATCAGGTAATGGATCGGGGAAGGCCTTACCGGGCATAACTTGATTGGTAGCATCGCTGGCGCCCTTGCTGGTGTACAAGCCTGATTTATCCACCCCTGCTCCAGCGCCAACACCGATGAAGGGTAGGTACGCTGATTTCCGCATGCGAATATCGTTTTGTGCAATATTAATTTCCTGCAAAGCAATGTGTAGTTCCTGATTGTTTTTAAGCGCAGAATCAATTAACACAGCGAGGTATTCATCTTTGAAAAAATCGCGCCATTTTATCACACTATTACTAGTAGTGTCGTTGGTGCCTGCAAATGCAACAGGGGTTTTTATAGTAACATCCTTTTGCATTCCAGCCGGAACACTGCAAGCCATGGCATACAGTCCTACGCTCGCTATTGCAATACGGTAAAACAATTTAGTGGTCATGATTGTCAGTTTGATCAGGTTGTGGAAATTGGTCTATTAGATGCGCAAAGTCTTCAGTTAATGAACTTTCTTGTTCATCGCGAATAAGTTTCTTACCCTTGGCCCAAGAACCAAAAATGTAATAGAGGCCCGGTACAATAATTACACCGAATAAAGTACCGAACAACATGCCACCAAGAGCTGATGAACCTATGGTGCGATTGCCTATTGCACCTGCGCCGTGAGCCATAACAAGTGGAATTAATCCGGCAATAAACGCAAACGACGTCATTAAAATAGGCCGGAAACGCACCTTGGCGCCCTCAATTGCGGCTTCTAGGACCGTAGCACCTTGTCGTTGTTTTTGAACAGCGAACTCCACAATCAATACCGCATTTTTTCCAAGGAGTCCGACGAGCATCACCAATCCTACTTGCGCATAGATGTCGTTGGCAAGTCCCATCATCTTAATCAAGAAAAAAGAACCAAACACCCCAGCAGGTAATGAAAACACCACCGCAAGAGGCAAAATAAAACTTTCGTATTGCGCTGCCAGTACCAGGTATACAAAGGCTAAAACAATGAGGAAGATGTAGACGGCTTCGTTACCGCGGCGGACTTCGTCGTAGGACAATGCAGCCCAGTCGATGTCGTAGCCATTTGGCAAGGTAAGTTTTGCCACTTCTTGAACCGCTTTAATGGCTTCACCTGAGCTAAATCCTTTTGCTGGTGCACCTCTGATAGCGGCTGTATTGTACATGTTGTAACGATTGATTTCATTGGCCCCTTGCTTTTTCTTTATGCGCATGAAGGCAGAAAAAGGCACCATTTCACCGCGGTCATTCTTTACATACAAATTCATAAGATCAGACGGCACTTTGCGGTATTCAGGTGATGCTTGTACAAACACTTTAAAAAACCGTTGAAATTTAATGAACCCCAATTCGTAAGTACTGCCAACGAAAATTGATAGCGTGTTCATTGCATTTCCGATGGTGACACCTTTTTGCATGGCCACTTGGTTATCGAATTCGATTTCATATTGTGGGTAATTGGCACTGAAAAAGGTAAATAAGCCGGTCAACTCTTTACGTTTGGCCAATTCCTTCATGAAATCATTTTTCACTTTTTCTAATTGATTGTAATCACCAGAATTTGTTTTGTCTAATAATTGCAATGCAAAACCGCCAGCTGCGCCATAACCCGGTACTGCTGGAGGATCAAAAAATTCAATGGTTGCTCCTGGAATTTCCTTGGCCTTCTCTTCCAACTCATAAATAATTTCACTTACTGTGTGGTGCCGTTCGTTCCATGGCTTTAAATTGATTAAACAGGTTCCGGCATTGGAACCCCGCCCTTCTGTTAACACCTCGTATCCGGCAATAGAGGAAACCGATTGAATACCGTCTACCTTCAATATAATGTCTTGCAATTGACGCGAGATATCATTGGTCCGTTCTAACGTAGCTCCTGGAGGGGTTTGTATGATGGCATAAATCATCCCTTGGTCTTCTGAGGGAATAAACCCTGAGGGTAAATCATTGGCGATAAAAATAATGCCTCCTGCAAAAGCCAACCACATGGTTACTGTTACCCACCGTTTATGGGCAATGCGTTGTAGGATGGCCATATAAGTTCCTGTCAATTTTTCGAACCCGCGGTTAAACCAAGCGATAAAGCGATTGATGATTGTTTTCTTAACAGGTTGGCCATGGGTGTTTTTCAAAATCATGGCGCATAAAACCGGCGTAAGTGTGAGTGCTACTAACCCCGATAATACAATGGCGCTCGCCATTGTAATTGAAAACTGACGATAAAAAACACCGACTGGTCCCGACATAAACGCCACGGGAACAAAAACGGCAGTCATGAGCAACGTGATAGCAATTACAGCACCCGATATTTCGCCAAGTACTTTTTTTACTGCATTAAAAGGGGAAAGATTCTCTTCGTGCATTTTGGCGTGCACCGCCTCTACGACGACAATGGCATCATCGACCACTATTCCGATAGCCAACACCAACGCAAACAAGGTGATCATGTTAATGGTAAGACCAAAGAGTTGCATGAATACAAATGCACCAATAAGTGAAATAGGCACTGCCAGTGTTGGAATAAGGGTCGATCGCCAGTCGCCCAGAAAAATAAACACCACCAACGCTACTAAAATAAATGCATCGCGTAGGGTGTGTAACACGTTTTCAGTCGATGCATCTAAGAATTTTGACACATCATAACTGATCTCGTAATCCATACCTGGCGGGAATGATTTTTTCATCTCATCCAACTTCTGTTTTACATTTGCTATAACCTCACTGGCATTGCTGCCATAGGTTTGTTTCAAAACAATTGCGGCTGAAGGATGGCCATTGAGGTTCGAATAAATATCGTAATACTCACTTCCTAGTGAAACGGTAGCGACATCTTTTAGTCGTAGGTTCTCACCATTGGCATTCGCACGAATGATAACATTTTCGTACTCTTCAGGCTTGCTAAAGCGATCGCTATAGGCTAGTACATATTCTAATGCCTCTGCCTGTTTACTGTCGCCACGGCCAATGCGGCCAGCTTTACCAATAATACTTTGATCACTCAAGGCCTCCATTACCTCGTCGGGCGACACCTTGTAAGCCCGCATGCGATCTGGGTTTAACCATACCCGCATAGCATATTGGCGACTGCCGAGTATACGCGCTTGCCCAATGCCGTTGATGCGCTGTAATTCAGGAATCATATTTACACCAGCATAGTTGAATAAAAACTTCATGTCTGCGTTTTTATCCTTACTATACAAATTCACGTACATCAACATACTCGGCATAATGGGTGTGATAATAACCCCTTCACGCTGCACGAGAGTTGGTAGGCGGTTCAGGACTTGTTGTACCCGATTAGAAACCTGAACTAATGCTTGGTCAGGATCGGTGCCGAGATTGAACACCACCTGAATATTTGCTTCACCTGCCGAAGTAGCATCAGAGGTCATGTATCGCATGCCCCATGCACCATTGATTGATTGCTCGAGCGGGATGATAACTGATTCGGCTAACGATTTAGCTGAAGCACCTGGATACGAAGCCGAAATCATCACCATGGGTGGTGCAATGTTCGGGAATTGAGATGTTGGCAAAGTTTTAATGGCCAACACGCCGGTGAAAATAATCACTATCGATAACACAATAGCGAGTACCGGTCTTTTAATGAAATTACTGAACATAATTTGAATACAGTTATTCGACGTAAACTTTTAAATTAGAAATCACCTTCAGCGGCTCAACAAAATCAAAGGCTATTTTGTCATTTTCATTTACCTTTCTGATTCCTTCCAAAAGAATACGCTCATGTTCATTGAGTCCGCCAGAAACAACATATAAATCAGGCATTTCAGCACTAATGGTTATTTCACGTTGATGTATTTGATTCGCTTTGTCGACTACGAAAACATACTTTTTTTCAAGCACCTCGAAGGTGGCCTTTTGGGGAACAATAATGGCTTGTTTAAGCGGAACAACCATTTGAATATTGCCCGTTTCGCCATGCCGCAACAACCTTTCAGGATTCGGGAAGGTGGCTCTAAAATCAATGTTGCCAGTTTCGTTATTAAAATCTGCTTCAATGGTCTCAACTACTCCCGAATAACTGAAGAGTTGGTTGTTGGCCATTAATAATTTGACTTTCATTAAACTATCGTGTTTGGCGTGGGAGCGAAAATTTAAATATTCGGCTTCCGGCACATTGAAATACACCCACATTTTACTGTTATCAGACAAGGTTGATAACAAATCGCCTTCATTTACAAGACTACCAAGCCGAACTTGGAAGCGATCCATAATACCATCGAATGGGGCTTTTATTTCAGTGAATTGCAAGCGTGTTTGTGCCAGAGCTAACTCGGCCTTGGCTTTATCCAATTTGGCTTTGGCCAAAGCAAGTTCATTTTTAGACACCACGTTCTTATCTGAGAGGGACAACGTGTTTTGGTATTCTATTTCCGCAAAATTGGCTTCTGCCTGTGCCTTTTGCAGTTCAGCACTATAGATCAATGGCATTATTTTAAACATCAATTGGCCCTTTTTTACAAATTGACCCTCGTCAACGTAAATATTTTCTAAGTAGCCCTTTTCTAATGCTCTAAGTTCAATGTGTTGTACAGATCGGATTTGACACACGTAATTTTTGGTAATCAAGGTGTCGTGTTTAAAGGGAGAAGTTACCAAGAAACGAATCGCTTCTTTTTCTTCTTCGTGATGCTGCTGGCATCCGGCGTGCATCATCATGGCAACTAGGCCAATGGTCATGAGGAATGGTCTCATACTTTTTTTCTGTAAAATTTTTAAAATGGAAATGGCGGGCAGCAAGGCCACCCAGACTATGAAAGGGCTACAATCAGAGTCGAATCACTCCATTCAGTAGGTAAAGACTGATAGATGGAGTAATGGCTTTCTCGTTAACTGAGAAAAAGGTAGGCGTCAGTAATTGACACGTTTTGAAAAGATAGTTGTAGAGAAAAACAAAGGCACCGAAATGGGTGGTAACATCGTCTTCATTCTGCTCATTTTGCTCCTCTAGTTCGGCAATAATTTCACAATGAGCTGTCTTTATTGGCAATGCCTGCCATTGGGCCGTGCCATTTTGAGAACTGTTCAGTGTCATTGCACTGTTAGTAAGGCCTACTGATGCAATTGACGAAGGTGCAGCAAAATAACTTGTAAATCCTACAGAGAAAAGAATTAATAAAACCAAGGGCGACAATTGCTTAATGAGGCAACAGCCATTTAAAAAATTGGTTTTATTAAAGAGCAACATAACAGAATCGAACTCAAAGTTCAGCATTCTATCTTTAAAACTCATCCGTTTACCGATTTTGAATTGCAAAAAAATCTAAATAATCAATTTTTTACCCAAAACGGGGAAGTTCATGGTCGCCTTTCTTCGACCGATTTCTCTAATAGGGAAAATAATTACGCCCTTGTTTTTCCATTTAAGCGCGTTCTAATGATAAAAAACGGGTAAATAATCGGATATTGCGTTTTTATTTATGAAAGCAAAAATATTACTCGCTTGTTTGTTTTTTGTCCAAATAGGACTGAACCAAGCTCAAACCAAAACAACGAAACCTGAATCGGCTTTTGAAGTAACCATCAACGGCAAGGTTCACAAGGTAATCGAGGGCCAACCACTCACATTGGAAGGCGACCTTAAAAGTCCAACCATCAAAATCGTTAGCTTACCCTACCGATTGGTTGAAACTTCGGGCATGAAAATTCAGTACCCAGCCGAAATGAATTTTGCCTACGAACAAAGTGAGAACCTCGATAATTGGACCCTCAACGGTAATGATGTGGTAGTTATGGTATTCGAATTTGATGGGGATGTAAGTGTGGACGATATCATCAATGAAACAAAGAAAAAATTCGGTAATAAAAACTGCAAATTAACCGAGTCGAACGGTGAACTAGGCGGCAGACGGTTCAAGGTGAAAAGCTTGCAAGTGAAAATTGCAGAACAATTGTTGATGATGGATTACTACATCGTTGAATCAGGAAATGGTAAAACCCGTTTTATTTGTATTCAAGATTTGTTCAACGGCAGTCAACACTCGGATGAATTTGCTCGTGTCTTTTCAATGATTAGCAGCGCAATCATTTTTAAATAATTTTTTTGTCAATCCAATGTAAGGGCGAAGGAAACTTCGCTCTTTTTTATTTTAATTATTTCCCGAAAAATCGGCCCTTCTTTTCTTCGGCGTTACTGGATGTTGGGATTGATTTTACGTCATTTTTTCAGTATTGAAAGGGGTTTCAGCGACAATTTGTCCTGGTTTTAAGGTTCATTAACACTTCATTCTGACAACCTTGCTTGATTTTCATTTGGTACTTGGTTTGATGTTTGTATGCCAGAATGAAACTAAACATCATTAACAACCTAAAAACAAAAAACATGAACATTCTAGCTAAAAACAACGACGTATTGTTCCCCCGCTTGTGGAACGATTTTTTTGAAAACGAATTTTTTGGAGTACCTGTTTCGGCGCGCCAAGCATTGAGCGTTCCCGCTGTGAACATCCGTAAAACTGAAACAGGTTACGACATTGAAGTAGCTGCACCAGGTATGAAGAAAGAAGACTTCAACATTAGTCTCGACAACAATGTGCTCACCATTTCTTCGGAGAAAAAATCGGAACAAGTGAAGGAAGACAAACAGCATGGGTACACCCGTCGCGAATTCAACTTCAGCTCCTTCCGCAGAAGTTTCGCTCTTCCTGAGGAAACACAAGTGGAAAAAATTACTGCACAATACACCGACGGGGTGCTTCACATCCAAGTCCCTAAAAAAGAACCGGTGAAAGTAAATAACACCCGCTTAATTGAAATTGCTTAATAATTGCAATCACAGTAAAGACCGTCCTAAGCAGACGGTCTTTTTTTTTCATACCATCCCAAACAACCTGCTATCAGTACAGTTTAATTCCAACACACAACCACACCATGGCGCCTGTTAGTGAGAGGGGTGAAAAAAGTGTCGATTGGGTATCCATTTT
>JACCDS010384811.1_pt1 | contig 26510 bp, 24 predicted proteins | sample 7446441 | NCBI WGS metagenome assembly JACCDS01 (sample SAMN15323445, study PRJNA562643) | freshwater metagenome | isolation source: river surface water | place: USA:Blue River Watershed | collected 2017-08-17 | reverse complement strand
TTGAATCAGTTTTAGAATAGGCATATCCTTCTTGTAATTTATGCTCTCTTATGAATTTCATAGCTTCCAGAAATGAAGTTTTATTTTCTAGAATGATAGGTTGCTCAAGAAGTAAGGTAACAGGGAAATGAAATTGTGTGGCTAAAGTTTCATAATCAGCATTAGTGAATGATAACAAGTATTCTTCCCATTTAATGTAAAAATTTTCTTCACTCATGGTAAGTTTTCGAATAATATTAAATGGTAGCAAATTAATAATTAAACAAGAGATGTTTAAAATTAAACCAAGTTTCTACTCAATTGAATCCCCTCTCTTGCTACCCATTTTGCTAACCTGGCTGTAAAAAAAAATTTAACGAAAAGAGTTAAAGGTACTTGATAGCTCTATCTCTGAATGATTGTCAATTATGTACAAAATAATGCCCATTCAAGACAAATATTATAATTGAAATTTGGAATTTTTCCTTTTTTATTTTGAATTTTACTAACAATTAATTTCAATTTCGTTATAATTAAAACATCAGTGTTTTTTTTCTTATTCGCCGAATAACTATGATTATTAGTGCGATTATTGCGAAGAGAATAGGAAATGACATGACAATTATCGTTTGATTTAAACAAATGTATTAAAATTTATGGAAGTACATCATCATTCTCATATACCCAAAAAATTCAAGGAATACATCACTGAATTTATCATGTTGTTTGCCGCAGTTACCCTAGGTTTCATTGCTGAAAATCTCCGAGAACATCAAATAGAAAATAATCGGGCCAAGGAATATTTGGAATTATTTAGGGCTGAAGTGGTACGAAATGATAGAAATTTAGATAGTTTAATTCGAGTAGGAATGCCAACTATTCAAATTAATGAGCGATTAGCCATTAAGTTACAGCTACAAAAAGAAGTAACTGGCCTCGAAATTGCTGATTCATTAAGTATGTATATGTATCGCTTCTCTAATGACAAACGCATTTTTGATTTGATAAAAAACTCGGGCTCTTTACGTTTAATCAAAGATAAATCGCTTGTTGAAGAGATAACTGCTTATGAAGCAGAGGCAGATATGGCAGAATTTAGAGCTTTTGATCAAGAAACTTCTCAATGGAAAATCTTTTTCGAATTTATCAGTAATGAATTTCCAGGTGAGTTGTTTATTCTTTGGATGTCGAAACCACAAAATGCCCAAATTGTTGATGTCAATCCGGAGTTTCCAAAAATTCGACAACAGATAATGCCAGAGTTAAAGGATAAAATTGGTAAACTCAAAATGTCTTATGATTTCAAAAGAAGATTTGGCAATTTCTTATTTCAAAAACAAGGATTAGCAAAACTAAGCTTTGCTAATTATCTCCGTGTTCGAAAAAAAACAAAGCCGCTTTTACAACACATTGATTCCTACCTAGAAAATAATTAACCTATGAAAACGATTTTTAAAATTCAAACCATCGTTCTTGTTGTCCTTTTTGCTGGACAAATAACTTTTGCTCAAAATTTTGGAAGCCTGGATGCATATCTTCAGCAGGAAATTAAAAATAAAAAACTGATTGGTGTACATGGCTTAGTGTATCACAAAAATAAGGTGTTGTATGACCATTATTATGGTCAAAGAGATGCAGAAAATGCCATTCCCATGACAGGCAAGGAAATTTATTATTTGCAATCGATGTCGAAACCTGTCATCACCGTTGCTTTGATGACGCTTTTTGAGCAAGGTAAATTTCAATTAGACGATCCGATTGAGCAATATTTGCCTGAATTTAAGGATATACAAGTAGTGAAAGATGTCAATGTGGGCATCTCTAGTGGATCGGTTCCTGCAAACCAAAAATTAACCATTCGTCAAGTATTAAGTCATACATCAGGATTATCTCATGGCATTTCTCAAACGAAGATGGATAAGGATATTTGGAACCGTATCTTTTATGATCAAAGCTTAACCACTATCGAAAAGCGTGTAAAAGCTTTAGCGCAAATTCCACTTTCCTATCAACCAGGAACAAAATGGAATTATTCTTTTGGCCCAGATATTGCCTCTCGATTAATTGAAGTATTATCAGGAGAAACAACAGATTCGTATTTGAAGAAAACCATATTCCAGCCTTTGGGATTAAAAGATATGACCTATAATCTTAATGAGGAGCAGCAAAAACGAGCTATGATTGTATATGATTTTGTCGATGGGAAAAATCTAAAGCGTGCTGCTATGCAACCCCAAAGTACAGGAGTAACTGTATATGCGGGAGTGAATGCTCTGTGGGGATCCATGGATGATTATTTAAAGTTTGCTAAAATGCTTTATAACAATGGTGAACTGAATGGGAAACGAATTTTGAAAAAAGCAACACTTGAATTGATGCGTCAAGATGTTACATCAGGTATTACTCGAAAGCCGGACCAAAATTCACACATATATCGAGTGGCCAATGGTATCGTTTTGGATGAAGAAGGTAGTATGAATTTAGAACCTGGTTATGGATTTGGATTAGGTTTCGGGATATTGAAAGATCATAAGATAGCCAATAAAATGAATGTTAGTGAAGGCGAATATTTTTGGAGCGGTGCTAATTCTACTCACTTCTTTGTGAATCCGAAGGATGATGTCATTGGTATTTTTATGTCACAAATTGGTACCCTAACTATTCCAAACCCTTATCAATTTTATTTTGGTGATGAATTTAGAAAAGGGGTTTACGAGGGTTTAAATGTCCCTAAATAGAAGTGTATTTAAAATTCTCCAAAGTCTCTTTATTTCACTTCTCGTGCTACCCACTTTGCTACACCTGCCGTAAAATAAAAAAAACCACCTCTTTTGAGGTGGTTTGAGTGGTCCCACTAGTCGTCTCGAATCGTATACTAACGAATCTTAATCATATCAAAACCGAACCGGTTTATTCTATTTAATATTTCTATATTTTCTGAAACGATTAGTATTCGTTGAAATCTGTACCTCGTGCTATCTTATTTGCTGCCTGTTTTAGGTAGGTTGGCTAATTAAAAATACGGCTTTGTTTAATTTAAAACAAATTCAGTAACTTGTTTTATGGATAAATGTGAATTAGAACTCGACCAATATCCCCAAGTTAGTAATCGCGGAGTTATTCAACTAATACCAACGAAGTTATATGTGGATTGGTTTAATTATGTCACTAACGATGGTGTGAATTATTCAATTGATAAGCTCGAACCAATTTCGTTTTTGCTTGAGGATTTCGAAACTCGAAAGGAATTTGAATATTGGTTAGAAGGTAATTATGAATTGTTGTTCGAAATACGTTTAAATTACGCATGCACTGACAAATCCCAATGGCCAAAAAATCGAACATTACCGGTATTCCAGTCGTGGTTTGAGGTATACCATAGTTCATTAATAATTGATTTGAAAGCGGATTCGATTGAAAAGATTTAGATATGTGTGATGTTAACGGACCCTTCAAGCTATGTACCTGCGATACCGTTGTAGACAGAACCAAACCATATTGGATTCTTCACAGGTACATTCAGTCTAAGGAAGAATATCAAGTGATGGGAGAATTTATGACACCTAACCCTTATCAACAAATCTCCACAAGAAGTTTAAAGAGAAGATTGAATTCCATTAATGTCTTTGACTTTGAATATGAGCCAATTGAAGGCGATTATTTGGAATTGTTTTTAAGTCCTGACATTGAATGCTTCGATGATGAAGAAGAAGATGTGAAATTTGACCCTGATTACATATTGGAGTTTAAAAAAGGTAAATGGGTATTGTTAGAGCCGTGGTTTTCTAATTTATATCAACATAGTCTTACACATATTGGTGAGATAATGGGACCTAAAACTGATTTGACGAATGCATATGAATGGTTTAAAGAAAACGCTACCTCCAAACAATTATCGGATTTTGAATTTGAAAACATATACCCATTCATTTCACCTTTAATGCGCACAAAGAAAGGTTTAATCGAGTTTTTCAAGAAGTCTGTGTCGAAATGAAAAAACTTATCTTAATGACCTTATTGTATATTTTTCTGATTGGGTGTGATACCAAGCCAATAGATTATTCGAAACGTACCCGCAAATCGTCATACGTTCGAGCTGGTTCGACGCAGACAGGTCGCCTAAGTAAATCACACGCGAGAATGGGAATTAGTGGTTCTAAACGAGCTTTCAAGAATAGGTTGAATTCTCGGAGTTATTATAGCAGGAATAAGAATAGAAGGAAGTTGAGATATAAGTAGGGAGAAAAATCCCCCTACAGTAACAACAAAGGAATTAGAGATAATGCCACGCCAATTGCTGCAATTGTCCAATATGTGTTCATTGTCTTCTTGGTGATATTCAATGTTTCTATTTTAACTTCCTCCTGCATCAATGCTTTTCTGAATTCTGAGCAATCCTTTTCTTTTTGATTAAAGTATGCAAATTCACGCTCAGTCATTTGAGCAATGGTTTTGGCCTTTAAAGCGACATAAAGAGAATCACTGCATGGTGATTGTATGGGTGATTGTGAGAATCCGACCATGGAAGCTGAAAGTAATGCGATTGTAGCTAAGATTTTTTTCATTGAGTTATATTTTAGTTGAACCCAAAGATTAGAAAAGTCTCTGCCACCTTGGGTCACCGACCTTGAATTGAACCTCGCCGACCTTTAATTGTACTTATTTGTCAAAATATTTTACCTGTAAATCATTAATGCATTATAATCCACCTTTTTACCCTTGCATCATACATGTTTAATTGAATAGATTTAGTCTTTATTTAAATCCAATGTTCAACCAAAATAGAATATACCGGGTCTTTCGGCTAATAAATCTGTTGAAATCCACACCGGCAAAATCAATTAAAAGACTTTCCGAATCAATGGAAGTTTCTGAAAGGTCACTCTATAGGTATATGGAATTACTGGTTGAGGTTGGTTTTGAAATTAAAAAGGACAATTCGAATCGATACTTTCTAAATCACGACCATATTGAGTCATTTACTAAAGAAGAAGCCGAATTGATTAGCCAATCCATATCTTCAAATCAGAAGAATAATCCATTAGTTAAATCAATTAGAACTAAGTTGGTTTTATTGGATGAAATGAATGTGGCTTCAAATGAAATCGTAGCAGTTCATTATTCTAAAGTTATATCCTTGTTGAAGGAAGCAATAGAAACAAAGTCACAAGTTGTATTATTGAGATACCAATCGGCAAGTACTGAAAGTGTAACGGATAGGATGGTGGAACCTGTAAGTTTTTCAACAAATTTTGAAAGTATTACTGCATTTGAGATAGAATCGAGATTGAATAAATTCTTTAAAATTGAGAGAATAGGCGATGTTAGGATATTAGATTCTCAATTTGAGTTTGAAGAAAAGCATGAATCTTTGGTTTCGGATATATTTGGTTTCAATGATACAGGAGTTAGTTATCAAATAAAACTTAAACTGTCCATGAGAGCAACATTATGGTTGAAAGATGATTACCCTCCAAGTGTTACTTTTATTAAAGAAGAAGACGGGCATTGGATATTACAGACAGAAGTATTCAATATGGAGCCGGTACATCGAATTATTAGAAGTATGCCAGACGAAATTGAATTATTAGAATTAAATGACCGTTAAATTGAATTGAATTGGAAAAATCAACTTTTGAATTTAATTTATAATAAAAAATAACATTTTGGCATCCAAGCAATCATATACAATTACTCTTGAGAATAATAAATCCGAGAAAGAGGCTATAGAGTTTTTAATGAAATCTGATTCTAAATTTATTTCTCCGGATAAAATAAGCAGAAAAAGGTTGCTAGAAGTGTTTAAAATCGACCCTAAATATGCAAGGGCATTTGACTTGTTATTAATACCGGGACACACGAATTTAGAGGAGGTTATTGAATTAGAATCATTAGATAATGTAACATTTGTTGAGTTAAAAACCACCAAAAAAAAGTTGCCAAACTTGCCAAAAGGTTTCTTTTTTGGTGCCACTCAAAGTGAATTTGATGTAGCTGAATTGCTTGGTGACAAATATTTATTTTGCTTTGTTTCTCTTCATCCTGAGACAAAGAAATACGCTTTAATATCATTAAATGAATTAAATAAAATCATTCGGACCAAAAGGATACAGTTTCAAATCAATCTCTAATTTATTGATTCAACTTAAGAGAGATAGTTTATAATGAGGATTCAAATTGTTAAATTGTAGATAATTATAGGTAATAACAAATATTAAACAGAATAGGATTGTACACATTTATAGATTTGTTTTCTGGAGCAGGAGGGTTAAGTGAAGGTTTTGTAAGAGCCGGTTTTGAGCCAATTTCACACATTGAAATGAATAAAGAGGCCTGTAACACCCTCGTTACAAGAGCAGCCTACCATTATCTTAAAGAAAAGGGAGAATTAGCTCTATATAGGTCTTATTTATTAGAGGAAATTTCAAGAATTGAATTTTTAGATAATATTCCCAAAGAAGTATTAGAATCTGTTATTCATTCGGAAATTTCTGATGAAAGTATTGGAAAAATTTTTGAGAAAATTGATTCAAGGTTAACAGATAAAAAAAGAGTTGACTTGATAATTGGCGGTCCGCCTTGCCAAGCCTATTCTTTAGTTGGCAGAGCCAGGGACCCCAATGGAATGAAAGAGGACCCTAGAAACCATCTTTATTTGCAATATGTAGAGTTTCTAAAGAAGTATAAACCTAAAATGTTTGTTTTTGAAAATGTACCAGGAATATATTCTGCAAATAATAGTACTCAAATGAGTAAAATTGAGAAAGCTATTAATGATGCGGGTTATATAATTGGGCATAATAAAATCTTGAATTCAAAAAATTTTAATGTTTTGCAAGACAGGAAACGTGTAATTATAATTGGTTGGTTGAAGGATTTTGCATTTTCAATGCCAGAATTCAATTCCGTGGATTTGCCAGAAAAAAGAGGCTTTGAGTTATTATATAAAGATTTGCCCTTTTTAAATAATGGGGAAGGACTTTGGGGGGCTCAATTATATAACAGTAATAAAATAAATGATTACTTGAAAGAGGCGAAAATCAGGAGTGATGAATTTGAATTCGTTACACAACATGTTTGTCGACCTAATAATCAAAACGATTTAGAAATTTATAAAATTGCTGCAGAAAAATTAAGATTTGAAGGCAAAAAATTAAGTTACAATGAATTACCTGATAGATTAAAGCGCCATAAAAACAATAATGCATTTTTAAATAGATTTAATGTCGTTGGTGATAATATCTTATCTCAAACGGTAGTTGCGCATATTGCGATGGACGGACATTATTTTATACATCCCGACTCTGAACAGAATAGGTCAATTTCGGTTAGAGAAGCCGCAAGAATTCAGTCATTTCCTGATGATTTTTTCTTTGAAGGAAGTAGAACTTCAGCGTTTAAACAAATTGGTAATGCCGTACCTCCACTAATGGCCGAAGGAATTGCCAAAGTTATCAAGTCCATGTTTTCAAATAAAACCAACATTGGTAATGATAGAATTTAAAGCTGAAATTGCTAATCCAAATCCCAAATCAACGATTAACTCATATCGAAGTTTTGGATATAACTTATCTACAGCTATTGCTGATGTTTTAGATAATAGTATTTCCGCAAAAGCAAATAATATCGAATTGGTTTCGAAATGGGAAGGTTCTAATTCCTATTTGTATATACTTGATAATGGCAAAGGAATGAACCTTGAGGAATTGATAATAGCAATGACTCCGGGAAGCAAAGACCCAGAAGAAGAAAGAAATGAAAATGATTTAGGCCGGTTTGGTTTAGGACTTAAAACCGCTTCTTTTTCACAATGTAAGCGATTGACCGTCATTTCAAAAAAGAAAGGATATGAATTAGTAAAAAGATGTTGGGATATTGATTTTATTAATCAACAACAACAATGGCTATTGTTAGATTATGTTTCAGATATACATTTTGAAAAACTTTTAGAAAATTTAGAATCTGGTACACTAGTACTTTGGGAGAAGTTAGATAGGATTGTTGGAAATTCTAATGTTGAAAATGAAATGGTAAAAAATGCATTTTACCAAGAGCTTGCAATTGTTAGGGACCATTTGGGTTTAGTTTTTCATAAATTTCTGGAATCTAATAAACTAAAAATAAATACAAACGGCTTTGAAGTAAAGCCTTACAATCCTTTCTTGCTTAACCTAAATCCAAAACCCCGCAGAGGACCTACAGAGGAGTTTGATGGAGGGGTGGAAGTTACATACTTCATATTACCACATATGTCAAGTATTGATAATGAAGTTTATTTAAACACAGGAGGGCCACTCGGGTGGTATTCCCAACAAGGTTTTTATATATATAGAGGGGATAGATTACTAGTTGCCGGTGATTGGTTGGGCCTTGAAAAAAAGAAAGAATACTCGAAGCTAGCTAGAATAGAGGTTAACTTCTCTAATTATAGTGATTTTGATTGGCAATTAGACATAAAAAAGTCTACAGCATCACCTCCACTTTCTATAAGAAGAGAGCTTGGACGTGTAGCTAAAATTGCAATTAAAGAATCAGCCAAAATTTACAATTTTAGAGGCCAGCAAACTATTCTGAATTTAGGCAATGGAGACGTAATCGAGAGACTTTGGTATGATGAATTCAATCATGATAAAATAAAAAAATATAAAATCAATAGAAAGCATCCGGTTGTAAAGGAGTTATCAAAACATTCGGATGTTGGTAAATTATTTAAAAAAGCATTAAAACTTATTGAAGATAATGTTCCACTTGATTTAATTTTATATAATCAGAATGAAGACCCCTCATTTCATGAATTAGAAAAAAAATTAGAAGTACCAAGTGATGATTTAATTCAACTTGCAATTGAATTATTCGACATAAATGTCAAACAAGGGGTGCCCAAAGAGCTAGCAAGGCAACAAATTATGGCCTGCGTTCCCTTTAATCTTTTTCCTTCAATATCAACCTATTTATAATGAATGACATTCAACAGAGTGCGCGCCTTTTTGCGCATACCTTTCTGATGCACGAAAAAGAGAATGGTACTCTTACCTCTGAAATTATTTGGAAAATCGTTGATAAAGTATCCCATAATTTAATTTCTATCGGTGAAATAGATAAAGAAGAGCTTTATCAACAATTAACATCTGATTTTAGCGTTGGAAATGGCTCCATTTCAATTTTAAACGAGAAAATTGAACCTTGGTTATACGAGTATAAATCAAAAATAAAGTGGGAATTGTGGAATAGATATTCTCTCTATTTAAGGGAAGAGGACCCCTCATTTCCAATTAGTGACCTCGATTCATTTACAGATAAAATTTTAGACAACTGTGTTAATCCGACAATAAAAGGGCCATGGGATAGAAGAGGGATGGTTGTGGGGCATGTTCAATCTGGGAAAACATCTAACTTTATCGGTTTAATTAATAAAGCTACTGATGCTGGTTATAAAGTAATAATTATACTTGCAGGAAGTATAAGCTCATTAAGAAGACAGACGCAAGAAAGGGTTGATGAAGGGTTTGTAGGAAGAAGTAGTTCTCAAATTATTCAAGGATTAAACAATGACCAAAATCAAATTGGGGTAGGGAAATATGCGTGTGAAAAAAGCATATACCCTTTGACTTCTTCATATTATCAAAACGGAGATAAGGGTGATTTTAATATAGCTTCAGCCAATTTATTTAATTACCCCATTGGAGAAAGCCCAGTTGTATTTGTAATAAAAAAGAATAGCTCAATTTTAAGAAATTTAATTCATTGGCTTTCTGGTACTCCAAATGTGGAAGAAGTGGATGGTCAATTAAAATTACAAGGTATTCCTGCGCTAATTATTGACGACGAGGCTGATTCCGCCTCTATTAATACGACTAATGACATATCTAATATCAAAACAATCAATAAATTATTGAGGACGTTATTGAATTTGTTTGAACAGAAGACTTTTATTGGATATACAGCGACACCTTATGCAAACCTTTTTATAAATCAAGAATTTGACGATGACTTAACCATCAATATTAAAAACAGAACTTTTCATATAGGAGAAGATTTATTCCCAAGAGATTTTATTATAAACATTAGGGCACCAAAAAATTATATTGGTGCCGCGAAGGTCTTTGGATATGAAGACTCTTTATCTGAGGATGTTAATGAACCCCTTGATATTTTTAGGTCTATAGATGATTTTGACCCTCCATTTTTTAAGGTAATAAATAATAGAAATGTCGGCGATTTGCCCACTTATTTACCCAATAGCCTAATGAAGGCTATAAAGTCATTTATTTTAGTTTGTACAATTCGGCGACTCAGAGGACAAGAATCAAAACATAATTCAATGTTAGTACATGTTGCTTTATATACAAGGTGGATTGATAGGGTTGCAACTCTTGTTGATGAAAAAATCATTGAATATAAAAATCAGATATTAGGTGACGATATGGAATTATTATCTGAATTAAAGACATTATTTGAACAAGATTATCAAGTAACAACAGATGAAATCATTAAAAATCTTGATTACGTAGATAGGAAAATTTTAAAGCATTCTTGGGTTGAGGTAAAGCGAGAGTTAAAAAACGCGGTATCAAAAATCGAAGTAAGAGCCGTTCATAGCATTAGGAAAAAAGCGACGCTAGAGCATCAAAACATAGAAGAATTAGACTATAACAGATATAAATCAGGCTTGTCGGTTATAGCAGTCGGGGGAAGTCGATTATCGAGGGGTATAACCTTACAAGGGCTATCTATTTCTTACTACTTAAGAACAACTAAAATGTATGATTCATTGATGCAAATGGGCCGGTGGTTTGGATACAGGCCAGGTTATGTAGACTTGTGTAGACTATTTACAACTACTGAAATATTCGAATGGTTTAATCATATAACAATGGCTACAGAAGAAATGCGAAATGATTTTGATGAAATGACAATAACACACCAACGGCCTGTAGACTTCAGGCTTAAAGTACGAAACCATCCCGGTGCACTCACCATTACAAGTGTTTCTAAAATGTATTGGTCTAAAGAAATCGTAGTTTCCCTGTCTGGAATTAATCGTCAAACATATGCATTAAGTAAGGATTCAAAAATTATTTCAAACAACTTTAAAGTTTTTAAAAATCTTGTAGATAACATTGGATTTCCTCCGATAAATAATAGAATCAATGCTTCAAACGGCAAATTAAATTATTTGTTATATAGAAATCAGAATATTGAACCAATTTGTGAGTTTATAGAAAATTATAAAATTGAACAACCGAGCATTAATAATTCAACTTTAGTTGATTATATAAAAGCTCAGGATAAAATCAACTCTATAAGAGAGTGGAGCATTTGCATTGTTTCTAATTCGAAATCAGAAACTACTCAATCATATAATTTGGAGGTAAAAGGAGAAAACTTAAACATTAGATGCAGCCATCGAACTGAATCGGATAAGTCTAACAAGTCCAATTATTTAATTAAGAAAAATCAAATTGATACGCCAAAAGACAGAGTAATTGATTTAAAAAGCGGAACCCATTTGGAAATGTCAAAACAGCAAAGAGCTGTAGAATGTAAAGGACTATTACTTATATATTCCTTGGATGAAAGGGGCGCTTTAAACACAAATTTTGGTATTCCGATTATAGGATATAGTATTTATTTTCCAAAAATTTCGAATGAGCAAATGGTGTCCTATACATCGAATATTAGTAGAGATTTTGAGGATAATACTCAAATTGACGATGATATCGAACCCGAAAATTAATTCTAATGATAAATCTGAAATCCATATATGAAAATCAAGTTCCTCAAGGGGAACACCTAATTAAAACTCGGATTGATGAAGTTGTAAATTTTAGGTGCTATGCTGCAACTAATCATATTACAGGTACACACATTTTTATATTAGAACTTAATCATAAAAATGATATACCGGAAATAAAGACAAAGAAATTTCGAGGTGTCTCATTGGAAATATTTGATTTTGAGGAAGAAGAAAAAGAGCTCCAAATTTTTTTGTTAGATAATGAATTGAAAGATATTTTCTTCTTCTTTATTGAAGACATAATTGAATCAATTTCAATTGCAACAACTGAAAATGAAGCTCTTATTAAGATTTCTAATGTAATCCTCAAGTGGAAAAAACTATTTGAAAAATATGCAAATAAGGCATTGTCCTTAGAGAAGCAAAAAGGGTTAATCGGCGAATTGTTGTTTTTAGAAATTTTACTTAACAATGGATTTGAAATAGAGCAGTTACTTACAATATGGTGTGGTCCAGAATACGAGGACAAAGACTTTTTATATAAAAATGTTGGAGTAGAAGTCAAACTCTCTACTTCAAAGTTGCCTAAGATTCAGATTTCAAATGAACGGCAATTAGATGGTTTGGGAATGAATTACTTGTTTTTGTGCCATATTATTTTAGACGAGGTAAAGGGTGTAGGATTTTCTCTGAATGATTTAGTAAAGAGAGTGGGTGATAGATTTTCTAATAACGATAGTGCAAAACTCAATTATATTGAAAAGCTTACTAAGGTGGGATATGAGATAGAAGATTATGATTGCTACAATAACATGTATCAGTTAAGAGAAATTAACTATTATTCCGTTTCTATTGATTTTCCTAAAATTATACCCATGGGCTTAATAAATGGAGTATATAATGTAACATACTTTATAGAGCCAACTGCTGTAAATGATTTTCTGATTTCATTTGAGCAGTTGTCTGAGAAATTAAATTTATGGAAAGAGATTTAAAAAATTTTATAGAATCTGTACAGTCAGATGTTGCTGCACTTGTGTTTTCAGATGGTGAAGGTGCAACCTATGAAGATAAATTTACAGAGCATTGTATTGAAATTTTAGACTCTTCAGGAAAAATAGAAGGTGCTCAGGTTTTATCATACTTCCACCCTGATTCGCAAGGAAGAATTGAATGGAAAATAAATGGATACGGACTAAGAGATGAAAACCGGGAAGATTCAAACAAGCCTTATTATGAAACGTTAGACTTGTTTATTACGCATTTTAAAAATGATAACTATGAATATAATATTACAACTAACGACTTCAATAAGGGGCTAAACCAAATCAAAAAATTTCTAAATTCAGCCCTTAAAGGACATATTGATTACTTAGACCCTTCGTTAACTCAGCTTAACGAATTAGTCAAAATAATTAGTAACCAAGAAGAAGTATTTGATAGGATTAATGTTTACTATTTAATAAACGGAACTTGTTCTCAGTTTAAAGAAAAAATTGAATTAAATGGATATGATGTATTTGTACAAATTTGGGACATAAATAGATTTTTTAAATTAAACCAATCGCTAGGTTTTCGGGAACCTATTGAAATAGAATTTAATGAAGAATTGGTTCCTAATGGTACGGGCCTTCAATGCTTAAAAGTTCCATCAATTGATGACTCCTATGAGTGTTACCTAGCAATTGTGCCGGGGACAGTCTTGGCAGCTTTGTATAAAGAATATTCTAGTGAATTATTAGAAAGTAATGTTAGAGCATTTTTGGGTCAAGCGGGAAAATTTAATAAGGGGATTAGAGATACAATTAGGTCTAAACCTCATATGTTTCTTCCATATAACAATGGAATTACAGCAACAGCAGAAAATGTTGTAACGATTAGTCAAAACAATCAGTTATATATAAAAAAGCTTACAGACTTTCAAATTGTTAATGGTGGGCAAACAACAGCCTCTTTATTTCATACTCAAAAAAAATTTCCTGATGCTGATTTAAGTAAGATTTTTGTTCAAATGAAATTGACTGTAATTAAAGATGTCAATCAAAAAAACGATGAAGTTCCCAATATTGCAAAATTTGCTAATAGCCAAAATAAGGTATCAGAGCTTGACCTATCATCAAATAACAAATATTTTATTGTATTAGAATCTCTCTCAAGGACTAAACCCGTTTTAAATCTTGAAAATAGGAATCAACCAATTTATTGGTATTTTGAAAGAACAAATGGACAATACAGAGAAGCATTAAATAAAATTACAACACCGGCTAAACAAAGAGCTTTTAAAGAACAAAATCCTACTTCATTGAAGTTCGTCAAGTCTGATGTCTCTAAATATATAAATCTTTGGGAGCTTGAACCTCATGTAGTTTCGCAAGGAGCTCAAAAGAATTTTATTCATTACACGAAAAAAATCACAGAATTAATTAAGTCAAATAAACTTCCGGGAGAAAATTTTTATAAAAAATTAATTGCAAATGCTATCTTGTTTAAAGCAGTTGATAAGCAATTTGGAAGAAAAAATATCGACGCTATTGGAGATACAAACTTGAAGTCATTTACTGTTTCCTATACTATTTCATATTTTCATTTTTTAACAAACAATAGGTTGGATTTATGGAAAATATACAGTGACCAACAAATAAAATCGAGTCTATTAAATGAGCTTAAAAAACTATTGGTTTTTGTATTGCATCATCTGATTTCTAAATCGGCAGGCACTTTACCATCTGAATATGCGAAAAGAGAAAAAAGTTGGGAGGCCTTAAAATCGCAAAACTATGAGTTAAATAATTTTGTAATTGATGATTTCTTAGTTTCAATAGAAGACGCAAAGAGTAGAGAAGTTGAAATTGAAATTCAAAAGGGCAGTGCCTTGGATGAGATTGCTCAAGTTAATAAAGTAATGAGTATGGGTAAGTCATTCTGGGAAGGTTTATTAGAGTCTTTAAAGAGTAATACTCCAGAATTAATGCCATTAAATATTAAATTTTTAGATGCATTTGAAGTAAATAGTAAACTCAAAGTTGGAAGAAATCTTGACTCAAAGACCCTTAAAATTGCGCTTAATATTTTAGATAAAATTGAGGCCTTTGAAAACAAAAATCTTATTAGTGGACTAATTGAAAAATCCTCCACAAAAGAGGATTTGCCGCCAATTGATTTATTGTATCTATATGACAAAATGAGTAAGATTCCTAAATCTCAATGGGAACAAATTATTTCCTTAGGGGAACAAACTAAAATATTTATTCCAGATGAGTTAAGGAATCTGAAATCCTTAATGAATGTTTTTATGAGAAAAGAGAGACCTAAGGAACAGTCGTTAGTAAAAGGATATGAGTCAATTTTAAAGCTTAAAAAATTTAAGATAGAAATTTTTTAAAGGGGTTAATTGTCGTTAATTAAACCCAAAATCAATAAAATTGAAGAATAAAGTTCCAGCCTTTTAATGCGTATTTATTATTTACTGTTTACTATGATTTAATCTTCTAAATCATCCAAATCCTCCAAGTCGTAATCTTCGAGATTAAAGTTATCGTCAACTATGTCCACATTAAGTTCAAAATCTTTAGCAGTATCACTAATGTGAATGTTTCTTCTTAGCGGACCGGTATAATACATTTCTTGATTTACATATTCGATGTTTTGGTTTTGAATGGCTAATATAATTGAAAGGTTAAATATTAATTCATTAACAGAGGGACTGACAATTGCCACATTGTCATTTTCTTCAATTTCGAGTTCTCTAAGTACGGATTTAAATAACGCCTTGAAATATCTTATTTCACGAATAAGGCCAAGTTCACTTATAACTCCTGGTGCATGTTGGTCTGAAAATGTAAGATTTAGTATTTTACACTCTTTTATTTCATCATGTGATAGGTCTGTATTGATTTCTAAAAGGCCAGGTATTTTCATTTCTTTACCTTGATTTTAGCTTCATTCTTTAGGTTCTGAATTATCATTTTTGCTTGTAATTCGGTAATCATGACTTTCTTGGTAGTCGCCTTAATTTTATTGTTCTTTTTCATGTGATTCTTTTACAATAAATATCAAGTAAGGCACCAATGTTCTAGGTTTTGGGATTTTTTCTGCCGGATTTTAAAATGGTTTTTAACCTTATTTTATAATCAAAAGGTTTTTTTGGGAGGTAATTATCGAGGTCCAAGAATCAACAAAAAAATGATTTTGCGTTAAAAAACGGGATTGTAAAGGGCCAAATAACCTAGGTATGCTGTCTATAAGGGAGGGCCGGCCTACGGGACTTCCGGCACTACTTCCTTCAGGGAGTGGGGTCATCGGTAGCATCTTCTACTGTGACCTCTATTTACCGGGACTTTTTTGAATGTATGATTGGGTAAAACCAGTAAGGTATTGATGAATTAAAAATCACCGTTAATTCGAATATGTTACCGGGATGATTTATAAACTTGGTATGGGACTTTAACATAAGTAGACTACAAATCTACTAAGCAGTCAAATTATTTATATTGTTTTGATTAAACCATCATTCATTAGATTTTTACATTTATACACAAGATTAGGGGAACATTGTAATATTCTGCAGATGCTTCTGACACCATTGCCATTTCTTATCATTTCGATAATTTTCTTTGATTTAGATTTTTCGATAAAAGTAGAGGTTTTTTCTCGGCTACCAGGGACACGGCCTCTGTATTTGTCAGGATTTAGTTTGGCTCGTTCAATTCCAGCAAGGGTTTTTTCACGATTCTGATGATAAAAGAACTCTGAAAGACTTGATAACAAATTTATGAGAAGACCAGTTGTTGGAGTTTGGTTGCCATTGTCATCAAGTGTTGTAATTCCCTCATTTAATGATGTTAAAGGGATTTTAAGTTCACATAGCGTGGATATTGTATCTATCAAGTCTTTAGTCGAACGCCCACAGCGGTCAATTCTTAGAACCACAACTTTTGAAATTAATCCTTTACGGCAATCATCTAATAATTTGGCACCGGCAGGTCTCAGTTTAAATTCTAATCTGCCGGATACACCTTCATCTTTATATATCTTCCAACCCGGTTCTATTTTATCTTCTTGGGTTCCGATACTCTGCAGATAGTGTGAAGTTCTAAGGTAATAGGCTGTTTTCTTTTCCATGTTCGTTGACCATTAAGGGGTAAGTATTTGATAACACCAAATATCCTAGACGGAAATGGATTTCCGGAATAAAATCGTTTCTAATTTATATTATGGCCTAAATCTTATAGTTTATCATATATATGACGATAGAAGTCATTTAAGGATTGATAAGATTTCATTCTATACTTAAACCCCTTCATTGCATAATCCCGGTAATTCTTTGCCAAAGGATGGTCACTTGACATGAGGTCATGAAATTGTTCTTTGGTTAGTTGAGATATGGAAGTGATAGTGCCATCTGCCGGTACATAATCCTTTGATGAAATGTCTTTTTCTGTCATTTTATAAAATATGGTTTGAGGTTCGAACATGGGTCAATTCCTTAACTATTTTACTTTAGGTAGTTAAATAGTTAAGAATTTACGTTTCTAATATCTTAATAAAGGATTTATAGAATCATTTAATATTAAATGATTCAAATGTATATATATATACATTACGGCAATAAGTGCTAGTAATATTACTAGTTAATACTAGAAGTTTGGTATTAATTTGCGCCAGAATATAACTAGTACTAGTGCTCTAGTATTAATGCTAGCTAGTTGATTTATACTAGACTAGTATTTCTAGTTTCCGCTAGGAAATAATCCTCTAGATTGGGCGTGAGAATGTCTCCCTAGCTTTTACACCGGTCGACACCCCACGCTCAGCTAGCTATGCTAGTTTCCTCTGAGTTGGTAGAAAAGTATCAGTGAAAACTTTTCCTTGTCAGCTACTTAAGAGTGGTCACTCACCCTGAGATTCTACCTTCCGACTTTGTGCTGGTATTAAACTTTGAATCTCGCTCCCGTGGTAATTCTTAATCAAATAACGCCACTGTTACTAACCCGTCCATTATTTGATGTAAATCGTAATACGACCTATATTAATAATTATAAAGAAAATTATCAAAAGAGTAAAGGCCTTGAATAAAAAAATCAAATATTTATTTTTATGGGAAATGTAATTTATCAACATCATATATGTATTCGACTCAATTCAAGTCAATACAAAAGACTTTCAAGGATACTATTAATTGAGAATAAGACAAAATCTGAGCTTATAAGGGAGATAATTGAAGAATATCGGCCAAAGTTTAATTTAGGATAATTAAAAATTTGAGGTTTAGTCAAGTATTACCGGTATAACCAATAATTGCAAATTAGAAATTGAATTGCTAAATTTTGGATAGGCAAAAATCTTTTCATGATAATAAATATTCGAAGTCCAAAGTTCGACAACACCGTTGAGGACGGTCTGTCAATTATCGGTAATATAAATGAACTTTTTAAGACTAAATGGCAAACTCCGCATGGTACAAAAGAATTTGAGAATCACCTTTTTTTTAATTTGATTGAGTATTTTAATTACTTCCGATATGTTGATGGTCAATTGGAGTTCATTTTGAATAATCGTTCGATTATCTCAAATAAAGCCAAAGAGCTTTTCATTCTGAGAGAGAGGCTTATTCGAGTTCTCAATCCTAAAATCCAATTATTGATTTATTCAGATTCTTTAAATCACAATAAGACATGTTTTTATGCAATCATTTCTCATCTTAATGATGTCGGTGATGAGTTATTTTCAGAAATCGACCTTGAGGAATTATTGCCAGTAGGTTGCGATGAATTTAATTTGAGAGAGTTTTTAACTGAACGATTTATAAATAGTATAAAGTTTAAAGTCTTTGATTATCTGAAAAAGACAATTCAAATACCAAGCGCTGTAGATTTTGATTTGGAATTATTAAAGTTGTCTCATCATAATGAGCATGAAATGTATGCAAATAAGTTTTGCGAGGATTTATTAAATAAAATTGAAAATCTTGAAATTGATGAAATAGAAAAAACGGATAAAAATCTTTATAATCAACTGAAAAGTATAAAGAAAAATTCTGTGAGAGTTTCTAACTTCCTTAATAAATTACAAGTATTGGACCTGTCACTTACGAGGTAATAAAGACAAAAATATGAAAGTTTATCTATCATCAACCCCAGAGGTTGAACCCTCAGAAGTAAAAGAGGTTTTTGAGTTGTTGACACAAGTTGTTGGTCCAATAGAATTTAAACAACTGCCTTCGCTTTCTATCAATGAAATTGATGTTTTTGTTGAAATGGAAAATTCTTTCGAAAATGTTCGCTTATTATCGTTTGATGGATTATTTAATTTATGTACCGCCTACCGTAGATTTTACTTCCAATCACAAGGAATATCTAAAGACGATTTTGTAGTTGTTTTGACAGCAATTCCAAACGAGCATAAATGGTTTAGTGCATTCCGTGGCAAGAATATTTTTATCAATATAAATGATTGGGAAAGCTATACCGGCAAAAACCAAAAGTACGGGATTGCTTATCAAGTGATAGAAAACATTTTCCAATCTTTAATTAATTTAAATATAGAATTGGGAGTAGTAGAATCTGAGCCCAATGTCCATTGGCATCCTATTGGATGCATAAATGACATGTGCCAAAATAAAGATGATGTGATTTTAAAATTAAGGACAGCAGATATTTGTGATTCATGCCAAGAACGTTTTATCAATACAGGAAACACAATAGAATTAGGAGTGCATATTCAAGGTGAAATTGAGAATATTAGAAAAGGAATCGTTAGAAAGTTTTTAGAAAAAGGCGATGTTGTTCCAAAGAAAATTGAAGTACGGAAAGATGGGAAAATTTATAAAGTGTACATTGAAGGATTTAATACCCCTATCGACATTGAAGCATTATCTAGAACCCTTTATGTTTTTTTATTAAAAAATTTGGAAGGTGTAAATCAATATGATTTAAAGAAAAGCTATACTGAATTAAAGAATATTTATTTTAAAATAAGGAGAGGTGGTACTGAAACATCATTGTTGAATTTAACGAAAATTGGGGATGGGAATTCATTCTATAAAGAGGTTCGTAATATCAATACTGCACTTAATTCAATGCTTGGAGAAGGTTTGGTTGAGTTTTATCTTGTAAAGCGCATAAACAATGTTTATAAAATTTCTTTAGATAAAGACTATATTTCAATTGCTAATGAGTTATAATTTCCAGAATGTTCTGGTAACTTATTAAGAAGGTTCTGTATTGGTATACGGAACCTATTTCATTTTCCATGGGGAAGAAATTACTCAGAATTTTGAGCATCGTTTCACGCTAAACCCCACAAAAATGGAAAGCAAAACACAAATTACAGTTACCGGAACCGTTCAAAAATTGGACATTTCCCAAGTTGTCATCCCGCAAGAGATGAAAAATTTATACGACTATGAAAGTCGTTCAATGGAGGTCGATACACTAAAGACAAGTATCGAAGAGTTTGGTCAGTTAGAGCCAATCTCAGTTGTAAAAGTAAAAGGTCAGTTTGTTGTTGTCAATGGGGTGCTACGTTATCAAGCAATCCTTTGTTCTGAAAAAAATGATGTCGAAGTTAATGTATTAGAAATTGATACAGAGTCTGAAGATTTCTCACTGGCTGATTTAATTGTTCATACGCAAATCCAAAAGGTAAAAACCCCAAAGGAGAAAATGCGGGAATTCATTTCTATTCTGAGACTTGATACCGGTGATTCAAATCCATTACGAGACCGAAACAAGAGATACGACTTTTTGTCGTCTACAATGGGAAAAGGTTGGTCAAGAAGTAACGTAATCTTAATGATGAATGTCATTCACTGGACAATGAAGAATGGGGATGAGTTGAACTTGGTTGAGCAAGTTTTCGAGGAAAAAATTCGTGTATCTGAAGCCGCATTTGCAGTGGAAACATTAGCTAGAGAAGATTATGGATATAAAAAGGAAAAAGAATCTCAAATCCTTGATAAGTTTCTGAAAGGTGAGTTCAAGAAAGAAAAGGTGGAGCAATTAGTTGATACATTCAACTATAAAAGAAACGAAGGGTTTACCGAAATTGAGGTTTATCCAATCAAGACAGATGATTATGAAGTTATTCATGGAAGTATTGAAGATGTTGAATTGCCTGTGAATATGGAAATTGACGTTGTATTCACATCCCCGATATATTACCGGCTTCGCAGATATGGAGATGACCCAAATGAAATGGGCTGGGAAGCGACACCACAGTTGTACGCAGAAAGATTGGTTGATAGTTTGATGAAACCATACAACAGATTGAAAGAGTCAGGAAGTATGTTTGTAAATCTTGGTGAAACTTACGATAAGGGTAAATGCCTTGGAGTAATTGAAAATGTTGTGGTTGAAATGATTAAAAGAGGCGCGTTTTATGTGGACCGCATTATTTGGAGAAAGGATTCAAATAAACCAATTTCTAATCAGAACCATAGATTTCAACCGAGTTATGAAGTTGTTCTACATTTTGCCAAATCAAGAAATTATTACTTCAAAAGATTTAAGGTTAAGAAGGAGGTTTCTGATTTTAAGATTTCTCGTGGATGTAAGGATTATGGTTGGGATGGTGTTAATTATTATGTGCCAAACTTCTATAAGCAATTGCGCACAATTATGAGTGAGAACGAGCTACATGATATTGTAACGGTTCAGACCAACTCGGCAAGAATCAAACATGTAGATGGAGAGCAATATCACCCTGCAACTTTCTCTCAGATGTTACCGGCAATTTTCCTATCAACTTTTTGCCCAAAACCAACTGAGAATTATAAGCCACTAATTTTTGACCCGTTCTTAGGTGGGGCAAGTTGTGGTCGGACGTCTTTGATGATGGGTTACAGATTTTGTGGAGTTGAGCTTTATGAACAAAATGTTGAAACCTCAAAACGTATATTAGCTGAGAGTTTACAGGAATTCGAACCTCGTGCATTGAATCAACTCGAAGCTGACAAGGAATATGAACTAGTCGCTTAAAAGTCGCAACATCACCGTGATTTAGATATTCTCCAAAAACATGTTGAATAGTAAAATCCTCATCAAAAAGATGGGTAGGGGGATTTGTGTGTTAAAAAAGTAAAAAAACATGTGGATTTAACGGTTAAGTCCACTTTTAAATAACAATAAAATTTTAAATAAAATGAAATATTCAAACACAAAAGAGATTGTAGTAGATGTAGTAATGGAAGTATTGGTAACTCAACGATTTGAGGTTCCAGTGGATTATTCTTTTGATGAAAATGACTACGATACCGCATACCTTAAACTTATGAATGAATACGGTTCGGATATGCCAAACCTAACGGGAAGAGTTGATTTTGATGACATTGATTCTGATGAAGTTATTGATGTCTATTTTCAAGGTATTGCAGATGTAAATGTGGAAGAGATTACCTGTAATGATTGCTAAGAAAATTAGCTTAAAAAATTCTAAATCATTTTTTTATAACATGAAATGCTGTAGCCTAGCGCTACAGCATTTGTAAAGTTTTTTGCAATGAACATTAAAGAAAGGCCAATCTACCAATTAGATTCAAATCAGTTAGAGTGGGTATTGTCTGAAATATTAGATAAAAAATTTGAGGAATTCATGAACACCCTCAAAATGCCTGATATCATTTATACACGTGAAGAAGTAGCGCAAATTCTTGGTGTAAGACCAAATACAGTTAGCTCTTATATTTTGCAGGGACTATTGACCAATAAAGGTATTGGCCGTAAAATTTTGATTTCCTCAAAGGAAGTAGACCGATTATTGAAAAACAAAAAAGTAACATTTAAACAAGTGGCATAATGGCAGTAACATTTTTTATTAAGACAAAAACTAAAGAAAAATCATCTATAGGAGTGTCAATTAACTACGATGGGATGGAACGTATCGTTTTGACCTTACCAAATTTGCAAGTCAGTCCTAAAGAATGGGATAATGGGGGAATGAAGTTAACTAGGGGGAAACAAGAGAACTCATACATTCAGAGTGACCTAAATGAGTTCCAGAATAAGGTTGATAGATTTTATCGTGAATTCAGACGGGTAAATGAATCGAATCCGACAAAAGGTGATATTGTTACCTATTTAAAGTCCGATACAAAGTTGGAAGATTACTTCAAACCTAAGAACACAACATTGATGATTCCGATGATTTGGAAGACCATTAAGGAGCGTGAGACCGGTGCGGAACTTAATAATGGAAAGAAGTTCGAACGCGGAACCATAGATAATTACGAATCAATGATTCGTGCATTTGAACGTTTCCAAAAGTATAGAAGAAAGAGTATTACAAATGTCGAAATCGTCACAAGAGAATTTATCTTGAGTTTCGAAAATTACTTGACCAATGTAGAAAAACTGAGATTGAATACAGTTGGAGACCGATTGAAGAATCTTAAAACCTTCATTTCATTGTATTCAAAACGTGGATTCTTGCCACATAATCCATACATAAAGTACAGCATTAAAATACCTAAGGAACCTTCCACTAGTATTGCATTAGATAAGGATGAATTAAATGACATGTATGAGCTAGACCTGTCAGATAATCTGCAATGGGACCTAATCCGTGACCAATTCCTAGTTCTTTGCTGGACAGGTCTGCGTATATCTGATTTTTCTCAATTCAATTCATTCGATAGAGGAGAGGAAGAAATTATTACTCTTCACAACGAGAAGACAGACGCTGAAATCCATATTCCAATCTTTCCGATGGCTAAGCGTATTTTGGATAAGTATAACGGACGTTTTCCAAAGATGGTCAATGAACAAACAATGAATGAGGAAATTAAAGAGATTGGGAAGATGGTTCCTGGTTTAAATCGTTCGATTCAGATTAAATACACCAAGGGTGGGGTTGTGGTAAAAGAGACTTTGAAACGGTACCAACTATTGGTTCTTCATTGCGCTAGACGAACATTGGCAACGAAATTGGTAACTGAGTTAGGGATTGATTTGAAGACTGTGTGTTTGATTACAGGTCATAAGTCAATCGTCACTTTAGAAATCTATTTGAAGCACAATAATAAGAATGCTTTAACCGGAGTGATTGAAAAGGTTAAGGCGCTGGAAGGGAGTCTGGCTTTGAATTAAAAAATCATTTTATAAATTCACTGATAATTTTCTCGGTCCAAGATTTAAAACGAGGACATTTCTCTAAAATAATCTCTATTCCAATTTCAGAAATTATATTGACTCCATCAATTACTTTATCATATCCTTTTGCTATTCGTTTTAATCTTTTTGATGGTGCTGTATTCGGACTATTATTTATATCTTCTGGGTTGGGATAATCTCTAAGTGTTTTTGTTAACTCTTCTGAATTTATTTTGGAAGGTTTATAGAATTTTTTTAACCCCTCTGAACACGCAAATACTAATGCCTCAAATTCGTGTAATTGAATGTAAGGAATTAAATTATCAACTTCTCTCGAAAGACTATTGCTAATATCTGATTTAATTCCATTTTCTATGTTTACCAATATTTGTTGCTTATTCGTAAAAGTACTATGGGCAATTTGATAGTTAGGGAAATCTCGAGGGAGTGCATAATAATCAACAAAGGTTGTAACTACACTGTTGCTTTCATTAACGCAGTTTAAAAGGTCTTTCTTGAGATGTTCGTATTTACTGAGTCCACCTTTGGAGTGTTTGATTTTGAAGCAATCAATAGCGTAAATTCCAAATTTATTCAAATAGGGTACTAAGACAGAATTAACAAACTCTTCTTCTGTATATCCTTCAACTATAATTATTAGTCTTTTCATCAAGGCTGACCATTTAGTACACTTTTAGTCCACAATTCGCCCAATGAATAATCTTCTAACCAATTTGTTAATTCATTATGTTCAATTCGTCTAAAGTATGATTGATTATCAGTTTTGTCTACTGTTATAACATCTTCTGGTGAAAAGTTATTGAGTAAATTTACAGATTGAGTGGAGATGATTATTTGACAATTATTTTCTGAAGCGGATTTAATTAAATGGGCTAATTTTTTGATTGCAAAAGGATGAAGCCCTAACTCTGGCTCATCTATGATAATCACTTCTGGCAAATTTGGCTGAAGTAAAAGTGTGGTTAACGCAATGAATCTTAATGTTCCGTCAGATAGATGCAAGGCATTAAAATATAAATCAGGGAATTCGTTTTCAATCCATTCTAACGTAATTCGATTCTCGTCTAAAAAATCTGGTTCCAATTTAAACTTATCAAAAAATGGAGCTACAGATTTAATGGTTTTTTCTATTCGATAAAACTCGATAGGGTGTTTTAAGCTCAAATAATATAAGAAGGCTGGTAGGTTGCCACCATCCTCTCTTAAGAATCGATTGTCATTTATATTGCAAGGCGTTCTTAATGGTGCAGATATACTAGTGTCGTGAAAATGGTAAATTTTATAACTTTCTAAATGCTTGCGTAAAAATATGTCTCTCGTGGTTAATGAGTCTTTGATTAAGCTTTCTTTTAAGTTTGTGTCATAAAATTCCTTGTTTCTTGGAGCTGGATGATAAATACTAGACTCTTTTGAAATGAATAATACTCCATCGTCACTTGGTTCAAGATTAAATGAATATGCATTTGTTTTAAAATCTAAATATCCCTCAATTAAACTTGTATTTTTCCTTCCAAAATACAGCAGATTATTTATTCCACTTTTCAGTGAATATTGTTGAAGTCTTTGCTCGTAGATATTATTAATTAATTTGAAAAAGGAAATAAAGTTAGATTTTCCTACACCATTTGCACCAATTAATATGTTAATTGGTTTTAACTCTAAGTCAAGCTCTCGGATAGATTTAAATCCCTTTATTTTTATTTTACTTAACATATTAAGTTATATTCCTTTCTCAAATATATTATATATTAGTCAAATTTAGTTTGACAACTTTAAAGTTGTTTAAATAAAATAGTATTTTATTTAAAACAAACGGCAATCTGAAATTCTCTCTCGTGCTACCTGTTTTGCTACCACTTCCGTAAAATAAAAAAAACCACCTCGTTTGAGGTGGTTTCTGTGGTCCCACTAGGATTCGAACCTAGGACCCCCTGCTTGTAAGGCAGGTGCTCTGAACCAGCTGAGCTATAGGACCATTTTGTTGAATTGGTCTGCAAATATCTGTTTTTTATTTTTTTTATGCAAGTCTGTCATTGAAATAAACTTGATTTTTTTTATCCCTGAGGCCTGTTTTTTGATTATCTGCCTGAAAGACACCATCTTTACGTCCAAATAATATGTAACATGGAATCACTTTTTAGTTTAGATAATCTAATCAGTTTATTAACATTAACCTTTTTGGAAATCGTTTTAGGAATAGATAACATCATTTTCATTTCTATTACCGCTTCGCGTCTGCCTAATAAAAGCCAAGCCAAAGCTCGTAATATCGGTTTATTACTCGCCATGGTCTTTCGGGTTATCTTGCTTTTTGGGATATCAATTCTTATCTCCCTTCAAAAACCCTTCATGCACATTGATACGACCTATTTTAAGGTCGCACCCACTGGACAAGGTGTTATCTTATTTATTGGGGGATTGTTTTTGCTCTATAAAGCCACAAATGAAATCTTCATGAAGTTAGAAGGGGAGGAGGAGCATATCGGTGCATCGGGTAAAACGGTGAATAGCATTGCCAAAGTTGTCACGCAAATTGCGCTCATCAACCTCGTTTTTTCCATCGATTCTATCTTGACTGCGATTGGGCTTTCCGACAATATGATGGTCATGATCATCGCCGTAGTTGTATCGGCTCTCATCATGATGGGATTCTCTGGGCCAGTTGGCCGTTTTGTCAACGATCACCC
>JACCDS010431467.1_pt1 | contig 26512 bp, 21 predicted proteins | sample 7446441 | NCBI WGS metagenome assembly JACCDS01 (sample SAMN15323445, study PRJNA562643) | freshwater metagenome | isolation source: river surface water | place: USA:Blue River Watershed | collected 2017-08-17 | reverse complement strand
TTGCCTAAACATTTTAAAACACTTTCAAAATTTAGAGCCAAGGGTGGAAGGTTTTACAAGCCCAAAGATTTACTCAAATGGTACGGTGTACCTCAGGCTCAACTAGAATCACTCTTGCCTTTCGTTCGAATTGTATCCATCCCCAAAAAGCAAAATAAGCAAAGCCTATTCAAACCATGGTTAGACATCAATAAGGCATCCCTGAACGATTTAATGGGGTTAAAATTGAGCCCTGGTTTAGTCAAGAGAATTATTAGATATCGGGATTACCTTGGGGGCTATCAGTCCATTGGGCAGCTTAAAAAGGTATATGGGATGTCTGAGGAAGATTACCAAAGGTTAAGGCCTAAATTGCTCCCAATTAGGGCCAATACGGTCAAAATGCATTGGGCTACAATGAATTATAATCAAATGGTCTCTTTGGGCATATTTGAGCCAAGGGATATTTGGACAATTATTCACCTTAGAAAAGAGCAGGGTAAGGAGCTAGGCTGGGAGGAGTTGATTTCTCGTTTTGACTTAAACAAAGAACAGGCTTATCAATTAAAAGCCCAAACGGATATTCGGTAGGGGAACAAAGAATGGGAAAAAAAGTTTGAATTATTCAAAAATATTCTTAGTTTGGATCTAGGATTTATTCCTGATTACCGATTGCTTGCTTATAAAAATCCCGCGTTAACGCGGGATTTTTTGTTGAGGTTAGATTTATTATTTTTTAATTTAAATAAATCTAACCTCAACCCTCTAATTATTTTAATCCCTCTCGTTTATTCGAGAGGGATTTTTTGTTTATTCAGTTCTTATTGTGCTTTCTTGAATATTTGATTCACAGCACCACCTAACATTGGGAATTTCTCTTTTACAAATGCAGCAATCGTTTCAATAGATTGTTTTGCTTGCTCTGGTGTTACACCTGCTTCTTTTACTAAGCGATCAATTAATTCTTGCATGATTTTTATTTTAATTATTTATAATGTTTTTATTAAGCCACTTTTAATGCACTCAATTTGCTCTTGTCAAACATTTGCTTCGCATAATCCAAAGTCACATGGAATTCCTTGGTATCAGTACCAGGTAATTCAAACATGGCTTGAGTAAATAAGCTTTCGCAGATGCTTCTTAATCCTCTTGCACCTAATTTATATTCCATTGCTTTAGAAGTAATAAAATCATATACTGCAGGATCGATGGTTAATTTGATTTTTTCGATATCAAATAAATGCGTGTATTGTTTGATCAAAGCGTTTTTAGGCTCTGTTAAAATACTTCTTAAAGTTTCAGCGTCCAAAGGTTCTAAATGTGTTACAATAGGTAAACGACCTAACATTTCCGGAATTAAACCAAAGCTCTTGATGTCTTGTGCATTCACAAAACGAAGTAAATTCTTTCTTTGTAGTTCTTGTTCATCTTTGTTTACACTAAAGCCAATCGCATTGGTATTAATTCTTCTAGCAATGATTTTATCAATGCCATCAAATGCGCCTCCGCAAATAAATAAAATATTCTTAGTGTCTACTTTAATCATTTTTTGATCTGGATGCTTTCTTCCACCTTGAGGAGGTACCAACACTTCAGTTCCTTCCAACATTTTCAATAAGCCTTGTTGAACACCTTCACCGCTTACATCCCTGGTAATGGAAGCATTGTCTCCTTTACGAGCAATCTTATCAATCTCATCAATGTAAACGATGCCTCTTTCAGCAGCTTCTACATCATAATCGCAGTTTTGCAATAATCTAGTTAGCATACTCTCCACATCTTCTCCTACATATCCAGCTTCCGTAAAAACTGTTGCATCCACAATAGCAAAAGGCACATTCAATAATTTAGCAATGGTTTTTGCTAATAAGGTTTTTCCTGTACCTGTTTCACCAATCATAATCACATTGCTCTTTTCAATTTCCACTTCGTTCTTTGAAGAAGAGGGTAGATTGATTCGTTTAAAGTGATTGTATACTGCTACAGATAATATCTTTTTTGCTTCATCTTGTCCAATGATATATTGATCTAAGAATGTTTTAATAGCAATGGGTTTTTGAATTTTCAAATCTCCTGCTTTACCATCTACTTTCTTTTGATGAAATTCTTTATCAATGATTTCATGTGCGTGCTCGATACAGTTCTCGCAAATATGCCCTTCCTGACCAGCGATTAATATCTTAACCTCGTCTCTGTTTCTTCCACAAAAAGAACAATGTATCATGCCCGATTTACTCATTTTCATTTTCTTTTATTATAAAGATTTTGCAATCTTATCTACGATACCATATTTAACTGCTTCTTCTGCATTCATCCAATAGTCTCTATCAAAGTCAGTCATGATTTGTTCCATAGATTTACCACAATTCTTCGCTAAAATTTGTGCACCTAATTCTTTTGTTTTTCTGATTTGCTCTGCTTGAATTTCAATATCTGCACTAGTTGCTTGGAAATATCCACCTAAGCTTGGTTGGTGAATCATTACTTCTCCATGAGGGAAAATACTTCTCTTTCCTTTCTCACCCATACTTAATAAGATAGACCCCATACTAGCTGCTAAGCCCATACAAATAGTATGCACAGGGCTCTTGATTAAATTCATGGTATCAAACATGACCATACCAGATGTTACCACACCGCCTGGGCTATTGATGTAAAAATTAATCTCAGCACCTGGCTTGTCTGCATCTAATAGCAATAATTTAGTAACAATATCTTTTGCAGACTTATCATCTACTTGGCCCCATAAATAAATAGATCTCTTTTCAAAAAAGATTTGTTCCATTTTTCTATTTAAAAAACTAGGAGCGTTTTCTTCTTTCTTATCTGCTTTTGGTTCGTCGTCTTCTTCCATTAAAAATGCGTTCTTGATAATCATATATACTTATTTTTTCACTTTGCGTGGGTTAGTTAATAATACCTCATCTACCAATCCGTACTCTTTTCCTTCTGCAGCAGTCATCCAAAAATCTCTATCGCAATCTTTGGCTACTGTATCCACATCTTTATGCGTATGGATAGCAATTACTTCGTATAATTCATGCTTCAATTTCTTAATTTCTCTAGCAGTAATTTCGATATCAGTTGCTTGTCCACCAATTGCACCACTAGGTTGGTGTAACATGATTCTACTATGTTTTAAAGCCGTTCTTTTTCCTTCCACACCAGCACATAATAAAATAGCACCCATACTTGCTGCCATACCAGTACAAATGGTAGCCACATCTGGGCTAATAAATTGCATAGTATCATAAATACCTAAACCTGCATAAACACTTCCACCTGGGCTGTTAATATACATTTGAATATCTTTTGTTCTATCTGTGCTTTCTAAGAACAATAATTGAGCTGTTACAATATTGGCTACATAATCATTAATTCCTTCACCTAGGAAAATAATACGGTCCATCATTAAACGGCTAAATACATCCATACTTGCCACATTCATGGGTCTTTCTTCTATAATATAAGGTGTAAGGTTGGTTACACTATTTTGGTATTGGTGTAATGTGTTGCTGCTAATTCCTCTATGCTTCACAGCGTACTTTTCAAATTCTTTTCCTAAGTTCATATGTTTATTTTTCTAATGTAGTAAAGGTAAAACCTATTCCATTAAGCTAGAGCAAAAAGGGTGCCAAACTTGAGGTGTTCGAATAAAAAAAGGCCCTTCAGATGGATCCAAAGGGCCTTTTTGTTTAAAATCGGTATAAAAAGCTTAGTGCTTGTGATTTTGTAGTTTTTCTGCAAATTTTTCAGCAGTGATTTTTTCTTCTTTGGCAGTCACTGTTGCTTCTACAGCTTGGAATAATTTGTCAGTGCTAATTCTGTGGTAGCTATCTTCTACAAATTTTCTGTCTTGCATCATTCTGTTAGCGTAGTCTTCTAACCATTGGTCATTATCACCTAATGCACCTAATTGACCACCCATATAACTCATTAATTGAGATTTAGCGAAACCTTTTAAGTCTTCTGCACCAACTTCAATTTTATGTTCAGCAATTAATTGAGTGCTAATTAAAGTCCATTTTAATTGATCTTGGAATACTGGATATTCTTTTTCAGCTTCTTCTTCTGTTCTTTGCTTTTCTCCACCGTTTTGCAACCAACGCTTTAAGAAAGCAGTAGGGAAATCCATTTTAGTATTTTCAATTAAAGCATGATAGATTTGATCGTGCACTTGATTGCGCGCTTGTTGATCATAATATCCTTCAATATCTTTTTTGATGGCTTCTCTAAATTCAGCTTCTGTTTTGATCGTTTGGTTAGGGTAAGTTACCGTAAATAAAGTTTCGTCTAAAGGAGCTTTTTCAACAATACCAACTTTAGTGATCAATACTTTGAAGTATTTATCAGCATCATCTTTAGTTAATCCTAAATCTGCTAAAATAATATCTAATTCTTTCTCTTCAAACGCTTTACCTATTTGAATTGTAACGCTATCATCCTTTTTCTTTCCAATGAATTCTTTTCTAGCTTTAGGAGCAAAATATTTGATCAATAATGAATTGTCTTTAGATAATCCACCTTCAATTTCATTACCTGATTTATCTGATTCAATAAAAGTAACATTCAATACATTCTCTTCTGTTTCTGCAACTTCTGGTTCAGTCATATTACCATTACGAATTTGTAATCTTTCCACTTCTGCTTGAATCATTTCGTCTGTTACTTCAATCTTGTAACGAGTTGCTTTAATACCCTTTGTATCAATCGTAAAAGATGGTTTTAAACCCACTTCAAAAGCAAATGTGTAATCTATTGGTTGATTTACATCCATTGTTGGAAACTCTGCAGTTACTGGCAATGGCTGAGCAAATATTTCTAATTTTTCTTTAGCAATATATTGGTTCATTTCATTTTCTACTGTCTTAATCACTTCGTCTTGAAAAACTGATTGACCGTACATTTTCTTAATTAAACCAGCAGGCACCATTCCTTTTCTAAAGCCTGGGATATTTGCCGTTTTGGCATATTTCTTCAAACTTGTTTCGTAACCTTTTAAATAATCTTCTTTGGTTAATGTTACCGTTAACTTGTCATTTAAAGGTGCAATGTTGCTTCTTTGTATTGTTGCCATAAAGTTGATTTTCTAGTTATTATTCTAGTGTTTAAGGGGGGCAAAGGTAAGGTTTTAGTATTAAAAAAGGCCCAAATTTGGGCCTTTTGTGCGGATGGAGGGGGTCGAACCCACACGCCTCGCGGCGCTAGATCCTAAGTCTAGTGCGTCTGCCAATTTCGCCACATCCGCTTAGGGGTTGCAAACTTAATTGATTTTTTTAATTTTTCGGGTACTTTTTACGCTTAAGCAAGCAGGGAAACAATTTTCTCTAAATAGTACTGATCTGTTGTGTCAAAATGGGCTAGGTGTTCACTATCTACATCTAAAACTCCAGTAATGAGTCCATTTTGGAAAACAGGAACCACTATTTCTGATTTAGATGCACTACTGCAAGCTATATGTCCTGGAAATTTTTCAACATCTTCCACGATAAGTGTTTTTTCTGCAGCCCATGCTGCTCCACAAACACCTCTACTTTTTTTAATTCTTGTACAGGCTACTGGACCTTGAAATGGTCCTAAAACCAATTCGTCCTCGATAATCATATAAAATCCAACCCACCACCAACCAAACTGTTCTTTTAAAGCTGCTGAGATATTGGCAAGGTTCGCCACCTGATTCGGTTCACCTTCTATCAATGCTTTTATTTGTGGAATGAGAGATTCGTATTGTGCTTTTTTATCACCTTGAGTGATGTGTAAATCTTCTGCCATTATGCTTGCTTATTCAATAAATTTTTTAATTCCTTCTTTTCAATTCTTGCAACAAATACAATGAATAAAACCAATAGTATTGTTGCAAATAAATAATTAAAAGGTTGATTGCTTGAAACCATATGCACTAAATTATTAATGCCAAATAACATTAAACAGATTACAAAATAAGCAATCAGTTTTTTAGTAGCATAAGGTATTGGGTATACTCTTTGACCCCATTGATAACTCACTACCATCATGGTGCCATAACAGAAAAAAGTGGCCCATGCACTTGCCATATAACTAAAGTGTGGAATGGCAATATAGTTGATGATTAAAGTAATTAAAGCGCCTAATAATGTGATCCATGCGCCAGCCATTGTCTTATTACTCAATTTATACCAAATACTTAAATTATAATACACGCCTAAAAACATATTGGCAATTAATAAAATGGGCACAACGCGTAAACCCACATACATGGCGGGATTGCGAATAAATAGTTTCCAAATATCTAAATATAAAACTACTCCTAAGAACATGATGCAAAGTGTGATCACAAAGAATTTCATGATTCTTGCATAAGTCTTTTGAGCTTGATCTGATTGAGCAGTCTTAAAGAAAAAAGGTTCGGCACCCATTCTAAAAGCTTGAATAGAGATGGTAATTAAAATAGACAATTTATAACATGCTGCATAAATACCCACTTCCATTTTATTGGCTTCCACTGAAGCTCCAGGCGCCCACCATCCTAACATAATTCTGTCAAAAGTTTCATTCACCATTCCGCCAAATCCCACTAAAATAAGTGGTAGGGCATATACCATCATTTGTGCCCATAGTTTAATATCAAAAGAAAAACGCAATGCACGAATTTCTTTTTGTAATAATAAAAGCACAAAAATATTTTGAATTATGTTAGCTAATAAAATATAACCAACAGCCCAATCTGATTTAAAACTAGTCGCCCAAAAACCAGTTGGATTGTCTTGTGCTAACTGAGGGATAGTGCTTATGAAAAAATAAGTGGCAGCGATATTGAGAATAATGCCACCTACTTTAATAAAGGCAAATTTCTTTGGCTGATCAGAGAGTCTTAATCTAGAAAAAGGAATAGTCGTTAAAGCATCCAATCCAACTACCCATGCCATCATGGTAATGTATTCTGGGTGTTGGGTAATTTGTAACAGCGTACTTAATGGGCCACTATACATTAACATGGCAACCACTACAATACTCGTCACAAAAATCATAGAGAAGCTACTAGTATGATAGATTTTCTCTTCGTTTTCTTTGGATCCAAATCTAAAATAGGCTGTTTCCATTCCATGGGTTACAATCACATTTAGAAAAGGGATAAAAGAGTAGATAATGGACATTTCCCCATAAGCCGCCTCGGTAAACTTATAGGTAAGGTAAGGCGTCAACAAATAGTTGATAAACCTTGCGGCAATGGAACTCAATCCATACCATGCAGTTTGACCGGCTAATTTTTTAATACTACTCAAGGGGTTGAAATTACAGCTAAATTAGTGAAAATAGTTTTGTTTATCTTCATGGAATAAATCTAAGAAAATGAGGCTAGTTATTCAAAGAGTTACAGAAGCCAGTGTTAAAGTGGATGGAGAGATTGTTGGCGCCATTCAAAATGGTCTTATGATCTTGGTGGGAATAGAAGATGCAGACAACCAAGAGGATGTTGAATGGCTGGCAGGTAAAGCTTCCAATTTGCGCATTTTTGATGACGCGGATGGAGTGATGAATTTAAGTGTGAAAGAAGTACATGGTGATATATTATTGATTAGTCAGTTCACATTACACGCTTCCACTAAAAAAGGAAATCGACCTTCTTATATCAATGCATCTAAGCCACCTATTGCGATTCCATTATATGAAGCAATGATTCAACAATTAGAAAAAGAAATGGATAAGCCCATTCAAACAGGAAGATTTGGTGCAGATATGAAAGTGAGTTTGTTAAATAATGGCCCAGTAACTATTGTGATGGATTCCAAAAACAAAGATTTTTAAAACCTATTTTATGAAAGAGATGACTATACAAGAAGCGCAGAATAAAGTGGATCAATGGATTCAAACCATTGGAGTGAAATATTTCAATGAGCTAACCAATTTGGGAATTTTAATGGAAGAAGTGGGAGAGCTTTCTAGAATTATGGTACGCAAATATGGGGAGCAATCATTTAAAGGGAAAGAAGCAGAAATGGAGCTGGGAGATGAAATGGCAGATATCTTATTTGTATTAATTTGTTTGGCCAACCAAACAGGCGTTGATTTAACCAAGGCGCTTGAACAAAATCTTCTAAAGAAAACCAATAGGGACAAGGATAGGCACCAAAACAACGAAAAATTACACCAATAGGCAATCTCGCCTTATATTTGCAAACTATGAGCAAGACTCCAACTGATAATACATTACAAGCGATTATATCGCATGCAAAAGAGTACGGATTTGTTTTCCCAAGTAGTGAGATTTATGACGGCTTAGGTGCCGTATATGATTACGGTCCTTATGGGTCTCAATTAAAGAAAAACATTCGTGATTATTGGTGGAATTCAATGACCCAAATGAATGAAAATATTGTGGGTATTGATGCAGCTATATTTATGCACCCTACAACATGGAAGGCGAGTGGTCATGTGGATAGTTTTAGTGATCCATTGATTGATAATAAAGACAGTAAAAAAAGATACCGCGTAGATCATTTATTAGAAGCACATGCAGATAAGATGATCGAGAAAGGCGATCAAGCGGGAGCTGATAAATTATTAGCAGACATGGACGCCTTATTAGCAAAGGATGATTTTGCTGGTTTAAGTCAATTGATAGCTGACCATAAAATTGTTTGTAGTGTAAGTGGCACAGGCAATTGGACAGATATTCGTCAATTCAATTTAATGTTCTCTACAGAATTAGGTTCTGTTGCAGAAGAAGCTAGTACAATATATTTAAGACCAGAAACTGCTCAAGGTATCTTTGTGAATTTCTTGAATGTACAAAAAACAGCAAGAATGAAAATTCCTTTTGGAATTGCACAAACTGGAAAAGCGTTTAGAAACGAAATTGTAGCTCGTCAATTTATATTTAGAATGCGTGAGTTTGAGCAAATGGAAATGCAATTTTTCATTAAGCCAGGTACGCAAAAAGAATGGTATGAGCATTGGAAGAACGAGCGTATGCAATGGCATTTGAGTTTAGGTATAGATGCGAAGAAATACCGATTCCACGATCATGTTAAATTGGCACACTATGCAGATGCTGCATTGGATATAGAATATGAATTCCCATTTGGTTTCAAAGAAGTAGAAGGTATACATTCAAGAACTGATTTTGATTTGAGTAGACATCAGGAGTTTAGCAAAAAGAAAATGCAATACTTTGATACTGAAATCAATCAGCATTATATCCCTTATGTAATTGAAACTTCTATTGGTTTAGATAGAATGTTCTTGTTAATCTTATCTAATTCTTACGAAGAAGAAACAATTAATAAAGAAGATGGTACTACTGATTCTAGAGTAGTATTGCATTTGCCAGCTAAAATTGCTCCTAATAAATTAGCTATTTTACCATTGACTAAAAAAGATGGTTTACCTGAAATTGCAAAAGAGTTAATGGACGATTGTAAAAAGTCTTTCCATTGCTTCTATGAAGAAAAAGATGCGATTGGTAAAAGATATCGTCGTCAAGATGCTATTGGAACACCATTCTGCGTAACCATTGACCATCAAACCAAAGAAGATGGTACGGTAACTGTTCGTCATAGAGATAGTATGACTCAGGAAAGAATTCCAATGGCTAAAGTAAAGTCAATGGTCTTAGAGGCGATTTCTTAACCGTATAGTTCAAAGTGTATTCGCTCTTTCGGAATACCTAGCTCTGCTAATTTGGTTCTGGCTTCATCAATCATTTCTTTCCAGCCACAAATAAAGAATTGTGCATTGTCTTTATTGGCATTTTCCAATAAGGTTTGGTATACTGGATGGACATAGCCATTGTATGCGCCTTCTCTTATTTCTGTTTCTCTAGAAAAGCTAGGGTGATAATAAAAACCTGGTTCGGCTTGTTCTAATTGTTTTAGTTCATGACCGTATAAACAATCTGTATATTTTCTACAGCCAAAAATTAAATGAATGGCTTGGTGTGGTATTTTGTTTTGATGAATAAAGTGCACCATCGATCTAAATGGTGCTACACCTGTTCCGGTACAAATTAAATAAAGGTCTTTATCTATCGTTTTAGGAAGAACAAACACACCTTGTGGTCCTCTATAAGTAATGGTATCACCTACTTTCACTTCATTAAATAAATAGGTTGTTCCTAATCCGCCTTCTAATAAAACAATCACTAATTCAAATTGATTGCTGCCATTAGGAAAAGATGCAATAGAGTAGCTTCTCCATCTTTTATTGCGTTTTTCGTGAATGGGTAAGTCTAATGTTACAAATTGGCCTGGAGTAAAATCAAAAATGCTTCCATCCTTCACTTCAAAGAAAAATCTTTTAGTGGTAGGTGTTTCATCAATGATGTTTGTAACAATTGCTTCTTTCCATTCAAAGGCCATGGGTCTTATTTATTGGGTGATAAATACTCTTTGAATATACACTTTATTATTCGCAAATACTCTTACAAAGTATATGCCAGCATTCAAGTTATTGATATTGATTGGTTGAGGTCCCATTTGATTCACCAATTTATCTTTTTGGAAAACACGGTCACCTGTGGAATTGATGATATCTAATTTTATATCTCTGGTTTGAATATTGCTGAATTGAATATAGAAACTATTACCCTTGATCATATTTTCAATATAATCACTGGAAGTTATTTTTAATGAAATTTCTCTCACCGAAGCTTCCATAATATTAGTAACCAATACCAACTTCGGATCGGAGCTCATGGTGCAACCACCTGTCATAGTCATTACTTTATACAAGGCATTCCTCTTAGCAATCAAAGTTTGATTAGTGGCCCCACTGATGGTTGAATCATTGATTAACCATTGATAATTATTTGCAGTGCTCGCACTTAGCGTACTATCGTTGATTTGTGAAATGACCGGTTTAGTCACCATTGAAACAGGGACAGTACTTAAAGGGCTTGGACAATCGTTGGTGCTAATTTGTGTATTATAGAAGAAATAATAAAAGTTTTGAAAATTTCCACTAGCTGCTGAAACACTGTTTCCGGTGATGCTAAATAATTTGCTTGGACCCAATGGATAAGTAGAGTTGCCTAATCCACTGTTTCTAAATAAAGTAGCATCTGTACATTTTGCTATAATGATATAATCACCCGCTTGTGGAACTTTCAGATTCAAATAATACACTCTTCCTGTATCTCCTTCAACAAATGGTGTAGCAGCATTTCCAGTAGCTGCAATAGGTGTAGGACTTGATGCGCCAACATTTAAGCTAACTGTTTGAATTGGATAATAAGAATAAGAACCATCACTATTTTCTGATACTAAGGTTCCTAAAATAAAATCAATTTTACCAGCATATCCGGTATATAATTTTGTAGTCTCAATGGTCATCGCACTGGTTGCATTCACCTTTACATAGTTGCCATTAAAACTATTATAACCACCATTGGCACCTAAGCTTGTATTTTTTTGAGGTCCAACAAAACCAGCATATCCACTTCCCACATTTAATTTAGTCGCACTGCTATTAATCACTGTGGTAGATCCCAGACCAACTGGATTAATGGATGAACTACTATCGTACCAAAAATATTTATTGGTACTAATTGGATTATTTACTTGTAATTGAACACTATTATTACAATTAGTAGCGATGGCTGCAGGAGCAGGATTGGTTGTAGAAGTAACAAAACTACTACTGATACTATTATTGTCTTTTGATTGATCTGTGCTTAGAGAAACAGTTGCTGTTATAGCATAGCTAGTATTTTCATCTAGATTAATAGGAGTTTGAAAAGTATAGTTCATGCTTTCAAAACCCAATAAAGATCCATTAAATGTTTCTGTAATTGTTTTGATGGTAGTGGTTCCTTTTTTTACAACCACATTCACGGGAAAATTTGATTGTTTACCCCCGCCATTATTGACAATTTTCACTGTGATATATTGCGTTCCTGTTTTACATGCTTTGGCAGCAGGACTCACAATATCGCTTAATTTTAAATCATTAGAGGGACTATTGATTTTAAAGCTATAATCCTGTGTTTCTCCAATAGTATAAGCGCCACATGGTTTTAGATCAGAAAAAGTACTCGTTTCCATAGCAACAATTCTTAATCTTGTAATAGATCCAATGGTTAAGTTGTCAGGAAGATTAATTGTGCCACTAAATAACCCATTGGTTAAAGCCTTGCTGGCAGCTACTTCTTCTGTAGATTCGAAAACCCCGTTATTGTTATAGTCAATATAAATATTGATAAATCTAGTATTATTACTTGCATCGCTACTAGATGTTTTAATAGAGAAATTCAAAACACCTGCAGGCTCACCATTCACTACTTGTTTTGTATTGTCAATGTATTGATTAGTAGTAGTATTGGCAAAAACAATATTATTTAATGTTACGCTATCTAATTTTGTACCTGCGCTAGAACTTGGACTAGAGCTACAATAGGCAGTTCCACCACCACCACTAATGATTAAAGAATAAGCTTGACTTCCTCTCTCTAAATTGTTTTTATGTGAAACGGTGATAGTATAAGTATTGCCCACTATTATTGAGTCCACTTCCACTTTCTCTACATTATCAATTTTATTGTTTCCTCTTGTTGCTGCGGCACTTGGATTGGCAGGATTAAGATTCCATGTTTCAATGGTATTCGTTCCATTGCTAATTTTAAGGTCTAAATCGTTAATGATTTTTGGAGCATTATTATTTAAAGTATTGTTAGCCGTTCCTTTTACATCTGTCCAAACCAAAGTTGCTTTCAAAGGTTTTTTACCTGAAGCAACAACGGTATAAGTTTTGCTCGCTTGGTTTTGTAATACTTCTTCATATACTAAATCTGCAGAACTACTTCCATTATTGCTAGTCAGCGCATTGTTTAAAGTAATAGCTGCTTCACTAGCATTTAATAAGCCCCATCCAAATTTATAATCAGGACCAGGGCTGGTACCTGCTTCATTAGCTGTGTGAATGGCTAATGCTTTTAATGTGGCAGAGCGAACTGGCTTGTTGATTAATTTATAGCTTAACTCTTGAAGTAAGAGTAAAGAGCCAGATACTCCAGGGGCGGCCATGGATGTACCATTCAAATAGCCATAACTAGAATCGTTCGTTGAAAGAGTTGAGTATACTGATACACCATCTGACACAATATCTGGTTTGATTCTACCATCGTCTGTTGGCCCCCAGCTACTAAATGAACTTTCTACAACATCTTCTTTTTTAGCATATCCTGCTAGAATACCATTCACAGCGCCTACGGTTAAAATATTTTTTGCACTCACATCTGCAGGAAGTGTTTCATAGCTATCATTGTTACTTATACTATCAGGTCTGATACCTGCGTTATACCATTTTCCAGAAATATCTCTTCTCCAATAAGTTGAATCATTGTTAAACCATTTACCAGTGCTAGTATTTTTGGTAGGTCCATTTGATGTTCTAGTATTTCCTGCAGATTTTACAATTAAGTAGAATGGGGCATTGTATGCAATAGAGTCATATAAAACAGCTTGGTTGTCGTATAAGCCAAATCGGTAATCTTCTTTTTCGTTGTACTTTCCATTGAATTCCCATCTAGATGAATCATCGTTATAATCCCAACCACAAACGGTTCCATAAGAATGATTAGAAACCAATAAATTTCCTGCAGCTGCACTAGACATTTCTGAAACATCACTATTCCAATCGTATGCATAAATACCTTTACTGCCGTGGATCATTCCTTTTGCGGCTGGATTTACTCCTTTTGCAATCATAATACCAGCAACATGTGTACTATGATCTATAATTTTAGTAACATTATCTTTTTGTGTAACTCTGTTGGCAATATCAAAATGTGAAGTTCTAATGGCGCCTTCGTCCCACATTCCTAATTTGTATGTTAAACTATCGCTGCTTCCATTTAAATTAAATCCAGTAGTTCCGCCAGTCCATAATTTATTAGTGTTCACCGTAATGGCATGAACAGGATCTGCAAAACTGGTAAAATAAATAGGTTGTCCATACATGTCAACTCCCATTAAACTTACCCTAGATTTATTTTTATTCAAATAGTTAATTGCCCAACCATTTTTTTTGGCTTTGATAACAGCATCAGCGTAATTGGTTCTTGCTTCAAAATCTAATTTTTTAGACGCATCCATTAAAGCAACTGCTTGGGTATTAATTTGCGCAAGTAAATGGTTTGGCAAATAACACAGAAGCAATAAAGCAAAAATTAGTTTAAATGAATAACGCTGCATAGGTTAAAATTACAATGAAATCTCAACAAACAAATGCCTAACTTTAAGTAATTACAGCCACATGAAAATTTTAATATATTCTTATCTTTTGTTATTGTCATTTGGGTCACCCAAGCAAGGCATAGAAGGTTTTCTAAGGGAAGTCAGGGGTAATCAAATGGGCATCGAAAAGAAGAGTAGCTTAAAAGGTCAACCATTGGTTGGCAGGTTATATATATTTAATGATTTGTCCGATACAGATTTGGTTGGATTAGAAGGCCAGTGGTGTAAATCTGTTCAACGAAAACCATATTTAATCATTCAAACGGATAACAAAGGCTATTTTAAACAAGCTTTAAAGAAGGGTAAATATGTTGTTTTGGTAGAAGCATATGATGGCTTTTTTATTCCATCTTTTGACCAATTCAATCATCCAAGTAAGGTTTTGGTAGAGTCCAAAAAATACACTTCTTTAAACATCTTGGTGAATTCAAAAGCAATTTATTAGGATAGCTGTATCTTTGCAGCCTGAGCGATGAATGAACAATCTTTGTTTGGTAGGTTTCACGAATCCCCCCTCCTAAAAAAGTTGGTGGATGGGATACTTATGTCCTCCTCTCAAAATTTACCTGCTCAATTTTTTCTTCAAAACTTACACGGGTCATCCACGGCTTTTATTATTGAAGCAATTTTCAAAAATGAAGCTACTGCTAATTTGAATCATTTGGTAGTATTGAATGATGCAGAAGAAGCAGCTTATTTTTTCAATTCTGTAGAAAGTGTCACAGAGGCAATGGATTTATTTTATTTCCCTTCTTCTTTTAAAACCCCACAGAATTTTAATTTGCTCAATCCATCCCATGTCATGTTGAGAACAGAGGCATTGACAAAAATCTCCATGGGAGGAAATAAGAAAATTATTGTTAGCTATCCAGAAGCCATTTTCGAGAAAGTGATTTTGCCTAAGACACTACAGCAAAACATTATTCAATTAAAAACCAATGATACCCTGGAATTAAATCAGTTAATGCAACAATTGGTGGATTATGGATTTGAAAGAACTGATTTTGTGTATGAGCCAGGACAATTTGCATTAAGAGGAGGTATTTTCGATATTTATTCTTTTGGTAATGAAAAGCCTTATCGTATTGAATTATTTGGTGAAGAAGTTGATAGTATTCGTTTATTTGATCCTGCTACGCAATTAAGTGAAAGAAAGTTATTGCAAGTAAACATTATACCGAATGTTACTACTCAATTTGAGGATACAGAAAAAATTCCACTATTAGATTTCTTAAGCAAAGACACAGTAGTATGGTTGAAGGATTGGGATGTGATCAAGCAAAAAGGCCTGGACCAAGCAGAGGCATTGCAAGATTATATAGATCATCATGGGGGAAAGCCAAAAGTAGAAGAGCATGATCCACATCAAAAAAATACAAGCCAAGATGATTTTATTGATGTAGAGATCACAGAAAACGCTTTGGCTACCAAAAGCATTATTGAATTTGGCTATCTACCACATTTAACCAAGGAGAAAATTAATTTTAATACACAGGTTCAGCCTGCTTTCAATAGACAGTTCCAGTTGCTTATTGAGAATTTGCAATCTTTTGAAAAGAAGGGATATGATCTTTTTATTTTCGCAGAACAAGCCAAACAATTAGAGCGTTTGCATGCCATTTTTACGGATTTAAAAACAGAGATACAGTTTACGCCTATTGTTAAAAATATTCATGAAGGTTTTATTGATCATGAACATAAATTACTTTGTTACACCGACCATCAAATCTTCCAGAGATATCATAAGTACAAAGTAAAACAAGCATACACAAAGAGCAAAGCTATTACGCTAAGAACCTTAAGGGATTTGGCTCCCGGAGATTTCGTAACCCATATTGATCATGGGGTGGGTGTATATAGCGGATTGCAAAAAATGGAAGTGAAGGGAGTGATGCAAGAAGCGGTAAGAATTATATATAAGGATAGTGATATCTTATATGTGAATATTAATTCCTTGCATAAGATATCTAAATATACAGGGAAGGAAGGTGCTCCACCTAAAGTTAATAAATTGGGTTCTGATGCCTGGGTGAAATTGAAAGACAAAACCAAGGCAAAAGTTAAAACCATTGCATTTGATTTAATTAAACTATACGCACAAAGAAAAGCCCAGTCTGGATTTGCATTCACTCCAGACAATTATATGATGCATGAGTTGGAAGCATCTTTTATTTACGAAGACACTATTGATCAGGCCAAAGCCATCGCAGATGTGAAAAAAGATATGGAGCAAGGTTCTCCTATGGATAGATTGGTGTGTGGAGATGTTGGTTTTGGTAAAACAGAAGTGGCTATTCGTGCAGCCTTTAAAGCAGCCATTGATGGAAAGCAGGTAGCCGTTTTAGTACCCACGACTATTTTGGCTTTTCAACATTATAAAACCTTTAAAGAAAGGTTGAAAGACTTTCCAGTGACAGTAGATTATATCAATCGATTTAAAACTGCTGCTCAAAAGAAAGAAACTATTCAAAGAGTAAAAGAGGGTAAGATTGATATTTTAGTGGGCACGCATGGTATTTTAGGAAAAGATGTTCAGTTCAAAGATTTAGGACTGATGGTGATTGATGAGGAACAGAAATTTGGAGTAGCACATAAAGAGAAATTAAAAACTTTAAGAACCACAGTAGATTGTTTAACACTTACTGCAACACCTATTCCAAGAACCCTTCATTTTAGTTTGATGGGTGCCAGAGATTTAAGTATTATCAATACTGCACCTGCAAATAGACAACCTATTCATACAGAAGTACAGGTGTTTCATGAAGATGTGATTAGAGAAACTATTTATTTTGAAACAGAGAGAGGAGGACAGGTTTTCTTTATTCATAATAGAGTACAGGGATTGGCAGAAATGTGTGCAATGATTCAAAGACTCTGTCCCGATTTGAGTATTGGATATGCGCATGGTCAGTTAGAAGGCCATCAATTGGAAGAAAAGATTTTAGATTTTATTGAAAGAAGATATGATGTATTGGTTTGTACCAATATTGTAGAGAGTGGGGTGGATATACCTAATGTGAATACCATTATAGTGAATAATGCACATCAATTTGGCTTGAGTGATTTGCATCAATTAAGAGGAAGGGTAGGTAGAAGTAATAAAAAAGCATTCTGTTATTTATTAGCACCACCCATTAGTACTTTACCAGATGATTCAAGAAAAAGATTACAAACCCTTGAACAGTTTAGTGAATTGGGAAGTGGATTCCAGATTGCTATGCGAGATTTAGATATTAGGGGTGCTGGTAATTTATTGGGAGGAGAGCAAAGTGGATTTATGGTGGAGATTGGTTTTGAAATGTATCAAAAGATTTTAGCAGAAGCAGTAAGAGAATTGAAGAGATCAGACTTCAAGGAATTATTCCAAGAAGAGATTAGTCAGCAAGATGATTTTGTACAGGATTGTACCATCGATACAGATTTAGAGATTATGATTCCTGATGCCTATGTCGAAAATATTGGAGAAAGATTGTCTTTGTATACAAGATTGGATCAATCAGAGAATGAAGAAGAGTTAGTGGCGATGAAGGATGAGATGACCGATCGATTTGGCCCTATGCCTAAATCGGTGGCAGATTTATTTGAAACCGTAAGAGCCAGAAAATTAGCCATTGCATTAGGCTTTGAAAAAATGACATTGAAAGAAGAAACCCTAAGATGTTATTTTATCAATCGTCCAGATTCACCTTATTTTGAAAGTGATTTATTTAAGAGTCTTTTAGCTTTTACCCAAACTTCTATGAACAATGCACATTTTAAGCAAGTGGGTAAATTATTTGTATTAGTGATAAAAGATATTCCTACTATGGAAGACTGCCATAGGGTATTACAGAAAATGTATAATGGGGTGGTGAAGTAAGCTTCCCTTAATGGATGTACTCCAAAAATAATGAGTCCCCGTTGGGAGACTCATTATTGAATTTGAAGTCCTAAATTCCTTCAGGGCTCTTTTATTCCTAGAATCCTTTTTTAGCAACTCCGTCAGCGATTGCTTTTAATGCATTTGCTTCGCTTAAGATAGCAGCCATTTTATTTCCTTTACCGTCATGACCACCAGCCATATAACCGCCTTTAGCAGTTTTTGTAACTACAGCATCATGCATTGGTACATTTTTTTCTTTAGTTTTTAAGCAATAAGCTTTGATCATTTTTGAAGTGTCCATTTTGTATAAATTTTAAAGTGAAAATTTCTAATTGAAAGTATGCTATTTATTGTGAAAAATCATCATTTATGCGTCAATTTTTGCGTATTTGGCGTGTGTTTCGATGAATTCTCTCCTTGGAGCTACCTCGTCACCCATTAACATGCTGAAAATTCTATCTGCTTCTGCAGCACTTTCAATGGTAACTTGCTTCAAGGTTCTTCTGCTTGGATCCATGGTGGTTTCCCATAATTGATCTGCGTTCATCTCACCCAGACCCTTATATCTTTGAATCGTTACAGAATCATCTTTACCTCCACCTAATTTTTCTATCAATCCTTTTCTTTGCTCTTCGCTGTAAGCATATTCTTGATCCTTACCTTTCTTCACTAAGTATAAAGGTGGTTGCGCAATATATACATAACCATTTTGAACCAACTCTTTCATGTATCTAAAGATGAAAGTTAAAATCAAAGTAGCAATGTGGGAACCATCCACATCGGCATCGGTCATGATAATTAATTTATGATAACGAAGCTTGGTAAGGTTTAAAGCTTTTGGATCTTCAGGGGTACCCACAGTAACACCTAATGCAGTGTACATATTTCTGATCTCTTCGTTTTCGTAGATCTTATGTTCCATTGCTTTTTCAACGTTCAAGATTTTACCACGAAGCGGTAAGATGGCTTGATAACTTCTATCTCTACCTTGTTTTGCTGTACCACCCGCAGAGTCTCCCTCCACTAGGTATAGTTCACATTTTTCAGCATCTCTTTCAGAACAATCCGCTAGTTTACCTGGCAATCCACCTCCAGATAAAACTGTTTTGCGTTGAACCATATCTCTAGCTTTCTTAGCTGCCACACGAGCTTGTGCTGCCAAAATAATTTTAGAGATAACATATTTAGCTTCTTTAGGATTTTCTTCTAAGTATGCTTCTAACACACGAGACACTGTAGTTTGTACTACACCACTTACTTCACTGTTACCTAATTTAGTTTTTGTTTGACCTTCAAATTGTGGTTCAGGAACTTTTACAGAAATAATAGCACTTAAGCCTTCTCTAAAGTCGTCACCTTCTACAGTTACTTTTGCTTTCTCAAACAAACCTTCTTTATCACCATAGCTTTTGAATACACGCGTTAAAGCTGTTCTAAAACCAGTTACATGCGTACCTCCTTCAATGGTATTGATATTGTTTACATAAGAGAAGATGTTTTCTTTGAAATCATCATTATAGGTTAATGCAACTTCAACTGCTACATTAGATGCTTCGTCATGACCTTCTACATATAAAGGCTGAGTGATAATAGGGTTTCTATTACCATTCTTATCCAACATTTGTACAAATTCTACGATACCACCTTCACTATAAAACTCATTTACATAAGCGTTACCGTTTTCGTCTTTCTCGCGTAAATCAGTTAAGCTAATATGAATTCTTTTATTCAAGTAAGACAACTCGCGTAATCTACCTTCTAAAATTTCTTTACGATATACAGTTTCTTGGAAGATGGTTGCATCAGGCCAGAAATGTACTCTTGTACCTGTTTTTTCACTAGTGCCATTTTCTCTAACTGCATATTGAGGAACACCAATTGCATATTCTTGTTCGAAGATCTTTCCTTCTCTTTGAACAGTTACTTGAAGCTTGGTACTTAAAGCGTTCACACAACTCACCCCCACACCGTGTAAACCTCCAGAAACCTTGTAGGTATTCTTGTCAAATTTACCTCCTGCGTGAAGTACCGTCATAACCACTTCTAAGGCAGATCTTTTTTCTTTTGTGTGCATGGCAGTTGGGATACCACGACCATTATCTTGAACACTAATTGAATTGTCTGTATGAATGGTTACTTCGATATGAGAACAGTACCCTGCAAGGGCCTCGTCAATAGAGTTATCTACTACCTCATATACTAAGTGGTGAAGACCTTTGATACCTACATCGCCAATATACATGGCTGGTCTTTTTCTAACGGCTTCTAAACCTTCTAATACCTGGATACTATCGGCTCCATAATTCTTGTTCTCGGCCGAATCTGGATGTTGCAAATCTTCTGACATAAAAGGATCTTTTTTGTTGTTTTTATAGGGCATTCAGCATGCATACAAACTTAAGAAAATTAAGGGTTTATGTGCAAAATGAGGGACGCTTTAGTTATCCCCATTTTGGTGCTCGTGTGAATATACTAGAGGCCGAAAATGAGGCTAAAAATGGCCTTTAATGGGCATTCTTTTTAAGCAATTCATCGGGGTCAAAATTTTTTAAATAAAATGTCATTTTTGGGTCATAAAATGAACCTTTTTACCTGCTTTGATGTTTATACTTTAATTTTGCACTATGATTCGAACACTGGAAATATTGAATAGTATAGGAAAGCCTGCTGCTTTTTCTGATGCAAAGCTACTTTGGCATAAGGATCAGCATATTCCTGGATCTACTCAATACAGTGTAAAAAGATATGCAGGACAAAATTGGTCGACAGAAGATACGGGTATGTTGATCTATCATTACTTTGCAGGTCATCCTAAAGAAAATTATTTAGAATTAAGATTTTGTATTTCTGGAAATAAATTTTGCGACAATAAGGTTTGTGGAAATTGTAATCAGTCTCCAACAGAAGATTGTTCAGGTCCCATTAAAACAGTAGATATTTTCGCTTTTCATTTTACTTCTACTTTTTTACATCAGTTTACACACAATGTAAAACTAAGTACTACTAAAGATGAAATTTTAGCTTTCAAGCATCATCAATCCTTTATCAAAACCTTTCCTATTGGTGTTAGAAAGCGTAAAAGTTTAGATGAGATATTGAATCATACTTACACTGGTTCAATGGAAAATATTTTCATCAATGCTAAAGTGCATGAGCTGTTATTACAGAGTATGGATTTTGCATTTGAAGAAGAAAAGGAATTAGCATTTTCTTGCAAATTCTTGGCAGACGAAAGAGGCAAGGAAAGTATTTATCAAGCAAGAGATATATTATTACAACATATTGGAGATCCTATTACCATTAAAGAATTAAGCCGTAAGGTGGCCATGAATGAGTGTTACTTGAAAAAAGGCTTTAAAGAAATTTTTGGTACAACCATTTTTGACTTCTACCAACAACAAAGAATGGAGCACGCCAAGTATTTATTATACGAAAAGGCATTGAGTGTAACAGATGTATCTGCTTTATTAGGCTATTCTTCTATTTCACATTTTTCTGCTGCATTCAAAAAGCACACAGGTTTAAAGCCTTGTGAATTATTGAACTAGTTTCCACTTTCTTATTGATATAATTAGTTATTTTTATTTTCTAAAATAATCATATGCGCCATCTGCTTGCCTTATTTGCTTTGATCTCTTTCAGTTCTTGTATTCAACAGAGAGTTGACATGATTGTACATCATGCACAAATTTATACAGTAGATAATCAGTTTAGTACTGCAGAAGCCATGGCAGTGCAGGATGGTAAAATTGTTGCGGTAGGTAGCAATGACGATATTTTAAAAGAATATAAATCGGATAGCGTGGTAAACGCAGAGGGTGCCACCATATATCCAGGATTTATAGATGCGCATGCGCATTTTGTGGGATATGGACAATCTTTGTTTGCAGTGGATTTAATGTTTGTGAGTACTTGGGATGAAGTGATTAATAGAGTGAAAGACTTTGCTGCAAAGCATCCAGGTACAAGTTGGATAAGAGGTAGAGGATGGGATCAAAATAGATTTCCAGGAAAACAATTCCCTACCAATGAGCAGTTAAATAGTTTGTTTCCAGATAGACCAGTCATTTTAGAAAGAGTAGACGGGCATGCAAGTATCGCAAATGATGCAGCATTGGCTATTGCTGGAATAAAAGCTGGACAAACCATGGAAGGTGGAAGTTTTGTAGTGGCGAATGGAAAATTGACTGGGTTGTTAATTGATAATGCAGTGGGCATGGTAGAAAAATTTGTACCTGCTGCAACTAAAGAAGATTATAAAAACTGGTTAACTGCTGCACAAGCTAATTGTTTTGCAACAGGATTAACCACCATAACAGATTGTGGTTTGCATCCAACTGCAGTATCTATGATTGATACTTTACAACAAAGCAATGATCTTAAAATGCGTTTGTATGTAATGTTAAGTGATCATCCAGATTCATATGCGTCTACTTATTTTACTAAAGGTGGTTACACTACAGATAGATTAAAAGTAAAAGGTGTCAAAGTATATGGTGATGGTGCATTGGGTTCTAGAGGTGCTTGTTTATTGCAGCATTATGCAGATCAGAAAGGATGGGGTGGATTTTTATTAAGTAGCAAAGCGCATTTTGATAGTATTGCCGCTAAATTGATCAATACGGATTTCCAAATGTGTACACATGCTATTGGAGACAGTGCAAACAGAACCATTTTAAATGTATATGCAAAATATTTAAAAGGAAAGAATGATAAGCGTTGGAGAATTGAACATGCGCAAATTGTACATCCTGACGATTTTCAATATTTCGGAAAGTATAGTATTATTCCAAGTGTACAACCTACGCATGGCACCAGTGATATGTATTGGGCAGGGGATAGATTAGGTGCAGAGAGAATGAAGGGTGCTTATGCATACAAGCAATTATTAGAACAAAATAATTGGATTCCTTTGGGAACAGATTTTCCTGTAGAAGAAATTAATCCATTCAAAACATTTTTGGCAGCAGTAGTAAGAAAAGATGCAAAAGGATATCCTGCAGAAGGATTTCAAATGGAGAACGCATTAACCAGAGAGCAAACTATTAAGGGAATGACTATTTGGGCAGCAAAGGCCAATAGAATGGAGAAAGAAGTAGGTTCTTTGGAAGTAGGAAAGAAAGCCGATTTTATTATGTTAGACAAGGACTTAATGAAAGTTGCACCCGATAGTATTCTTAAGGTAAAGGTTTTGAAAACCTTTGTTAATGGCGAAAGGGTACACTAATAGCAATTGCTAACACTGTATTGCTGTCTGTAAAATTTTATTGAGAAAAAAGGAGAAAGAAATACTAATCCGATCGAACATCGAGCTTGTGAGCTGAGAGGGAGGATTAGGTATTTTTTCTCCTTTCTTAATTAGATAGATGAAGCGTTACATTCCTACCATATCAGCTGGGATCACCCATGCATCAAATTCTTCAGGAGTTAAGTAACCTAACTTTACAGCCATTTCTTTTAAGGTAGTACCTTCTTTATGTGCTTTTTGTGCAATCTCAGCAGCTTTGTAATAACCAATCTTGGTGTTTAATGCTGTTACCAACATTAAGCTATTGTCTACATGCTTCTTGATATTTGCTTCAATAGGCTCAATACCTACAGCACACTTATCATTAAAGCTTACACAACCATCTCCAATTAATCTAGCACTATGTAAGAAATTATAAATCATTACTGGTTTAAATACATTCAATTCAAAATGTCCCATTGAACCACCAATATTAATCGCTACATCATTTCCCATTACCTGTGCAGAAATCATCGTTAATGCTTCACATTGAGTAGGGTTTACTTTACCAGGCATGATAGAAGATCCTGGTTCATTGTCTGGGATAAAAATTTCACCAATACCAGATCTTGGTCCTGAAGACAACATACGAATATCATTGGCAATCTTCATTAAACTTACTGCCACAGTTTTTAATGCACCATGTGATTCTACAATTGCATCATGTGCAGCCAATGCTTCAAATTTATTGGCAGCAGTGATAAATGGCAAGCCAGTTAAGTTGGCAATATGCTTCGCTACATTTTCAGAATAACCTTTTGGAGTATTGATACCGGTACCAACAGCTGTTCCACCTAATGCTAATTCAGTAAGGTGAGCTAAAGTATGGTTGATAGCTTTTAATCCATGCTCTAATTGACTTACATAACCACTAATTTCTTGACCTAGTGTTAAAGGAGTTGCATCCATAAAATGGGTACGACCAATTTTAACCACATTCATGAAAGCAGCACTTTTTGCAGCTAAGGTATTTTTTAAGGTAGTAATACCTGGGATAGTTACTTCGGTTAAAATTTGATAAGCTGCAATATGCATTGCAGTAGGGAATGTGTCGTTAGAAGACTGAGATTTATTTACATCATCATTAGGGTGTAAAAATTTCTCTTTATCTGTTAAGCTTCCGCCTTTGATCACATGACCACGATAAGCAATCACTTCGTTCATGTTCATATTGCTTTGGGTACCGCTACCAGTTTGCCATACTACTAATGGAAATTGATCATCTAATTTACCTGCTAAAATTTCGTCACAAACCTGACCAATTAATTCTGCTTTCTCTTTTGGTAAAACCCCAGCATCCAAATTAGCTAGAGCTGCTGCTTTTTTTAAATAAGCAAATGCCTTGATAATTTCTTTAGGCATTTTATTAATGTCTTGAGCAATTTTGAAGTTCTCGATACTTCTTTGTGTTTGAGCACCCCAATAAACATTAGCGGGTACTTTCACTTCACCCATTGTGTCTTTCTCAATTCTGTATTCCATGATTGCAGTATTTTAATGCCGCAAAGGTAAGATTAATGTCCCTTAAAATGAGGCTTTCTTTTCTCCAAAAATGCCTGAATACCTTCTTTGCAATCTTCTGTGATAAAGCAGTTTCCAAATAGGTCGGCTTCTACAGCATAACCGTCTTGTTTTTCATCCCAAGCTGCGTTGACTGCTTTGATAGAATTGGCAATAGCAATAGGAGCTTTGGTATGCGCTGCAGCGAGTATGCTCATGGCCTTGGTAATTAAGTCGGTTTGAGGTACTACATAGTTTACCAAACCATAACTTAAAGCTTGTTCAGCGTTGATATTATTGCCAGTGATGATTAATTCCATGGCTCTTGCCTTGCCCAGTTTTTGAGTGAGTCTTTGAGAGCCACCATATCCCACCATAATACCAAGGTTCACTTCGGGTTGGCCAAAAATGGCATTGTCGGAAGCAATAATTAAATGACAACTCATTGCTAGTTCACATCCTCCTCCTAGGGCAAAACCATTCACACAAGCAATGACTGGTTTTGGGGAGTTTTCAATTTTAGCAAAAATGGATTGCCCCTTTTTAGCCAATGCAGTAGCTTGTTCTTTTGTTAAACTTTCAAACTCTTTAATATCAGCACCAGCTACAAAACTTTTTAAGCCTGCGCCAGTTATAATCACCGATTTGATTTCAGGAAATTTATAGACTCTTTCAAAAACAGCATCCAAGTCTTGCATCACTTGGCTGTTTAAAGCATTTAATTTTTCAGGACGATTAATGGTAATGATCAATGTGTGATCTTCCATTTTTGTAAATAAAGTTTGGAAAGACATACCATCAAGTTTTTATCGTTAAAAATTATTTTCTATTTGCAGCAACCCATTCTTTGATATAAGTGGCAATTTCAGAAGTATTAGTGCCTGGCGCAAATAAAGTACCAATGCCCAATGCTTTTAATTTAGTAGCATCTTCATCTGGTATAATGCCACCACCAGTTAGAAGGGTATTGGTTAAACCTTTTTCTTGCATCAGTTGATATACTTTTGGAAACACAGTCATATGAGCGCCAGATAAGATACTAATACCTATGGCGTCCACATCTTCTTGTAATGCAGCTTGCACCACCATTTCAGGGCTTTGTCTTAAACCAGTATAAATCACTTCCATACCCGCATCTCTCAATGCAGTGGCAATAATTTTAGCGCCTCTGTCGTGGCCATCCAATCCTACTTTTGCTACTAATACTCTTATGGGTTTCATCTATCCTAAATTACATTAATTTGATGAAAGTAAACCAAGGGTATGGTTGATTCTTGTAATTGCGTCTTTTAATTCAATATTTTCTACAATATCAAAAACGCCTGGTCCAAATTTACCGCCTACCAACATAATTCTAAATGGTAACATCAAATCACCTGGTTTTAATCCATGAGTAGTAGCCAATTCTTTAAAATCTGTTTCCAATGTTTCGGCCGGCATGGTTTTTAAACCTTGCGCTGTTTTGTCGGAGTAAATTTTTACTAGTTCATTAAAGAAGCCTTGCTTTTTTTCTTCCCATTTGGGTTGAATAGAAGCAATGTCAATGTTTTTAGGTGCTTGAAAGAAAAAAGCAGATTGTGTTACAAAGTCTGGAAGTAAAACGCAACGCTCTTTGACTAATCCAATCACTTTAACTAAATAAGCTGCTTCGTGCACTTCAATGCCTTCTTTGTC
>JACCDS010471530.1_pt1 | contig 26551 bp, 23 predicted proteins | sample 7446441 | NCBI WGS metagenome assembly JACCDS01 (sample SAMN15323445, study PRJNA562643) | freshwater metagenome | isolation source: river surface water | place: USA:Blue River Watershed | collected 2017-08-17 | reverse complement strand
GGTATCAAGCTCCCGAAAGATTGGATTTCAACTTCTAACTTATTATTTTGTTCTGAAATTTTCACTTTGGGTCCAATTGAATTTACTTTTGAATATTTTAACGCATTTTCAATAAATATTTTTATTAATATTTCAAAATACTCTTTATCTCCTCTTAATTTACATCTTGAATTTCCAATAAATTCAATTTCAGGCTTCTCTCTTTGAAAGTTATTTGAGTAAATCTTAATGATTTTACTAATACACCTATGAGGATTAAACTGCCTATCTGAAATAGTAAGATTATCCCAAAAGTTTGGATTGTAAAATTTTGTATTGTCAAGTATAAATTTTGTAAGTCGACTAGCAACATATATTTTCTTATAATTGTTGTTAGCAGATTCAAAAATTGTATCCCAATCTTCTTCACTTTCAACACCAATCAATAAATCCACATTGTCAGTTATCTTTGCGTTCAATCCTCTTAATTCATGTAAATTTTGAGTTACTAAGTCAATGGGAATAAATTCTTCATAATTTAACAACTTTATATCTTGATTTAAGCAATTAATTACAAAATTTTTATCGAATTTATGATTTGGAAATTTTTTCTTTAGCTTATTGAATAAAGAAATAGAATTATAAAATGTTAAAATTCCAATGTATAATAGATTTCCTTTCTTGAAATAATTAAAACCCAACGGGTCAATTCCGAAAACTAATTCATTATTTTGATCTTGAAGTAGCTTCGTATAAAATGCATTAAGTTTATCAAAATTGTTAGCATTTGAATATAAAAATGGCAATTCTAATAATTTACCGTTATCAAATTTGATTTTTTTATTAAATAAAGAAACTGTAGGAAATAATAATTTCATATAATATTAATGAAACAACTTTCTAAATTCATTTAATATGGAAACAAGTGTGCCAATGTTTTTTAAAGCATCGGTATTTGTGAAATATTTTTTTACTTTAGAAATAGTTTTATCCTGATCAGCTCCATAAGATTGTATGATCTTTTTAATTTCATTTATAGAATCTTTATTTTTTAAAGACCCAATAAACTTCTCTTTTTCAATTTCAAAATGATAATCATCTGAAAATGCATTTTTGATCACTGAATCTAACTTGAATTTAAAGTCTAAGAATTCTAAATCTTTTGAAACAAAATCATCCGCCTTATTAGCAATTTCTCGATAATTATTAATAGACCAATCAGCTCCAGTAAATATAACAACAACGATATGGGGATTCTCTTCTTTAAGATACTTTAATATTCCCCATCCTTCTTGTTTTGGAGAAATCGTTTTACCGATTCCCTGTATGTCAAGAACAACTACATGATATTCTTTTCTTATAAAATCATCGATATTCTCTATATCAGTATACTGTGTTATATTATATCCATCTTGTCTAAGCCTTTCTACATTTGTAAGTTCTTCATCATCAATAAATGCAATTCTTGCTTTAAATTTTATTTTGTTAAAATCTGAATCGGTAATTGGAGTTAACGGACTTTTTCTGAAAAAATCAAACATACAATAAAATTTATGTAACTAAGATACTCATATTAGTTAAAAAAAATGAATCACTAAGTTTTTCTCTAAACTATATATAGAAGTTTTAATAAAAAAGAGTCTCGTCTTTGGGTTGGGGTATTAAAATATTGATATAATACATTGATTACTAATTAGTTATATTCTAAAGGGAGGCCCCAGCGGGATCACAAAGCTCCGACGAAAGTCGGGGCTTTTTTGTTTTAAGGACCTGTCGAAAGCTCGCTTTCGTAAAGGGACGAGAAACAAAAAAGCAAAAGCAACACACTGTGTTGCTTTTGGGGGCTTTGCGCTAGCTCAATGCGTTGGGAAGTCGGCGAAGTGAAACGAAGCCGACAATCCCTATTTTAAGTAGATATACTCTAATTCTAATATTAAAGCCTTCCTATTATTGACAGTTAATTGTAATTCTATTTTTGGAATAATTTTCTAAAAATTAGAATAATATTCTAATTTTGTAAATACTTAGGAATGGTTGTGATCTCTAAATCTATACTTAATAAGTTTGGCGAAGACCATCTTGAGAGTAAAGAAGCATTATTAAGCTGGTACAATAAAGTAAAAAATGGCGATTGGAGAAATTACCATGAATTAAAAAATAATTTTAATTCTGTAGATGCAGTTGGCAACAATCGATATGTGTTTAACATTAAAGGGAATCAATATAGATTAATTGCATTAATCATATTTGAAACAAGAACACTGTTTATATTATTTATTGGCACACATGATCAATACGATAAAATAGATGCATCTAAAATTGAATTTAAAAAAATATAAAATGAAAATAGAAATAAAATCAAAAAAAGAATATCATGAATTAATGATTGAGATTTATAACTTGATGAATAAAGGGGAAGGGAAACTTAATAAATCAGAATCTACTAAATTATCTAAAATGGCTAATGCAGCAGAATTATATGAAGAGAATGTATTAGGACTTAAGCCTTTTAAAGAACCAAAAACAATTCATGAGCTAGTTGAACTTAAATTATTTGAGCAAAAAATGACCCAAGCAAGATTGGCGGAAGAAATAGGATTGGCGAAATCTAAAGTGTCAGAAATATTAAATGGAAAACGTAAGGCAGATATTACCTTTTTAAAAGGCATACATAAAGTTTTGAAAATAGATGCTGGATTATTATTAGATATTGTATGAATAAAAAGTTTATGGAAAATTGAATTAATGCGACCTCTCATATTCTTCAACAATAGATTTGGCTTGATCAAAGTCTGCTTTAAGAACTAAAACCTTAATTGCACCAGTTCCTCCAGGTGCCGCATACCAAGGTTTCAATGTACCCATAACCTCATCTCTTAACCAAGATTGTATGCCATCTTTGTCTAAAAGACTTTGCACAAATCCCACTTCAACTATATTCCCAGCAAAAACCTCAATTGATTCCATACATTAAATATAATAAAATTAGGGACACCAATCCAAACTAAAACCCCCGCATGAAAATGTGGAGAAGCGCAGTTACACTAGTGGAGCCAACAATCCCATTATTTTACAGGAATATGGTAACTATCGTGAATTGCCTTTTGTATCTCATCTAACTTGCTTAACATATTATCATAGAAGTATGACAGAACAAACCTCTTAGTATCATAATTCAAATTGAGCAACCTATTATTATACTCTTGAAGTGTGTTTTTATCATAAGTCATTAAATCGGCATCTTCTTTTATTGTTCGATTTTTAGGGTCTACATAATTAGTGCCGTCAAATATTTTGTATGTCATATTCTTTACATCTGTTCTAAAGCCAATCATAGTAACATTTTCATACTCATTGAATTGATTAATCAATTGCCAATACTCTGAAATAAGCGTTGCAACATGCTTATCAGCAACCAACCTCATCCCACCCGATTTTAATTGAGAAGAAGTTCTTTCAATAAAAGTAGCAGGCCTACTCCCAGCAATTTTTAGACTTGCTCGATATAATGTTAAAATGTTTTCTCTACTCCAATCTCTTTTTGATAAAATAGCAATAGCAGTATCCTGAAATAAAACTTGAGCCTCAGTAAACTTTTTAGCAGCAATTAAATCCTCTTTATCTTTGGACAAATCTTCCATTAAACTCTCCATATATTCCACTTCTCTATGTCGCTCAACAAAATGCTCTCTTTGATTCTCAGCAAAAAAACCTAGTGTTACAGCTACAAAAAGCATGACGAATTCTGTCAAATATTCTTTCCACTTTTTAGGATGATGAGTATGGTGATGTACTTCCATTGATTATAGATTGTTTAAAAAATATTACATGAATATAAGCAAAACTCCGAATTCATACGATTCCGGAGTTTGTTTATACCTTATTGGGTAAGTTTTTGAAATCTTTTGTACTGAATTGTGTGGCTAGGATATTATACTTAATTTAACTTCTCCCACAAAACTTTAGAACGACCATTGCCATCGTTTATTATATTGATATTCCCCGCCCCAGCTTGTGTCCAAACAGACAATTTGTAATTCTCAGCAGCTGATGTATTTACAACACTAACTTGCGTACAAGTAACTTGAACATTAGACGAGTTGTAGACCGCCATTGCCTCAGTTCCTGAAACCTGCACATTTGAACCATTTTTTAAAAGCAACACTGAAAGAGTACCATTAGTAGTTAATGAAGCTCTAACGACATAAGTTATTTTATATGTTCCTGCAGTTGGCAAAGGGATATTAACAAGGTCTACAAAACCAGTTGATGCAGCAAGAACCTGTGGAACATCTATTTCTCCATAAGTAATATTTGTAGGTGCTGACAAAGCCGAAGTTGCAGTTCCAATAAAACTACTTGCTTTTACATTTCCTGAAACATCCAAAGTCTCAGTAGGTGTACTAGTGCCAATTCCTATATTACCATTTGTATTGATAAAAAATCTAGTTGGATATGTGTTTGAATAATTCTGTGTTATTGATAAATTTTTTGTGCCGTCTCCATTAAAGTCTTGTAAAATTCCCCAATTATCCAACCAAATAGCAGCTCTTTTACTTGTTGCATGAGTTGTTGGTAAAACATTTAAAGAAGTTGGATATTGAATATTACCACTAGAAATAGTTGGAGTTTCTAAAGTTGGGCTATTTGACAAAACATTATTGCCAACACCTGTAGAACTAGCAACTCCGGTACCCCCATTTGCAACTGGCAATATGTTTGAAGTACTATTTATAATATATATCCATGCAGATCCATTATAATAATATAAACCAGAAGTGCCATCGGTTTGATATACTAATAAGCCAGTAGCTGGCGAAGAAATTGCTTGCCTTTGAGTACTAGTCATTCTTGGAGGTAAAAACCCTTTATTAGTAGATGCTACTTCCAATTTCGCAGAAGCATCAGGAGTTGCCGTCCCAATCCCCGTTTGAGAACATAATTGAAAAGGAATAACAAAAACCACAATACATAGTAAATGCCTTACCATTGTCAAATCATTTGATTGCTGCAAAATTAAAGATTATAAATGATTCAACAACCTCTACGGCTCGGTTAAAGTTTCACTATCTCACTATCCATCCAGGTCAATCTTTTCTTAACCCAAGATTTAAGAAAGTCAACCTCCTCTTGATGCGTCTTGCCAACAAAATTATTAAATGGTAATTTAACACCCAATATTTTCCATCGATCAAAATGCTTGTCAATACTATTTGAACTCTTTAGTATATTAATATGTTTATCGATCGTTAATAAAATAGAAGATTCACTTAATGATGAAGTTCTTAAAGAGGCCCATCTTGACTTAAGACGATCTGTAAAAGCAGGATCAGAAAGTAATTTTTTCCACCAAAAATTAACTAACCAGGTATCTGACGGATAATAATTATTATAATTAAAAACCCATGTAGATCCATTTACAAATGCTACTCTATCATCATTTCCAAAGCCTAAATTAAAATCCCAAATTGGTCCCATCTTTAGTTTACCTGACCTTTCTTTATTCATAAAAGTACTTAGCCTATAAGCGTCAGGATTATATGCAAATTCGTTTAAAATTAAAAAATCAATAAAACTATTCACATCAATAAATTTCTGATACCCGTTTATTAGATCTTTATAATTATTACTCAACAATACATCTTCAAAATCTGAAAAATAGCTTTGTACATATTTTTTTTGATCGTAAGAAATTGCATCATTTTTTGGATACTCATACATTATATAAGTTTCTGCACTTTTCTTGAGGCCATATGGTAAAAAATTAATTTTAATTCCATTTGGATCGTAATTAGACCTAAACCCTAAAGCTTCTGTGTATACAGCATCTGCATCCCAACCAACAAGGGTATTATCTCCAGCTGATTTATCAATCTTTAAAATATAGCCTCCGGTAATAGCACTACCGCTATTATCAGTACTGGCCATCTTAGTTATATTAACCCTACTTTTATCTCTTTTGATTTTTTCCATTAATACATATAATCCAAGATATTCCCCATCTATATATAATTGAACATACTTTGTTCTGGTAGCATACATCCCGATTTGATTAGATAAATCATAAATAAGTGTATTTCTAATGAGCGCTTTATCATTAGCAGGTGCGTATAAAATAAAATCGGATTGTCTAGGAAAATCCATGATTACACTATCTGTATCGTTATCAACAGCATCCCTTAACTCAATACCATAAGATTTTTGATCAAATAAACGAAAAGAGGTTGACCCTCTATACTCAATACCAATATTTGATCTAAAGACAATTGTATCCCCCAATTGAATTTGAATGATTGATTGAACCTTAGGTTCATTAACAATTGTATTGCCTTTGGTACTAATGTACACATTAGGCACTTTATTAGAATAATTAGACACGGTTGCCCAAAAAGCATTTTTTGGAAAGGTATCTATGATTTTAGACCCACTAATTGGGAGGGCTACAGATAGTTCTACTTTTTTACAAGCAATTTGAAATAGAGAAATTACAATTATTAAAATCTTGATGAATACTTTCATAATTGTAAATATCTATAATTTATTGGTTCAGATAGTTATTATTATTCTTGATTTTTTTAATCTCCACCGGCTTATAAATAGCCCCTGTAGCAAAATCAATCAGTATACCCAATCCTCCGAAGAAAACTGCATCTGCAATTAAAGCGCCAACTCTAATTTGTCTTGATTGTTCTCCAGGTAAAGGTTTTCTTCTTTGACTTTCAGTTACCTGACCTCCAACTATAGTTGCACAAGAAGTCAATTCAAGAATTAAAATAAATCCAGTAATTAATAAAATCATTTTTTTCATAGTGCTAATTTATATCTTTTTAATTGTATTTATAATCCAATCAATACCCTGTGGTATCCACAATAGACTCATACATATTTTCCAAATCTCCTCTTTTCAATCCTAATTTATGAGGATCCAAATCCCCGGCCTTCCTAGTATAAATAGCCAGTACACCCATCCCCTGATTAAATGAGATTTGAGACTGACCAGGAGGAAAATATTTTACCAAAGCAACATCATATGGATGGATTGCAAAAAACACATTGCTCTCTACAGATTGCTCATCCAAGTATAATAAAACAGAGGATGTTTCAAAACCACCAGTCTTCTGAAGCCCCTTTTTATAGTTTTGCAAAGAGCCTGTGCCTCTTGTGGTGGTTAATTCGTAACCCTCAATTGTTCTTCTTATGGAAACATTAATAAGTATATTCTGTAAATAATCCAATATAGTACCAATATTATTGGTGGGAGAATGATTGACAAAATCATAGGTTCTAGCAGTCACCATATTTGAAAACAAGCCTGTAGTATATCTTTCATTCACCAATTCAATTGGCTTCTTTCTTTTTCCAGATACCTTAACCGTTTTTAATTCTTTACTTTGGATACTAGTTTCTATTTGGGCACTCAAATTAAATGAAGTTATTAAACTAAATAAAACTAATATCCTTTTCATGTAATTTCAATTGAATTCGAAAAGAAAGCAAAATTTTTTAATGTACTAAAAAACAAAAGGTATATCATAAATATTTAAAAGTCCTTTTGAAAAATCAGTTTGAACTCCAATTAATTTAAACTGACCATTCACTTTAGCACTTTTGAAATAAACAGGCTTTATTGTAGGCACAGTTACTGTTTTATCATAGAATGCAAATGAACCTTTATTATTCATCCAAAATAAATTATTCAAATAAACACCGCCAGTTCCCCAATCGCCCATTTTACCTGAACCCCCTACTCTAAATAATTTACCAAACGCAAATGGATTCAAAACAATATCCAACCATCCATCATTGTTTATATCCATAACATTAAATTCTCTAAACTGCATTTGTTCAAAAGTAAATTCAGCTTTATTTTGTGTAGGTGTAAAGTTACCTTGACCATCATTTTTCCAAACTTCAATTCCCATAAAATCAGTTCCTTCAGTTGCCAATGCAATATCTAAATCACCATCGTTGTCGAAATCTGCAGCTTTTAGACTTGTAGTGCCTCTATCATTATTACTATAAACACCAAGTGGTCCAGGATTTTTAGTTACTGTGTATTTCCCAATGTTGTTATCATAGCTATAAATTACGAAACTATATCTATCTGATTGTTTTTGGTAGTTTAGATTTAAACCATAATCAGCTCTAACAATCTCTGGTCTTTTATCACCAAATAAATCGACAACCAATACTGCACCTGCTCCTTTATTTAAACTCCATGTATTTAATCCATCATTAATTAATTCTCTAGCTTCACTAAAAGACCCATCAGAATTTTGAAGATAAGCATGTAATGCTCCACTCCAATCTCCTTTTGTACCCATATTTAACCCTACAATATCTTTTAAACCATCATTATTCAAATCACCGGTTGATACAGAATGATAAAAACTTTTTGAAGATGATATATTCGTATATGAAACACCATCTCCATTGGGCTTTAAAACGAAAATAGAACCGAAAGGCCAGTTTCCTCCAGAAAGCTCTAGCCCATGATCAGAAATTGCCCAAATCTGTTTAGAAGAGTCCATTAATTCATAATTTCTCCCAGCACCCATTGCACCGGTTTGATAATCTTTTTCCAAACTCCATCCTTTTCCGTTTTTTATAAAATTCAATGCGGGCAATAATGGTGTTTTGAAAAACAATGTTGGTGATATAATTAAATGCTCTTTGCCATTCATCACATTATATATAGTTCCAGATACACTTCCATCAATACCAGAAGTAATATCAGCAGAAGAAATACCTGAAATTTGAAGTGCAATTGTAGTTGTACTAACAAGAAAATTTGGCCTGGTTAATGAAAAACTTTTTGATAAAAAATTGGAACTTGATGATTTAGAAGTAACTGAAACATTTAAATTGTAATTCCCAGCTTTTTTAAACCCAGGAACTAGCACATTTAATGATGATTGAGATAATGTAGTATCAAGTTTAAATATTTGCTTTAAACTATCAACACTTGATAAAACAACTGAATACACAACGCCAGCAGAAGGCATTTTTGAAGTAACAGAAATTGACAAAGGCACTGTATCAGAAATATTTGATGAGCCTGTATCTAAACTTGTAGTAAATTTTATTGATTCCTCTTGCACAACCGGAGGAGTAGATGGCAATGTTGCCTCAGTTTTTGAACAAGAATAGAGTAATAAGATAGGTAATGTTAGAATTAGATATTTCATAAACTAAGATATAACCTCGCTTTGAATGAAGGGGTCAGCAAATATATCTTTATTTATTTTAAAAAAAGTATAATATGAATTATCGACCTCTCTTTTTACTTTTCAATAATTACTGCCTCATATATTCATTAATGAAAAATTAATAATTCATTCCAACAAACTGAAAAACTTTACTTCCATCCATTTCCCAATGATACCCAGTAAATTGATTTGTCTTTGGGGCATCTATTCTTCTAAAAGGTGAATAAATTTCAAGCAAACCGTCTCCGTCAGTATCACCAACTTTAAAATAATCCAACCATCCGGCAAATTGTACATTAGTTCTTACACAATTATTGGGTATCATTTTCTCAGAAATATCCGTAAATGTCTTATCGGTATTTTGCTTGAGTATTTGAATGTACAATCCATCATGGGGATCATTTACTCTTAATAAGACTAACTCCTTTTTACTATCGCCATCTAAATCAACTACATCTATATCGTGTATAGTCCTATACTCACTATTCTTTAAATTAAAAGTTGGGCTGGGAATAATGCTTGCATTTTTTAACTCTAAAGAATTTAATTTAGGATTACCAAAAAATATCTTTGACCCTGAGTTCTTAGCCCAAGGTTGACTTAGGTTTATACTTGCTGCATCTGAACCCATTAATATCATATCTAAATTACCATCTCCATCAATGTCAATTAACTCTGCATTTAAAACAGAGAAGAAAATATTGGATTTATCTATAAAAATTCCATCATTTGCTACGAAAGTTCCATCTCCGTTATTTAAAAATAAATTATTTTGGGAAGTATTACCAACCAATAAAACATCAATATCGCCATCTTTGTCAATATCCCCAGCACAACCACCGTGTCTATAACCTGTCATAAGTGAATTAGAACTAGTTGTGAATTTACCTCCTTTATTTAATAATAAAATGGGTAATTCTTTTTGATCTGGATAAGGATCATAACCTGTACCTAAAGCCAAAGCATCGATATTTTTATCACCATCAAAATCTCCTAAAATTGTTTTTCTTGGGCCAATTAAACCAACATTAGTTGGTGTAAATACAGATTGATCTAATGTATATTGACCATTGCCCTGATTTATATAAAATTCGAAATCGCCTTTAGTTATGGAAGGATCATTATTGTATCTTTTAATCTCAACTGCGTCTCCACTTGGCGCAACAAGTATATCTTCATCCCCATCATTATCAAAATCAAAATAAGAAGCAGCAAAAAAGCCATTTTGACTGTTCTTCAATCTTAGAGTATTTAAATCGACCCAACTTTTTGTTTCATATTTTAACTGATAAGAAGAATACAATGAGGCATACGCATATGATTTTGTTGTAATAACTGGAGTTGCAGGTGCTGGGGCTGGATTAGTAGAGGCAGGAGGCGTTACTACATTTGATGTACTTGTAGAATCTGATTTAGTACAAGCTAACAAAGATGATACCCCAAAAACTAAAAATAGTTGTTTCATAGATTATTTTTTAATCTATCCTTTGGGGGTAATGTAAAAATATTACTTATTTATTATTCCAACAAATATTACAAAGTATTAATCATCTCCACCTCTTCTTCTTCCACCAATTCAATACTAGGCTTTTGAACCACTTTAGTTTTCTTCAAAGTATAAATCAAAGAAGCAGAAATAGAACAGAACGCCATCACTCCTGTCATGGGTAAAATAGTATTATTATGAAACACACTCACCATGGCAGACATCAAAGCTCCCACACTCATTTGAATAAAACCCATTAATGCAGATGCGTTACCTGCATTATGTCCAAAAGGCGCCATGGATAAAGCAGATGCATTGGGGAATATAAATCCCTGACAACATAAAAATAAAAAAACAAGTGTCACGGTAGATAAAACTGTTGCAATTCCCAATAACCCAGAACCAACTAATACAATTGAAACAGAACTTTGAAAATATAGAGCCACTTTAATTATTTGATCTGAATTGTACTTCTTTAAAAAGTAGCTATTTAATTGACTAGATCCAATTAAACCAGAAGCAACTACCCCAAACATCCATCCATAATGTTGCTGACTCACTTTAAAAAAATCAATAAATACAAATGGAGATCCACTAATAAAAGCATACAAGCCTGCAGATGCAACGGCTCCAGAAAAAGTATATAAAATAAACTGAGGATTCTTTAATATAGATCCAAAACCAGAAAGAATAGCAGCAGGTTTTAAAGAATAATTCACATCAGGACCTTTACTATCTGGAAGTAAAAAATAGATACCTGCTAAAATCATAGCAATCACTATAATCAACATCACAAAAATATACCTCCAACCAAAATAACCTGTGATAAATCCGCCTAAAGTAGGGGCAATAATTGGTGAAACAGCAATTACCAACATTAAAGTAGAGAACACTTTGGCATTGTCTTTTACATCAAACAAATCTCGAACCATTGCTCTGGATGCCACCATACCAACACAACCTCCTAATGCTTGAAAGAATCTAAACAATATAAGCATCTCCACAGAAACAGCTGTAGCACATGCAAATGCAGAAATAGCATATAAACCTAATCCAAAATACAAAGGTATTTTACGACCATACCTTTCTAATAATGGGCCATAGATTAGTTGCCCAATAGAAATTCCTATAAAAAAAGAGGATAAAGAAAGGGTTACCGTTTCAATAGTCGTATTTAACCCTTTTGCAATAGTTGGAAAGGCAGGCAAATACATATCTATGGATAGTGGGCCAATGGCCGACATCAATCCTAAAATAAGTATTAAATAGAAATGTGATTTTTTGCTAGATGAATTCATCTAACAAAGATACTTAATTCAACCTTCTAAAAGACTTATTGAAATTGTACATTAAAGTGACATTCCAATCCAAGTTTTTACTGCCTGTGATATTGGTTCTGATTTCTTTATTATACAAATACATCAATGAAAAAGGAGATTTCTTACTAGCCAATACTACATTACCAGTTAAATAAAATCCGTCTTCTCTATCAATTTGCAAGTAATACACCTGTGGACTAAAAGCTAGTAAATGATTTTCTCCTAATTTGATACCAGAAAAAGAAGTGATGAAATTTACAAAATGAGTACTTATAGGTCCATCAGTTTGTAAACCATTGCCATGTAAATAATAAGCACCAAAACTTAGATTCTTACTTACTGTAAAAGAAGGCGCCAATTCTGTTGCCACAAATCTTCTAGCCTGAGTAATATTCCAAGACTTATTTCCCTCTTTTATAGTTTTCAAAGCAAAATTAAATGCAGGATGTGCCCCAACTCTAAAATGGAACTTTTTACCCTCAATCATTTTATATCTAAACCACAACATTGCCCCTCCTTTTCTTCCATCAAAAGTTAGTCTTACATCAGGGTCTAAACTAAACCTCCCCCCTCTAGACAAAGAGCCCGTAAAATTAAATGCAGGATCTTTCAATGAAAAAGTAGGAATGATGGAAATACCATTATTCGTGATACCAAAATTACCCGCTACAACATATGGCTTACTGGTGGAATCTTGAGCGTAAGAATTAGCATTGATCAATAAATTCAAAACTAAAATGAAGGACAAAGATTTTTTCATTGTGTAAAAATAACGCATTGAAGGAAAATATTGACAGTATGTCTGATTTTTTTTATTTTTACGAAAATATTATACCATGAAAAAGGAAGTAGGACAAGTGCTTTTTGTTTGTATTATTTACTTAACAACACTTGGTTTAATCTTATTAGGAGCTAGTTAATGCTAAGCTTCGATCAAAAAAGCCTCTAAGTCAAGTTCTTAGAGGCTTTTTTGATGTATGATTAGAATACTTACTTATTTAAAATCAAAAATAAAAGGTAATACAAAGACCACAAAAGATACCCAGGCAAAATAAACTGGCAAATAGTTACCTGCAGTATTTTCTACTTCAATCACCGATACTTTTGATTGATTGAATAAAAACAACTTTCTAGTTAATAAAAGTAAATGAGTGAAAATGAATATATCTGCACCGATTACCGCTACTCTATTTGCAGAGAAGCCAAATTCTACCAATCTAAATAGAATAGAATACAAAGCAAGGCAATTTATTAAAATGGTAATTGTTGATAATGCTAATAAAGTATATAATTGAATTGACTGCTTCCCACTTTTTGTCATCTCTTGTAATGAGAAAATAATTAAAGCCATTACACCCACCAGTAATGCATTAAGTATTAGCAAGAACTCTCTGTCTTGTGTTGGATTTTTACCTGTTACTATAATTCCAAAAAGAAATAAAAACAACATCAAAGTCACCATTGGAGTAAATATCTTAGCAATAATTGGAGAAATTTTATTGACAATATGAGGGTTATTAGATACAATAAAACTTGCAATTAATGGTATGGAAGGTAATCCCCAAATAAGTACATAATGTTGAACTAAATAAGCTGTATCAATTCCAATTAATTTGAAGAGCCCCATTGTCATGGCCATAAATAAAAAGCCAGACAACAGAATAATTACACTCATTACTACCAAATTTGCTGTAAATCTTAAAAATGAAATTCCATTTTTGAAATTAGCAATACTAGATCCTACATAAGTAAATCCCAATAATATCCATGTTAGAATGGGCAAGTGAAAATAACTTAAACTATTGGCATCGCTTTTTTCACTATAAGGTAACATATTAATAAAAACCACAGAAAGACTTACCACAACCAGCGGAAAGATTAAATTTTTCCAAGATAATTGATTCTTCCAATTAAAGTAAATCATTAATAGAGGAAGAAAAATAAAACTTACATTTTTCTCATAAAATAAATCTTCTCTTACACCCTGAAATTGAGGAATCTTAGCGATAAAACCAGCAATAATTATTGCCAATGCAATAAATACTAATTCATTTTTTTTGCCCCAATTGATTTCATTATTTTCTAAATTATTCTGTAACATTATTTTAAAATTTAATTTTTATTAATTTTTCCAAAGTATCCAAATGATTCTTAAATGCTTTGATTCCTTGCTGAGTTGCCTTGTAGGAAGTATTAGGCTTTTTCCCAATAAACTGTTTTTTTACTTCCAAATAATTTAATTTTTCTAAAGCAGTTATATGACTGGCTATATTCCCATCTGAAATATTCAATTGTTCTTTAAGTGTATTAAAATCAACTGAATCATTCACTACAAGAATGGACATAATTCCAAGCCTTACACGACTTTCAAAACCCTTATCTAAAGATGTTATAAAATCTTTCACTTTTCGTATTTATTATAAAGTATAACACCATAAATCATGTGTAAAATACCAAATCCAAATCCCCAAATAATCAAAGCTTGATCCAGCAAAAACATCGCAGATAAACCCAAAAACATTTCAATCAATCCTAAATACCTTATATCTTCTATCGAATACTTACTAGCATTTAATAAAGCCATACCATAAAAAATCAACATTGATGGCAGTATAAATGACAAACTTTGCTGCATTAATAATGCTACTATAAATATCCCTCCCACTAACAATGGGATAATCATGTTGATGACCAATCGTTTTGTTGTATTGTCTACAACCGATAAACCTTTTCTTTTTGCATTTCTAATGGCCATTAAAGAACCAATCAGTAAAGAGATTATTAAAACCGTAACACATATTAATATGATATTCTTAAGAGTGGCTTCATTGGCTTTTAAGGCTTTCTCCAAATACATTAGGTATCCTGTTGAACCGAAAGGCATTTCAAGCAAATAATACGCTAACCCAACGCCTAATATTGCCACAAAACCCACAAGTATCCCTGCTAGACCGCTTAATGACAAAAACCTAGACGATCGTTGCATCATATCTCTCATTTCTGAGATGGCTGCCAATTGTTCATTTTTCATTTCTTCATTCATAAAAGTACTTTGAATTACAAAGTAAATACTTTTTTTAGATTCCAACAAAAAATATTTGTCTCTGCAAAATCATATTACCTTCACCCCTCAAAGACACAATAAATGAGAATAAAGGCATTTTTAAAGACTTTTCTATTGATCAGTTCAAGTATAATTAGCATATCTGCGTTGGCACAATTAGATACTGTTTTGGTAACAGCACAGAAAAAAACGGAATTGTTACAAAAAGTCCCATTAGCAGTAAGTTCATTCAATAGCAAACAAATTAATGCTTATAGAATCTGGAACATAAAAGATATAAGTGGCATTATCCCAAATGTTTATAGTGCAGATCCTGGAGATGGCAGAGATGTCACTGCTATAAGAGGTATTGCAACCACTTCTTACGACCCTTCTACAGCTGTTTATATTGATGGCGTAAATCAGTTTAATTTAGATACCTATATTCCAAACCTATTTGATGTTGAAAGAATTGAAATTCTAAGAGGCCCTCAAGGAAGTTTATATGGAAGAAACGCCATGGGTGGAGTTATCAATATTATTACCAAACAACCTACTAATAATACAAGTGGCTCAGCAGAATTAAACTGGGGTAATTATGGTCAAAAAAGAATGAACCTAAATATTAAAACGCCCATTATTAAAGATAAATTATTTGTGGGTGCAAGTGGTTTGTTTGATGCAAGAGAAGGATTTTACCAAAACGAATACAATCAATTGCCTTACGATCGCCAGAGAGCTATTTCAGGAAATTACTTTTTAAAATATATTATCAATAAGCAATGGTCTATAACTTTTAATACCAAACATAGAAACCAAGAAAATAAAGGAGCATTCCCTTTGGTATTTGGCGTAGAAGAAGCATTCAACAATCCTTTCGTATTAAATCAGAATGCGACCACTATAATGAAGGATAAAACTTCGAATAGTTCAATGTCTATTTTATACAATGGAACTAAATATCAATTCAGTGCTCAAACTGCTTATCAAAAAAATTATAGATACTATACCAATCCAATAGACGGCGATTTTTCTCCAATAGACGCTATCACTGTAGTGAATAATTATGGTAAAGATTGGAATCAAATTTCTGCTTGGACACAGGATCTAAAATTAAATTCAATAGGCAATCAGCCATTAAAATGGACAATTGGCGCTTACCTATTCTCTCAAAACGCTCCCACTAAACAAGGAACGCATTTTGGCGCTGATGCATATTTGATGGGAATTGAAAATAGTAATTTCACATTAATCAATACTACCAATAGCAAAAGAAGGGGAATTGCATTATACGGACAAGCTACTTACACCTTATCTGAAAAATTAAATCTTACAGCAGGTATTAGAAATGACTTTGAGCAAATAGAACAATCTGTGAATGGCTCATTGCTAATGGATAACAATAAAGCGATTTATGAAACTCAAGCACTCATTAGCAGAACGACTGATTTTGGTGCCCTATCTCCGAAATTAGGATTGGACTATAATATTAGTGCAACTCAAATGGCATTTATAAATTATAGCAAAGGTTTCAGAGCGGGAGGACTATCTCCACTAAGTTCAGATCCCTCACAACCCCCATTAATTAGATACAAACCAGAATACAGTAATAATATTGAATTGGGTTTAAAAAATACTTTATTTAACAACCATGCTAGATTGAACTTAACCGTTTTCTATACAAGATTAGTGGACGCTCAGGTACCTACATTAATACTACCAGATGCAATAACGATCATTCAAAATAGAGGTAAGTTAAATAGTAAGGGAATTGAATTAGAATTTACCGCTCAAGCCAATGCACATTTAAGTATTGATTACAATACTGGAATCACCAATGCAAAATTTGAAACACTAGAAATTGCTCAAAATGGCAATGCCAATATTTTAAATGGGAATAAACAAATTTTCACACCTGATCTTGTTTCAAACTTGGCCTTGCAATACGACCAAAAATTCAACAAAAATCTTTCTGGATTTGCAAGAACAGAGTGGAGATATATCGGCAGAACTTATTTTGATTTAGCCAATAGTATTCAACAAAATCCATATAGTATTATCAATGCAAGCCTAGGTGTTCAAATGGGAGATGTACAAATTAAATTTTGGACAAGAAACCTGACCAATCAAAAGTATATCTCCTATGCATATGATTTTGGAGCAGTTCATTTAGGAGACCCTGCCACTAGCGGATTGAGTATTGCTATCAAATTTTAGTGTTTTCTAGAGAAGAAGTATTAAATTCATATCCAAAATTCAAAGGATATGAAAAAACTATACTTTTTAATTATTACACTTATTTGTTTTCAAAGCATTCATGCACAAAAAAATGCAGACCTGATTTTAGGAAAGTGGCAAACAGGATCAGGAAATGCTCATGTTGAAATTTATAAAAATGGGAACGCTTATCAAGGTAAAATTGTTTGGCTAAGTGAACCTATTGATCCTGAAACAAAAAAGCCCAAAACCGACAGTAAGCACCCAGACGCAAGTTTACATTCAAGACCATTACTGGGTTTAGTGAATCTATGGGGATTTGTTTACAATGAAAACGATAACAATTGGCATCAAGGACATATTTATGATCCTAAAAATGGCAAGGAATACAAATGCAATATTAGCTTCAAAGATAAAAACACATTAAATGTGAGAGGCTATATTGGATTTAGCATGATTGGCAGAACCGATTTATGGACAAGAGTTAAATAAAACACCTTATGAAAAATAAATTAACATTCCTATTAATTTGCTTGATGGCTTTTGCCAATACAAGCTTTAGCCAAGTGCTAAACTTGAAGAACCAAGCGGAAATCATTGACGAAGTATTAGATGATAGAATTAATCATTTATTACCTAGTTTAATGGAGAAGCATAAAATAGATATGTGGATCATCGTATCAAGAGAATACAATGAAGATCCAATTATTAAAACCATGCTACCAGCTACTTGGTTAAGTGCAAGAAGAAGAACCATCATTGCATTCTATTATAACCCACAAACAAAACTGTATAAAAAATTAGCTGTCGCAAGATACAAAGTGGGCAATACCATTGAAGCTGCTTGGGATCAAGCTAAATTCCCTAATCAATGGGATCAATTGAATCAAATAGTCAATACACTTCAACCAACAAGAATTGGTTTAAACTATTCCACAGATTTCGCTCATGCTGATGGCTTAGACTTAACAGACTATCAAGAATTAACCAAAGCAGTAAAACTTCCAAAAGGTGCTGCATTTGTTTCTGCATCTAACTTAGGCGTGTCTTGGCTAGAAACAAGAACACCTAGAGAAATGGAGTTCTATACGCAAGTAAATAGTATCACACACAAAATTATTGAAGAAGGATTTAGCAGTAAAGTAATTACTCCAGGAGTTACTACCACAGATGATTTAGTTTGGTGGTTTAGACAAAAGCTGAACAATATGGGATTAGACACCTGGTTTCATCCTTCTGTGGATGTTCAAAGAAACGACTCGGTAAACTTTGATCATTTAAAAACTTTTTCTAGGGAATTAGATAATAATCCTACTATTCTAGCTGGTGATTTATTACATGTAGATTTTGGTATTAAATATTTACGCTTAAACTCAGATATACAAGAGCATGCCTATGTATTAAAACCAACTGAAAAGGATGCACCTGCCTATTTAAAAGAAGGATTAAAAACGGCTAATAGATTACAAGATATCTTAACCAGTAATTTTAAAGAAAATCGCAGTGGTAATGAAATCTTAAAAGCTTCTTTAGATCAAGCAAAAGCAGAAAATATTGTCGCAAGCATTTATACCCATCCTATTGGTTACTATGGACACGCTTCTGGACCCACTATTGGTATGTGGGATATGCAAAATGGAGTACCAGGAAGTGGCGATTATCCAATGTATAAAAACACTTGCTATTCAATTGAATTAAATGCCTCTGTATTTATCAAGGAATGGAATAAAAATGTCCGTTTTATGTTAGAACAAAACGGACATTTCGATGGTAAAAACTTCTACTACATTGATGGAAGACAAACTAATCTTCATTTAGTTGGAAGACACTAATATTTATAGAATCTCCATTGACTCTTGTAATCCTCGGTCAGTGGAGATTTTATCATTAAAGCTCTTAGCATTTCAATAGGCATATTATTTTCTTTCATCACAGCATCATTGAATTGCTTTAAATTCATCTTTCCTGAACCTACTACTTCCTCTTTAAGTGCTCTTATTTGTAATGCACCAATCATATACGCTAATTGATACAAAGGACCATATCCACCTGTAAAAGATCTTCTCACTTCTCCCTCTGCATTTGCTCTCTCGTGTCCCACTCTATCCACTAAGAAATCGATACACTCTTGTGGAGACCATTTTTCTAAATGATAGTTTAAAGAGAAAATAATTCTAGCGCATCTATGCATTCTCCAAAACAACATACCAATTCTATCTTCTGCATTTCTTGGGAATCCTTTATCCCATAATTCAAACTCCCAATACAAAGACCAACCTTCTGTCCAGAATGGTGTTTCAAAATTTCTATAGCTCTTGTATCGATCATTCATGAACCCTTCCAAATGATGTCCGGCAATTAACTCATGGTGTACAGTAGATCTAGAGAAATGAGGATTATTTCCTCTCATGCTCATCAATTTAGCATCATCATCCATTTCATCTGTTGGATATGAAATCATTAAAGTTTCACCGCCCAAAAAGAATGGACTCACTAATTGTTGCTTAGGAGTCATCATAATCATTCTCCAAGTTTCTTCTGCCAATGGCGGTATGGTGATCATATCATTCTTCTTGATAAAATCAATAGATTGGTTATATAAATCCATGATCATCTCTGGTTGCTTACCCACTGGCACATATGTATTCTTCACTTTCTCTAAAGCAGCTTTCCAATTATCTCCAAATCCTAATTCCCTAGAAGCTTTTAACATCTCTTTATCACACCATGCAAATTCTTTCTCTGCTATTTTGATTAACTCTTGTGCATTGTAAGGAATAAATGCATTGTGTAAAGAAGTCTCAATAGCTTCTGCACCAATAGGATTACCCACAATACCAGACTTATCTGCTTTTTGATTAGAGGAAGCATCTGTCTTTCTTACAATTGCTTGCTGATAAAGATCCAATGAACTATCTAATTTTTTATAAGATTGCGCAGTCCACCAGCTATACATTGGATCATAACCACCATAAAAATCATTAATAGACTTGATTGCTTTTTTATAGCCTCTGATAGTTCTGGTAATATGCATTGCAGATGGCTTTGCAATATTCGTTGATTGATTTAGCAGTAACATTTTTTGCTGAATCTCTTTGCTTAGTTTATTCCAAGTTAAAGCAGTTTGTTCTGCATCTATATTAGCCCCTCTTCTTCTTGATTTCTCTTGAGCATAAATAACCGCAGCAAAATCTACCCAATTTTTAGAAGATTGATAATTTGTTTCTTCTATATTTAAATCATTCAAATTTGCTTCTAACTGATTTTTAAACAGTAAATAATCTACTTTATCTGACTGAGACAAAGACTTAAATGGCAAATCTTTTATTTTATTGACATACTCCTTATAAAAAGATATCATTCTGTTTCTTTTTTCAGGAGACATATCAATTACATAGAATCGTTCTAATGAACCCCTGTCTGCCTGAAAATGTTGCAAAATTTGAGGCATTTTATCTTGTGCTTGTAATGCATTCTGAATAAACAACAATGTACAAAGCAGCAAGCCGATTTTGTTAAAATAGTTTTTCATTGGTTTTTATTTACAATTTTGTGATATATAAGTATCTACACCAGCATAATTTTTGGACTTCGCAGCATATAAAGCTTCACAAGCTTTTGGCTTATTATTAGATGCGATATAACTCATTGCCATAAAAAATTCAGACTTGCCAGTATTGGCAGAAGACATTTTGGTGGCTTTGTCAAAATAAACAATCGCATTTTTAAAATCCTTAGCAGTATAGTAGCAAATACCTGCGTTTTCATAATGGGTATAATTATTAGGATCTGATGCTATTGCTTTAATATACAATTGCGCCGCTTTAGTATAATTACCCTTCACAAATGCCTGAGCCCCTTGTGCGGCATAGTCCACAATAACTGTATTTTTTAATGCCAGATTACCAGATCTTGCAAACACATTGATCACATTCTTAAATAATGCCGAATCCGACGGGTAAGTTTTTATCGCACTATCTAATAAACTATTCAAATGAGGGTCTGTGCCATTTTTCACTTCATACATGCCTAATAAATATTGATTCCATGCTTCCCCACTTGGTCTATACTTATTATATAAATTAAAAGCTTTTTGAATTTCAACAGTGTCTTTTTGTTTGGCAGCAGCAAAAATGACATTCTTATAATAACTAGTTGCTCTTGGCCAATTATAAAATGCCTTTTTTGCATAATATGATACGCTATCAAATTTTTGCTGAGCAGCAAAGACTGCAGTTCTTATAAAATCGTTGTAATGTAAATTGGGATTTACATCATCACTCTCTCTTAATAATCGAAGTGCTTCGTCATAATGCTTATCCCTAAATTCATACCTAGCTATTAAAGCAGGTATAGGAAGTGTAGATGTAGATAAATTTGGTATAGAAGGCAAGCCCTCTTTTACTTCATCCAAAGCCATTTTAGGATCCGCATCAATCTCTCCCATCACATATTTCTGCACCTTTAAAGAATCATAAGTAAGTTTTGCAATATAGATGGATGGTATAATCAATGCAGTTGCTATCAATATATATACATTAGGCAACCAATTTTTAATGCCTGTCTTATTAATGGGCTTTAAATAACCCAACGGAATCCAAACCATTGCTGCTGAAATCGCTAACATGGTTTGCATAGCAGTTCTTTCTGCAGGGAAGTTCAGAAATGCATCTACCGCATAACATGTAACCGCCATAAAACTGATGGTTGCAGGCAGATGAAATGCTTTTGCATCTTTATTTCTCCAAACAGTAAAAGCATATATTGGAAACATTAAGAACATCAATCCAAAACAAAGCCCTCCCACTATACCCAAGTCTGCGAACATCTCTAAGAAATCGTTATGAGAATGGTAAGGCACGAATAAATCATTGGTAAACTCTTTCTCGTAGGGGATGGAGGCTAATTTCCAGTTACCATATCCAGCTCCAACAAAGGGATGCTTGGTGGCATAATCAATAGCACCTTCCCATAAGTGTAAACGACCACTTGAAGCATTGTTCTCTAATTTAATAGACTGAATTCTTGCTGTAACAGCGCCATTAACGATAGATTCTTCTGCAGTATCTGTTGCATTAGCAATGATTAAATTAGATATAAAAAAAGCTATCACCACTGGAAGAACAAAAAATACAATTCTCCCCAATGATTCTTTGATGTCTTTTTTCTCTCTAAAATAAATCGTAGTAGCAGAAAAAATAAAAATGATTATAGCTAAGCCAACAAAAGTAGATCTAGTACTTAATAGAAATAAAGCAATAGTTCCAAGTAACAAAACAAAAGAACATAAAAATCTAACCAATACTTTACTTCTTACAATTATCCAGATTACAAATGGGAACTTAATCAAAAGACTTGCCGCCATTACATTCTTATTACCATGATTACCAGTAATACTACTAATACTTGGATCAAAATTGGTCCTAACATTATTATTAAATGTAGAAATCACATAAATAGCATCATACAATAAAATAAACCCAACAATGTAGGCTACTACATTAAATACCTTCTCTACATCCTGCTTATAAAATAAAATAGAGACATTAATGAAAATAATATAAGTGGTAATTAACCTTGCAAGGGTCACCAAGGTCTCGGTTGGGTTGAGTGCATAAAAATAAGAGCCAACTGCCCAAATGACCAAGCCACTAAATAGAAGGGTGAACTTATAAGAATAAATTGCTTGAATAGCCTCTTTATACTTAGACTTATTTAGAAAAATATATCCAAGAACCACTAGATCTAACACACTAGAATACAACCATTGCGCACCCATTACATCTGCCCCACCTAAATCTGGAATAAAGTGAACCAATAAGTACAATAATGTAAACAAAATACTGCCAATAGAAAGAGATGCCTGCTTAGCCATATAATAATCTAGATTTATAGGGTAAATATACTATTAAAACTATGCTTGTTTTGCCCTTTTTTAAATAAATTAGGGTCTAATAAAACAACTATGAGAAAAACTATTGGCCTATTGAGTCTATTATGCATTGGATTAGCAAATGATAGTATCGCTCAAGCAAAACAAGAATGGAATACCATTTTTGCAAAAATCAACAAAGAAGTGTTAGAAAATTCTAATGCATATACATCATTAAAGATTGCATCTGAAACCATTGGCCACCGTTTAACAGGTTCTGAAAACGGTAAAAAAGCAGAAGACTTTGCATATAATTTATTAAAGTCTTATGGATTTAGCAATGTTCGCTACCAGCCTTTTGAAGTAGAAAGTTGGAGCAGAGGAACCTTAAAGGTAGAAGTGGGTTCTAGCTTGGATAAATTAAAATCATATAAATCTGTTTCATTGGCACACTCCCCTGTTGCAAGTGATATTAGTTTAGAAGTAGTGGATATGGGCAATGGCGTGGAAGATGATTATGTAGCAGCACCAGATAAAGTAAAAGGAAAAATCGCTTTAGTATATTTAGGCACACTTCCAGGATCAAAAGCCGGAACTCCTAGCTTACATCGTTCAGAAAAAACAGCCATTGCAACCAAATATGGCGCCAAAGGAATTATTGTGATTAATACGGCAGCCAATGGCGTATTATTAACCGGCACTGCTTCTGTTACAGGAAAATTAATTCCAATCCCTGCAGTATGTGTGGGTAAAGAAGATGGAATGGAGTTAAAAAGCCAATTACAAAATGGACCATTGTATAGTCATATTCAAATGACCAACCATTCTGGAATCATTAAAGCAAGAAATGTAATTGCAACAATTAATGGCAAGAGCATTCCTAATGAAAAAATTGTTGTAGGCGGACATTTGGATAGTTGGGATTTAGCTACTGGCGCAATGGATAATGGAATTGGTTCATTCTCTGTATTAGATATGGCTAGAACTTTTAAAGCTTTAAAACTTCAACCAGCAAGAACCATCGATTTTGTAATGTTCATGGGTGAAGAAGAAGGTTTATTAGGATCAAGAGCTTATGTGGATGCATCCATTAAGGATAAGAGCATTGATCAAATTAGATACATGTTAAATTATGACATGACCAATGATCCAAAAGGATACCACACTAGCGATGCGGATAGTAAAGAATTATTTGAATCTATTGGAAAAATTGCCAACCAATTAGATAGTAATTTTAAAAATACTTTTTCAGTAGGCGCTGGATTACATAGCGATCACCAACCTTTTATGTTACATGGCGTTCCAACAGGTGGTGGAGCTGGAGGTTCTTTACCTAAAGGTGCTGGACCTTGCTACCATGCAGACTGCGATGTCTTTAGTTTAGTGGAAGACAAAGGAATGAGAAACACAGTTCGCTTTAATACCATGTTATTATACGGAGTGGCGGATTCAAAAGAACTAAAAGCAAAACATTTTACCGACGAAGAAACAAGATTGTTCCTAATTAAGAATAATTTAAAAGAACCATTAACCATTGCAGGTGAATGGCGTTGGAAAGATTAAAAAAGATTAAAAATAAAGAGGGCCCCATAGAAATGGGGCCCGATTAACGATTGCTTGCTTAAAAACCAATAAACCTTGGAAATATTTTAGAACTTATATACTGCAGCAATAATAAAATCGCCCGCATATTGATTTAAGTTATTATTCTTATTAAAAAACACTTTGTCTTTTGCATTATCAAAGCGAATCTCAGGAATGATCGTCAATTTATTAAAATGCACATTAGCTGATAAAGTATTTTGAAAAATAGAAGTACCTACTCCTACTATACTATTTACATCATTAAAATATTCTGATCTTAAAGTAAAGCCGACTTTAGCTATAGGATCATAATTTAAATATACCGCATTACTACTCCAGCTTTTCCCTGAATTAGTTGCAATAGTACCGTCATAATTAATAGCAAAAGTAGAACTCACTATACCATTTAACACCAAATCAAATTGAGACTTTCCTTTAGCACCTTGAAAATTTAAATACCCTTTAAGATGATCATTAGCAGATGCCGTACTAAATTGTGCGATGATCACTTTATCTGGAGAACTAGAACTTACAAAATCAGTTGGTTGTGCAACTCCAATCATCATGGCAGATTTACCTCCTAAAGAGATATCCGCTTTCACCCCAGTATGAAAGAAAGGACCATATGAAAAACCATAACTCATACTATAGTTCCTATTAGCATAAGCATCTAATAATTCATAACCAACATGTGTAGCCCATTTACCAGCGCTTAATTTTACTTTTGGGCTAATCGCATAACTTATAAAAGCTTGCTTGAATACAGTTGCCAACCCTTTATCATTATAAGAAAACTCTTCTGCTCTTTTACCAACACCCAAATCCAAGGTTCCAGTGAACTTATCTGAAAAGCTTTTATCAACCTTTAATGAAACCATACCCAATTGCAATGACCCATTAGAATTAGTAAAACTTGTTTTGTTATTTTCTTTATACCCTGCAAAATCAGACTTATAATATCCATCCACATAAACCGTATAAACTGTGCTACTTGCTTTGGTGCTATCATTTTGAGCATGAACTACTAAAAAACTCAACATGCTTAGAAATAGGATACTTGTTTTTTTCATGGGATGGATTTAAAATTTTATATTATATTTATTTCTATATGTTATTTACAAGGTAAAAATATAGTTTTTTGTTCTTTTTGAATTCATTTTATTCATATTTTATTTTTTATAATATTTATACTTAGCTCATAAGTGGTCTTGTATTGGCTTGAAAACCATGTGCAAAACACTAAAAATCAAATAAATAAGCTCATTTTTTTGTAACTTTAAGAAAATGCACTGAATGTCTAGTGTTGCCAATAAAGATCTGAGATTTGATGCCCTTTTTAATTCTGCCTCTATAGGTATTATAGTGGTAAATGGGAAAGGAATAATAGACATGGCTAATAAATTTGCCCATGAATTGTTCCACTACCCTGATAATGAAATGCTAGGATTGGTTCTAGAACAATTAATTCCACAGAGATACCATCAAAGACATGTTCAACATAGAACAAACTATAATGAACAACCCCAATCCAGGCCAATGGGTGCTAACATGATACTATCTGCCCAAAGAAAGGATGGCACTGAATTCCCTGTTGAGATTAGTTTAGGACATTTTACAAAAGACAACGAGAAATATACCATTGCTTTTATCATAGATATCACCATAAGAAAGGCCAATGAAGAATTAACCAAATCTTTAGAAAAGGAAAAAGAAGTTAATGATCTTAAATCTAGATTTGTATCCATGGCTTCTCACGAATTTAGAACACCTTTAAGTACCATACTTTCCTCTATTTCTTTATTGGCGAAATATACACAAACAGAAGATCAGCCCAAAAGAGAT
>JACCDS011497020.1_pt1 | contig 26555 bp, 23 predicted proteins | sample 7446441 | NCBI WGS metagenome assembly JACCDS01 (sample SAMN15323445, study PRJNA562643) | freshwater metagenome | isolation source: river surface water | place: USA:Blue River Watershed | collected 2017-08-17 | reverse complement strand
CTGTACGATACTCGTTGGGCGTTGGTAAAATGGTGCCCAACTGCTCAAATTTGTTTCCGTGGTTAGAGGTGGGATTGTTTTGGATGTTTTGTGCATACGCACCTAGCACCAAAAGGGTAGTGGTAAACAGTAATAGGGGTTTTCTCATGTTGCTATGGTTTTGTGAATAAAGACGTTTTTATGGGCGTTACCCTTCGGGTCGGGCTTTCCATTCCAACTCCGCCGCAAGACCGTACACACAGGCCTTCAGCGGGGTTTCCATTGCAATCCCTAACGCATCAACCCGAAAATAATCATTTTACAAGGCCATTGGCCAAATTATGTTGAATAAAATACCATTTTGGTTTACATTTATAGGTCAATCTTTGTTTTATAGAGGCCATCTTGTTGCCATCATTTGTATAGCTAACGCGGCAATAGCACCACCCAAAACCAATTTCACATCCCTACTTTTCAAGTTGATGTACTTAGCCATGTAATATTGCATCAGCGAAAACAATGCAAGGAGTGCTATTTGTGCTATTTCTATACCTAGATTAAACGATAGCAACTCCACAAAAATTTGTTGCTCCTTTCCCAACATACTTTTTAGATAATTGCTAAAACCAAGTCCATGTACGCAACCAAATACCAAAGCTACGGCATACCAAAAACGTCCACTGTTGCGCTTTGAAGATTTGTACGAAACGGCGGGCGCCCATAAATTGCCTATTGCAGTGAACAAAATGGTACAAGGAATTAAAAATTCAATCCAATTAGTGGAAATAACCAATAGCTGCAACGTACTCAAAGCAAGGGTAATGGAATGCCCGATTGTAAATGCAGTAATGAGAACCAAGATTTTCTTCCATTCACTTAAAGGATATTTTAAGCACAAAGCTGCTAAAAACAGCCAATGATCAATTGCTTGCCAATTTGCAATATGTTGCCAACCTATTGTAAAGTATAGTTGAAATTGATTCATGTAGTATAATCTTGTAAAATAATCACGACTTTTGTATTGTACAACAAACTATTGTTAAATGGTGCATTTATTGGTTCAGTGGTTGGTTTTAGCCTTTTCTGTGCTTGTTCATCCTTTTTATGTGTCGGTAGTTGAGGTAGAACACAATGTTAAAAATAAATCGGCAGAAATTAGTGTGCGGGTGTTTACTGAGGATTTGGAAAAAGCATTAACACAATACCATCATACCAAAATAGATTTATTACATCCTGCCAATAAATCCCAAACAGAAGCCATGTTGTATGCCTACGTGCAAAAAAAGCTTAGTTTAAAAATTGATGGCAAATGGCAAACGCTGAAAATGATTGGTTATGAACAACAAGCAGAGAGTATTTGGACTTATTTAGAAATTGACAATTTAAACAGTTGCAATGAGGTTACAGTCAAATGCGATTTGCTCTATGAGATAGAAAAAAGCCAAATCAATATCATCCACGTAAAAAACACTAAGCAAACCCAAAGCTTCAGATTGGCTTATCCTGAAAATACGGCCTTATTTAAGCTCTCTCACTAAGCACCCTAATTGATTGTATGTTGGTTTTCAGGCTGTTTTTTCATTTATCTTTTCTTACATTTTTCACCTGTTGTAAAACCAACTTGGCTAGTCCGCGGGGGCTGTAACCAGTATTTTATCAATACGGTGGTTATCCATGTCAACTATTTCGAAGGAAAATCCACGCCATTCCAATTGTTGTCCGGTAGTTGGAATTTCTTCTAATTCGTGCAAAATAAATCCTGCTAATGTATCAAAGTCGTGTTCGCGTTCTTTGAGCCATTCAGTTTTGTCAAAATAATTTAAAAAGTCGTAAAAAGGTATTTGCGCATCAATTAAATAGCTTCCATCGGCTCGGGCTATTATTTCATAATCTTCTTCATCGGGCTGCGACATATCGCCTACAATTGCGTCTAAAATATCATTGAGGGTAATAAGCCCTTCAATACTTCCGTATTCATCCACCAAAAAACAATGGTGCACTTTGGTGGCTTTGAATTTTTCCAATACTTGGTAAGCCGTATTGTTTTCAGGCACATACATCGCAGGCTTAGCAATAGTTTTTATGGGGGTATCATCTTTAGCCAAAAGCAAATCCTTTACAGTAATAGTACCCTTGATTACATCTATTTTTCCATCGCAAATAGGATAAATAGAGTGCACAACATCAAGTAGTTTCGCTTTGATTTCGCCCACTGTTAGCGAAGCATCAAACCATTCTATATCGCTACGGTGTGTCATCAAGCTAGTAATGTTTCTGTCGCTCAAATGAAATACCCTTTCAATGATTTCTTGCTCTGCCTCTTCAATAGTTCCCTGATCGGTACCTTCATTAATAATTGCTTTTATTTCCTCTTCTGTAACATGGCTATCGCTTCTTTTGATGCCAAACAGCGATACCAACAATTGTGTAGATTTATTCAACAACCAAATAAATGGAAACGCAACCGAACTAATCAACTTCATGGGGCGCGCTACTAACTTGGCTATTGCTTCAGGGTTGCTTAAGCCAATTCTTTTGGGCAACAACTCACCCAAAACGAGGGAGCAATATGTAATAACAATCAATAGGATAGACGTAGCTGCGGCATCGCAATAGGGGCGTACTGTCGGAAATTGCATCAGCCATTCCACTAAATGCACTTTTATTTTTTCTCCCGAAAAAATACCCGTTAATAAGCCAATCAAGGTAATTACAAATTGTACGGTTGCAATAAAAGTATCGGGATGACTCGATAATTCTAATGCATGTTGTGCATCGGCATCGCCTTTGTTTGCTTGCGATTCCAAACGGGCTTTGCGTACCGATACCAAAGCTATTTCGGCCATTGAAAAAAGGCCATTTAAAACTATCAGCCCTAAAATAATAAATATTTCTGTCATTTGGTTGAAAGGTTGGTGTGTCGTTGCTTGAGTGAATGAATATACAACTTTGCGTTGTTTTAGCCTATTTGCGTTTGGAAAGAAAAACGACGGCAATAAAAACTAGCCACCATGTTTCCAAGCAATAAACCCAAAATAGTGCCGCCCACAACATCTAAAGGATAGTGTACACCTACATACACTTGTGCATAGGCAATAGATGCCGCCCAAGCAAAAAGCCATTTGGTAGGCAAACAATGGCGCAAAGTAATATGAAAAAAAGTGGCAATGCCAAAATGATTGGTTGCGTGGGAAGAAGTGAAGCTGTAGCCTCCCGAACAGTGTGTCAATAAAAGCCGAACATAGGGTTGCATTTCAGGATCGCTACAGGGGCGTAATCGAGCTACCCAATGTTTGATGAGCGTACTACTTACTTGATCGGTGATGGTAACCGTGAGTAACCCAAACGCTATCCAAAGCCAGGCTTTTTTGCCAAAGTTTGCAAAGGAAAATGCAATAAAAAATATATACAATGGCGTCCAAAAAATACTGTCGCGCCAAATTGGCAATGTCGCGTCGAGGTAAGGATGGGTAAAAACGCTGTTCACCAATTTAAAGCAAGCAACGTCAAATGCTACTACCCACTTAGTAATAGTGGACAATAACAGTTGAAACAACAAGAAAGTAGCTGTATGCGCCATAGCTGAATAACCTTATTTTTTTGCAATAATAATTAGCCTTGGCGATTCTTGTTCGCTAAATCGTTGTAGTTGGTAGTTGCCGTATACTTCTTGAATGTGCAAATGTTGGTCAGCAAGCATACTTGTAAAATCTCCCAAGGTAAATTTGGCAACCCTTTCGGTATACAAGTGTTTGGGCCTGTTGTTGTGCTGATCCGTTACCTGAATTTGTTTGAAAAGGTGGTGTTCATCGCTCCATTTGGTGATGTGAAATGTAACATCGTCAAATTGTTCTTGGTGTGTTTGTTTGGCAGTACGGTTGGCTACCACCACATTTAAGTAATCAATCACCAATAAGCCTTCGGGTAGCAGGCTTTGTGCCATCATTCGAATAGCATTGTCGTGTTCGCGCCTTGTTCTAAAGTATCCAAACGAAGTGAAAAAATTGAATGTATAATGGAAGTAATTGACCCAAAAAGGCATGCGCATATCGTGTTGAAAAAAGCTTAAGTGCTCATTTTCAAACAATTTGGCTTCGGTAATTGAATTTTCAGACAAATCAATTCCCGTTACATCAAATTGCATATCGGCTAAAGCTTTGCTATGCCTTCCTTTCCCACAAGCTACATCAAGCATTTTGGCGTTTGAAGGCGGATGCAAATGCGTAACAAGGGTTTTAATAAAGTCGGAAGCTTCATTTTCGTTTCGGTTGCTGTACAGCAAATGATAATAAGGTGAGTTGAACCAATCTTTAAACCAAGCTTGTTGTTGCATGAATCCCCAATATTTTGAACGAAAATAAGTTAATATTATTGGTGTTTCATTACCAAAAGCGAAGTTTTAGCATCGTGTTAATTATTCAATGGGTTTGTAGGGTTTTTTAGATGAAATACCTATGTTTGCACACCCCGTTACCCAAATTTAAAGTAGAAAGCATGGCATTAATAAAAAGTATTTCAGGCATACGTGGTACTATCGGCGGTAAACCCGGCGATAATTTAAGTCCTTTAGATGTGGTTCGTTTTACAGCCGCTTATGGCACATGGCTCAATGAACAATCTGGCGAACCTGCTTCGCCTAATGGCAATAAAAAAGTAGTAATAGGCAGGGATGGCAGAATTAGTGGAGAGCTTGTTCAACGACTTGTTATTAGTACTTTGAATAGCTTGGGAATTGATGTAATTGACCTCGGTTTAAGTACTACCCCTACTGTAGAAATGGCAGTGGTATTTGAGGAAGCATCGGGAGGGATTATATTAACGGCAAGCCACAATCCCAAAGAATGGAATGCCCTCAAATTGCTTAACCAATACGGCGAATTTATTAGTGGAGCCGATGGCGCTACAATTTTGGATATAGCCGAAAAAGATGCTTTTCATTTTGCATCGGTAGACAAATTAGGCTCTTACAAAATTGATGAAACACAGCTTGACAAGCACATTCAAGCAATTATTCAACATCCTTTGGTGAATGTTGCAGCAATCAAGCAAAAGAAATTTAAAATAGTGGTAGATGCCATTAATAGCACCGGAGCTATTGCTGTACCAGCGTTATTGAAAGCTTTGGGCGTAGAAGAATATACCGTGTTGAACTCCGAGGTAAATGGCAAGTTTGCACATAATCCTGAGCCCTTACCTCAACATTTACGAGAATTAAGCAACGAAGTAAATAAGCAAAAAGCCCATATAGGTATTGCTGTAGATCCGGATGTTGATAGGCTTTGTTTTGTTTGTGAGGATGGAAGTTTGTTTGGTGAAGAATATACATTGGTAGCCGTAGCCGACTATGTTTTAAAACATCGAAGTGGCAATACTGTTAGCAACATGAGCAGTACACGTGCCTTGAAAGACATTACGCTCAAACATGGTGGTACGTACACTGCTAGTGCCGTGGGCGAGGTGAATGTAGTAACCAAAATGAAAGCCGTAAATGCTGTAATTGGTGGCGAGGGCAATGGCGGTATCATTGTTCCTGATTTACACTATGGCAGAGATGCCCTAATTGGCATTGCTCTATTTTTATCGCATTTGGCTATCGAAAATAAAACAGTGAAGCAATTGCGCAATACCTATCCGGATTACTTTATCAGCAAAAACAAAATTGAGTTGGAAAAAGGAGCTGATATTGATAAAATTTTCAAAGGCATTAAAGCTAAATACAAAAACAACCCAATCAATACAGAAGATGGTTTGAAAATTGAGTTTGAAAACGATTGGGTACACTTGCGCACAAGCAATACCGAACCAATTATTCGCATCTATGCCGAAAGCAACTTTGAAACAACTGCCGACAACATTGCAAAAAGAATGATGCAAGATATCAGAGAAGTAATGTAGCCCGATTTTTGGAAGCTTTTACAAGGAAATTCTTGAAAACTGATTTATCCCACTATTATAGTGGGATTTTTGTTTTAATTTTGCCACCTTTTCAATTCAAACCTTGTTTACGCATATTTAAAACATGTTGTAATACGACCACCCAAGCCTAGGATGACAAGAATTTATTTAGACAATGCAGCCACCACGCCCTTAGATCCGGAAGTTTTAGCTGCTATGATGCCTTATTTTACCACACATTTTGGTAATCCTTCTTCTATTTACAGTTATGGCCGCGAAACTCGCATGGCTATTGAAACAGCGCGTAAAACAGTTGCACGTATTTTACATGCGCAGCCATCCGAAATATTTTTTACAAGTGGCGGCACAGAAAGTAATAATACAGCAATCACTGCTTCTGTTCGCGATCTTGGATGTCAACACATCATTACATCGCCAATAGAACACCACGCTACACTGCATGTGGTGGAGCATTTGGTTAAAAAAGGAAAAGCTACTTCTGAGTTTGTGCGCTTGCTGCCTAATGGCCAAGTTGATTTGGTCCATTTAGAACAACTGCTTCAACAGCAGTCAAAAAAATGTTTGGTTACATTGATGCATGCCAATAACGAAATTGGGAACATGCTAGATATACATCAAGTGGGTACGCTTTGCCAACAATACAATGCCATTTTTCATACCGATACGGTGCAAACGGTTGGACACTTTCCTTTTAACTTACAGGAATTGCCGGTGCACTTTATTACGGGAGCAGGACATAAATTTCATGGTCCCAAAGGCGTAGGAATGCTGTACATCAATCAGCAAATAAAAATCCAGCCTTTTTTGCACGGTGGTGGACAAGAACGCAATATGCGCGCCGGTACAGAAAATATTTATGGGATTGTAGGCTTTGCAAAAGCATTGGATTTGGCCACGCAACATTTTGAACAAGACAGTGCCTACATACAATCGTTGAAAAACTACTTGATTCAACAATTGGCCCTACACATTCCGTCAGCAACGTTTAATGGCGATTATTTAGGCAATAGTTTGTACACCGTTTTGAGTGTTGGCCTTCCCAAAACAGCCAAAAGCGAAATGATTTTATACAATTTAGACATCAATAATATTTGTGTAAGCGGTGGAAGTGCCTGTAGTAGCGGTGCCGATGTAGGTAGTCATGTTATCAAAGCTGTTTATCCCAATATGGATAAAGTAACTATTCGTTTTTCCTTTTCAAAATGGAATACTACAGCAGAAATTGATGAAGTTATTGTCAAATTAAAAACCATGCTCTAGCCAATTGGTAATGAGCAACTGCCTTTTTGCATGTAAAATAGTAATTTGGGACAAGCGTTAGGGATTGAAGCGGTTACCCCACAGCCGACATCCTGAAAGGTGGCGGCGAGGAGTATGAGCGTAAAGCCCGACCCGAAGGGGAACGCCCAAATTAAATTAATATAAAAACAATTTTTGTTCATTTTTAATTTGATAGAAGCAGTTATGCATATTTCTTTGGTCGGAAAAAAGGTTTTGGTGGGTGGTGCAACCCAAGGTTTGGGAAAAGCAATTGCCTGGCAAATGGCCGAAAGTGGGGCGCATGTTACCCTTGTGGCACGTAACCAAGAAAAACTGACAACTTTGTGTTCGCAGTTGCCTAATAATGGTGAACAGATACATCAATATGTACAAGTAGATTTTTTAAACTTTTCTGAATATCAGTTAATAATGACTGATTATTTTAAAAAAAATACAGTTGACATATTGATCAATAACACACAAGGACCGTCCGCCGGAAATTGGCAAAAACAAGACAGCCAAACTTATCAACAAGCATTTGATCTGCTGTTTCAAACGGTGGTTTTTACTACCACGTTAGCGCTATCGCATATGCGAGCCATGCAATTTGGACGCATTATCAACGTTTCATCAATCACTACAAGACAACCTTTAGCACACTTGATTCTTTCCAATAGCATTCGGTCGGCAGTGGTGGGTTGGGCAAAAACCCTTGCTGCGGAAGTGGCTGCGCAAAACATTACGGTCAATAATTTACTCACCGGCTTTTTTGACACGGAACGACTGGCAGAAATCATAGCGATGCAAGCCGCAGAAAAGCAAGTTTCAACAAAAGAATGGCGCACCACAGTGGAACAATCAATACCTATGCAACGCCTAGGACGTCCCGCTGAATTTGGTTATTTAGCTGCTTTTTTGGCATCGGACAAAGCTGCATACATAACAGGAGCAAGTATTCCGATTGATGGTGGACTGCTAAAATCGATTTGATAACGTGTACAATTGGAGCTTCTTCTTAATTTTACCATCTTTTTTAAGATTGGTTTCAAGTAAGATTTCGCAATTGGAGGAATATGCCAATACTTTGGACTTTCGCAAGGATTCATTTTGCCTATTAATGCTAACTAGTTAAATTTTGTTTTATAAATTGCACGTATGCGGGTAAAAAAATGGCTTTTGTTAATGCTGTTTTGTTTAGGCAATTCAATGGTATGGGCCAACGACAGCTTATTGCAACAGCAATTGTTGAATAGGTTGCAATGGTTGCAATCGGGACGCTACGATACCTATTTTAAACCTGGTATTTTTCCAACCTATCGACAATATACAGGTAATAAAGGCAGTGTAAAAAAAGATGAATGTATTTTTTTTACCGGTCTTATTGGATTAACGCTCAATGCTTGCAAGCCCTATTTGCCAACCGCCCAACAGCAGCAGTGCGATAAAATGATTCATCAAATTCGCCAAATTGCTCCCAAATACATCAATCAAAAGGGTAGAGGTACCTACAATTTTTGGCCTACCGATACACCGGTTATTTTTCCAAATGCGGGTTGGCTGAATTGGTTCGACAAAACTAACGCCTTAGCTGACGATTTAGACGATACCGCCATCATGCTATTGGCCTTACAAACATCTTCAGATACCGTTAAAGCGATACACGCTTTGATGCAACAATTTACCAATAGTGAAAAAACACCGGTTCACAATACGCTGCCGAATTACCAGAAAATACCGGCCTATAGTGTTTGGTTTGGAAAAAAAATGCTTGTTGAATTTGATGTTTGTCCCATGATGAATGTATTGCTCATGGTACAACAGTATGGACTTCCTTGGCGCAATGCCGATTCGGCAGCCTTACAAATGCTTACCACGATGCTGGAAAACGATCATCACCTGACACATGCCGGAGAACTGAGCATTTATTACAAAAAACCAGCCATTATTTTATACCATCTTGCCCGTTTAATGCAAGTAAAACCGATACCTTCTTTAGAAAAGTATAAACAAAAATTAATTAAAGACGCACTTGCTTTATACCAAAAATCAGATAATATTATTGAAAAAATAATGCTTTCTACCGCATTGCTTAAGTGGGGATTTGTACCACCAAAACTCGTGGTACACCTTAAGGATGGCAACTTGCTGCAAAGTGTTGAACATGCGGCCTATTCCTTTTTCATTGCGGATTGGGTTTGCATCATGCCCCCTAAAATGGCTGCTAAATTCACCAATAAATCTATCACAAAGTTCGACTTTTACTGTCCTGCTTATTACAATGTATTACTGCTAGAAAATGTGGTAGAATGGAAAAGATATCGACAATCATTGACTAATTTGTAAATATTATGGGTATTAATAAAACTGCTTATCACCAAATTTTAACGGAATTAACAAGCGCAAATGCGCAACTTGTAGCCGTTAGCAAAACAAAACCCGTAGAGGATATTGCAGCATTGTATGCTTTGGGGCAAATTGATTTTGGCGAAAATTATGTACAAGAATTAGTAGAAAAGCAAGCGGTACTACCCAAGCAAATTCGATGGCATTTTATTGGTCACTTACAAACCAATAAAGTAAAATATATAGCGCCCTTTGTATCGCTGATACATGGCGTAGACAGCTTTAAATTATTGAAAGAAATTAGCAAGCAAGCTGTAAAAAACAATAGAACCATAGATTGTTTGTTGCAAATACACATTGCCACAGAAGAGAGTAAGTTTGGGTTTAGTGTAGAAGAACTACAAGCATTGCAACTTGAATTGCCTCTACCTAATATTGTAATTAAAGGCTTAATGGGTATGGCTACTAATACCGACCAAACTTCGGTAATTGCAGCTGAATTTGCAAGTTTGCAACAATTGTTTTTATCGTTGAAAAAAGAGATTCCTAGTATAGATACTTTATCTATGGGAATGAGTGGCGATTACCAATTGGCAATACAAAATGGAAGCAATATGGTGCGTATTGGCAGTTTGTTATTTGGTGCGCGCAATTATCCTACTACATCCATTTAGCTCAAGACAATCTCGTTGACAAATTGGCTTGAGCTAAATGGTTCGTTGTTATTCGCTACATACTATCGGACATTGCTGAGGCTGGGCAACTTGTACTACTTCCAAATCATAGCCTTTACTAAGGGCAATACCAAGAATTTGTTGGGTATAAAAATGATGTACAACCAATTTATTACCCATACAGCAAGAAAAATCTTGTGTGCTATTGAATTTTTTTCCGGCCAAACTTGTAAATGGCAAAGTAACCATTGCTGTAACAAGCGCAACACCGGCTGCAAAGCCTAGAAAATTGATTTTTGGTTTTAAAAACATGGTTTTGTAATTAATTGGTTCACAAATAGGGGAAGTAAATGGTTTTATACACTTTGGCATCTAGGAAATAGAATGGGCTATTTAACCACTGATGCCCCAAGTGCTTATCTAATATATTTTAACATTTTTTTATTGAGTAAGCTTTTCTACCAAATAAAGCTTTTTGTATACGAAAGAGGTAATTACAAGAGCCGCATTTGTGTAGTTGATACATACTGCACAATATTTTCTTGTCTACAACGTTTCTTTGTGTAGGTTTAACCTGCATTTGTGTGTTACGGGAAATTGTTGCAATAGTTCCGCACATTTGATTGGTAGCTATTATCAATACTTATATTCGAAATAAATTTTAAATACACGTATGTTCTACCTACTCCAAGCCGGCAATATGCCATCAGCCGATACTGCTCAAAAAGTAGTCAATGCCCTAACACCGGTAGCTGAAAAAGTATCTATGTGGGATTTGCTGCAAAAAGGTGGGTGGATTATGTATCCACTTTATTTACTGTTGATAGCAACAATTTTTGTATTTGTAGAGCGGCTTATTGCCATTAGAAAGGCATCCAAAATAGACGCCGGTTTTATGAGTGTTATTCGCGACAACATTATTAGTGGCAATGTGAGTGCGGCTCGTAACCTTGCCAAAAACACCAACAACCCAGTTGGCAGAATGATAGACAAAGGATTACAACGTATTGGTAAACCCATAGATGCTATTGAGAAAAGCATGGAAAATGTAGGCAAACTCGAAATGTACAAGATGGAGCGCAACCTTTCTATTTTATCGCTTATTGCCGGTATTGCTCCTATGTTTGGTTTTCTAGGTACCATTATTGGTATGGTACAATTGTTTTATGGCATTGCCTCTACGGGCGAGTACACATTGAATACGATAGCAGGAGGTATTTATACTAAAATGATTACTTCGGGTAGTGGACTTATCATTGGTTTAATTGCTTATGTAGCGCACAACTTTTTATCCACCCAAATAGATAAAAACGCCAATAAAATGGAAGCAGCAAGCGCTGATTTTATTGATATTTTGCAAGAACCTACACGTTAATCCTTGTTGTTTTACTCTCTAAACTTTTTCTATGAATTTGCGCAGTCGTTTACGTCACCAACCCGAAGTGCATACCGGCGCACTGAACGATATTTTATTCATACTACTGTTGTTTTTTCTAATTGTATCTACATTGGCTAACCCAAATGTGATTAAAGTGGCTAATCCGAAAGCAAAAGCCGACACCAAAGCCAAACAAACAGTGGTTATTACAGTAGATAAGGACCAGCATCTTTTTTTGGGACAACAGCCTTTAACTTTTGATCAATTAGAAATTTCTTTGAAAGAATTTTTAGCAAAAGAAACGGACAAACCCTCTGTGGTAATTAATGGAGATAGCACCGCACATTTAGGCACAGCTATTCGGGTGATGCAGGTTATCAAAAAACTAGGTGCTACACCGGTTATGGCTGTAGATAACAGTGGACTCAAATAAACATGCTACACTTAAATGCTACATATTGGAAAGCTGCCTTGCGCAGCTTTTTTTAGTTTTATGAGCCCATCTTATTGCTACTATTTGGCGGCATGGGCGTTGGCACCATTCATCTGACTACCTTCATGCAGCAATTTGGAACATATTCTTCCTCTATAACTACCGTTTTCTTAACTGTGTAGTTTTGGTTACCGATTTATTGTGGTACTTGATACGCAGTAACTTTGTAGTGATGTGTAGATTTGATACGTAATTGATCGTTTTCTATAAATATTTTACGCATATCTCTGAAAGTTCCTTTTTTATCAATAAATCCTACCAAACAACTAAACGGTTCTTTACCTTCTGTCAATTTGATTTGGGGTTCTATTCCAAAATTGGGCAACCTTATGCTATCGCTAACACGTATCTCCTTGTATTTTATTTTCAATAAATAATTAAAGGTCGATTTTGTTTCAAAAGCATCTACCGCAAACGACCAATCATTTAACGAATCGGGTACTTTTTTCGAAAAGTTATCTACAGCATCTTGTTTAACAACTTTTCTAACACTAGATATGCTTTTAGAGGCACTATGAACTTTCTTTTCAACGGTATTGGAATTGGTAGCTGTTTCATTGGGTGCTTCACTTGGTTGATTTTGTTGACAAGCCAACAAAACTGTACTAACAATCAAGGCAGGAATGAATCGAATCAACTTAAGCATGTGGGTAAAATTGTGGCGCGAAAATAACTATCCTATAGGAATAATTGGATAAGTATGCATAAAAAATTTGAGATATTATTCGATAGATTCCTTATACTGATAATTGCAGCCGCAATCAATAATACAATTTGAGGTTGCAATAATTGCTTTATTAATTCGATAAAATTTCAAATTTAGATTTGGGTCTCACAGCTTCATGCCATTGAAACTTTCGCAACCTTAAATCTTGATGGTTCACCTTACGCATTGGATAAGCAGTACCCACAACGTTGCTACGCAATACTATTTTTTGAGCCTTGCTATTATCGTTTTTTGTTTTTTCAAAATAAATATCAATAATATCGCAAGTGCTTTTATTCACCGCTGCATACTGTTTTTTTTCATCTACGCCGTAATAAACCGATTCGGCACTTCCTTTTGCTCGGATAAAATGCATTTGCCCATCCTTAAAATAGGCATTCAATATGGTGCTTTTTACTTGGTTGAAATACGGTTCGTCTATTTTTTGAATAGCCATTGCATTTTCAAACACAAATAAGCGCAATGGCTTTTTATTAGCCAAATACAGATACATGGTATCGCCGGTTATTTGGTTGTCCTGCGACCAAACAATCGGTTGTTTGAATAACCGAAAAGTACTATCTGCTAAGCTATAAAACATACTATCGCAGGTAGCTTGTAGTGAGTCGGAAAAAATTTTCACATGATAATAAGCTTCAAAAAATCGGTCGTTAGCGGAGTCTTTCCCTTGCTTTTTTACGGCATTCTTGTTTTGTTGGGTCAAAGAATCGTAAGGAAGGGTAGGTACGCTTCTTGTTTTAGTAAGTTCGGTTAGTTTAGAAGAGAATAAGGTATCTGCTGCAATAAAAGTGGTGTCTCGATTGTTTTTTATTAGTAAAATAGGTTTTTCAGTGGCCAAAAAGGAATTCGTTTTTTTATTGATTTTGATATCATTAGCTATTAAATCATAGCCATTTAGACTGTCTTTGCTTCTGTAAACGGCATTTCCATGGTATTGACTCAAACCGGATTTATCGTCAATGATTGCGTCGTCGCTCACAAACGTATAGGTGCTGTCGTCAATTACCGATCGCTTACCCAACTGTGCTTTTTGCTGTTTGATATCGTAAAATCCGTCTTTGGTTTTGATGGTTCTCTTGCCGTTGTAGATGGTAGTGGGCACTACAAAAGTGGCAATTTGCGAGGTGGTATTATACAATAAAGTGTCGGTAAGCACTTTTGTATCTGGGCTAATCATGACTACTTTTTTCTTAAAATAAACGTCTTTGGTTTCGCCGTAATAATAGCCTTCTGTACTAGTGAGTACGGTTTTGCCGTTTACTACTTTTCCTCCGTTGGTATAGGTGCCTATTTTGGTGGCTACATCGTAAGTGAGTTCCTGTGTAGTTAAAATGCCTTTTCCGTCGGTCAATTTTACGTCTTTATTCAAATAGGCTTTTTTCTCTTTTCCCAGGTATTTAAGATAACTGGCATACGTATGTATACTGTCGGCATCGTTGATGTGTATTTTACCGAATGCTTCAAGCATATTAAGCTGTTGGTTCAATACAATACTGTCGGCATAAAATTTGGTTTTCCCTTGTTGCACAAAGGCATTGCCACCTAACGACACAAGCTGTGTACTGTCTAATTGACGAAAATTGTATCTATCGGCACTTTCAATAGTAATAATGGTGCCGGTAGATTTGTTATTTAAGGTGTCTGAAGGTTGTTTTTGTGCCCATAGTTGTACAATAAAAAAATGACTTACTAGTAAAAAAAAACATTTAGAAAGCAGGCGCATTGTGCATGTTTGAAAAAACGGTAGGATAAAATGCCGAAGGATGATGGTATTTATTTAAGTTTAGCCGAATCTGTTATCATTGGTTGCATTAAAGGTGCTGATTTGTCTTTTTTCCCAAATACCGAAAAGTGAATGTAGCGCTTGGGGTGTAATCTTAAATCATCGGTTAATGTGTTCACGCTTTTCAAGGTACTGTTAATGTTGGCATACATCGCTTTGTCGTTTAACAACATCCCCACAGTACCCTTAGGATTGTTCGCTTTTTCCAATAAACTGTTCAGTTGTTCTACCGATTGTTTCAGCGATGCTACAGTTCCGTCTATATCTGTTTTGGCAAGACGATCGGTGGTTTTTTCAATATTGCCCATCATATTATTTACTTTGCTGTTGTTGTCGGCTAAGTTTTTGGTAAAACTATTTATGTATTTCATTGATTGGGTAATGCTGCCATTTTGTTCGTTGAGCATGATTTGCAATGCTTTTGTAGAGGCTGCTAAACTAGCTGTAGCTTGATTGATGTTGGCCATGCTTTGTTGTAAATTGGCTTTGGTAGCTACATCTAATGTGGTATTCACATTGTTCAGCGTTTTTTCCAATGCAACTAACGTAGCGGTTAATTGAGCAGCAATAGGATCTATTTTTCCAGCAATATTGTCCATTAACCCTGGTGTATTGGATGTTTGTAATGTATCGCCTGAATGTAAAAAGGTAGATTGAGAACCCAAAGCAATATCAATTGATACATTTCCTAAAGGGGTAGTTTTGATACTCGCTATCGAATTTTTAGGTATATTGAAATCATCGTTCAGTTTGATTGTTACAATAATATTTTTTAAATCCGCATCGGCATTCTCTATTTCTGATACGGTACCCACTTGAAATCCGTTAATAAACACCGGATTGCTTACCACAATGCCTTTGGTGTTTTGGTACACTGCCATTAAATAATTGCCCGTTTTAAAGGTGCTTTTTCCTCTCAAAAAATTAAAACCCAAAATAAAAAGTGTGATAGCAATAGCCGTTAAGGCGCCAACTTTGGTTTCGTTGTTAACTTTCATACGTACAAAACTAATTGATATGGATGTAAATGCAGAAAAGTTGGTGTTGTTAAATATTCCTGCATTGTATAGAAACACCTGTCCATACCGCGCATTCATAAGTTTAATGAACCATTTTACTATCCAAACTTTTTTTGTATTTGATAATGGCATTTACAACCGCTTGGGCTATTTCTGTTTGGCCACTAACGCTGTTTAAATAGTCTTCTTCCTCAGGATTGGAAATAAAGCCAGTTTCGATCAATACAGAAGGCATTGCCACCGCTTGGAGTACCCAAATACCTACTTGACGCTGCTGTGCTTCGCGGCTTACACGACCTACTTTTTTAAATTCTTCTTCAATTGTTAGTGCTAAGTTGGCACTGCGTTCAAAATAATTGCGCGTTTTCAAACTAATCAGTTGCAATTTTTCTAAGGAATTCCAGTTTTTGTCGCTTAAGCTGCTATCTAAAAATAAACTTTCATTTTCTCTCAATGCACGTTCTTTATCATCGTTTTTAGATACCCCCCAAATATAGGTTTCAGTACCTTTTGCAGGGTTGGGGCTTGAATGGTGCGCATATTCTTTTACCTGAACAGAACGTTTTTTCTTACCTTTTCCTTTGGTAACAGTTTTGTAACCCACCACCTCTGTTCTCCTAATCGGATCGGCACTATTACAGTGTATACATACAAACAAATCGCCTTTTGCTTGATTGGCAATATTGGCTTTTACCACAGGCGAATGAAATACATCCGTTTTCCTTGTGAGAATAACTTCTACATCCGGTAGTTGTTCCCGAAGCAATTCATCAATTTTTAACGAAATAGCTAGCGACACAGCTTTTTCTGTTGAATACTTACCCAATGCACCGCTATCGTGACCTCCATGACCCGGATCAACAACAATTCTACGTAAGCGCGATTTCTGAATTTGGGCATCTGCCGTTTTGTAAGACGAGCCAATAATGGAAAAGAGAATTAAAACAAAAGCGGTGAAATATTTTTTAATATACATATCGAAAAGTTAAACACTCATGATTAGTAAAACTGTTTAGCTCGTAGCCCTTATTTTTGCTATCGCATGAACATGATTATACGCTGCAAAAATAACGTAAAAACTACCTGCACTATTGTACTATTAGGGTGGATGTTTCTTTTATTTATCTCGCTACAAGTACACGCTCGATACAATAACTTACACTTCAGAAGCCATATCAATGATATATCAACTGGCAAAAAATTATCACTCTACCATACGCACGCATCCAAGTGGCTACTAGATACCCTCATTAAGCAGCGCAAAGATACTTCTAGTTTAAACGATAGTAACATAAAAAGAAGCACGGTTGATACGTTAAAAATTTCTAAAGATTCGCTAGATGCCCCCGTAAGTTACCAAGCAGCCGACTCCGGGGTACTCAATATTCCACAAAGAGAATTTATTTTGTATGGAAAGTCGAAACTGCAATATACCGACTTAAACTTGGATGCGGCAACCATCAAATACAACCAACAAACCCAAATGCTTCATGCCTTTGGAGGTACAGATACGGGAAATAATGTACTGAATAAACCACAATTGGTACAAGGTGAAATGAAGTCTATAAGTGATACAATTGATGTAAACTTAAAAAACATGCATGCCCGCACCAAAAACACTTTTTATAATGAAGGTGAATTATATGTAAATGCACAAGTACTCAAAAAAGTAAGTGCTACAGAATATTATGGTTTAAAAGGTAGGTTTACTACGTGTAATTTAGATCACCCACATTTTGCTATCCGAACTAGGAAATTAAAAATGATTAGCAATAAACTTGCCGTGAGTGGCCCCGCAGCGCCTGAATTTGAAGGGGTCCCTTTGCCAATAGGTATCCCTTTTGGTATCTTTCCTTTGGCTAGGGGGCGGCATTCAGGGCTTATGGCACCCCAATTTACATCGAGCGAAGATTTTGGTTTAGGTCTTGAAGGATTGGGTTATTATAAAGTGATTAATGATTATTGGGACGTAATTACTAGGGCAAATATTTATTCTTACGGTGGATGGAGTTTAAATGTAAGTCCCAAATACCAACGTCGTTACCGCTATCAAGGAGGCTTTAACATTACCTTTCAATCATTTAAAAGTTTGAATAGAGGCAGTACTTCAAAAAGCGAATACAATACGGGCAAAACGTATTCAATCAGTTGGAACCACAGTCAAGATAATAGGGCAAGGCCAGGAACCAACTTCGGTGCAAACGTAAACTTTGCTAGCACACGATACAATAGTCAAATATTAAACAATCCTTTTGTTAATTTTCAAAATCAGCTAAGTTCATCTATTAACTACAGTAAAAGTTTTAATGGAAAAGCCAATGTTAACATTAATGCCAACCACAACCAAAACAACAATACCCGTTTGGTAAACCTGAATTTGCCAACTATTGGTGCCAATGTGGTTACCTTTTATCCTTTCCAAAAAGCAGAAAAAATAGGGTCTGATAAGTGGTACGAAAAAATAGGTATCGGTTACAGTGGCAACTTTAGTAATCAAGCTTCTTTTTACGATACTGCTTTTAATTTTAAGCGTTTTCTTGACACTATACAGTGGGGGGCTACGCATTCTATCCCTATATCTTTATCATTGCCCTCTTTGGGTGCTGTAACTATTGCACCTTCGGTGTCGTACGAAGAAAAATGGTATGGGCAAAAGATTATTCGCTCTTGGAATAGGACCAATGAAAAAGTAGATACCGCAGTGTCAAAAGGGTTATATACAGCCCGGCAAATGTCGTTTGGCATCAGTGCCAATACCCGAATATTTGGCACCTATTTGTTTAAACGAAAAAGTGGCATTCAAGCCATTCGTCATGAAGTACGACCCTCATTTAGTTTAAATTATAAGCCTGACTTAGCTGGAAATACCTATTATACCACTCAAATTGATACTTCAGGAAGAACTATGCGTTTTTCGCAATTCGACGGTGTGCTGCCTGGTGCTTACAGTGAAGGAAAGTTTGGCGGATTTAGTTTTGGAATAGACAACTTATTGGAAATGAAGGTAAAAAGTAAAACCGACACCTCAGAAAATGGTATCAAAAAAATAAAATTAATTGATGGTTTCGGATTTACATCTTCCTATAACTTAATGGCAGATAGTTTCGCTTTATCGCCTTTTAACTTTTATGCGCGTAGTACACTTTTTGGCAAAGTAAATATTACAGCAGGATTTGTTTTGGATCCTTACGATGTTGATAGTGCTGGTTTTAGGAAAAAAACATTGCTTTGGAACGCCCTTCGCTTTAAACCAGGGCGAATTACGAGTGGTAATATTGCTATATCCACCTCTTTCGCTAGTAAAGCAAAAGACGGTAAAGAAAAAAAAGACAAAAGCCTTCCATACGATCCATATATGACCACGGAAGAACAACAACGGCAATTGCAATATGCTCGATCTAACCCTGCTGAATTTACCGACTTCGATATTCCTTGGAGTGTTAATTTAAGCTATTCACTCAATTTTACCAACCAACTCGGCAGCAACTACAAATACCAAATAACTACGTTTAGCAGCTTGAATTTCAATGGCGATTTTAGCATTTCTCCTAAATGGAAAATTGGCAGCAGTGGCTTTATGGACTTTTCAAGTGGAAAAATTCAACAAATATCTATGTTCCTAACTAGGGAAATGCACTGTTGGCAAATGGCAATTAATGTTTCGCCTGTAGGGTTGTATCGCTCCTTTAATATTACCATAAATCCCAAGAGTGGCATCTTACGCGATTTAAGAATCAATCGTAGCCGAACTTTTTCCAATTTTTAGTTCATAAATGTTGTTTTTTGGGAACGTTTTATTTCAAAAATGGGCTCCTGACTAGTTTTCTGCTTTTTCTCCTTTTTTGTTCTGTTATTTTATAGCATCTTTGCCATGCTATTTAATTTAATAATAATACATATCTGATTGTATAATCTGCTTTTTATGAGTCAAGTTTCAGCCAAATTTCAGGAGTACTTTCACCATGCACCATCTTTATTAGTTAACTCACCCGGTAGAATTAATTTGATAGGTGAACATATAGACTATAATGATGGATTTGTATTACCTGCAAGTATCAATAAATCTATCGAAATTGCTATTTCTGCAAATACAGAAAATGATGTATGTACATTGTTGGCGACCGATTTTGGTCAATCTTTCCAATTTCGTTTACACACTTTGGAACACTCGTCTTTGGGTTGGCCCGATTATGTGCTTGGTGTTATTCAGCAAATACAACTTTTAGGAGGTGCATTGCAACCTTTTCAATGTGCTTTTGGTGGCAATATTCCTACAGGTGCAGGATTATCGTCCTCAGCAGCTTTGGAATGTGGTGTTGCATTTGCTTTAAACGAATTGTTTGGTTTAGGCTTGTCAAGATTGCAGATAGTACAACTATCCAAACTAGCCGAAAACCAATTTGTGGGAGTGAATTGTGGTATTATGGATCAGTTTGCAAGTACTTTTGGAAAAGCGAATTCTGTTATTAAACTCGATTGTAAATCGCTCGATTACCAATACGTGCCATTTTTAGCGCCCAATTACGACATTGTACTTTGCGATACGGCGGTAAAACATTCCTTGGGAAGTTCTGCTTACAATACTAGAAGACAAGAATGCGACAATGCATATGCGCTATTGAAAGAAAAATTTCCCGCTATTCAGTCGTATAGGGATGTTACGCTTTCGCAAGTAGATGCCGTGAAAAATTTATTGCCTGCCGATACCATCAAAAGAGCTATTTACGTGGTACAAGAAATAGCAAGGGTACAATTGGCTTGCGAATTGCTAGCCAAAGACGATATTGAAGGCTTTGGTCAGTTAATGTTTGCAACACACGATGGACTAAGTAAATTATTTGAAGTTAGTTGCGATGAATTAGATTTCCTTAAAGCATATGCCGTACAAAGTAATTTGTCTGATGGCTCGCGTATGATGGGTGGTGGCTTTGGAGGTTGTACAATTAACCTAATTAAAAAACAAAACACCCAACAATTTATTCAAGAAATATCAGCCGCATACGAGGCGCAATATAACATTCCTTTGAAAAGCTATGTAGTAGCTATTACTGACGGAACAAGTATTATTTCATAATTAAGACACGTAACAACAAACAGTATACTAATGAGTGTTTTTCAGGACTTTCCGCATCGACGTTATAACCCGCTTACCGATGAATGGGTATTGGTATCGCCGCAACGCTCCAAAAGACCTTGGCAAGGTCAAGTAGAGGCCGTAAACAACGAAGTAAAACCCGCATACGATCCTGCGTGTTATTTGTGCCCCGGTAACAATCGCATTAACGGTGAACCCAATCCAGCTTATACACAAGCCTATGCATTTACCAACGATTTTGGTGCATTGATGCAAGATGTTGAAGATGCAACGCTAGAAGATGGTTTATTTAAAATGCAAACCGAAAAAGGCATAAGTAGGGTAATTTGTTTTTCCCCCGACCATAGCAAAACCATCCCGCAAATGTCTATCGAAGCCATTACTAGTGTGATTGCGCTTTGGAAAACTGAATATGCAACGCTTGGCGCTTTGCCCTATATTAACTACGTACAGATATTTGAAAACAAAGGAGCGGTAATGGGTTGCTCCAATCCGCACCCGCACGGGCAAATTTGGGCACAACAAAGCGTACCGGTTGAGCCTCTAAAAAAACAAGTCAACCAATTAAAATATTATGAACAACATGGTACTACATTGTTGTTCAACTATGTTCAATCGGAATTAAAAAAGCAAGAACGAGTAGTATTTGAAAATGATCATTTTGTGTGTGTTGTGCCATTTTGGGCAGTTTGGCCTTACGAAACGATGATTGTGCCTAAAAGACCAATTGCCAATATATTACAACTTACAGCAGAAGAGGAGCGTACCTTTGCCGATGCTTACAAACGCATCACATTGATTTACGATCAATTGTTTCTGACATCCTTCCCATATTCTGCGGGTATTCACCAAGCACCAACCGATGGTTTAGCACATGAGGAGTGGCATTTGCACATGGTATTTTATCCACCTTTGCTACGAAGTGCGTCTGTTAAAAAATTTATGGTGGGTTATGAAATGTTGGCCAACCCACAACGCGATATAACCCCCGAATGGAGTGCGGAAAAATTACGCGAATTAAATAGTAAATTTTAAATAACCTTTATCTCTTTGTTAATTTTATACCCCCAAATTTGTTACAACATTTTTGGGGGTATTTTCTTTATGTATGTTTGCAATATGTTTGAACTAAACCATAACAATGCATCTGAACCAAGTTTTCAAACTGCACTTGAAAAATTACAAATAGGAGAAATTATTGCAATACACACCAATCAGTATTACACAATTGTTTGCAACGCCATAGATACTGAGGCTGTAAATCAATTAAAGGTATGTGCACAACAATGTAATATGCACATTACCGTAATGATGGCAAGCGAAAGAGAAATTATATATCACACAGCATCTATTGATTTGGCCATTTTTGACGCTTTAACAGAACTAGAAACCACCGTAGATTTTCCGATTGTTGTTTTGTGTAATAGCGCATTAAATTTAGCAGTAGGGGTGGAGAACACGCTTGGCCAATTTCTCCTCCACAAAACTACTAACGAATTGATGAAGCAGTTGATTAAGCGCCTTCGCAATCCAATTTGTTGTTTACAAATAAATGAGTTTTCTAATTTGACTTCATTAAAAGCGCTATTCCCAACTTTAACCGCTGCTCCATTCGAACCAACACCATTTTTTGCAGCGCTAGCATACCAAACTACATTTCAAGGCACTTTGGAGCCAGTTCGTAAATAAGCTAATAACGATTCAAGGTTGAAAATTTTTTCCGCCGAACAACATAAAGTGGATACGTTATAACAAAAAATATAATATGTTAAAAAGCTCCCTAGCATAAACTACGGAGCTTTTTATGTAAACTTGATAAAACCGATAACAAAAAACTATTGGTCAAGTTTTAAAACCGCTAGAAACGCTTCTTGCGGAATTTCTACGTTGCCAATTTGTCGCATGCGCTTTTTACCTTCTTTTTGTTTTTCAAGAAGTTTTCGCTTACGGCTAATATCACCTCCATAACATTTAGCGGTAACGTCTTTTCTGATAGCACTAATGTTTTCTCTTGCTAACACTTTTCCACCAATAGCTGCTTGAATTTTAATTTGAAATTGTTGCCTTGGTACCAATTCCTTTAATTTTTCACACAACTTACGGCCAAAATCTTGCGCTCTACTACGGTGTATTAAAGCACTAAGCGGGTCTACTTTGTCGTCGTTAAGTAAAATATCCATTTTTACAATATCTGCATCTCGGAAACCAATTTGGTGATAATCAAATGATGCATAACCACGAGTAGAACTTTTTAGTTTGTCGTAAAAATCGAATACAATTTCCGTTAAAGGCATTTCAAAAATCAATTCTACACGACTTGGCGTTAAATAGCTTTGGTTAATTAGCATACCGCGTTTACCCAAGCAAAGTGTCATGATATTGCCAATGTAGTCGGGTAGGGTAATGATTTGTGCCCTAATAAACGGTTCTTCAATACGGTCAAGTTTGGTTGGGTCGGGCATTTCAGCCGGATTGTTTACAATCAGTTTGTCTCCCTTCGATGTATAGGCGAAAAAGCTAACATTCGGTACTGTAGTGATGACCGTTTGGTTAAACTCCCTTTCTAGCCTTTCCTGAATAATTTCCATGTGTAGCAATCCCAAAAAACCACATCGAAAACCAAAGCCAAGTGCTTGCGAAGTTTCTAATTCAAATGTTAGCGAGGCGTCGTTCAATTGCAGTTTGTCCATACAATCGCGCAATTCCTCAAATTCATCGGTATTCACCGGATAAATTCCTGCAAAAACCATTGGTTTCACCTCTTCAAAGCCATTAATCATTTCTCCCGGATTGTTGGCAAGGGTAATGGTGTCGCCTACTTTTACTTCCTTGGCATTTTTGATGCCAGTAATAATATATCCTACATCACCGGCTTTAACTTCCTCTTTGGGCGTCATGGAAAGTTTTAAAACCCCCACCTCGTCAGCAATATAGTCCATACCCGATGCCACAAATCTAATCTTGTCATTTTTGTGCAACACGCCGTTCATGATACGGTAATACACAATAATGCCGCGAAAACTATTGTACACACTGTCAAATATCAAAGCTTGCAAGGGCGCATCGTAACTGCCTTTCGGAGCCGGTATGCGCGCAACAATTGCCTGTAAAATTTCTTCTATTCCTATGCCACTTCGTCCACTTGCCAACAAAATTTCTTCCGGTTTGCAACCAATCAAATCAACAATTTGGTCTGTTACTTCCGGAATTTTGGCGCCATCCATATCTATTTTATTGATCACCGGAATGATTTCCAAATCGTTTTCCAACGCCAAATACAAATTACTAATGGTTTGGGCTTGTATTCCCTGACTAGCATCTACCAACAACAAAGCTCCTTCGCAAGCCGCAAGCGCCCTACTTACCTCGTAGCTAAAATCTACGTGGCCGGGGGTGTCAATTAAATTAAGTACATACAATTCGCCTTGATGAGGGTAGGTAATTTGGATAGCATGACTTTTAATCGTAATGCCTTTTTCGCGCTCTAAATCCATGTCGTCCAATACCTGATTCATCATATCTCTTTCGCCAATAGTTTTGGTATGCTCCAACAACCTGTCGGCCAACGTGCTTTTGCCATGATCAATATGGGCAATGATGCAAAAATTTCTTATATTTTTCATACTTCGGCAAAGATATAGTTACAAACTACACAATGGTACATCTGTGGTAGTTGGATAGCAGGTTTTGTATCAATTTGATTTATTTCACTTTTTTTGGAGCCCATCAGTACTGCTATTTCGAAGCATTTGTCCTGCTTTTCGCTATTACTCCGGCACAAATCCTTGCACAATACCCTCACCGGGGTAGCCGCTGCAATTAGGGCTAAGGGCTCGGCTTTCATACCTCTGCGCTGCTGATAAATATCAGTGACTTATTTGTATTGTTTTGTAGTCAATCCAACTACTTTTGCATTTCTAGTGTTATAACGTTGTTCTTCTTCACAAAACTTAATGATACATGCATTCAGCAATTACCGGTATACAAACCTTGGTTCAACAACAGCAAAATTCGGATCTGCAAAACATTGGCTACAAAGTATTGTCAAATGAGCGTTTAACGATGGACGACGGTGTTTTATTGTTTGAACAAGCTTCGCTTTCTTACGTTGGCGCTTTGGCCAATTGGGTGCGCGAACAAAAACATGGCTCAGTAACCTATTTCAACCGAAATTTCCATATAGAACCTACCAATGTATGTGTATTTAGTTGTGCATTTTGTGCATATTCTAAATTGTATGCACACCGAGAAGAAGGTTGGGAATTGAGTATTCAGCAAATGCTCGATATTGTAAAAAGCTATGACAACCAGCCTGTTACAGAAGTACACATTGTTGGTGGCGTGCATCCCAAAATGAATTTGGCTTTTTTTACAGAACTACTGCAAGCCATTAAAGCGCACCGACCACAATTGCATATCAAAGCCTTTACACCCGTTGAGCTCGACTATATGTTTAAAAAGGCAAAAGTATCTATTGAAGAGGGTATGCGTATGGCACACGAAGCCGGCTTGGATTCTTTACCGGGTGGCGGAGCCGAAATTTTTCATCCGGATATTCGCCAACAAATTTGTAACGATAAGGTAGATGCAGAAGGGTGGTTGGCAATACACAAAGCTGCACACAAGTTAGGCATGCATAGTAATGCTACCATGCTGTACGGACATATTGAATCGTATTGGCACAGAGTGCACCACATGGAACAATTACGCCTATTGCAAGACGAAACAGGTGGTTTTAATACTTTTATTCCTTTGAAATTTAGAAATAAAGACAACGATATGAGCCATGTTGCAGAAAGTTCGGTGGTTGAAGACATGCGCATGTATGCAATCGCGCGTCTGTATATGGACAACTTCCCACATTTAAAAGCGTATTGGCCCATGCTTGGAAGGCAAAATGCACAACTTACCTTGAGCTTTGGTGTAAATGATATTGATGGAACGATTGACGATACTACCAAAATTTATAGCATGGCAGGAAGTGAAGAACAAAGCCCCGCTATGACTACCAATGAATTGGTGTCTCTCATCCAACAAGTGAAAAGGGTGCCAGTTGAGCGGGATACCTTGTATGGAGTTGTTAAGCAATATTAATTGATTAAAAATTCATTATTCCATTTACATAACTAAATATTACAACCTTTCTAAACGGTATTGTCAAGCAACAATTCTTTTTAGAAAGGTTTTTTTATTGTCAATACTTTGCGTTTCATCCTAATTGATTATGGGATAGCTTTTGTCTGTAAGCACTTTAGATTTATTTTTTCGTTCAAAAAACAAATTTTATTCAATAGGAATGAAAAAAAATTTTTGTTGCTATTGATTTTGTGTATAGCAAAGTTTATATTTGGTATGTCATTTTATTTTTTTACTAACAGCTTGCTTATGAACAATGTATTATTCTATGCCGTTCCGGCAATGGGAGTAGTAGGTTTACTCTACACCCTTATTAAATTCAATTGGGTTTCGCAACAAGATGCAGGGAATGCCCGCATGAAAGAAATTAGCCAGTTTATTGCCGAAGGTGCCATGGCCTTTTTAAAGGCAGAATGGAAGATTTTGGCCTATTTCGTGGTTATTGTTGCCATTTTATTGGGATTTATGGCTTCAAAAAATGAAGGAAGCCATTGGTCAATTGCCGTTTCCTTTATTATCGGCGCGGTATTTAGTGCAACCGCAGGCTATATTGGCATGAAAGTAGCCACTAAAGCCAATGTCCGCACTGCCGAAGCTGCCAAAACCAGCCTTTCAAAAGCATTGAACGTATCCTTTACGGGAGGTGCCGTAATGGGACTTGGTGTTTCGGGATTAGCAGTTTTGGGTTTAGGCGGTTTGTTTTTGATTTTGAAACACTTTTTTGCCCCTGGCGACGCCTCCAATCCGCATGG
>JACCDS010565980.1_pt1 | contig 26559 bp, 24 predicted proteins | sample 7446441 | NCBI WGS metagenome assembly JACCDS01 (sample SAMN15323445, study PRJNA562643) | freshwater metagenome | isolation source: river surface water | place: USA:Blue River Watershed | collected 2017-08-17 | reverse complement strand
TTGTCAAATGAAATTTCAACCTAAAGCGATTTTTTTTGATTGGGATCATACCCTTTGGGACCATGATCGAAATGCCAGAGAAGTACTATTTGAATTACTAGAAGAATTTCAATTAACGGATAATTTAAAAAAGGAGCTTGATCAAACTTGGCAAATTTTTCAAAAGATCAACGATGACCTTTGGGATCGCTATCAATACGGGACAATTTCTCAGCAATATTTGAGAGAAAACCGATTCCGTATTTTTTTTGAGGCTCTTGCTATTCAAGCAGATGTGGAGTTATTTTCAAAAGAATTTTTGTTTAGAACTCCAAGGAAATCGAATTTGATAGATGGGGCTCAAACAATCGTTAGCCGTTTAGCAGAGAAATTTCCATTATACATTTTAACGAATGGTTTTGATGATATTCAATACATCAAAGTGGAAGGGTCAGGGATAGGGCACCTTTTTCAAGCAATCATTACGTCGGAGAAAGTAGGAGTAAAAAAACCGGATGTCCTATTTTTTCAGAAGTCTTTAGCATTAGCCAATTGTGCTCCTCATGAGGTATATATGATTGGAGATCACCCCATTGCTGATATTCAAGGTGCGGAAGATAGTGGAATCTCTGCCATTCATTTTAATCCAAATCGTCAAAATTCAAAGGCAATTCGACAAATTCATCATTTGAGGGACTTAGAAAATTTTATCGATTTTGATTAATCAAATATGGACAATTGATTGTCGTTGGATTTACGATCAAAAATCTTTTTGTCAGTAATGAATTTTTTATGCTCGTTTAGAAACTGTGTAAAGGACTCAATTTGCTCGTACAAGGGGTTGAAATCATACGTGCTTAATTGGTAGGACTCAACATATACGTCTTTGAAATCGGTAATCACATAATCTAATTGTTCAATCCCCATTTTTTGTAATCCCAATAAATACAGGTTTTGATGATTTTTCAAAAATCTGCCTGGTTCATAAAAGGACGTGCTTTTTAAATCAAAGGCTATTTGATCACCAGCACCATCCACATAACCATAAATGACAGTATTTTTATATCTGGATTCTAAATAGAGTTGTGTTTTGTATTTGGAGGGCAATAGATTTCTTGCTTTATCAATAATCCCTTCTGCAAAGGAATCTTCATCTAAACCTAAAGTCACCGCTTTCTCAAAATCGATACCCTTTTGTTGAGCATTTGTTGTTGGTTTCCTGACACGGTTGATCCGCTCAATTAATTCGATCTCATCCACGATGAGTTTGCCATTGGAATCTCGTGCTTGATTCAAATAAAGCGTGTAGGAGTTAAGCAGTGTTGGATATAAACGATATAACATAATGCAATTTATCCAATTTGTAGTCGACTTACAATTTCTCCATTGATTAAATGAGATTCAGTAATTTCTTTTACATCTTCCAATTGAACATTTCCATAAAATACACCTTCTGGATATACTACCATAGTGGGTCCTTTTCCACAAAAATCCAAACATCCAGATTTTTGAATTCGGATTTTTTTATCCGATCCGCCTGCTTCCCATTGGGCTTTAAATGCATTAACTAGATCCATGCCATGTGTAGATCCACAACATTTTTTGGGTGCTTCTTTATCATTGGAACAAATAAATACGTGTTTTTCGAAGTGCATGATTAATTAATTTCTAATACGATTGGACAATGATCTGAGTGTTTTACTTCAGGTAATATTTTTGCGTGAGAGATTCGATCTTTTAATTTTTCACTTGCTAAATGGTAATCGATACGCCAACCTAAATTTTTTCCTCTCGCACCGGCTCGATAACTCCACCAGCTGTAATGATTGGGTTCTTGATTGATATGCCTGAAAGTGTCGATTAAACCGCTATTAATAAAATTTTCCATCCATTCTCTTTCTTCTGGAAGGAAGCCTGAACTGTTAGCATTCGACTTTGGATTGTGTATATCTATGGCTTTGTGGCAAATATTATAATCACCAGAAATGATTAAGTGGGGGATTTTTGCCAATAAATCTTGTGTATATTGATGGAAATCACTTAGCCATTCCATTTTAAAAGCTTGGCGCTCGTCACCACTAGATCCTGAAGGCATATAAACGCTCATCACTGAAAATGAATCAAAATCAAGTCGGATCACTCTGCCTTCTGAATCATATTTTTCTATTCCACAACCCACTTCTACGTGTAAGGGACTTATTTTGGAAAAAATGGCAACCCCTGAATATCCTTTTTTTTGGGCGGAATGCCAATAAATTTCATATCCAAGATTTTTAATTTCGTTCAAATCAACTTGGTCAATTTCGGCCTTCAATTCTTGTAGACAGATAATGTCGGGATTTTCTTCTTTGAGCCATTCTGTGAATCCTTTCTGAATGGCTGCTCGAATTCCGTTGACATTGTAGGAAATTAATTTCATTGTTTGGTTTAAATTTCAAAATTCGTAAAAACTTCTGTTTTGAAATAATGAATAACGTGAGCTTTGATTAAAATTTCTTGTTCTTTCAGTGCAAGGGGTGGAAGGTTTTGTACTAAATTCCAATGGGGCCAACCTTCTGCGTCTAATCCTTCTAGCTCATAAATGCCACTAAAACTCAATACCTTGCATGTGGCAATATGCATTAAGTCTTGTTTCTGTTCTTTGGTAAAATGCACATGGCCTTTACCTAATTCTTGAACTCCAATTAAAAAAAGGACAGATTCTAAATCACTAGGTCGTTTATTCAACTGACCTTCTAAGAAATCAAGAATTTGCTCCCACTCTGAGCTAACTATCGCAGGTTCAAATTCCATGAATACTTGTAGATTATAATGATATTTTGAATTTAGCGGATTCAAGCAAAGCCTGTTCGCCTTTAGGATTATTACCAATTAAAATTAAATCACCTTCTATTTCCGTTTCTGTTAATTTGGTGATATTCACTCTTCCTACACCATTTTGAATGCCATCTTTATTGGGTAAAGTAGCCTCATAAAAGTTGTTTTTGTCTTTATATTGGTCTAGGTTTTTGATTAAATTTCCGATGTTTTCAATTTGGCCATCTCCAGGAATAAAATAAGTTCCTGCACCTTTCAAATTATAAATTTTAATATAAATCGATTCTAAGCTACCATCGGCTGTTGCGTTCAATGTAAGCACTTTCTCCCCCATTTCATTTTTTAATTGAGCAGAAATGTTTTTGGTTTCTAAGCGATGAGAAGTACTTTGTCCGAATTCTATTTGGCCAGAAAAAAAACCAACCTCTGAAGGTTTTTTACTAAAGGTATTTTGGTAACTGAACAAACAGAAGACCAATGCTAATCCCGCGTATAATAGATTGATGGGGTTTCGTACAAAAAGTAGTACGAATGAATTCAATGGATTCGTTATAAACGTTCTAAGAATTGATTTTGAATTAGAATTTTCCATTGCTATAAATTTTATATGTATTGAGGTGATTAGGTATGAAACCATTAAGGCAATACAAAAATATTATAAGATTACTGATTAAACAAAATATTCAAGGTATTTAAATGAATATTTATCTTTTGTTTTGATTGAATGATCTACAGTTTGATTAAAGTATTGTAATTTTGAAAACTGTTAGTCATATTTTTAGTTTATATAATCTGAGCAATGGAACTAGAGGAGCCTTCACATGTAAGGGAAATTTTAACCAATCATTTGAATACGAAGTTAGAAAAACGTAAAATTCGGAAAATGAAGTCTTTTGAAATACCTTCTTTGTTTAAAAGTAACCTGATTGGTAAAATTAAGGAGTATAGGCGATTAAAAGATAAATTGAAAAAAGATTTTAGTCCGAGTGTTTTTGATTTTGGTCCGGTTGAGATTTTATTATCCAGGCATTTTGGCTTTTGTTACGGTGTAGAAAATGCAGTTGAAACTGCGTATAGAATTTTAAATGAAAATCCAGACAAACGAATATTTTTATTGTCTGAAATGATACATAACCCGGCAGTAAATGCTGATTTATTAGATAGAGGAGTTCGTTTTATACAAGATACCTCTGGGAATCAATTAGTGAAGTGGGAAGAACTTTCTTCGGAAGATATAGTGATTGTTCCAGCTTTTGGAACCACATTGGAAATTCAACATCAGTTGCAATCTATCGGGATTGATCCGTATGCTTATGATACAACATGCCCATTTGTTGAAAAAGTGTGGAACAGAGCGTCCTCTATTGGGCAAAAAGATTACACAGTAATTGTACATGGAAAACCTTCTCACGAAGAAACAAAAGCCACTTTTTCTCATTCTCAGTCGATTACCCCAACATTGGTTTTGAAAAATATTAATCAAGCCCAGTCATTGGCGGCCTTTATTAGAAAGGAAAAACCTGTGGAAAATTTCTATCTTGAATTTGAGGGGCAGTTTTCTAAAGGATTTAATCCCGCCACAGATTTAGAGCGAATTGGAGTAGTCAATCAGACTACCATGTTGGCTACTGAAACGCAAGAAATTGCTGATTTTTTAAAGCAAGTTTTTGTTGATTTTTATGGTTTGTCGAAAGATGAAATACAAAATCGCTTTGCTGATACAAGAGATACTTTGTGCTATGCCACCAATGATAACCAGAGTGCCACTTATTCTTTATTAAAAGAAGAAGTTGATTTTGTGGTAGTAGCAGGTGGTTATAATTCCTCTAATACTGCGCATTTGGTCGATTTATGTGCTAAAAAATTTCCAACTTATTTCATTACTTCTTCTGAAAATCTACGCTCTTCTCAACAAATCAAACATTTTGATAATCAATTAAAAGCAGAAATACTTACAACGAATTTTATTCCAACAAAAGAAAAGGTTAGAATCGCTTTAACTTGTGGAGCTTCTTGTCCAGATGCGGTTATTGAAGAGATTTTCAGGAAATTAGTCGACTATTTTCCGACAGCAAAAGATGTAAACGCTTTGGTGGAGGAGGTAATTGGGGTGTGAATTAATTATGGGTTATGAATTATTAGGTGTCATGATTCTCTTTTCACTTTCTCCATTTCTATTTTTCCTTATATTATAAATAGGTATCCAAAATTTTCTTAACAGTATCTAAATAGCCCTCTCCAAAGGAATTAACATGCACCATTAATGGGTATAAATTATAAACAGGAATGCGTTCATGAAAACCTTTTTCAATGCGGAAATTTGCATGATAAGCCTCGTAAAATTGTTTTTCAAATCCACCAAACATGGTAGTAAAGGCCAATTCTGCTTCTCTTAAGCCATAATAACAAGAGGGGTCAACTAATGTAACCAATCCATATTGATTGACCATGGCATTCCCTGACCATAAATCGCCGTGTATTAAAGAAGACGTATCATTTGGAATAATGGATGGAATTTTTTGAAAAATTCGTTCAAATTTATCGACGATTAATGTGTCAATTTTTCTGTCGTAAATAGCTTTTTCCACCTGCTTTTTCAACCGATTCTCTAAGAAGAAATTTATTCCATTGGGATTCCAATCATTGATTTGAATTGTAGCACCGATGTAATTAGGATAGTCCAAACCATGTCCATTTACGTGGCTATTTTGATGTAATGCAGCAAGTTTTTCACCAAAATCCACCCAATAATTGTCAGATTTAGCGATGGAAGGAATACATTCCATCATGAGGTATTCTTTTTCATCCAATTTGCCTACTCCAATCACCCGAGGGACGGAAATGGTTTTTGTTGAATGAATTAAATCGAGGTTTTTTGCTTCTGCTTCAAAATGACCTTGATGATCTCCTTGGTTCCATTTGATAAAAAACTCAGCTGTTTTTAGCTTTACGCGCACCGCCAAATTAAAGTTACCCCCATAGAAGAATTCAAATTCATCAATCTTGTCAAATTGACCCAAATGAATCTGTAAAATACGTTCTATAAATTGATACTGTTCTTGTGATTGTTGCGACATAAATCCTAATTATTTCTCGAAATTACCAAAATGAGCGTTTAGCTACAATTTTATTTTCTTTCATAAACCTTAAAGGGCTTGCATATAAATTTGTATTTTCAAGCTTGAACTCACTGAAATTGAAAAATCAATTGTCTGAAATAATAGATCGTCTTCGTGCTTACCATTTTAAAAAATGGCAAAATAGGTTAATTTTAGGCCTTTTTAAGGCGCTTCTTTGGTCATTTTCTTTTGCTTTCACCTTGATTTTTGTCGAATATTTTGCCTGGTTTTCTAATCAAGTTCGGGAACTACTTTTTTATATTTTTATCCTATTCTCACTTTTAATTTTTGTTTTTTTTACTCAGAAAGCAGTTTATCAATTATTCAGGAAATTAGGTGATACCGATTTTAAGCAATTAGCTAGAGAGGTAGGGACATTTTTGCCACAAAATTATTCGGATGAATTACTCAATTATTTGCAATTGAATGAACAAATGCGTTTCAATGCCAATGATTTGATTACAGCAGCTGTTTTACAAAAAGAGGTACAATTAATACAATTCAAATTCCAAGATTACTTAAAAAAAGAAGACTTCAGGAGACCTATTATGTCCTTGTTTTTATTTCTTTTAATTGGTTCAGTGGGACAATTTGTGTTTCCTGCATTTTTTAAAAAGCCAGCCTTGCGATTATGGAACTATAGTTACCATTATTCCAAAGATTTGCCTTTTGAATTCATCGTTCAAAACAATCCTCTTTTTGCAATTGCTGGGGAGTCAACTGAAATTAGGCTATTTTTGAAAGGGGATAAACATCCCAACGAAGTGTTTATCTTATGGAATGGTGAGAGAATTCCCATGAAATTAAAAGGTGATGCGCATCATTTTGTAGGGACACTACCTGTACTTTCATCTTCGAGCTTGATACAATTTGAAGCAGGATCCTACTTTTCAGACCCAATCCTATTGGAATTAGTCTATCGTCCTGGAATTCAAAATTGTAAAATCACATTGAAATATCCGAACTACTTAAAAAAGGCTAACGAAGAATTATATCAAGTGGCTAATTTGAAAATTCCAGAGGGAACTGTTGTTACTTGGCACTTAGATGCATACCATGCAGATCAATTAGGTATTTATTTGTCTAAAACGAAAGAAATACTTTGGGCTAAACATTTTCCATTTTCCAGTTCTTATAAAGTGGAAAAGCACCTGTTTCATTCCAATGGGTATCAAATTATTGCCTCCAATAAAAAACTTCCCCTTCAGAAAAGTTTGGAACAAAATATAGAAGTTGTTCCAGATCAAAAACCCAAAGTTCATTTTCAAGTAATTGAGGATACCTTATATTATCGGTTCAAAGTGATAAAGCTCGATTTAGAGGATGATTATGGAATCAATCGCTTGAATTTACGGTATCAAATTGAACGAAAAAGCATGAAAGTTACGGACAAGTATATACGTAACGTGACTATTCCTTTGGACTTGTCCAGAATTTCATTGGATTATATTTGGCGACAAGACTCATTGAATTTGCAACCAGGGGATCGTTTGGTGTATTATTTTGAGGTATTTGATAATGATGGGATTCATGGGTCAAAAATGGGACAGAGTGAAAAAGTGGTTTGGGAATATCCTTCAAAGCAAGATTTATTAGAAAAAACTTCCGAAAAATCGGATCAAATTGGGCAAGAAGTACAGCGTGCTTTGGCTAAAGCGCAGGAATTAAAACAAGAACTTGGGGATATCAATAAACGGGTTTTACTTGGTAAAGAGGTCAATGAAAATACCTTGAAAGAACTAAGTAAAAAGGAGGCCGAATTTAAGCAAGCGGTTGAAAATTTGAAAAAAATAAATGAGGAATGGCTTGGACAACAAATGAGTTTTCAAAAAATGGACCTCGTTTGGCAACAAAAAATGGATAACCTTCAAAAGCTTATTCAACAATTGTGGGATCCGAATTTGGACAAAGAAAAAGACAAGATGATGGAGGATTTTAACAAGGACAATCCCAGCTTATGGAAAAATCACCTAGACCAAATTCGAAAACAAGGAAAATCGATTGAGAATGAATTAAAGCGTTTAGAAAAGTTTTATCAGGAACTAAAAATTGAAAAATTGCTGAACGAAACTGTGGATGATTTGAAAAATTTATCAAAAGAACAGTTGGATTTATCTAATCAAGCAAATAAGTTGGATGAACTAAGTCAACAAGAAGCCCTTTCAAAGAAATTTGAACAAGATCAAAAAAATATACAAGAGGCTGAAAAAGAGCAAGAAAAGATGGAAGGAGGTAAATCTTTGGATACCGAAAAAGAATTACAAAAAGAGATTGATCAGTTAATGAATGAGGCTAAAGAAAATTTAAAACAAAAAGAAAATTCCAAGGCCAATGAAAAACAGAAAAAAGCTTCCAAAAAAATGAATGAATTGGCTGAAAAACTGCAGTCCCAAATGGAACAACAGGATGCCATGGAATTGAATATGGATATAGCGAAATTACGTTTAATGATAGAAGATTTATTGCAAATTTCATTCGAGCAAGAACGTTTATTGAAAGTGTTTCGAATTGCAAATCCGGAAGATCCCGCACTGAGAAAATCTATGCAAGAGCAAATTCGATTAGGCGAAACGGTTCGTTTGGTTCAAGATAGTCTCCAAAGCATAGCAAAGCAGTTGATGCCTGTTTCTCAAATGATTATCAAAGAAGGGGCCGCAATGAAACAAAAAATGGACGATGCGTCTACAGCAATGAAGGAAAGAAAATGGTCGATGGTTACCTATCGTCAGCAAGAGGCAATGGCATCAACCAATAAGTTGGCAGTTTTACTTTCTGATTTGTTGAAACAAATTCAGGAGCAACAAATCCAATTAAAACCAGGAAAGAAAAAGACGAAATCGCAATCTAGAAAAGGAGATTGGGGTAAAAGGCAACAACAGTTGAATGAAAAAGTTCAAAAAATGAAGGAAGGTCATTCAGGTCAATCGAATGAGGAATGGATGAAATTGGCGGAAGAACAGTTTAGGATTCGACAAGAGATTGAACAAAAAATGCAAGAATTGAATGGTATGCCTGGACTCAACGATTTGCAAAAATCGCTTCAAAACTTAGCCAAAGAAATGGATAAAAATGAGACAGAATTGGTTAATAAGCGATTGACCAATGTTTTACAAAATAAATTATTACCCCGATTATTGGAGGCTGAAAAAGCGCTACAAGAGCAAGGGGAAGAATCCAAGCGGGAATCGAAATCTGCCATTCAAAAGTGGAAGGAAAATCCACCGCCTAATCTTTTGCCTTATTTGAAAAAACAAGCTATTAACCGCGATTTATATCAACAAGTCCCTGTTGATTTGTTACCCAAATACAAGGAAAAAGTATTGAAGTTTTTAAAGCCGAAATGAGGTGAAAAATTGGCGATGATAGCTAAGGGGCGATAGGTGGAAGGAAATTTCAGGTTCGGATTTATCGAGTCTGGAATTGTGATGGAATTTTTGGTTTTTATACTATTGCAAGACAATTGTAGATCTACACGGCGGTGCAGATCTTTTTTGTTAAAAAAAATAAAAATCAGGTAGTTGATTAAAAATATCAGTTTTGAACTAGGAACTCTTTTTTTCTTTTTTAAGGGGAAATGGGTCCCCTTACCCCCTGCAATTTACAATTTAAAAAGTTCAGTTGTTTGATAAAATAGCTAATTGAGGATTTAAGAACAGAGGGATTCTTTGTTGTAAAAATTTCAATGATGTCCAAGGCTTAATCCTTGGCCATAAATGAAGCTTTGGATGGGTTGAATGAAATGTTTTTTCAACTCTTAATTCGCATTATTACCTATTACCTTTTACCTTTTACCTATTACTTACTTTACCTCCCATATCAACTACTTTTTCTTATAAAGAGGGACCGTGCTACAAGGCTCTCCAAAAAAGAGGCTTTTTACAATAGGCTGTAATTTATGACTTAATTGAACGTATGCATCTGTTGGGATGGACTCTTTGGAACAACCTTTTACCACGACCCTCGCACCTTCAAAATCACTCGGATTTAACTTATTGATTAATTCTTGGAAAATGGTTTTTTCTAATTCCTGTAAATCGCCGTAAATGATGGTTTTTACGTAAGGGTTTAATTGAATACTTAATAACATAAATGCCCATGTCGGGATAATGGCCTCTTCTGAACATCCAATTGCGATATGTTTTCCAGCATATTGTGTCCAATCGTGTTCGCTGATGAACTGTCGAAAATCTTTTTCCTTTAAAACCTGTCCCATGAAAAGATGTGGAGCCAGATCAAAAAATACCCGTTCTCCCTGGGGCCTTAATTCTTCTAAATCAATTTGTAAAAGTCCACTTTGATTAACCTTGTTAACAATTGTTTCTTCCATTTTACAGTATATTTTTTTTCGGCTGTGTACCCACAAATTCTTTCAAATATTGTGGTTCCAAAGTAACAATGTTTTCAAATGCTTTGTTCAAAAATAAGTCTAGGGCTAATTTCCCCATGTATTTGGCTTCTGGGTACAAGGGTTCTTTATGGAATTGAATGTTTTTTGATTGGCAAATGGTTTGAAATTTATTGGAACCATTACCAAACGCAATAATCGTTTTGCCTTCCCATTCTTGATAGGAATTTTCTTGTAAAACAACTGGTTTTACAACATCCAACTCTGCGAAAGTGTCAGATTGATATATAGCGGAATAAACCTCCATTCTCCTTGCATCCATCATGGGTAGTAAAGCTATATCGGAAGATTCCGTTCCATGATAAGCACTAGCTAAAATTTTTAAAGTTGGAATTGCAATCAGGGGAATGTCTAATCCAAAACATAATCCCTTAGCGGTAGCTAGTCCAATTCGTAAGCCTGTATAAGAGCCAGGTCCAATCGATACCGCCACAGCGGATAAATCACTTAATTTAATGGAGCAGTTTTCAAGTAATTGATCAATCAACACCGTCAATTTAATGGAATGAGACCCTTCTTTTGTCAGCAAGTGAGTCCCTACTAATTGCCCATTTTCATGTAATGCAACCGAGCACGCAGAGGTAGAAGTTTCGATGCTGAGAATCAATGTGTTCATTATTTTTTTTCAGCTAAAATGGATTGAAATCTTTCAGGTTGATCAAAAAGTTTAATGCTTTCTAAAATGGCTTCATCTTTTGCAAATGACCATTCTTTGAGCCCTTTTTGATAATAATAGTGCAAAATAATTTGAGCCTCCAATAATTCGGAAAGTTCCTTTTTATTGGCTTTTAATTCCTTTTCTATGGAGGAAGTCCACTCTGATTGAATAGTGTTTAAATGATTTTCTAAACTAGCGTAAGACGGGTCTTTTCTGCTTAATTCAAGCAATTGTTTCATTTGTTTTTCAATATGACTAACATAGGTAAACTTTTGCGTTTTTAGCCATTTACTGAATGCTTCATATTCTGCATCATTGAAACTGAACGTTTTAGCAGGAGCAATGCTAGCATGATTGCTTTGGTAATAACAAGCATATAAAAATGCCCAATTATCCTCTTTAATTGCTTGTAAAAAGGCTGATCCAGTATTTTTTTTGATAGTGATATCGGGTTGAATTCCTCCTCCATCCACTACTTTCCTTTTATTTTGAGTGAAAAATGTCTTATGACTTGAATCGTTAATAGACTTTCCTGTCCCATCTGCATTTTTATTTTGGTAATCGATGGCTTGAATACATCTGCCACTTGGAATATAGTACTTGGCTGTCGTTATTTTCATTTTGGTTCGGTAAGGTAAATCTCTTGTTACTTGAACGAGACCTTTTCCGTAACTTTTTTGACCAATCAAAACGGCTCGGTCGTAATCTTGCATTACACCTGCGACAATTTCTGCTGCGGAGGCAGAACGATGATTAATTAAAATAATCAAAGGTAAATCGGGTTCCACACTCGGATTTAGCGCTAAGTAGGCTTTGTTCCATTCTTCTACTTTTCCCCTCGTTTCTACAATTTTTGTTTCTTTTTTCAAAAACAAATTACAAATATCCACTGCTTGGGTCAGTAATCCGCCCGGATTTTCTCTTAAATCCAGAATGAGCTTTTTCATGCCTTCTTTTTTTAAATTCTGAAGAGCATTTTTTAATTCCTTTGCTGCTGACGAATTGAAATCTTCTAATAAAATATAGCCAACTTCTGGGCGTATCATGCCAGAGTAAACAACATTGTTGATTTGAACCGTTTCTCTAGTAACCTGAATTTCCTCTGCAGTGCTTTTCCCGTTTTTGATGATTTTCAATGATAAAACAGTTCCTGCTTGGCCTTTCATTAGTTTAGAAGGATCGGTTTCTGATTTTTGGGTAATGTCAATTCCATTTATCCCTATTATTTGATCTCCAATTCCTAATTTCGCTTTAGAGGCTGGACTATTTTCATCGACGTACACGATGTATTGTTTATCATTTATTTCTTCCAGGATAATTCCTATTCCTTGGTATTTGCCTGTCGTCATCGTCAAATAATCCTCTAATTCATCTTCAGGATAATAGACCGTATACGGATCAAAGCTTTTTAATAATGCATCAATGGAGGTTTTTACAGCCGTATTTGGATTTATTTCATCGACATAAAATTTATTTAATTCTTTGAAAACCGATGCGTATAGATCCAGGTTTTTGGCTATGTCGAAAAGTCGATCTCCCGGATTACTGAACGCAAAAATGCCAATAATACTGCAGATGAAACCAAGTCCAATAATTCTCTTTTTAAGTAGTTTCATCTGTAGTAATTTCTTTTGTTTTTGGATTCGAAAATTCTTTAAGAATGCCATGCATTCTTTTTTGAATTAAATCAAAAGGTTCAATAATTGACCCAATATATACAAAAGCAATGTATTCTGGTAATTGTTTGAAAGATTCTCCGATGTAATGTGGTTTAGCCAATCGATAGGCCTCTCGAATTCTTCGTTTGATCAGATTTCGATCTACGGCTTTTTTGAATTTTCGTTTGGGAACTGAAATGAGAATTTTTGTTGAATCCTCTTGGGCTTTTTGGAGTGAAGGGTACAAAACTCGAAAAGGATAGACAAATCGTTGTGCAACAATTTGACTATCCTTTTGGAATAGTATATCAATTATTTTTGTCTGAGTTAATCGCTCGGATTTGGGAAATGTAAATTTCACGGTATCAATACTTCAATGTATTTAAATTAAACCAGAAATTTTATTCCTAAAGTCTCGGGCTTATTTTCCTCTCTTCTCGTCTGAAACAGATAATTTATGACGACCTTTAGCGCGACGAGCTGTTAATACACGACGGCCATTTGCAGTTGACATACGCTCACGGAATCCGTGCTTATTTTTTCTTTTACGTACAGAGGGTTGAAATGTTCTTTTCATTATCTTAAAATTTAAACCATTCGATGGTTGGATCGAATTGGGTTTGCAAAGGTAAGAAAAAAATAATTTTATTCAATAGCAGTCACTAAAAAAAATGAACTTTCTGATAAAATTCTTCTAAAATGCCTTCAAGAAAGTTATTATCTTTGTTTTTTAATTCGATTCAATGAAAGTCTCAGTGATCACTGTTGTTTACAATGGCAAAAATACCATTCGACGGACCATCGAAAGTGTTTTGGCTCAAGATTATCCCAATATTGATTATTGGGTGATAGATGGTGCTTCAGTGGACGGAACATTGGATATTTTAAAAGAATATGAAGGCCGTATCCATTATATTTCTGGGAAAGACAAAGGCATATACGATGGCATGAACCGTGGTTTAGCTGAAATTAGCGGTGAAATTGTGGGAATGGTACATTCAGGTGATCAATATCCAAGTCACGATGTGATAAGTTCAGTGGTGAAATGTTTTGAAAATAATCCCGTGGATGCTGTATATGGAGACAAGCAGTATATTGATCCAGTTAGTCAAAAAGTTGTGCGTTATTGGGAGGCTGGCAAATACCAAAGAAGTAATTGGCTTTTTGGATGGATGCCTCCACACTTGTCGTTTTATGTGAAAAAATCCGTTTATGATCGTTTAGGTGGATATCGCCTTGATTTATCTACATCAGCAGATTATGAATGGATGTTGCGTGCATTGTACAAAGAACGTATCTCAGTTGCCTATTTGCCGAAATTATTGGTAAGTATGTTAAATGGCGGTGTAAGTAACGCGAGCTGGAAGCACCGCTTAAAAGCCAATCAGCAAGATCGGACGGCTTGGAAAGTGAATGGCTTACAACCTTATTTTTTTACTTTATGGTTGAAGCCGCTTCGGAAAATCGTTCAGCTTTTTAAGAATCCTAATCCTTAATTTGAAATGATGAGAATTGTAATACTTACACAAGACGATCCTTTTTTCCTGCCCAAAGCTTTAGATAAATTGCAAAAACAATTGCCAGCTGAGGTAGAATTAGTTGCGACTGTTTTGTTTGAGGTGTCACCTTTTGGTAAAAGAGAATCTTTTTGGGCTAAAATGAAAAAGACCTTGAATGTGTTTGGTTTCGAGTTTTTTTTATTTTTTTCCTTGAAATTCATTTGGGCTAAATTGCGCCCTGGCTATTCGGTTTCCTCCGTTCTGAAAAAGGCAAAAGTTCCTCTTCTCCATTTAGACGGATCCATCAATGCCCCACATAATTTAGCCATATTAGCTGATTTAAAGCCCGATTTATTTGTTTCTATCGGTGGTAATCAGATCTTTAAAAGACCTTTGTTAGATGTAGCAAGCAAAGGATGTATCAATTTACATACTGCCTTATTGCCTAAATACAGAGGTTTGATGCCATCTTTTTGGGTGTTAAAAAATCAAGAAAAATTTACAGGTATTTCTGTATTTTTGGTGGATGAGGGAATCGACTCTGGCCCAATCATTGTTCAAAAAAAGGTAGAAATTGGGGATAGAACGCAAGAGGAATTAATAGCATTTACCAAGGATTTGGGGATGGACTGTATATTAGAAGCAATTACATTAATAAGAGACGGGAAAGAAGTTTTGATGCCAAATCCTGCTGAGGAAATGACCTATTTTTCGTTTCCTACCAAAGCAGATGTACAAGAGTTTAAACGAAATGGAGCCTTGTTTTTCAAGTGGTTTTAAATGAATATTCTAACGTTTGATATTGAAGAGTGGTTTCATTTGCTGGATCACCCCGGCACTCGAACAGAATCGGATTGGTCCAAATTTCCTGTCCGTATTCATGAAAATATGCACCGAATTTTGGATATGTTGGAGCGCAACGGACAGTCGGCTACATTTTTTTGTTTGGGTTGGATTGCTCGGAAATACCCAGAGGTCATTCGGCAAATTGCAGATGCAGGTTATGAAATAGCAACTCATAGCGACTTGCATCAATTGGCTTATCAGCAAAGTCGCAATGAACTTTCGCAGGACCTAAGTCGATCAATACAATCATTGGAAGATTTGACTGGAAAGAAAATTCGGGCTTATCGAGCTCCTGGATTTTCATTGAAAGAAGAGAATAAGTGGGTATTTGAGGAATTATTAAAAAATGGAATAGAAATAGATTGTTCCATTTTTCCTGCGCCACGTGCCCATGGGGGATTTGCTAATTTTGGAGAACAAGAGCCATGTTGGGTAGAAATGAATGGTGTTCGATTGAAGGAGTTTCCTATCAATGTGACGGCATTGGGAAATTTTCAATTGATTTTTTCAGGTGGGGGATATTTCAGATTATTACCAACATGGGTGTTGGATCAATTGTGGAAGGATCAAAAGTACGTTATGACTTATTTCCATCCGAGGGATTTTGATGCTGGGCAGCCGATGATTGAGGATTTAAGCTGGACTAGGAAATTTAAATCCTATTATGGATTAGCCTCAGCTTTAGATAAATTAGAGTTTTTGATTAAAAAATATCCATTTGTGGATTTGGCTACAGCTGAAGGAGAAATTGATTGGGGAAAGACACGTGTGGTTCAGCTATAAATGACATAAAAAAAGCCTCTTAGCAATAAGAGGCTTTTTTGTTGAAATTAGGGCACATTAAACTTTGATTTCTACATCAACGCCTGAAGGCAATTCTAATTTCATAAGAGCGTCAACCGTCTTAGCAGAAGAAGAGAAGATGTCAATTAAACGCTTGTAAGTGCATAATTGAAATTGCTCACGCGCTTTCTTGTTCACGTGTGGTGAACGTAAAACAGTGAATTTCTCGATCTTTGTTGGAAGAGGTACAGGTCCTGAAACAACAGCTCCTGTGGCTTTAACCGCCTTAACGATTTTCTCAGCTGATTTGTCAACCAATGTATGGTCAAACGACTTCAACTTAATACGAATTTTTTGATTCATAAGATTTGGTTCATTTAGTTGATGACTGCTGAAAGAACCATTTACTCCATCAGTCATATAATTGAGCACAAAGGTAAATCATTCATGACATTTTTGCAAATGTTAGGTTTTGATCCATGATCCATCGATTTCCTGCTCATGTGGTAGATAGACTTTTTTCATCTAAATTGCATTCAATGAGCTATTGTTTTGTATAAATCTTTCCCTCAACTATGCTTAAAGGATTAACAATTAAGGAAGTAGAAGAGCAGTTGAAAATCCACGGATACAATGAACTTGATTCTGCACAACCCAAAAGCCTCTTTCGGATAGCTTTGGAAGTCATCAAAGAACCTATGTTTCTTTTGTTGATTAGTTGTGGTTTGCTTTATATTACTCTAGGAGAGTATGGGGAAGGTTTGACCCTTTTATCTACTATTTTTATCATTATTTTTATTACATTTTATCAATACCAAAAAACGGAAAAGTCACTAGAGGCGCTTAAAAAACTATCCTCACTTCGAGCCTTGGTTGTCCGTGATGGAAAAGAATTTAGGATCTCAGGAAGAGAGGTGGTCCCCAATGACCTTATACTCATTCATGAAGGCGATCGTGTGCCAGCTGACGCTTTACTGCTTGATAGTTGGAATATTTCTGTAGATGAATCTTTGCTCACTGGAGAATCTTTGCCTGTAGCAAAAACAGCTTTTGTAGAGGAGCAAAATAATCAATGCATGATTTTTAGTGGTACGATGATCGTACAAGGAAAAGGATTTGCAAAGGTTGTCAGCACAGGTGCTAAGACTCATTTTGGTAAAATTGGCACTTCCATTCAAGAAATAGAACCAGATCAAACTCGTCTTCAAAAAGAAATGAAAGTGTTTATCCGAAACATGTTCATTATAGGTGTCCTAATTAGTACGCTAGTAGTTGCAGCGTTTTATCTTACAAGGGGGAATTTCATCCAATCTCTTCTGAACGGATTATCGGCAGCGATGGCTATTTTGCCAGAGGAATTCCCAGTTGTCCTGACGGTGTTTCTCGCTTTAGGTGCTTGGCGATTATCTGGCAAAAAGGTTTTGACAAGAAAGCCTTCTGCCATAGAAACGCTTGGGTCTGCCACTGTTTTATGTAGCGATAAAACAGGAACTATTACGCAAAATAAAATGGAGGTTGTAGCTCTGTTTCATAATCAGCAACTTTTTCAGAAAAATCAATTTCAAGTTAATAAATATCAATTAGGAGCCTTGGTTTCCATCGCTTTTCATGCGTCTGTAAATGATTCCATTGATCCTATGGAGAAGGCCATTGGTAATTGCTTTCAAAATTTGTTACCTGAAAATGTATCCACAGAAAAACTAATGAAGGAATATCCTTTGAGTAAGCAACTCTTGGCCATGACCAGGGTTCTTCAGGGAGAGTCGAATCAATTATTTTCAGTCAACACAAAAGGAGCTCCAGAGGCTATCTTTCATTTGTGTAAAATGAATGAGCGGGACAAAGTAAACTATTTGAATCAGGTGAACGAAATGGCAAAAAAAGGTTGTAGAGTAATTGCTGTTGCTTCTGCAATTTGGACCAAAGAAACTTTGCCAGAAAGTCAAGAGGATTTTGATTTTACGTTTATGGGGCTAGTTGGTTTGGAGGATCCTATACGCCCTGAAGTTCCTCAAGCTATTAGGGAATGTAATGAAGCAGGAATAAAGGTAATCATGATAACAGGTGATTTCCCAGCGACGGCTAGTAGCATTGCTACTCAAATCGGATTAAAATCTCCCAATCAAGTGATTACCGGATCGGAATTAAATTTGATGGATGAGGTAGAATTGCAGGAAAGGATAAAATCCGTTAACGTATTTGCTCGAATTATACCGGAGCAAAAACTTCAAATCATCAATGCGCTCAAATCGAATGGCGAAATTGTTGCTATGACAGGTGATGGAGTGAACGATGCGCCTGCCTTAAAGGCATCCGATATTGGGGTTGCTATGGGAGGGAAGGGCACAGATGTAGCTAGAGAAGTTTCTTCTTTGGTTTTGCTGGATGATAATTTTGCATCTATTGTAGCAGCCATTCGATTAGGTAGAAAAATATATGATAATTTACAAAAAGCAATGTCATACATTCTTGCGATTCATGTACCTATTATTGGACTCACACTTTTGCCTGCATTTTTTTCATCCTTGCCTTTGTTATTGATGCCTTTGCACATCGTATTTATGGAGTTGATTATTGACCCAGTTACCTCTGTCGCATTTGAATCTGAGCAAGAAGAAAAAGGAATCATGAAAAGGCCACCGCGTAAGTCAAATGAAGTGTTTTTTGGTTGGGGTAAAATGCTATTTAGTTTAATTCAGGGTGCATTGTTGTTGATAATGGTGATTGTAGTTTATTTTTTATCCATCAGAGAGGGGCATAGTGAAAAGGAAGTAAGAGCCATCGCCTTTTCTGCATTGATCATTGGCAATGTTTTTCTTATTCTTACTTCTCTATCCAAAACGCGTAATTTCATAGCTGTTTTGTTGGAAAAAAACCTGGCAGTTATGGTGATTATTTTAATCGCAATGTCATTGCTATTTTTGGTTATTTCTGTTCCAGTCCTCCAAAAAATTTTTAGTTTTTCATTTCCAGGGTACCATCATTTTATGATCTCTATCACAGGAGCATTTGTTTTGTTACTCATTTTCGAAACCTACAAATTCTTTAGGTATTCTTCGCAGAATGGCTGAATAGTGTGTATTATGGCTAGGTTTTAAGTAGTGAATATTTTAAAACCGTTGTTTCTCTAAAACTTTTTGTAATTTAATTTCAAATAAGTTTTTTTCTTTTTGATACAAAAGAGGGTCGAGGTTTTTAAGTGATTCCATCGCTTCCTTGGCATATTGAATTTCTGCCATCTCTAACGCCTGATAGGCATAGATTGGATAAAAATCAGCTATCTTTTCATTGTAGCGTAATGCAGAAAGGGCATAATGGTAAGCCAGTTTTTCCTCACTATTTTGATTTAATATTGGAATGGACTTTTGCAAAATTCCTACGTGGAATGGGTAATTTTCAAGTGCTTTTTTTGCACTTTGCAAACTATTAATAGACAAATTGGGAATGCTCTTCAACGCTTTTTCTTTCCAATAACCCAAGATATTTTGAAAACCTTTTGTTTTTGCACTTGTATCTTGTGCAATGATGAGTGATAGTTGGTCTAGTCCTTGCAGAGGTTTTTGATGATAATAATTTTGCCAAGCCTCTAAAAATGCCAATTCTGGAAAAAATTTCAGTAGCGCTGTATTTTCTTTCCATTGGGAATAGGCGAATAGGGGGGCTTTTTCCTTCAAAAGAGAGCTCGTATTGTAAAGTAAGGCCCAGTCTCTAACATCAATTTTAGGTTCAAAATCTTTGGAGATGGTTGCTGCAGGAAGAGTAGAATGATGTAAGGAAGCATATACTAATGCATTGTTTTGAATAGCCTTGTTTTTAGACTCGGGTAAATTCAATAAAGCTTGATTGATTTGCACTTGAGGATATTTACATTCAAAGTACAGATAATTCGCCAGCGCAATTTCATCTTCAGAGGCTAATTCATAAGCCTTTTGATAAAAATATTGCGCTGAATCTAATAAATTTAATTTTTCATAATTGATGGCTAATTGATTCAAGAGATAGCGGTTATCAGGTAATTCATTAAGACCTTTTTTTAGATTGAACAGTGATTCAAACAGGTGGTCATTTTTAGCGAATAAATGACTTAAAGCAATAAATGTTTCCGCTTGAGGATTTTTTACCAAGGTGTTGGATAGGTAATAAGCTTGCTCTTCTTCCGCATTTTTTTGTTGAGCCAAATGGGCAAGACAAATGTTTGATTTAAGGTTTAACTTACTATGCGTCAATGCATTTTTGTATTGAATTTCTGCCAAGGTAAATTCTTTTAAAAGGTAAGCATTGTCACCATCTTGATTACTTTTGGCAGCCATGATTTGATGAAACACTGCCGTATTTAATGCAAATACCCAGGTGCTCGCCAATAAAAAAACACCTACATGTATGAGGTAAATGGGGAGCTTTTGAGCCTTATGAAATACTTTGAAAATGGGTAAGTGGGCGGGAATTAATTCTTTGAAATTTGTATAGATAAATGCTGGGAAAATAAGTGTCATGATGATTTGAGTCATCATATTCCATGTTTCTAGGGCTTTTATGCCTGGGTCATTGTGATGAACATACATCAAGAAAAAGGTGCAAATAACCAATAAAAATAGTCCAAAATAGAGTATTTGTTGGGTGCTGTTTTGAAATTTCATGATTTGAATCAAAAACAAGAGCGAAGAAAACATCCAAAAGAAATAAGTTGGAAGTAATAAATTCGATTCCCAAAAATTCAACAAATTGCCCAGGCTTAAAAGGATATTGACGAAATAAAAAAGGCCTAAAATCATCCAAATTTTTACGTTGTTTTTCTGTTCCAATTGAAAGCCGAGTTGTATAAGAAAACTTGGAACGGCTTGTGAAGAAAGAATGGACCAAATAAAAACAGCTATAATCCCTACATAAGCAATTTGTTGTTGAAACAGAAGTATCCAATCATTGACGGTATGATTGCTGTTGTTGTAAGCGACAATTCCTAGCCAGAGCACAATCCCAAAGATAAATTGGCGAGATTGGATACGGGACCAACGTTGAAAACCGATAAGCAAAAAGCCGAGCCCAACAATGCTGAACAAATAACCTAAAATGTTGAAGTCTGCATTCACTTCTACATATTGGATGGAGTAAGATTGACGGATTAAAAATAATTGATTTTCAAGTTGAAGCTGGTTGGTAGAGTCGACTTTAGCAATAACAGGAATTAATTCAGAAAATTCATTCCAAGAAAAAATACTTGTTGGGAGGGTTAAAATAGTGATTAATATTAATAAACTTAAAATCGCCCCTATAACAAATAAGATAGTTGGAGTCTTTAGGAGGCGAATTTGAGAAGGTTTGTTCATAAATGTTAAAAAAGTCGGAAGTTTAAATTTCAGCATAAACTTTAATTCATTCAAAGAAATGGGCGGATTTTGTCAAAAAATAGCAAAAAAATACAAACTTCCGTTTTGCTAATTAGAAAATCCCGACTAATTTTGCACTTCGAATGTCAAATGCATTCAACGAATTATTTAAATCATTAGTTTTTTAGCTAGCAAATTTAATTTTCAAATGGCAAACCCAGTAAATAAAGGAAAAGTTGCACAGGTAATTGGACCGGTAGTCGATGTAAGCTTCGAAGGAGCAGGATCTCATTTACCAGAAATTTTAAATGCACTTTCTGTAACCAAAACAAATGGACAAGAACTGATACTTGAGGTTCAACAACATTTAGGAGAAGATCGCGTGAGAACCATCGCGATGGAAGGAACGGAAGGACTTCAAAGAGGTCAAGAAGTAATTGATAAAGGAACTCCTATGACAATGCCAACAGGAGATGGCATTAAAGGCCGTTTGTTTAATGTGGTTGGTCAAGCGATTGATGGAATTACTCAACCTAAGTCGGACAAAGGTTTACCAATCCACCGTTCAGCTCCGAAATTTGATGAATTGGCTACTACTACTGAAGTTTTATTTACAGGTATCAAAGTAATCGATTTGTTAGCACCTTACGTAAAAGGAGGTAAAATTGGTTTGTTTGGTGGTGCTGGAGTAGGTAAAACGGTATTGATCATGGAATTGATCAACAACATTGCGAAAGCATACGAAGGACTATCTGTTTTTGCGGGAGTAGGTGAGCGTACTCGTGAGGGTAACGACTTATTGCGTGAGATGATTGAGTCTGGAGTAATTAAATATGGAGAGGCGTTTAAACACGCAATGGAAGAGGGACAATGGGATTTGTCGAAAGTAGATGAAAGTGAATTAAGTAAATCACAAGCAACATTGGTGTTTGGTCAAATGAATGAGCCTCCTGGAGCACGTGCTCGTGTGGCTTTGTCTGGTCTTACCGTTGCAGAACACTTCCGTGATGGTGATGGTGAAGGACAAGGACGTGATATCTTATTCTTTATCGATAATATTTTCCGTTTTACTCAAGCCGGTTCTGAAGTATCCGCCTTATTAGGTCGTATGCCTTCAGCGGTAGGTTACCAACCTACATTGGCAACTGAAATGGGTGCCATGCAAGAGCGTATTACTTCTACAAAAAGAGGATCAATTACATCAGTACAAGCGGTATATGTACCTGCCGATGACTTAACTGACCCAGCTCCAGCTACAACCTTTGCCCACTTGGATGCAACAACTGTACTTTCTCGTAAAATCGCTGAGTTAGGTATTTATCCTGCTGTGGATCCTTTGGATTCTTCTTCTAGAATTTTATCTGCGGAGGTTTTAGGCGAAGCGCATTACAATACAGCTCAACGTGTGAAAGAAATTTTACAACGTTACAAAGAATTACAAGACATCATTGCGATCCTTGGTTTGGATGAATTATCTGAAGAAGATAAGTTAGTTGTATCTCGTGCACGTCGTGTTCAAAGATTCTTGTCACAACCTTTCTTTGTGGCTGAACAATTTACTGGATTAAAAGGCGTTCTTGTTGATATCAACGATACAATCAAAGGATTTAATGCAATTATTGATGGTGAGTATGATCATTTACCAGAGGCTGCATTCAACTTGGTTGGAACGATTGATGATGCGATTGCTAAAGGAGAGAAATTGATAGCTGAGGCTGCTAAATAAAAAAATATGTTTGTAGAAATTATTACACCTGATCGTAAAGTGTTTTCTGCGGAGGCTTCCGTAGTAACATTACCTGGCGTAAATGGTTCTTTCCAAATTTTGAATGATCACGCAGCATTAGTAAGTACTTTGCAAAAAGGAGAACTTACGGCAGATAAATCAGTTTTTCAAATTGAAGGAGGCGTCGTGGAAGTTTTAAATAATCGAGTTCTTATTTTAGCCGAAGGCGTTAATTAATTATGAAGAAACTAATTTTATTTACACTTGGAATTGCTTTGTTGAGCTCTTGTTCTCAAAAAGCCTATCTTACAGGTTCATTAATGACCCTAATTAAGGACAACCAATTACCTTTAAATAAAATTCAGTTTTACAATGATAATGCCTTGTTTCTTGAAAGAGAATTGAATGCATCCGATGCCAACGTTAAGTCGGGCAAGGTTATTCTGGTCAACGGAAAAAACATCAATCGTGTTTCTTTGGAATCACAAACACCTGGAGTTCTAGTGAAAGAACAAGATAAACAATTGTTGATTTCATTTGAAGCAGGCGCTGGCGAAGAAAAAAGTCTTCATTTCGCTCCAATAATAGGAGAAAGAGGGGAATCGTTTTATCAATTAGTAGATGATTCAGGTAGCCCGACATTTTCACGGTTGAGTTATGATGGAAATAAATATTTACTGTACAATACCAAGAAAGTTCGTTTAATGATTATGAAATCTTCTTTCTCGGGTTTAAAAGTAAATAGCAAACGAATGAGGGGAAATAAAATCAGATAAATTTGTTTCTTGAAAAATATTGAAATAGGATGCTTGCATCCTATTTTTTTTTGCCCCAAATTTACAAATGGTATGCTTGCATACTAAATAAAATTCAATGAAGTATGAAAGCAGAAAATACAATTGATTTCCAGATTAAAACAAGTTGGTATGCGATTAGTAGAATGTACAATACCTATGCGGCTCAATTTGATATGACAATGGCCATAGGTTATGTATTGCTTAATATAGATAAATCAGGCACCCCTGCCACTAAAATCGCCCCAGCTTTGGGCCTAGAAGTTCGAAGTTTGACCAGGATGTTGAAATCTTTAGAAGAGAAAAAATGGATAAGACGTGAAGCTAATTATTCGGACAAGCGAATTGTTAAAATTTTCTTAACTGAATTAGGAAAGCAAAAAAGAGATGAGGCAAAACGTGGAGTGATTTTTTTCAATGAATTAGTGCGTCAGAAAATTGGTGAAGAAAAATTGGCTCACTTTTTTGATGTAATGGATTCAATCAATTTAGTTTTAGAAGAAAATACAGATGATATTTTAGAAACTCTCAACCAACAAATTAAAAACCAATCAAAGCCATGAGTAGCATCAACACAAGTATTAAAGGAGGAGAATTCTTGATTAGAGAATTAGCCACTTCAGAATTATTTATTCCGGAAGATTTTACGGAAGAGCAAAGGATGATTGAACAAACTTGCACGGATTTTATCAAATCTGAAATAACACCTATTTTGGATGAAATTGATTCTGCTAAGGATAATTCACTGATGTCGAGTTTAATGGATAAAGCAGGAGCCTTGGGTTTGTTGGGGACATCTGTACCAGAAGAATATGGTGGATTTGGAATGGATTTCAATACTTCCATGTTAGTGGCTGAGGCTTGCGGATCTGGTCATTCATTTGCCGTGGCATTGTCTGGGCATACTGGCATAGGAACGCTTCCTATTCTGTATTATGGAACAGAAGAGCAAAAGCAAAAGTATTTGCCTAAATTGGCGAGTGGTGAGTATAAAGCGGCTTATTGTTTAACTGAACCAGATTCTGGGTCGGATGCCAATGCAGCAAAATCGAAAGCCAAATTAAATGAGGCAGGAACCCATTATGTCATTAATGGACAAAAAATGTGGATTACCAATGGCGGATTTGCTGATTTATTCATTGTTTTTGCTAAAATAGATGATGATAAAACATTAACTGCTTTTATTGTTGAGAGGAGTTTTCCTGGAATAACCATGAATGAAGAAGAGCATAAAATGGGAATAAAAGGGAGTTCGACTCGTCAAGTTTTTTTCAATGATTGTCTAGTCCCCGTAGAAAATTTATTGTTTAAGCGAGAAGGAGGATTTAAAATTGCCGTTAATATTTTAAACATTGGCCGTATTAAATTGGCTGCTGCCGTGATGGGTGGTTCAAAGAGAGTAATTGATGCGGCCGCAAAGTATTCAGATGACCGAAAGCAATTCGGTGTTTCATTGCATAATTTTGGTGCTATTCAGCATAAATTAGCTGAAATGGTAATTAAGACCTTTGCCACAGAGTCTGCTTGTTACAGAGCAGGTCAAGACATAGATAATTCGATCTTGGGATTGAAGGCATCAGGATTGACCGATGCGGAGGCAAAATTAAAAGGAGTAGAGCAATTTGCTATTGAGTGTGCCATATTGAAGGTTCACGCTTCAGAAGTTTTGGATTTTGTGGTTGATGAAGGGGTTCAGATATTTGGCGGAATGGGTTTTTCTGCAGATGCTCCTATGGAACGTTCTTACAGAGATTCTCGAATCAATCGAATTTTTGAAGGAACCAATGAAATCAATCGATTATTAGCGGTTGGGACAGTATTGAAACGGGCAATGAAAGGAGAATTAGATATTATGACTCCAGCCATGAGCGTAGGTAAGGAAATTTTGAGTGTTCCTGATTTTAATCAATCTCTGCCTGAGGGTGTTTTTGGAAAGGAACGGCAAGTATTGAAGAATTTGAAAAAGGCAATTTTATTGGCAGCAGGTGCCGCTCTTCAAAAGTTTACGGTTCAAATTGAGAAGGAACAAGAAATTTTAATGGCAGTAGCTGACATGATGATAGAAGTTTATATAGCGGAATCTGCATTAGTAAGGGCAGAAAAATTAATTGAAAAAAATGGTGAGGAGAAATCATTGATTCAAAAAGAGTGCGCTTTAGTTTATTTGCATCATGCGGTGGAAGTTGTTGCTAAGCAAGGTAAAGAGGTGATATCTGGCTTTGCTGCAGGTGACGAATTGAATATTTTATTAATGGGCTTAAAGCGATTTACTAAGATTGATTCAAAGAATTTGATTCAAGCTCGTAGGGTAATTGCGGCGGCGCTTATCGAAAAAAAATCATATAATTTGTAATTTTTTTATAAATAAGGATACGAATTAAATTTAGATTTATACTTTTGCAGTAAAATATTGTTAAACCAAGTCTTTGAACTCAACAATTAAATAATTATTATGAAAAAATTACTTTTGGTATTTGCATTGATGCCTTTCTTTTTCTCTTGTGCAAGTAAGAAGAAAATGGCTGATTTACAATCTCAATTAACTGATTTACAAGCAAGAAGCGATCAAGCTTTAGGAAAAGCAAAAGCTGATTTATCCGATTGCCAATCTTTGACAGCAAGCCTACAAGGTGAAATCAAAAAACGCGATGCTGATTTAGAAACTAAAACGGGTCAGTTAAAATCACTTCAAGAGCAATTAGACTACATGAAGAAAACGAACACTAACTTGTTAGATCGTTTATCTGATTTATCTGTTATCAATAAGTCTGGTGCTGAGAGTATTCGTAAGTCCTTGGATGCCTTGAACGATCAAGGAAAATACATCAAGGATTTGAATTCTTCAATCCAACGTAAAGATTCTATCAATTTATCATTAGTGATGAACTTGAAGCGTTCATTGGCTGATATCAATGATGAAGATGTTTCTATTGAAGTGAAGAAAGGTGTAG